>Ga0209023_10000472_pt1 | contig 60795 bp, 52 predicted proteins | sample LakOneMetagenome_FD_187468 | JGI IMG/M metagenome (GOLD analysis project Ga0209023, IMG submission 187468) | Freshwater and sediment microbial communities from Lake Erie, Canada (SPAdes) (version 2) | ecosystem: Environmental > Aquatic > Freshwater > Lentic | place: Lake Erie, Canada...
AGTGCCGGTGATGCCGAGCACCCGCCCGGGACCGCGCCCCGCTCCAGCGCACGCGGCGTCGACCGCTTCGAGGGCGGCGATCCGTCCGCGGGCGGCACCCGAACGTTGATCCTCGAACAGCGAGATCAGCCGTGACACCGCCCACGTGTCGTGAGCTGCCGCCTTCTGGGCGAGCGCGTCGAGGTCCATCCCCACGCTCATCGACCCCATCGGATCAAGTGCGTGCCTGCCGGGTGTCGGGGATGGGTCACGAGGTGGCGGTGCGGGTGTCGATCGTGATCGATCAGGACGCTGCCACGGTCTGATCGGACCGGCCGAGCCGCTCCTCGAGTGCGTCGACGATCGACTCCATGATGTCGATCAGCTCGAAGTCGGACGGGGTGAAGACCCGCTCCACGCCGAGTGATTGCAACTTGTCGACGTCGGCCCGCGGGATGATCCCTCCGAAGACGACGACGGGACCTTCGCCTGCGGCAGTGTCGACGCCGAACGCTGCGAGCTGCTCGAAGACCTGCTGCGCCAGCTCCAGATGTGAGCCCGACAGCACCGATGCTCCGATCACGTCCGCGCCCTCTTCGACCGCAGAACGCACGATCTCTTCGGGGCTGAGGCGGATGCCGGAGTAGATGACGTCGAAGCCCACGTGACGAGCCGACACCGCAATGACCTCGGCACCATTCGAGTGACCGTCGAGGCCGGGCTTGCCGACGACGATCCTCGGCCGGTGACCCAACCGCTCGGCGAGCGCCCCGACACGCGCACGCAGGTCATCCACCCGGTCACCGCCGAGCCGGAGCTTCTGGCCATCGACACCGGTCGACGGCCGGTACTCGCCGAACACCTCTCGAAGTGCGCCTGCCCACTCGCCGGTGGTGACCCGAGCGAGCGCACACTCGATCGACGGCTCCATCATGGAGTCGCCGTTGCGGGCCGCCTCCTGCAGCGCAGCGATCGCCGCCGTTGCCCGATCCGAATCCCGTTCGGCGCGGGTCGTGTTCAACGCGGCGATGGCGTCGCGGGCGGCGGACTCGTCGACGGAGAAGATGCCCCCGTCGTCACCGCCGACGAGGGGCGACTCGATGCCCTCGGTCCAGCGGTTCATACCCACGACGATCTGCTCGCCGGTGTTGATGGCGCTCATGCGCTCCGACATGGAGCGGACGAGCGCGGACTTCATGTAACCGGACTCGATGGCAGCGATGGTGCCACCCATGCCCATGATGACGTCGATCTCGGCCTTGGCAGCGTCCTTGAGCGCGTCGACCTTGGAGCGCACGACGACGGACCCCTCGAACAGGTCGGGGTACTCCAACAGGTCGGTCTCGTACGCCAGGATCTGCTGGAGGCGCAGGGACCACTGCTGATCCCAGGGACGCGGCAGCGACAGCGCCTCGTTCCACGCCGGCAGCTGCACGGCGCGAGCCCGGGCGTCACGACTGAGCGTCACACCGAGCGTCTCGATGAGGATGCGCCAGGCGTTGTTCTCCGGCTGGCTCTCGGTGAGGCCGAGCGAGTTGACCTGCACGCCGTAGCGGAAGCGTCGCAGCTTGGGGTCGGTGACGTGGTAGCGGTCCCTGGTGAACTCCTCCCACAGCTCGCCGAACGCCCGCATCTTGCACATCTCTTCGACGAACCGGATGCCGGCGTTGACGAAGAAGCTGATGCGTCCGACGGCCTTCTGGAACTGCTCCGGTGTGAAGTGGTCTCGCTGTTCGAGGAGGTCGAGCAGAGAGAGCGCGTTGGCGAGAGCGAACGCGAGCTCCTGCTCCGGCGTCGCCCCCGCTTCCTGCAGGTGGTACGAGCAGATGTTGGACGCGTTCCACGACGGGATCTCTTCCAGGCAGAACTCGTACATCTCGGCGATGATCCGAAGGCTCTGCTCGGGCGGGAAGATGTAGGTCCCCCGAGCCAGGTACTCCTTGATCAGGTCGTTCTGGGTGGTCCCGTTCAGCTCGCTGATATCGATCCCGCGCTCGCGCGCGACGGCGATGTAGAGCGCCAGCAGCCACATGGCGGTGCCGTTGATCGTCATCGACGTGTTCATCTGTTCGATCGGGATCTGATCGAACAGCAGCCGCATGTCGTCGAGGCTGTTGATCGGCACGCCGACCTTGCCGACCTCGGGCAGTGCGATCGGGTCGTCGGAGTCGTAGCCGCACTGCGTCGGCAGGTCGAAGGCGATCGACAGGCCGGTCTGGCCCTTCTCGAGGTTCGACCGGTAGAGCAGGTTCGACGCCCGAGGGCTGGAGTGACCGGAGTACGTGCGGATGATCCACGGCCGGTCCCGACCCGGCTCGCCGTCCTTGCCGTAGATCACGTGCGCGTCGTGCTGCGGGGTGGCTCCGGCGTCGGAGGGGGTCTGATCTGGCGTGCTCAAGGTCGAGTTCCTCCGTTCGGCCGACCGGCGTGCGGTCCGCGTGACCGCAAGGCTACGCAGCGGCGCCGATCGGTACCATCTGCGGGCCATGGTTACGGGCGAGAACGCTGACGAATCCGGTCGGGTGGGGCCGTCCGACCTGCCGTCCGACTTGCCATCGGCAGCGGCAGCGGCGGAGGTGGTCGCTGCGGATCGAGTCATCGAGGCGAACCTCGCTGCGCACCGTGCGGCCATCGACACAGGCGCACCCGCCTACGTCGACCATGAGACGGGGTATCTGGTCATGACCGAACGGACGCTGGCCGATCGGGGCAGCTGCTGCGGCAGCGGGTGCCGTCACTGCCCGTACCCGCCCGATGAGCAGGCACGGGCAGGACGACCCGCATCATGAGATCAGGCCGCCGAGTCCGACGAGCCTGACGACTTCTTGCGGGAAGCCACGACGAGCGCGATCACCGCGACGAGGAGACCGGCGACACCGATCACCAGTCCGACGGTGCCACGGGTCTCGGCTGCTTCGACGTCGTCATGGGTGGCGACATCGGCGGAGATCGGGGTGATGGTCGCCTTGCCGGCTTTGGCGCCGTGACCGTCGGAACCTGCTGCTGCGGCGGTGAGCTGCACCGTCGGCGCCGGGTGCTCCGGCTCCTCGCCGCTGGCGGGCGTGGGCTGGTTCCACTCGACGACGGAGCCGTCGGAGTAGGTCTGGGTGGCGGTGAAGACGAGCTGGTCGGCCTTGGGCATCGGGCCTGCGGAGATGGAGAACTCCTGGAACTCCCCGGGCTTGATCTCGCCGCCTGTCCACTTCACCTGCGTCACGACCTGGTCGACGGTGATGCCCTCGACCTCGACCTTCTCGGCAGGAGCGGCCTTGGTGACCTCGGTCGTCCAACCCGGAACGGGCTTCACCGATGCGAACGCCAGGGGTTCACCCGCCGGCATCGTGACGGTCACCCCGACCGTCGAGGCCGAGTCCTTCTCGTTGGGGACGCGGAACGTGAGCACCGTGAACGAGCCCTGTTCGGTGCTCGAGGGGCTGACCGAGACGTGGGCGGAGGCGATGCCGGCGGTACCGAGCACCACCGCCAGAACGACCGCCGCGGCGGCTGCTGACCTGCTGATGAGATGACGTTGCATGACCTGTAGGTCGTGTGAACGTCCACTGAAGTTCCCGAGCGCCCACAACAATTCGCCAGCTCGGTCATCATGGAGCGGTCCGCAGCGCCGGTGGAGCGCTCGTCAGGGGGAGATCGTGATCGAGAAGGTGGGCCGTTCCCCGCTGTGGGTCGTGTTGGCGCTCGTGGTCGCCACGGCGATCGTCGGGGTGCTGTTCGGGCCGTGGTGGTTTGTGGCCGAGGTCGTCCTGGTACCACTGGCGTTGCTCGGCACGTGGGACGTCGTGCAGCGCCGCCACATCATCCTGCGGAACTTCCCGATCCTGGGGCACTTCCGGTTCGTGCTCGAGGGGATGGGTGCCGAGCTGCACCAGTACCTGGTCGAGTCCAACACCGACGGACGGCCGTTCGATCGCGATACCCGATCGCTGATCTACCAACGGGCCAAGGGTGTGGCCGACAAGAAGCCGTTCGGCACCGAGCTCGACGTCTACCGCGACGGCTACACGTGGTTGGCGCACTCGATCACGCCCCGTCCGGTCCCGGCCGATCCGGTGGGTGCGCTGCGCGTGAGCGTCGGTGGCGAGCAGTGCTCCCAGCCGTATTCGCTGTCGGTCCTCAACGTGTCGGCGATGAGCTTCGGTGCGTTGAGCGCCAGCGCGATCCGTGCGCTCAACCAGGGCGCTGCCGCTGGTCGCTTCGCCCACGACACCGGTGAGGGTGGCATCTCCCGGCACCACCGGGAGGCAGGCGGCGATCTGATCTGGCAGATCGGTACCGGCTACTTCGGATGCCGACGGAACGATGGCACCTTCGATCCGGAGCTGTTCGCCATGCAGGCGACGGATCCGCAGGTGAAGATGATCGAGCTCAAGATGTCCCAAGGGGCCAAGCCCGGTCACGGCGGCATCCTGCCCGCCGCCAAGGTCACCGAGGAGATCGCCGAGGCCCGTCGGGTGCCTGCGGGCGTCGACGTGTTGTCGCCGACATGGCACAGCGCGTTCTCCACTCCGTTGGAGATGGTCGGCTTCCTGGCTCAGCTGCGCGAGCTCTCCGGCGGCAAGCCAGTGGGGTTCAAGATCTGCATCGGTGACCCCCGCGAGTTCGCGTCGATCGTCAAGGCGATGATCGCAGCAGACACCTATCCCGACTTCGTGGTCGTCGACGGGGGCGAGGGCGGCACCGGCGCTGCCCCTCTCGAGTTCTCGAACTCGCTCGGCATGCCCCTCGTCGAGGGCCTGATGCTCGTGCAGAACCTGCTGACCGGAGCGGGCATCCGTGATCGCATGCGCGTCGGTGCCAGCGGGAAGATGGTGACCGCGTCGGCCATCGCCCAGTCCATGGCGTTGGGCGCTGACTGGTGCAACACCGCTCGTGCGTTCATGATGGCGGTCGGTTGCATCCAGGCACAGCAGTGCCACACCAACCGCTGCCCCGTCGGCGTGGCCACCCAGGACCCGCGCCTGCAGCGGGCGCTGGTGGTGGACGACAAGTCGGTGCGCGTCGAGCAGTTCCACCGCAACACCGTCGAGGCCCTCGCAGAGATCGTGGCAGCGATGGGGCTCGATCACCCCGGCCAACTCGAGCCCGACCACGTCGTGCGACGCGTCAGCCAGTACGAGGTGCGCACGTTCGGGGAGATCCATCCGACGCTGCCGTCAGGGGCGCTGCTCGCAGGGGCGGCGCCGCCGCGGTTCCAGGCGATCTGGGACAACGTCGACACCGACTCGTTCCGACCCGCGCTCGGTCGCATCCACTGAGCCGATCGGTTGGACGTCGGGACGGCGGGGCGGCCCGACTGCCGCTCAGGCGTCGGTGAAGCTGACCGGTGCGTCGAACGCTGCCTTGCGCACCGAGCGGCGCAGCGTCACGAGCACGATCGGGCCGATCACGCAGATGGCCACCACGTTCGTGATCGCCCGGCCGGTGTCCCAGCCGAACGTCGAGGTCGCCAGGGTGAACAGGAAGAAGTGGTGCAGGTTCTCCATCACCGGGGCGCCCGGCACGAAGCTCAGCTCGGTGCCTTGGCCGATCGAATACGGCCAGAACCACATGTTCATGAGGAACCCGAACGCGTACGCAGAGAACGCGCCGTAGGCGGCAAGCATCGCGATCTCCGCCTTGCCCCGGATGGCGGACCCGCCCCTGGTCTTGCCGCTCCGGGTCTTGGCGCTCCTGGAGGTGCCGGGGAGCGAGTCGGGCAGCAGCCCGGCGCCCAGGCCGACCCATGCTGCGGCCATCATCTGGAACGGCAGCCACGGACCGATGCCTGCGGTCAGGATCGCGGAGGCGAACATCGTGGTGTTGCCCAGCACGAAGCCGAACCCCGGCCCGTAGACGCGGCCTGCCAGCACGAGCATGAAGAAGACCGCCTCGATGCCGGCGACGCCCGCGCCCACCGGTCGGAGCGCGGCGCCGATGGCGGACAGCACGCCCAGCATCGCGAGCGCCTTGGTGTCGATGCCGCCGGAGTGCAGTTCGGACAGGACGACGGCGAGCACGACCGGCAGGATCAACGCGAACAGGAACGGCGCGTCGGTGGTGTGGCCCATCTCTTCGGGCGGCGACACGAGCAGCGGCCACAGGAACATGGTGAGCCCGGCGATCGACGCGACGGTGAGGACCAGCGCCGGCCGGGCGCCGACTGCGAGGCCCCGGGCTCGGGGTGTGTGGGCCCGGGGCGTGTGGGTGTCGGGGGCGGGGAGGGGAGGGTTCGGCGCGTTCAGCACGAGGCCCCCGGTGGAGTGGTGGTTGGTGCCAGCAGGTCGAGCGACATCCGCACCTGGTCAACGGTCAGCCAACGCAGCGGTGCGAGCACCTTGGCTACCTGCGGCGCGAACGCGGGCGAGGCCACGACGACATCCGCGGTCGGGCCGTCGGCGACGACCTCGCCTTGGGCCATCACGATGACCCGGTCCGCGCTGGACGCGACGAACTCGACGTCGTGGGTCGAGACCATGACGGCGTGACCGTCCGCTGCGAGCTCGCGCAGGATCGACGTCAGGTTCGACTTGGCGTGGTAGTCGAGTCCGCGGGTCGGCTCGTCGAGCAGGACGATCCTGGGTGTGGCGGTGAGCTGGATCGCGAGCACGAGCGACAGGCGCTGGCCCTCCGACAAGTCCCGCGGGTGCAGGGTGCGGTCGATGCTGGGCACCAGTCGGTCGAGCAGCGCGTCGCAGGTGCCGGCAGGTCGCCCGGCATCCGCGTCGGCCTGGGCGCACTCGTCTGCCACCGTCGACAGGTACAACAGGTCGCCGGGGGTCTGCGGGACCAGGCCGACGAGCCGACGTGCCTCCGCCGCCGCGAGGCCCGCGGTGTCGACCGTCGGCGAGGGCATCTCGCCGGTGCGCACCGCCACGGTCCCACGTGTTCGGGGGCCGGAGCCCTGCACCGCCCACATCAGCGACGACTTGCCGGAGCCGTTGCGGCCCATGAGCGCCACGACCTCACCGGCGTGGAGCTCCAGATCGGTGTCGCGCACCGCCACGTTGCGGCCGTACGTGACCGTCACCTTCTTGGCGGTGAGCAGGGGGTTCGGGTCCTCGGCGGCGAAGCCGGGGAACGGTGGCGGGACCGCACCGAGCACCTCGCGCAGCGGCGGCGCCATGCGCCGCGCGTCGCGCACCGACAACGGAAGTGGCTGCCAACCCGCCAGACGGCCCAGCTCGACCACCGGCGGGGCCACCGAGGTCGTGGCGAGGACCTGCTCCGGTGGACCGGACACGACGGTGCCGTCGCCGTGCAGGTAGACCACGCGGTCGGCGTACTGCGCCACCCGTTCCAGTCGGTGCTCGGCGATCACCACGGTCACGCCCAGGTCGTGGACCAGGCGGGTGATGGCGGCGAGCACGTCCTCGGCCGCGGTCGGGTCGAGGGCAGAGGTCGGCTCGTCGAGCACCAGGACCTTCGGGTGCGCGGTGAGGACCGAACCGATCGCGACCCGCTGCTGCTGACCGCCCGACAGCGTGCGCAGGGCCCGGTGGCGCAGCTCAGCGATGCCGAGCAGGTCGAGCGTCTCCTCGACGCGCTTGCGCATGACGTCGGGGGCGACCGCGAGCTGCTCCATGGCGTAGGCGAGCTCCTCTTCGACGGTGTCGGTGACGAAGCCGGCGAGGGGGTCCTGGCCGACGACGCCGACGACCTCGGCGAGCTCCCGGGGCGGTGACAGCGCGGTGCTGCGGCCGTCGACGGTCACCCGTCCGTGCAGCGTGCCGCCGGTGAAGTGCGGGACGAGCCCGTTGATGCAGCCGAGCAGCGTGGACTTGCCGGTGCCGGTGCGTCCGACGACGACGCACAGCTCGCCTTCCTCGATGCCGAGGTTGACGCCGCTGATCGTCGGGTGCTCAGCCTCGGGGTAGGTCACCGCGACCTGCTCGAAGCAGATGATCGGTCGTGTGGTGGTCTCGTTCGCCGTGGTGTCGGTCGCAGTGGTGTCGGTCGCAGTGGTGTCGGTCATCGGAGCACCGTCCCGCGCAGTCGTCGTGCCCGTTCGGCCGCCTCGTCGATGCCGCAGTCACTGTTGTCGCCGCCGCTATCGGTGTCAGAGCGGTCGGTGTCAGAGCCATCGGTGCCAGAGCCGTCGGTGCCGTGAACCTCGTCGCACCCCTCGTTCTGTTGCGCAGAACCGCGGAGTCCTCCGCGGTTCTGCGCAACAGAACGGGGGTCTTGGGCTACGGAACCGGGGTCGTGGAGGAGTGGGGCGGCGAGCCGAACCGGAGGTGGGGCGATGATCGACGGCAGCGTGCCGAGCAGCACGGCGATCGTCGGGATGAGCGGCAGCTGGGGCCACTGCAACGGCTGCAGCGACGGGTTGAGCTTGGTGGCGTCGATCGACGACGTCAGGAACATCGATGCCGCCACGGTGAGGCCGACGATCGACACGCCCCACTCGGGCGGCCCCCACGGGTCGGGTCGGTACCTCGAGCGGCGCACACGGGCACCCGACATCACGAACCCTGCCGCGGCGACGCCGAGGCCCAGAACGAGCATGGGGACGCCCAGGTAGCGCGGTGTGGTCCCGTCGAGGAGCCCGTAGGTGCCCACGCAGACCCCGATCAGGCCGCCGACGACGAGCACGCCGGTCACCCGTCGGGTGCCAGGCGATGCCCCGGCGGTGCGGCCGTAGCCGCGGGAGTCCATCGCAGCAGCGAGCATGAGCGACCGGTCGAGCGCGTCGGTGAGCACGGGCACGACGATCTGGCGGAACCAGTGGGTGCGGCGGCCGACCTCGCCGCGGAGCTTGCGGGCCCGGGTCACCCGCTGGGTGCTCTCGACGAGTTGCGGTGCGACGGTGAGCGCAACGGTGATCGCGGCGCCGACCTCGTACAGCGCGCTGGGCACCGACTTGAGCAGCCGCTTGGGGTTGGCGAGCACGTTCGCGGCGCCCAGGCAGATGATCATCGTGGCGAGCCGAAGTCCGTCGTAGAACGCGCCGAGGATGCCCTCCCAGCTGACAGCCCCGCCGATCCTGATGCCGGCCGCGGCGTCGGGGAGCGGGAGCTCGGGAAGTGTGAAGAGCACGTGCTCGCCGCTCTGGCCATCGAGCAGCATCCGGAACACCACGCGGATGGCGATGATGACCAGACCGAAGATCAGGTAGGCCTTGAAGCCCTGGGCCCACGGTGCGTCGGTCTTCTTGGCCGACACCACGAGCGCCACGACCGCGATGATGATCCCGAGCAGCAGGGGGTTGGTGGTGCGGCTGGCGGCGGTTGCCATGCACAGCGCCCAGAGCCACCAGGCGCCGGGGTGCAGATCTCGTGGCAGGCGGCGATGCAGTCGGAGTGGCGAGCGTCGGGGCGGCAGCAGGGGCGGGAGGGCTGGTGCACGGCCCGAGGTGTCGTTCACGTGGTGAGCGCCACTCGACGGCGAACGACGACCGACGCGGCGGTCAGGGCACCGACGATCACCAACGCGACGGCGACGCCGACCGGCGAGCTGCCCGGTGTGCGCGTCGTCGATCCGCCGGCGTTGAGCGCGATCTCCTCGCCGTCGGCGCCGATGATCGTGCTGGGAGTCGTGTCGTCGTCGCTGCCCGTTGCGCTCGACCCGTCGGCCGTTGTCGTGGTACCGGTCGCTCCGGCGCCGGTCGGGTCGACGTCGGCGGCGATCGTGGTCTCGGGCGAAACGGTCGCGGGTGGCGCGGTCGCCGTGGGATCGATCGGCATGCCGGCACCCGCCGCACCGGCCGCTCCGGCTCCGAGGCCGCCGCTCGCCGGTCGGTTCGCTGTCCCACCGGCGGTCCCGCTGGAGCCGCCGCCAACCCCGCCGCCCCCACCCGCCGGCGGTCGGGTTGCCGGTGGTGTCGTGGTCGCCACCGGGTTGTTGGGTGTCGTGTTCGCGGGCGTCGAGGGCGCCGTGGCAGAGGCGTCGCAATCGGTGGGGCCCAGCTGTGTCGGGGATCCGGGTACCGCCGCGGGTGGTGCCATCCGTGGCGGCGGCGACGTCGACGCGGTCCGCTTGTAGGAGAACGACCAGCCTTCGACCGTCCCTTGCGGCGGCTTGCGGTTGCCGCCGCCCCAGCTCGAGTAGCACCAGTTCCCGCCGCGAGGCGCGGCCCAGTAGGACCAGTACGCCTCGGTCGGCGACGTCGTGATGCACGGATCTCGCAGCGTGGAGCCATCGGTCATGGCCGTTCCACCGGCGGCCGGCTTGTCGTTGATGCGACAGACGAACCCGGCGAAGCGAACCGTCGGTGTCCACGGGATGCCCGCCTGCTCGAGCGCCTGGAAACCCGAGTCGACGGCGCCGGGAGCGCAGCGAACCCAGATGCCGCCGCCGAGGTCCTGGAAGTCGATCACGACCGTGACGCCCGCGGCAGTCGGGCAGGCGCCATCGCTCCACGCTCCTGCCTGAGGCACGTTCGGTGCGAACGGAACCACTGCCCCGACGCCACCCGCCAGCACCGCGATCATTGCAGCGAGGACCAGACGAACAAGCCGGGCACGGATCATCGGCGACCCCGCCGGTCGGCGGTGCTGAGCAGCGCTCCCGTGGTGAGGAGCACGACGGCGAGCGCGAGCAGGGCAACCGGGTCGAGGCCGGTGGTGGCAAGGCTCGTCCCCGAGGGCTGCGACGAGCTCGATGATGTGCTGTTCCCCGTCGCCTGCCCGTCAGCACCGACTTGCGCGGACTCGACCTGCGCGCTTTGGCCCTGCCCGTTCTGGCCCTGAGTCGGGGCCGTCGTACTCGTCGTGGTGCTCGTGCTCGACGTGCTGGTGTTCGACGTGCTGCTACTGCTGGTGCTCGTGCTCGTGCTGGTGCTCGTGCTCGTGCTGGTGCTCGTGCTCGTGCTGCTGGACGTGCTCGACGTGGACGTGCTGGTCGGGGGCACGACGATCGGAGCGACGTCACGTGGCCCGTAGGGCGACAGGCCGAACGCCAACACCGCCTGCGTCGTCGACCTGCGCCACTGGTCGCCGGCCTGGGCGGTGATGCCCGCGGTGAGCGCGGCGTTGAGGCCCGCGGGGTTGTAGGCGATCGCGCCGACGTTCGGTGACGCCGGAGTGCCCGTGGCGTTGGCGGTGCTCAGCTGGCAGCAGGTCGCGATCCACGCCGCTGCCCTGTCGGCTGACTCGGTGAACCCGCCAGCGCGCAGTGCCTGGGCGACCAGTCCTGAGCTGTTGGTGTTGGCGCCCGCGGTCGGACCGGTGCCGCCGAACGATCCGTCCGGAGCCTGACGGCCGATGAGCCACTGGGTGCCCTTCTGCAACGCAGCGGTCAGTTGAGGGGTGCGGGGTGTGGCGTTGAGCAGCGCCATGATCGCCAAGGCGGACGCGTCGGTGTCCGCGGCCCCGTCGTCGGTGCAACCTGCGGTCGTTCCATAGGACAGTCGGAAGCCACCGGCCGGGCATTGCTGTGCGGCCAGGAACGTCACGGCTTGCGCAGGGATGCCATCGGTGGTGAGCGCGAGTCCGAGCATCGACAGCGCCTGGCCGAAGCCGTTCGACGTGTCCCACTGACTGCCGGGCACGGCGTCGGAGAACCGGCCGGTCTGCACTCCGGAGGTCTGCATCAGCGAGCGCAACGCCGCCTGCTGGTCCACGCCGCCGGCGACCGCCGGTCGACCCATCGAGCGAAGGGTGAGCACCGTCTTGCCGGTCGGCCCCGCGTCGCGGATGGTGGCGCCCTGGTACTCCCACGTGGTGTAGCCCGCGACGTTGGTCGAGAGCAGATCGGTGGCGGTGACCGCAGCCGGCGCCGAACCTTGCCCAGCGGCGACGAAGGCCAGAATGGCATCAGCGGTGAGACCCCAGTCCTTGGTCGCACCCACCGGCGCCGGCATCGCGCCGCCGTTAGCGCCGAGTTGGGCGCTCAGCCACGAGAGTGCGGGCTGGACCTGTGGCGTCGGAGCGGGCGCCGCAGCACCGGCGCCGAGCAACGCTCCCGTCGCGCCGAACAGGAGCCCCGCGCATGTGGTCGCGACGGCAGCCGCCTTCATCCGGGAGATCCGGCTCACCTGGGTCATCTGTACCTCCTGGCCGATGGCCCTGGAGGTCCGTCGCTCACGACGGGCACCCGGGCTCCGGCATCCGCAGTCCACGACGGATTCCTCGAAGCACCCGCCCAGGGGAGCGATCCGACTCGCCGGCGGGCAGTGCCGAAACGACAGACGCTCGCCGACCCACGGTTGCGGGACAGTGCCGGAGTTCGACCGGCTTTCCTCCCCGCAGACGGGTGAGTTGTTGAAGGGCCAAGTTGACCATCCGCGCCCGCATGCCGCAAGCCCTGCCGCAAGCCCTGCTGTCTGGGCATGCTCTGTTGCGGGTCAGTCGAAGAGCGTCTGGCCGACGAAGCCGCCCTCGGGTGCGCCCGGCGGGATGGCGAAGACAGCGGAGCCGATCGGACTGGTCCACTCGTTCAGCAGGTCCAGATCGGCCAGCCGTTGCTGCATCGGCACGAACTGGGTCATGAGGTCAGCCTGGAACGCGGTGAAGATGTGGCCGGCGTCGGAGACCGCGATGTCGGTCGGGCCGAGCTCGTAGTTGTAGCCCCGACGGAACATCTGCAGCTTCGAATCGCCCTTGGCGTCGCCCCGGGCTCGGCGGATGTGGGAGAACTCGGCGATCACGGGAAACCCGACCGGGGTGGTCGCGTCGAAGTCAGGATCGTCGTGCTCGTTCGTGCCGGTGAGCGGTGCTCCGTCGTCGAGGCGCCGACCGACCGTCTCCTCTCGACCGGTGCGGTCGAGACGGTCCCACTTGTCGAGCAGCATCTCGATGCGACGCACCACCATCGTCGTGCCGCCGACGAGCCAGTCCTCGTCCGCAGGGCCGGTGGTGTCGTCCCTCCAGACCACGCGGTCGAAGTCAGCGGAGCCGGGCACGGGGTTGACCGTGCCGTCGACCTGCCCGAGGAGGTTCCGCGCGGTCGTGCCCTCGGGCTGGGAGCCGTGGGCGCTGCGGAAACCGTGCTGGAACCAGTTCACTCCCGCAAACGACCGGGTGTCCTTGAGGAGCATCCGAGTGACGTGGGCGACGGTCGTCGGATCGTCCGACGCCACCTGCAGCAGCAGGTCGCCGCCGTTCCATCTGGGCTCGAGCCGGTCGATCGAGAAGGCAGGCAGCGGTGCGAGCCACGACGGCACACCCTCGGGGCCACGGGCGATGGCGACGAGGTCCGGACCGAACCCGAATGTGATCGTGAGCCGGGCGGGTGTCGCCGCGAACTCAGGTTCGGAGTCGGCGAGCGCGTAGCGGCCCTGGGTCATGCGTGCGGCGTCGTCGCTCAGGATGCGCAGCAGCCGCTGAAGCTGATCCTTGGTGGTGCCCTGGAAGAGGCTCAGGGCGACCAGGTTCTCGAATGCCTGGGGCACCATCTCGATGCCCGCCTGGTGCTCGCCGTGGAACGCAATGGTGCGGGTGCCGTTCAGCTCAGTGCCGGCGGCGGTCAGGGTGGCATCGTCGCCACCCTGACCGCCGAGCGCCAGATCCGTTCCGATCGCTGCGGCCGCTCCCACACCCGCGGCCGCACCGGCGCCGAAGAGCGCCCGTCGGCTGATGGCGCCGGACTGGCCGCCGAGGTGTGGGGAGCGGCCACCGTGTCCGGCGACTGGGCACTCGGACATCGTCAGCCCATCTTGACGGTCGTGGTGGTCTCGCCATTCTTCATGCCGCCGCTGTTCTTCTCGCCGCCGGTGCCTTCCTCGTACTTCTCGTTGGCGCCGGTGAAGTCCTTGGCGGTCGCCTTGACCTTGACCGTCGAGCCGTCCTTGAGCTGCAGCGTGAGCGACACGTCCTCGCCCGCGGTGATCGGCGCGGTGAGGTCCATCAACATGATGTGGTCGCCGCCGGGCTGAAGGGTGAGGTCGCCGCCGGCTGGGACGGTGAAACCGCCCTCCTTGGGCTGCATCTTCATCGAGCCGTCAGCCGACGCGACGGTCTCGTGCAACTCGACCTTGGAGGTCAAGGGCGTCGTGGCGCCGGTGACGACGAGGTCGGTGGTGCCCCCATTGTGCAGAACGCCGAACGCAGCGGACTTCGCCTCGGTGGTCGTCTTCACCCACGCGTCGCTCATGGTGAGACCGGCCTTCGCTGACTCGGACCCCTTCGACGCAGCGGTGGTGGTCGAAGCCGTCGACGTGTCGTCGTTGCCGCAGCCGATCAGACCGAGTCCGGCGACGAGCACCACTGGAACCGCAGCGAGTCGCAGCGAGCGGGTCCTGCGTGACGGTGTCGTGGTGTTGGTCGCTGGGCGGAACGGGGTGGTCATTGCTGGTTCTCCTTGGTGTTGTGCTGGTTTCGGTCGGTGTCGGGTTGGCGCCGGGAGCGGATCGTCGTGGTGGTTGCGAACACGCCGACTCCGGCAAACGCTCCGACCGCGCCGATGAGCGCGAGTCGCAACGGTGAGCTGCCGTCTGAGTCGGTTCCGGTCGTGGCGGCTGCGCCCTTGCCCTGCGAGGCCTGCGAGGCCTGCGGCTCGATGTCGAAGTCGCCGCCGCTCGCCGTGCGCTTCCCGGGGGCGAGTTGCACCTTCTGCTTGCCGGTCAGGTCGCCGACTCCGTAGTCGAATGCACCGCTGACCAGGGCGCCGTCAGCAGACAGGATCCGCCACCGGACCTGATACCAGCCGTCGGGAGCGCCGGTTCGGAGCGGGACCGTGACCGTGGTGGCCGACACGGTGGCGGTGCCGTTCGTCCACTGCTCGGCGGATTCGCCGACGACGAGGATGGTGGCGCCGAGCTCCATCGGCGCACCTGCGAAGGTCAGCGTGATGGCGCTCGGCGCGTGTTCGAGGTGGGCGTCGGCGGCAGGGTCCGACGACACCAGGTCGGTGTGCGCGCCTGCGGTGCCGGCGCCGAACAGCACCAGTGCGGTGGTGGCAGCGACGGCGGCGATCGCGACGGCTGTGACGAACGCGGCACGGGGCGCACCGGTGCGCGACCGTCCGGTCGCTCTGCGCTGGTGGTTCTGCCTCACGACTGCCTCACGATGGGTAAGTCGTGGTGAACGGCCAACGAGTTCCCGCGTTCGATATGGCATTCGTCACGTCGAGTTCGGGTCGAAGGTAACTGGTCGTCACCGACGGATCCGACCACGATGTCGGTGTGGCCTTCACCGACGACGACCTGAGCCTGCTGGCCGAGGCGGCATCGATGGGCGATGACGCGGCCTTGCGCGATCTGGTCCTGGCCACTCAGGACACGGTGCGAGCGGCCTGCCGACGCTTGGGTTCCGCCGCCGATGCCGAGGATCTCGCCCAAGAGACCTACCTACGAGCGATGCGGTCGTTGCCGACCTACCGCGGCGAAGCCCCCGTGCGCGTGTGGTTGTTGTCGATCGCTCGTCACGTGTGCGCGGATCACATCCGCAAGCGCTCCCGACGCGCCGTCATCGACGCCCGCTTCCGGTCCCGACCGCGGGTATCGCTGCCCGATGAGCGCTTCGCCGTCGACGATCTGATCCGGTCGATCGATCCCGATCAGGCGGAAGCGTTCGTGCTGACCCAGGAGCTCGGTCTGTCCTACGACGAGGCGGCCGAGATGTGCCGGTGCCCGGTCGGAACCATTCGCTCCCGCGTCGCTCGAGCGCGATCGTCGCTCGCGGACCTGGTCCTGGCGGCGGAGGCGGGCTGATGGCGAGTCGGCGACTGCGAGCCGTTCCCGACGAACCGGGGCAGCCCGAGGCGGTCGAGCGCGGCTCGGCTGAGTTGGGCTCGACGGACCATGCCAGCTCGACGGACCTGGCGGATCGGGTGGTCGCAGCAGCCGGGGCGGTCGATCGCGGTGGCGTCTGGTGGGTGCTTCGAGCGTTGCTCGCCGTCGTCGCCGTCGCCTATCTGGTCATCGACGTGGTGGCGCTGCTCTTCGACGATGGCCCGAACAGCCACGTCGCCCATCACCTCGGCGTGTTCGAGGTCGCGTACGCGGTGACGTTGCTGTTCGTCGCCATGCGCCCTGCTCGGGCCCGTGCCCTGGTGCCGTTCACCGTCGTGCTGGCGATCGGCATGGTCGTGTTCGCCGTCGTGGACGTGGCCGACGGCCATGCACCAGCGCTCGGCGAGGTCAGCCACCTGCTGGAGCTGGCCGGCCTGGTCCTGGTGTGGCTGCTCGCCACCCGCCGTGGTTGGCCCGGGAGCGCCCGCCGCGCCTGAAGCCAGGCGCTCCCGAGGACCCGCGGGTCTCAGGAGACGTTGCGGAGCAGCGCCTCGTTCGGTTCGGGCGGCAGCTCGGTCAGGGGGTCGGCGATCTCGGCGACCGTGGGGCCGATGCGTTCGGCGACCGGCGCCAGCGCGTCGAGGTCGAAGCCGTACAGGTCCGCAGCGTTCTCCGACAGCACCTTGCGGATGTCCGCCGGGTCCCAGTCGTGGAACAGCTGGCGCAACGTGAGGGTCGAATACGGGAAGCTCGCCTCGTCATGCGGGTAGTCGCTGCCCCACATGATCCTGTCGATGCCGACGGTGTCGAGCGCTGCTTGGACGTCGGCACGGGCAGGGAAGCTCAGGCCGAACCAGCAGTTCTGACGGACGTAGTCGGACGCGTTCCTGGGGAGGATGTGCTCCGGCTTGAACCGCAGTTCACCGATCGAGCCGTTGGCCCGGATCGACTCGAGGTGGCGGTCGAGTTGGGCGACCAGGTCGGGCAGCCACGAGCAACCCTGTTCGGTCAGGACGAACTTGAGGCCGGGGAAGCGCTCGAACGCGCCCGACAGCAGCATGAACAGCAGCGGCCGGTGGCTGAAGTACGGGACCTCGGCGATCATCATCAGCGCGGACGACGGCGTGCGTTCGTACGCCGGCGATCCGGTGCCGCCGTGGCAGTTGATCGGCACCTCGAGCTCTTCGCACACCGCCCAGAGCGGGTCGTAGATCGGGCTGTTGAGCTGTGGGATCCAGTCGACGTCGGGCGGGTTGTTCGGTAGCAGGATGCCGCCGGTCAGCCCGTGGTCCTTGATCCAGCGGACGTCTTCGATGGCGTCGTCGACGTCGTTGAGGAAGATCTGTCCGATGCCCTTGCGTCGCTCCGGTGCCTTGGAGCAGAAGTCGACCAGCCACCGGTTGTGGGCGCGGATCCCGGCGAGGCGGTGCTCGTACTCGTCGGCCTTGGGTGGACGGGCGAAGAGCACGAAGCTCGGGAAGAACGGCGGCACGGTGTTGGGGAAGATGACTTCGCCCGCGACACCGTCGGAGTCCTGCTGCTCCGTGCGCATCTCGTCGTCCCAGTTGCGCAGCCGGCGGGTGTCGCCGAGGTCGCTGAACGGGTTCTTGTACTCGCCGCGCCAGGCATCGAAGTCGTCGAGGTACTTCTCTTCGAGGAAGTCGCGGTACATCGCGTGGCTGCCGCCGGCGTGGGTGTCGGCGGAGATGACGGTGTAGTGCTCGCTGGTGTCGGCGCTGGTCATTGCTACCCCCTGGGCTGGTGTCCTGTGGCCCGCTCGGTCGGTGGACCCGAACTCGTGCCCAGCCTGCCAGAAACTGAAACCTCGTTCTAGTCACTGCTGGGCGTTGTGGGGCGCGCCGGTCGGCGTGTCGGCGAACTTGTACGTGTGGGACCGCTGGGCGGTCGGTGGCGTACAAGTTCGACGGTGGCTGGTGAGTGGTGGCTGGTGGCCCGGTCGGCGCCCGGGGCGTGGACGGCAGCGTCGTGTGGCCGGCCGTACGCTGCGGATCGTGGCACCTTCACCGCACGCAGCGTCGTCCGACATGATCCTGATCCCGGGTGGTCGCTCGCCGATGGGCTCGGATCACTTCTACCCGGAGGAGCGTCCGCGTCGGTCGGTCGAGGTCGCAGCGTTTCGCATCGACGCACACCCCGTGACCAACGACGAGTTCGCAGCGTTCGTGGCCGACACCGGTTGGGTGACCGTTGCGGAGCGGCCGCTCGACCCAGCCGACTACCCCGGCGCCGACCCGTCGCTGCTGCACCCCGGCGGTGTCGTGTTCCTCCCGCCGTCCGGCCCGGTGTCGCTCGATGACCCGAGCGGCTGGTGGGCCTATGTGCCGGGAGCGTCGTGGCGTCATCCGCAGGGCCCGGGCTCGGACCTGTCGGGCAAGGGCGATCATCCCGTCGTCCAGGTCAGCTATCCCGACGCGCTCGCCTATGCCGAGTGGCGCGGTGCCCGTCTCCCCACCGAGACCGAGTGGGAGCGAGCGGCGCGGGGCGGCATCGACGCCGAGTATGCGTGGGGTGACGACCCGTACCCGGGCGACCGTCAGATGGCGAACACGTGGCAGGGCCGGTTCCCGTGGGAGAACCTGGCGCTGGATGGCTGGACGGGCACGTCACCGATCGGTACCTACCCGGCGAACGGCTATGGACTGGTCGACGCTGCGGGCAACGTCTGGGAGTGGACCAGCGACTGGTGGAGCGACCGTGCCGGAGGCCCTGCCGACGATCGAGGCGACGACCGTGCCGACGATGCTTCGGGCGAGGCCGGCGGCGATGCTTCGGGTCTGGGCGCCCGCGAAGCTTCGGGCGGGTCGTGCTGCAGCGGCGGGGGCGTTGCGCCTGCGGTGGTCGTGCCGGCTGAGGTGATGGCTGCAGCGCCGACAGACGTGCAGGCGAGCTCGGCATCAGACTCCGGCCCGGCCGCGTCGGGGCGGGGGTCAGGCGACGATTCGGATTCGACGGCGGAACGGGCCTCGGCTGCGCCGGGAGAGCGGTACGGTCGAAAGGTGATCAAAGGGGGATCGCATCTCTGCGCACCGAGCTACTGCCATCGGTTTCGCCCGGCGGCACGCCAGCCCGAGGCGGTCGACACCTCGACCAGTCACCTCGGGTTCCGATGCGCCGCCGATGCCTGAACCACCAGGACGACACTGAGTCAGACGTGCGAATGCGGCGGTCGGCGCCGTCGTCGGTCTCCGCACCAGCACGTCCGCGCAGCCGAACAATCAGGGGGACCACACGTGAACGAGTCGACTCAACTTGAGGGTGCAGCGCCGCCCGACGGTGCTGAACTGCTCGACGGTGCTCAACTGCTCGACCCCGAGCTCGTACCGTTTGCCGCGTTCATCCCGGAGGTGGACCTCTCGCTCGCCGGTCTGGCAGAGGCTCGAGCCGGCTTCGTTGGCCTGGTCACCTCGCTGACGCAGCTGAGCGAGCTCGTCGAACGAACCGATCACACGGTTGCGAACAGCCCCGATCCGAATCACCCGGTAGTCGTTCGGGTGCATCGGGCGAAGAACACCACGGGGACGTTGCCGGCGATCGTGTCGATCCACGGTGGCGGGTACGTCCTCGGCAGCTACGAGATGGACGACGGCACCTTCGACCGGCTGTGTCCGATGCTCGAATGCGTTGGAGTGTCGGTCGAATATCGCCTGTCGCCAGAGACGCCGTACCCGGGTCCGCTGGAGGACTGCTACGCCGCGTTGCTCTGGACCTTCGAGCACGCAGAGGAGCTCGGCATCGACCCGAGCCGCATCGGGATCGGCGGCGTGAGCGCGGGTGGCGGTTTGGCCGCAGCGCTCGCCATCCTGGCGCGGGACCGCGGAGAGGTCGAGGTGGCGTTCCAGTTGCTCGAGTGTCCGATGCTCGACGATCGCCAGGTCACGCCGTCGAGTCAGCTCGACCATCTGCTGGTGTGGAGCGCGGCGTCGAACTCGTTCGGCTGGCAGTCGTACTTGGGTGCCCTCTACGGCTCTGACTCTGTTGGCGGCTCTGAGTCTGTTGGCGGTGGCGGGGGTAGTGACGGGGCAGATGGTGAGGGACGAGATCGCGGCGGGATTCCGGGGACGGCCGCAGCGTGGCGGGAGGCTGACCTGTCGGGTCTACCGCCCGCGTATGTCGCGGTCGGTGCAGCCGACGGGTTCCGCGACGAGGACATCGCGTACGCGTTGCGGCTCAACCAAGCAGGCGTGGCCACGGAACTGCACGTCTACCCGGGCGTGCCGCACGGCGTGACGATGTTCTTGGGCACGACGTGGGCGGAACGTTGGCAGCGTGATGTCGACGATTGGTTGCGCCGGCAGCTGCACCCGTAGCCGCCGCTCGATCTCGGAGTACTCCCTTGCGAAACGAACAGGTGTTCGCTAGAGTATGAGCCATGAGTTCCGCTGGGGAACCTCAGGACAACCGATCTGAACCTGCCTCTGGTGACCTCGTGCCGATCGGTGTCGCCGGTCGCGTTCCTGCGGCCGAGGTGTATCCGGCCGACTCGCCCGATGCTGTGTTGCTCGAGTTCCGGCTGCGTGTCCGGTCAGAGGTCGAGGCTGAAATCGAGGCTGATGGCGCGCCAGAGGGACCGGGCGGGGTGCTGGGCGCGTTGGGCGCGTCTGGAACTTCGTGTGCACCCGGAACAGCTGACTCTCCTGATTCTGATGTGGTCGACTCGTTCGGGCTGCTCGGCGGGTCCCGAGATGGCGTGCGGTCGGTGGTGTTCCCGGCGATGTCGGCAGCCGTGTCGGCGGTTGGTTCCATGCGTGCGGTTGCTGCGATGGACCCGGCATCGCTCAGCGCCGATGAGCGCCTCGGTGTGCTGGACGCGTTGGAGTCAGTGGATCGGATGTTGGCGGGAGCATCGATGCGGCATCTGGTCGCCGTCGATGATCATGCCGACCTCGACGCCCGGTTCGGTATGGCCGTCGGCGGATATGCAGAGCAGCGCTACGGCAAGAAGCGCCTCACCTGGGTGAGTTCGATCCGCAGGGGCAGGGCGTTGATGCGTGACCTCCCCCTGGTGTTCGACGCGCTGCTCGATGGCCGGATCAGTCGCGAGCGAGCCGAGCTGTTCGCCAACGTGGTCAATCCGCGTAACGCAGCGGTGCTGGAGGCGACTCAAGCGGAGCTCCTGGATCTGTCCGACGCGGAACCGCGCTTCAGGGAGTTCGCCCATCAGCTGCAGGCGCTGGCCTCGATTGCGGACTCCGACGGGAAGGAGCCGGACGCGTCACAGTCCTCGGCTCGCATGTCGAGGTCGGGGAACCACCTGGCGCTGGTCGTCGATGTGTACGGCGACGACGCAGTGGCGTTGGAGCAGCTGATCCTGATTGCTGTCAGCGCGCTCCGCAGGCGTTGGGAGATCGACGTCGAGCAGTGCCCGGAGCTGCAGATGCCGTCGGCACCGCAGTTGCGGGAGCAGGCGATCGCCGAACTGCTGATCCGCGGTGCGGGGGCCGATCCTGCGGCGTCGAAGCCGACCGTCGCTCGGCTGTCCTTGATCGTCGACGCGGATCGTGTCGACGACTTGGACCCCATGCTCGCGTCGGTCTTGTCGGGCATCGGGTTCGCCGGCTTCAGCGCATCGCGACCGGGCGGTCCGAGTCTGCGGCTGGTGAATCCGTTCACCGGTGAGGGCGGTTGCGCTGGCCACGGTGACGGTGGCGACGGTGGTCACGACGGCACCGATGCCCCGCTCGACCCTCGGGCCGGTGGTGCTGGCGACGGCGTGGCGTGTGGGGGGTGCGGTGATCACCACCGGCCCCCTGCGCCGTACAGGGATCAGCAGTTCTTGGTCTCTACTCCCGACGGCGACAGGGTCGAACTGACGGCGCAGCAGTTCCAGTTGTTGTTGTGCGACGCTGACATCTCCGAAGTGCTGCTCGACGCCTTGGGTGAACCGGTTGCGGTCCGCGACAGGGTCCGCCTTGCGGGTACCAAGATGCGCACGGCGTTGATCGCTCGCGACGGCGGGTGTGCGTTCCCCGGCTGCGATGCACCTGCCGGTTGGTGCGATGCGCACCATGTGATCGAGTACGCGAAGGGCGGCCGGACGGTCATCGTGAACCTGGTGCTGCTGTGCCGCCGCCATCACGGGATCGTGCACCGGCTGGGCTGGCGAATGGAACGCAACTCCGCCCCCGGCGACGATGACGGCGGCAACCGCTCCGGCTCCGGCGACCACGACCTTGGACGCAGCGGCCATGCGGCCGGACAGCGTCGTGGGTTCTTCAAGATCACCACGGCAGGTGGGCTCCAACTGACGACCCAGCACCGGCCGCGGACGCTCCGGCCCGACGAACCACCGGGCGAGCCACCCGGGCGATTATCGGTCCCCGCCTGAGCGCGCGGGACCGGATCGATCGGACGAACCGCAGCGCTCGACCGCCACGCCACGGGCAGGCCGACTTGATTGCAGCGCGAACTTGAACGTCCTCCCGGTGCGCAACCGCGTGCCGGGATAGAACCGCGCTCTGGGCTGGAGCGGAGTCCCGGTACAGGTTCGGTCCCGTCGAGCTCGCTGCACACGAAGTTCTCGTGCGGATGTGGATCGGCGATGGCTGCCTGTTCGGACATCCGTGACGCAGACTGGGCGCATGGCCACGAATGTTCCTGAGTCCCACCTCGACCTGCTCGATGCCCCGATTGCCGCGTTTGCGACGCTCGGCTCAGACCAGCGGCCCCAACAGTCGCTCGTGTGGTTCCTGTTCGACGACGGGAAGTTTCGCCTGTCGCTGAACACCGCCCGACAGAAGACGCGCAACCTGTTGGAGCGCCCGGTCGCCGACCTCCTGATAGCGGACCCTTCCGGTTACCGCTACCTGGAGATCCGTGGCGATGTCACGATCGAGGCCGATGATGACTACGCCTTCGCCGAAACGGTGGGCGCCAAGTACGGCGGGCAGGACATGCGGCAGATGGATGGCCCGGGAGAGCAGAGGGTGGTCGTCACGCTCGAGCCCACGCGGGTCAACGCCGTGGCCATGGGCTGACACGGTGCTGGATTGGAGCGGCACCAGGTTCCGGGCCGCCCGCAGCTCGTCGCAGTGTGGGTCCTGTCCCCGTCCCTGAACCTGTCCCCGTCCCTGAACCTGTCGCGGCCCCTGAACCCGTCGGGGTCCTTAGCCCGTCGCGTCTGCGCATAAGTCGAGTTATGGTGACATGAGCACCGAGTTCGCAGGTCGAGGGGGCCATCATGGTTGGAACCGACTGGGCCGAGTGCTCGGCTGGGCTCGCGGACCTGCTGGAGCAGGAGGCGGTGGCTGCCGAGGAGCTGCGTCGGTTGACGCCGGCAGTGCTCGACGCAGCGGGAGCGGCCGGACTGTTCTCGATGGTCGTGCCCGCCACTTGGGGTGGAGCGGATGCCGACCTGCGGGCTCTGGTCGATGTGACTCGCACGTTGGCTCGCGGGTGTCCCGCCTCGGCGTGGACGCTGTCGTTCCTGATCATGCACAACTGGCTGTTGACCCGGTTCCCCCAGCAGCTGCAGGCCGACGTGTTCGGTACCGCCCCTGGCTACGGACTCGTGGCGGCCCCACTGGCGCCGACCGGCACGGCTCGAACGGCCACTGGACCGAACGGTGAAGCGGGTTGGGTCGTGACCGGCCGCTGGGAGTGGGCGACCGGAGTGCGACACGCTGACCGGGTGATGGTCACGTGTGTCGAAGAGCGAGACGACGCGCTCGCGCTGCGGTTCTGCGTGCTGCCGATCGGTCAGGTCGCCGTCGAGGACGTCTGGTTCACCTCGGGCATGTGTGCGACGGGCTCGGACACCGTCGTGGTCGATGAAGTGTTCGTGGCCGACCACGCCACGTTGCCAGCCGAGCGGCTGCTCGAAGCTCCCGTCGCGTCCGATGCACACGCGGCAGGGTCTGGGCCAGCAGGGTCTGGACCAGCAGGGTCTGGGTTGGCAGGGCTGCCGGTCATGGCGGTGCTTGCCCTCGTTGCTGCGGCGCCGGCGGTGGGGGCGGCGGAGCGTGCGGTTAACGAGTACCGCGAACGGCTCCGCGGTCGGGTGCTGGCCTACACCTTCGGCGACAAGGCGGCGGAACAGCCTGCGGCGCAGGTTCGCCTGGGAACTGCGCTCGCCGATCTGCGGGCGGCGCGAAGTGCGTTGGACGGGGCGGTCGACCTGCTCACCGATCCATCCGGCTGTACTGGGATCTTGGACGCGGCGACGCGGATCGCAGTGCGCTTGGCTGCAGCAGATGCGGTTCGGCGCTCGGTTGCTGTCATCTCCGACGTGTGCGCCGGATCCGGGGCGAGCGTCTATCGCAGTGATGCGGTGCTCCAGCGGCTGCAGCGCGACGTCGAGGTCCTGAAGGGCCACGTGATGTTCGACTGGGACCGGACCGCCGAGCTCGCAGGCAGGATCGAGCTCGGACTGCCGCTGCGACCTGCTGACAGGATCTGAGGATGGCTGACGAGGGAAGTCGAGTCGGATGGCTGGTCGCTGGGCAGGAGCTGCTGCGCCGCGGTGGCTTCCAATCGGTGAAGCTCGCTGCGCTGTGCGAGCTCACCGGTCGCACCACCGGCAGCTTCTACCACCACTTCGATGGCATGGCCGCCTACTTGGGAGAGCTTGCGTCGTTCTTCGGTGTCGAGCAGCCGAGCATCGTGTTGGGCGAGCTTGCTGAGCTCGAACCGGAACGTCGGTTGGCACGCCTCGAGCACATCAGTGCCGAGCTGCATGCGGGCGCGCTGCATCGGGCGATGCGGGATTGGGCGACGGTGAACGAGCCTGCCGCCGAGGCCGTGCGCGCCGCGGACACGATGCTGCTCGAGTTCATCCGCGACTCGTTCGTGGCGCAGGGCGTCAGTCGTGCCGTCGCTGAGCTTCGGGCCGAGGTCGTGTACTCGTTGGCGATCATCCGCATGGACACCCCGTGGAGGCGGCGCTCGACGAGCATCGCTCGGGTGCTCCAGGGGCTCGGTGACACGTCGTCTGGCTGAGGGCCGCGAGCGGGTCCCGAGCGCTGCACGGATCCGAAGGGCCCGTCGGGCGTGTTGCGCTCGCTCCGGGACCGGGCGCGATTGGTGGCGGGCGCCGGCGGGCCTGGACTACCGTTTGGACAGATGTCCAAATCGGCTCCCACCCTTGCCCCGCGACGACACCTGTCGGACCGTCAGGCCCAGACGGTGCAGCGTTTGGGGGATGCCGCGCTCAAGGAGCTGCAGGAACTGGGCTACGACGGCTTGACCGTCCGCAACGTGGCTCGCCGTGCCGGCGTCGCTCCCGCCACGGCCTACAACTACTTCGCATCGAGGGAGCACCTGGTGACCGAGATGTTCTGGCGTCGGCTCCAGGCGCTGCCGCCGGCCAAGGTCGACAAGCGTCGCACCGCGGCGTCCCGTGCGGCGGCGGTGCTGTCAGAGATGGCATTGCTCGTCGCTGACGAACCCGAGTTGGCCGCAGCGTGCACCGTCGCCATGTTGTCGAACGACCCCGACGTGAAGGTGCTCCGTGACCGCATCGGTCTCACGTGGCACCTGCGCCTGCAGGCGGCGCTCGGCGACTCCGCCGATCCTGCGGTGCTGCGGAGCCTGGAGTTCGCCGTGTCCGGAGCCATGTTGCAGGCCGGCATGGGACACCTCGACTACACGGACCTGCCCGATCAGCTCGCCGTCACCGCCGAGCTCCTACTGGGCTGACCGATCACCACCTCACAGCCAGCACGTCACCAAGCAGCACTTCGCCAACCAGCAATCAGCAACCAGCCAGCACGAGGGATCCGGAACCACAGTGAGCACCAGCAGCGACACCGTCGTCTACGACCCGTATGCGTACGAGATCCACGAGGACCCGTACCCGACCTACGAGCGCCTTCGCGAAGAGGCGCCGATCTACCACAACGAAGAGCTCGGCTTCTGGGCGCTGTCGCGCCACGCGGACGTCATCGAGGGCTTTCGGGACTTCGAGCGGCTCTCGAACTCCCACGGCGTGTCTCTCGATCCGTCGGCATCGGGCCCGCACGCTCACAAGACGATGTCGTTCCTGGGGATGGACCCGCCGATGCACGGCCGCATGCGGGGTCTCGTGTCGAAGGGCTTCACGCCGCGTCGGGTCGCTGAGCAGGAGCCGCGCATCCGCCAGATCGCCCGGAGCTACATCGAGCAGATGCGCGAGTCGCCCGATGACCTGGATTTCATCTCGGACTTCGCGGGTCGACTGCCCATGGACGTCATCTCCGAACTCATGGGCGTTCCTGTCGAGGACCGTGAGGAGCTGCGCCGACTGAGCGACCTGCTCGTGCACCGGGAGGAGGGGATCCGCGACGTCCCTCCGGAGGGCGCTGCGGCCGCCATGGAGCTCGTCGTCTACTACTCCGACATGCTGGCGCAGCGCCGCGAGCGTCCCACCGACGACCTCACCTCCGCGTTGCTCGACGTGGTCGACGCCGACGGTGATCGGCTGACCGACGACGAGATCATCGGCTTCCTGTTCCTGATGGTCGTCGCCGGCAACGAGACCACGACCAAGTTGCTCGCCAACGCCTGGTACTGGGGCTGGCGCAATCCCGACCAGCGTGCCAAGCCGCTCGCTGACCCGTCCCGCATCCCGATGTGGATCGAAGAGACGCTTCGCTACGACACGTCGTCGCAGATGCTCGGGCGCATCACCCTCGTCGACGTCGAGTGCTACGACCGTGTGATCCCGGCGGGGGACCGGGTGCTGCTGCTCGCCGGGTCGGCCAACCGTGACCCTCGTGTGTTCTCGAACCCCGACGTGTACGACCTGGACCGTCCCGAGCCGCTGCCGCAGCTCGCGAGCTTCGGGTTCGGTCGTCACTTCTGCCTGGGTGCATCGCTGGCGCGGTTGGAGGCACGTGTCGCACTGGAGGAGCTCGTGGCCGCGTTCGGTGACTACGACGTGGATCCGGCGGGCATGACGCGCGTCCACTCGGTCAACGTGCGCGGTTTCGCCACGCTGCCGACCACGGTCGTGCCGAGAGCCCGCACCAGCCCAACCAGCACCACCAGCCCAACCAGCACCACCAGCCCAGGGGGAGCCCGCTGATGCCTCGCTTCGAACCGCATCCTGACCGGCGTGCGGCGATCGTCACCGGCGCATCGTCGGGGCACGGCGCCGCGATCGCTGCGTGCCTGGCGGCGGCGGGCCACCCTGTCGTGCTCGGCGCCCGCCGAGTGGATCGACTGGAGCTCCTCGCAGCGCAGATCGTCGAGGCCGGCGGTGAGGCGCTGGCGCTGCCGTTGGATCTGACCGACGGCGGATCGATTGCGGCCTTCGCCGATCGGGCCGAAGCCGAGATGGGCCCGATCGAGGTGCTCGTGTCCAACGCCGGCGACGTGCAACCGATCACGACGCTCGCGGATCCGGACGAGTTCGCTCGGCAGATACAGGTGAACCTGCTCGGTGCCCAGGCGCTCGTCCACTCGGTCGTGCCCCACATGGTGACCCGCCGTCGCGGCGACGTCGTGTTCGTGACCTCGGAGGTGGCAGAGGAACCCCGGACCTACATGGCGGCGTATGTGGCGTCGAAGGCGGGGCTCGAGGGCTACGCACGCGCCATGGCGATGGAGTGCGAAGGCACCGGTGTGCGCGTCGGCATCGTGCGACCGGGACCGTCGAGCACCGAGCAGGGCACCTCGTGGAGCGAGGAGTCGATCAACGAGGTCGTCTCGTCGTGGTTCAAGTGGGGGCTGCTGCGTCACGACGGTGCAATCCGCCCTGCGGAGTTCGCCGAGGCGGTGCTCGCCGTCGTGTCAGCACCGAAGGGCACGCGGTACTCGTTGCTCGAAGTGCAGCCCGAAGCGCCGGTGTCCGACGACGCCGTACTCAAGCCCTGAGCCAGTCCAAATCAGTCCAGACCAGTCCTGAGCCGAGTCGAGCAAGTGAGCAGGGGGAAGCGATGACCGACACGATTCCGAAGGTGTCCGGAGACGACGGGGGGACCGGTCACCTCGAGGAGCTGCGCGTTGACCCGATCGGGTTGATGCGACGCACCCGAGACGAGTGCGGCGACGTCGGTGAGTTCCGACTCGCCGACATCGACGTCGTGCTCCTCACCGGAGCCGAGGCCAACGAGGTGTTCTTCCGGGCGTCGGACGACGAGCTCGATCAGGCGGCCGCGTACCCGTTCATGACGCCGGTCTTCGGCGAGGGCGTGGTGTTCGATGCATCGCCTGAGGAACGCCGGCGGGCGCTGCACAACCAGTCGCTCCGCGACAAGTTCATGCGCGGTCACGCGGCGACCATCACCGCCGAAGCGGACCGCATGTTCGCCCGATGGGACGACGAGGGCGAGATCGACCTGCTCGACTTCACCGCCGAGCTGTTCATCTACACGTCGACCTCGTGCCTGATCGGACCCAAGTTCCGTGAGGAGCTCGACGTGGAGGTCGCGCACCTGTTCCACGACCTCGAGCAGGGCACCGACGCGATTGCGTTCGTCGATCCGTACGCCGACATCGAGAGCTTCCGTCGCCGCGATTCGGCCCGCGCTGCGCTGGTAGCGCGCATCGAGGCGATCATGGCCAAGCGCCGCGCTGTTGCCGGCGATCCTGACAACCCAACCCCAGCCAGCCCAGCCCCAGCCAGCGATGAGCGGGACCTGGTCGACGTGCTGATGTCGATCAAGGACGAGCACGGCGTGGAGCAGTTTTCCGCCGACATCATCACCGGCATGTTCATCTCGATGATGTTCGCCGGGCACCACACGACGTCGGGCACTGCGGCGTGGGTGATCATCGAGCTGCTGCGCAACCCCGACGTGCTGGCCGCCGTCGTGGCCGAGATGGACTCGCTCGCCGACGCCGGTGGCGGCGAGGTCACCTATCAGGATCTGCGTGAGGTGCCGTGGCTGGAGTCCTCGATCAAAGAGGTGCTCCGCCTACACCCACCGTTGATCCTGCTGTTGCGCAAGGTGGTGCAGCCGCTCGACGTCGAAGGGTTCACGGTTCCGCCCGGCAAGCTCGTCGGCACGTCGATCGCGGTGTCGAACCGGTTGGAGGGGGCGTTCGATCGCCCGGACGTCTTCGACCCGAGCCGCTACATCGACCCTCGTCACGATGACATCGACAACCCGTGGAACTGGATCCCGTTCGGCGCCGGACGGCACCGTTGCGTGGGTGCCGCGTTCGCGCTCATGCAGCTCAAGACGATCTTCTGCATCCTGTTGCGCGACTGGGAGCTCGAGCTCGCCCAACCGGCCGACACGTACCGCAACGATCACTCCAAGATGGTCGTGCAGCTCGCGCAGCCCTGCCGGGTGCGGTACCGCCGACGAGTGCGCAGCGACGCCCCAGCAGGTGAGCAGCCCGGCGGGTCATCGGCGGAGGAGGCGCGCTGATGGGGTTCCGCATCGAGGTCGACCTGGATCTCTGCCAGGGCCACGGCACCTGCGAGGGAGAGGCGCCGGAGCTGTTCGAGGTCGGCAAGGACCGCAAGGTCCGAATCCTGGACGCGCATCCCGACGACGGCCAGCGCGCCGCCGCCGAGATGGCGGTGAAGTACTGCCCGACGCACGCCATCACGTTGGTCGACACCGACTGATGGCGCCACCCACCCACCCGTTCTGTTGCGCAGAAGCGCGGAGAACTCTGCCGTTCTGCGCAACAGAACGGGTTGTTGACCGTTCGAAGACCCGACCACTTCAGGGGGACCACACACATGCCTGCATTTCCACGTGACGAGCTCGAAGAGATGGTGCAGCGATGGCTGCAAGCCAACCGTGATGCCGAAGCCGCCGGGGACTGGCGGCCGATGGCCGACATGTACACCGAGGACGCCACTTACGGCTGGAACTACGGTGCCGACACCGACTTCATGGCGGTCGGGCGCGACGAGATCCGCGACATCGCGCTCGGCGCAGAGATGGGCGGCCTCGACGGGTGGCAGTACCCGTACGAGGAGATCATCATCGACGACCAGCAGGGCTTCGTCGTCGGCTTCTGGCGTCAGGTCGCCGACGCCACCCGGGACGACGGCTCGACCTATGAGGTCCATGGCATCGGCGGCAGCTGGTTCCGCTACGCGGGTGACTTCCAGTGGAACTGGCAGCGCGACTGGTTCGACTTCGGCAACGCCGCCGCGCTCTTCCTGGAGATGATGAGCGCCGGAGTTCTCTCCGACGGGATGACCGAGCGCATGCACCGCTCCATGCGCGGGCCGCTGCCCGGGTACTACCCGGCGGGCACGTCGCCGGTGAAGCTCTGGGATCGCTGAGCGTGCCCGACCAGACCACCGTGCCCGACCAGACCACCGTGCCCGACCAGACCACCGTGCCCGACCCGAGCTTCACTGCGGGCCTGGACGTCCTGCTGATCGACGGCCAGCTCGTCCCGGCGGCGGGCGGCGCCACGTTCACGACCTCCAACCCCGCCACCGAAGAGGTGCTCGGTGCAGCAGCCGACGGCACAGCGGCGGAGATGGACGCGGCCATCGGCGCCGCTCGGGCCGCATTCGATCAGGGTGCGTGGGCGAACGACCGGGCGTTCCGGGCCCGGTGCCTTCGACAGCTCCGTGACGCCCTCGTCGCCCACGGCGACGAGATGCGTGCGCTCACCACCGCCGAGGCAGGTGCCCCAGCGTTTCTGACCGCTGGCCCCCAGTACGACTTCCCCGTGGAGGACCTCGGCTACTACGCGGACCTCGCCGAGGGCTACGAGGGCTGGGTACAGGACCTGGGCGAGCGGGAGACCTTCGGCATCGTCAGCAGTCGTTCCGTCCACCGTGAGCCCGCCGGTGTGGTCGGCGCGATCACGCCGTGGAACTTCCCGCACCAGATCCAGATCGCCAAGGTCGGCCCGGCGTTGGCCGCCGGCTGCACGGTGGTGCTCAAGCCGGCACCCGACACGCCGTGGTGCGCCAGTGCGCTCGCCCGCATCGTCGCCACCGAGACCGACATCCCGGCCGGGGTGTTCAACGTCGTCACGTCGTCGGATCACCAGGTCGGCGCCATGTTGTCGAAGGACCCCCGCGTCGACATCGTGAGCTTCACCGGGTCCACCAACACCGGTCGCTCCGTCATGCGTGACGCATCGGAGCACCTCACGAAGGTGTTCCTGGAGCTCGGTGGCAAGTCGGCGTTCGTGATCCTCGACGATGCGGACCTGTCCGCCGCGGCGTCGCTCGCCGCCTTCTCCGCGTGCACCCACGCCGGTCAGGGTTGTGCGATCACCACCCGGCTGCTGGTGCCGAGGCACCTCCACGACGACGTCGTCGAGATCGCCGTCGCAACGATGGGTGCACTCGCTGCGGGCGATCCGAACGACCCGGGCACCATCTGCGGTCCGGTCATCTCGGAGCGCCAGCGTGACCGGATCCTGGGGTATCTGGACCTCGCGGTCGAGGAGGGTGGCAGCTTCGCCGTCGGCGGCGGACGCTCCGAGCGGTTCGACAAGGGCTGGTTCATCGATCCGACGCTGATCGTCGGGCTCGACAACACCGCTCGTGTCGCCCGCGAGGAGATCTTCGGTCCGGTGCTCACGGTGATCGACTACGACGGCGACGACGAAGCCGTCGCGATCGCCAACGACTCGCCCTACGGGTTGTCGGGCGCGGTGTGCTCCGGCGATGAGGAACGGGCGTTTGCGATCGCGGCCCGCATCCGCACCGGCACGCTCGGCATCAACGGCGGCATCTGGTACGCCGCGGACGTGCCGTTCGGCGGCTACAAGCAGTCCGGCATCGGCCGGGAGATGGGCGTTGCGGGCTTCGAGGAATACCTCGAGACCAAGTCGATCGCAGTCGCCAGATGATCGGCTCGATGATGCAACGAGCACCACGGGACCGATCAGCGACCAGGCAGAGGAGACAGACATGACCACGTTCGGGTTCATCGGACTGGGCAATATCGGCGCGCCGATGGCGAGGCGTCTGTTGGACGCGCCGGAGGGGCTCGTGGTGATGGACGTGGCCGCCGCTGCCACCGAGCCGTTCGCAGCCGCGGGCGCCACCGTCGCCGCCACACCGGCGGAGTTGGCCGAGCAGGCGACCGTGATCAGCATCGTCGTGCAGAACGAGTCGCAGGTCCGCGATGTGCTGGTCGGTCCCGACGGCATCCTGGCCACTGCCGCGCCCGGCACCGTCGTCGCGGTGCACTCGACGATCAGCGCCGAGGGCGCGGTCGCCCTGGCCGAGTTGGCAGCAGGCGCCGGAGTGGACCTCGTCGACGCGCCGATCTCCGGCGGGGCGATGGGCGCCCACGACGGCACGCTCGCGGTCATGGTAGGCGGTGACGCCGCCGCCGTGGATCGGGCCCGCCCGCTGCTCGAGCGGTACGCCACGCTCGTGGTGCACTGCGGCGATGTGGGACAGGGGACCCGCATGAAGATCGCCCGCAACCTCGTCACCTTCGCCAGCTACGTGGCGACCCAGGAGGCGTCCCGTCTGGCCGAAGCCGCCGGACTCGACGTCGCCAGGCTCGGCGACGTGGTGCGCCACTCCGACAAGGTCACCGGCGGACCGGGTGCGGTCATGCTGCGTCAGAGCGCGGGTCCGATGTCGAGCGACGACGGTCTGCGGCCGATCTTCGGCCACACCGCGACGCTCGGCAACAAGGATCTGGACCTGGCGATCCAGATGGGTGCCGAACTGGGTGTGCCCACGCCGATCAGCGTCGAGGCCCGGGCACTGCTCTCCTCGGCGCTCGGCCTCGAGCCGTATCCCGAGGCCTGAGCGGTGCGCACGCTCGGGGACCTGACCCACGACGAGCTCGCGGTGCTGGTGCGCGAGTACCTGCTCGCCGGTCAGCTGATGGACCGTGCCGGCATGCCGCACCTGATCGGTGCGTACGGGCGCGACGAGATGGCAGCGATCGCGATCGACGAGTGGATGGGGGCGAGCCCGATCTACACGACGCGCATGCAACGCCTCCTCGGCTACGAGGGCACCGGCGTCCCGACGATCTTCAAGGGCCTGCAACTCGACATCGGCGCACCGCCGGAGTTCATGGACTTCCGCCTGAAGGTCATCGACGACGACCACGGTGAGTTCTGGCTGGACCACTGCGGCGCGCTGATGGACGTCGAGCCGATGGGCGAGGACTACGTCCACGCGATGTGCCACACGATCGAGGACCCCACCTTCGACGCCACCGCGGTGGCCACCAACCGCCGCGCCCAGATCCGTCCGATCCACCGTCCACCTCGGGCGCCTGCGGACCGCCATCCGCACTGCCACTGGACGGTGATCATCGACGGCTCGCACCCCGAGGTGGCGCTGCCCGAGCCGATGACGCACATCGAGCGTGCACAGCTGGCTTCGCTCGAGCTCGCACCGCTCGGCGCGGGAGCGACCGACGCCGAGTTGGCCGACGGATGGAACGCGTACGACGCGCCGGTCGACCCGGACCTGCAGACCGAGCAGTTCTCGACCGCGGCGCTGCGGGCGATGGCCGACGAGATCTGCGTGCAGCAGCACCTGCTGGTGATGTCGTTCTGCTTCGCGATCGAGCGGCGTCACGGGACAGAGGACGCCGTGCGCATCATCGAGCAGCAGTTCGTCGGCATCGCCGGGCTCACTTCGGAGCGCCTGCGAATTGCCTTGGGTCTCGGTAGCGATCCCGGGCTCGGGCCGGTGCGCGCAACCCTCGACGAGGTGGTGACGGTGCTCGAGCTGCACCCGGCATTTAGGCCGCGGGAGTACATCGACATCCAGATCGAGCTGGCCGTCAGGAGCGATCCGGTCCTGTCGGTCACGCTGAGGGACTGTGCAGCGCTGCACGAACCGGGGTTCGACAACTGGATCAGTCGCCTCGCCGACGGCCACGACGGCGGGCTGGCCGCGGCGTCCTGGGGTGTCACCCCGTTCGCCCGCGTCGAGCGGACCCGTCCCCGGGACGGGGCCGTGGCCGAGTGGACCGTCTGGCTCGGCGATGAGCCGACGCCCGAGCCAACTGAGGTCGCGCTGACCCGCTTCAGCACGGGCGCGGCGTTCCAGTTCGCGGCGACTCCGGTCACCCTCGCCGCCCGCCGCAGATAGGCGAAGGGTTCTGGTCTTGCGGACCTCATCAGCGCGGCAAGAATTCGCGCACGATCGCACCACGCGTGTCGAGAACCCGTTATCGGCTCCGTCTCCGGGACAGATCCGGCCGATGGAGTCGGTCAAGATGAGGAGACCACGATGGCCAAGTACCTGTTCCTGAAGCACTACCGAGGTGCTCCGGCTCCGGTGAACAACATCCCGATGGATCGCTGGACGCCCGAGGAGGTGGACGCTCACATCGGCTACATGAACGACTTCGCGGCACGGTTGGAGTCCACCGGGGAGTTCGTCGACGGCCAGGCCCTGTCGCCCGACGGCGTGTGGGTCCGCTCCGACGGTCAGGGTCGGCCGCCGGTGACCGATGGTCCGTTCGCTGAGACCAAGGACCTCATCGCGGGTTGGATGATCGTCGACGTGGACAGCTACGACCGGGCGATCGAGCTCGCTGGGGAGCTGTCTGCTGCGCCGGGCGCTGGCGGCGATCCGATCCACGAGTGGCTCGAGGTCCGACCGTTCCTGGCGCACCCGTCGACCGACTCGGAGTGAGAGCGGCGCCTGTGAATCCCGGTGCGATTGTGGACCCAGCCGAGGTGCGCCGGCTGGTTCCACAGGTGATCAGCGTGCTTGTCCGCCGGGGCGCCGACTTCGCGACTGCCGAAGACGCGGTGCAGGAGGCGTTGGTCAAGGCGCTCGACGTGTGGCCGCGCACCCCGCCCTCGGAACCGTTGGGTTGGCTGATCACGGTTTCCTGGCGCTCGTTCCTGGACATGGCGAGGGCTGCCACCGCTCGTCGGGGTCGGGAGGAGCGCGTCGAGGCGGAGCCCGTCGGTGGTCCCGTCGACGATCGAGACGAGTCGTTGTGGCTGTACTTCCTGTGCGCTCACCCCGATCTGACGCCGTCCTCTGCCGTCGCCCTCACGTTGCGTGCCGTCGGCGGCCTGACGACGCGTCAGATCGCGCAGGCCTACCTGGTGCCGGAGGCGACGATGGCGCAACGGATCAGCCGAGCGAAGGCCACCGTGGCCCGGTCAGGACTGCACGGCCCCGGCGATCCGGCCACGGTGATGCGGGTGCTGTACCTGGTGTTCAACGAGGGGCATTCCGGCGACGTCGACCTTGCGTCCGAGGCGATTCGGATGGCTCGGGAGCTCGCTGCGTTGTCGAATGACCCCGAGAGCGACGGGCTGTTGGCGCTGATGTTGCTCCACCATGCTCGACGATCGAGTCGGACGCGACCCGACGGCGGCTTGGTCGCCCTCGCCGATCAGGACCGCGGCATCTGGGACACCGCGCTGATCGCCGAAGCGATCGAGCTCCTGCAACGGGCGCTCGCTCGAGACTGTCTCGGCGAGTTCCAGGCCCAAGCGGCGATCGCCGCGCTGCACGCGGATGCCCGATCCGTCGAAGAGACCGACTGGGTGCAGATCGTCGAGTGGTACGACGAGCTGCTCCTCTTCTCCGACACACCGATCGTCCGACTCAACAGGGCGGTGGCTGTGGGTGAGGCCGACGGTGCTCCGGCCGGCCTCGCTGCACTGGCTGACGTCGACGAGGGCGTCCCGAGGCGGGACGCCGTGGCGGCCCACCTGTACGAACGTCGTGGCGACCTCGAGACGGCCGCCTTGCTGTACGCATCAGCCGCTCACCACGCGCCGAGCCTCGCCGAGCGAGATCACCTGATGCGCCAGGCGGCTCGGCTGCATCACGCGCAGAAGCCGTCGGGGTGATGTCGCCGTCGGGGTGATGTCGGCGTCGGTGCCGCCCTGGCAGGCTGTCGACGATGGAGGATCGTCCTGAGGCAACGTCAGTACCGGTCGACACCGTGCACGCGTTCGTCGGGCCGGTCGCGGTCCTGGCAGGCGGCGGTCTGGCACGTCGAGGCCCGGCCAGTGCTGCGGGGCCGCTCATCGGGACCACGCTCGCGGTCAAGGACGTGATCGACGTCGCGGGGCGAGTCACGGGCGCGGGCAACCCAGATCTGGCGGCATCTCGCCCGCCGGCTGAGCGTTCGGCGCTGGTGATCGACGCGCTCGTCGCCGCCGGCGCGATCGTCGTCGGCAAGACCGTCACCGACGAGTTGGCGTACTCGCTCGGCGGGGACAACGTGCACTTCCCCTTGCCGACGAACAGCGCCGCCCCGGATCGCACCACGGGCGGGTCCTCCTCGGGATCCGCAGCAGCGGTGGCGGCCGGGCTGGTCGACGTGGCGCTCGGCAGCGACACGGGCGGTTCGATCCGGGTGCCGGCGAGCTACTGCGGGATCTACGGATGGCGCCCGACCCATGGTGCCGTCAGCGCCGTGGGCGTCACGCCGCTGTCGCCGAGCTTCGACACGGTCGGCCTACTGGCGCGGTCGCCGACGCTGCTGCGCACGGCGGCCGAGGTGATGCTGTCGACCGGCGCCCGCCGGCCGCCAACCCGCCGGCCGCCGACCCGCCTAGCGATCGCCGCCGAGCTGTTCGACGTGTTGGATCCCGGAATCGCAGCTGCGCTGCGCGCCGCGGTGAGCGAGCGCTTCGGTGGAGTTCCCGAGGAGCTCACGCTCGGCGTCGACCTCGACGAGTGCCTGGCCGCCTTTCGGACTCTCCAGGGCGCCGAGGCGTGGGCGGTGCACGGCGAGTGGATCACCGCTGCCCGACCCGCGTTGGGCCCGGCGACCGCAGCCCGGTTCATCGCAGCGTCGAAGGTCACGCCGGCACAGGTTGCCGAGGCGCAGGAGGTGCGTGACCGGGTGCGGTCGGCGGTCCGCTCGGCGACCGACGGCGGGACCGTGCTGGTCGCCCCGCCCGCTGCCGGCGCAGCACCGCTGCGAGGTGAGAGCTCCGCTGCGGGCGAACGGGTGCGGGCCGACACGCTGCGGCTCTCGTCGGTCGCCGGCCTGGCGGGTGTACCCGTGGTCGTCGCGCCCGGAGCTGCGGTGCACCTCGGTGGGACCGACGTGCCGTTGGGCATCGCTGTGATCGGCGCCGCGGGCACGGACCTGGCGCTGGTCGACATGCTCAGCGACGCCTGAGCCGGGGACCCCGCTCAGGCAGGGACCCAGGTGCCGTGGAACCCGAACGGCACCCGGACCGGCAACGGCACCTGTCCCACGGGACCGGCCGACACGTCCTGAGCATCGAAGATCGCGAGCGATGACCGGTCCGTGGTGCGGTCCCACACGAAGGTCATCACCCAACCATCCCCATCGGGCCGGGATCCGTCGGCACCCACGAAGTACCCCTCGCCGCCGCGCAGGTTGGGGCCCGGGTTCCAGACGTCCTCCTTGCCGGTGGCGGCGTCGTAGTGGCAGATGCCGTTCAGCTCGAAGCCGTGCTCGCTGTCCGCAGCGGTGGTGGTGGCGAACCACCCGTGGTGGGTCTGGCGCCCGGTCAGGCGGCGGTCGTGGGTCGGCAGGTCCATCGGTCGGTCGTGCAGTCGGGTCTCGGCGAAGGTGAGCGATTCGCCGCCGGTGCCGATGCGCCATTCGGTCAGGTAGCTCGGCACGAGGTCGCCCCGGGGTCCGAACGCCTCGTCCAACCGGCTGACGCGCAGCACGGCGTCGTCGCCGTCACGGTGCGCGTTGAACAGGTGGAACGCGAACGACGGGGCCTTGTCGACCCAACGGATCTGGTCGGCTGAACCGTCGAGTGGCAGCACTCCGATTCGGCTGGGGCCGCTCGGGTCCCAGCGGAACGGGATCTTGGAGGTGGACCCCGGGGTGGCGCCGAACACGACGGGTCCGATCCAGAACACCGCGTGGGTGTCGGTGATCGCGAAGTCGTGGATCATCGTCACGGTGCCCACGTCGATCGGGCTCACGGTGTCGATCACTCCGGCAGGCGTCGCTGCGTAGTAGGTCAGCGTGGGTTGGAGGAAGTCGTAGCCGAAGAAGTGCATCCGGCCCGTGGTGGGGTCCACCTTCGGGTGCGCGGTCATCGTGGTGCCGAGCTCGCCGGCGTAGTCGAACGGCCCGACCGTCGAGAGGTCCTCGGTCGACACCTCGTACGGCCAGCCGACCTCGCCCAGGCTCAGGAGCTTGCCGCCGTGGCTGATGACCGACACGTTGCTCTGGTTGTTCTGCTTGCCCGGCACGCCGCCGAACTCCATGAGGCCCTTGCCGGACTGCTGCAGCGGCGTGGTGACGTAGCGGTTGCGGTACCAGAGGGCCTTGCCGCCCTCCAGGCGCACCCCGTGCAGCATCCCGTCGCCCAGGAACCAGTGCAGGGCCTCGCCGGACGCGGGGTTCGAGCCGTTTCGGACGAACAGGCCGTTGAGCTCGTCGGGGATCTGGCCGACGACGTCGAGTCGGGTGACGGTCTCCTCGGTTGTGACCGGGGCGAAGTTGCCCTGGACCCAGTACGGCTTGGACGGGTCATAGGTGGGTGCGACGGGCGACGAACTTGTCGTCGCTCCCTTCTCGGCGGCCCCGGTGGACAGGTCGGCGTCACGGGTGCACGCGGTCAGCGCGGTGGCCCCAGCGGCCAGTCCGCCGACACCGAGGGCCCCCAGCAGCGCACGTCGATCCATCTGCATCCTGTTCACACGTCCCCCGCCAGCGGCATTCCGCCGAACGCTGCCCGATGGTGTCACATCGACGTGTCGTCTGCGAGCCGTTCTGCGGTATTGCCGCCGTCATCGTGGCATCGTCCGCAAGGATGTGTCTCCAGGTCGAACCGGCCCGGGCCGACGTGATCCAGCCGAGGTGACCCCTTCCGGCGCGTCGCGCACAACTCCCCCACGAAGGAACACCACACGATGACACGATCCCGGCAGTTCGCTGCGCTCGCTCTGGCCGCCGTGGCCGCTCTTGGCCTCGGCGCATGCAGCAAGGACGACTCGTCGTCCACCACGACGACAGCGAAGTCGAACGAGACCACCACCACGACGGCAACGGAAGCTCGCACGGTCGTGTTCGACAAGTCCGTGCAGCAGCAGTTGGCCGACGTCGGCTGTCACCCGGGCGCCGTCGACGGCGTGCTCGGCGCGCAGACCGATGCTGCGATCAAGGCGTTCCAGGAGGCGTCGGGGCTGCAGGTCGATGGCGAGCTCGGACCGGAGACCGAGGCCGCATTGAAGAAGGACGTGGCGGAGGGCAAGAAGGTGTGCTCGGCGACGACGACCACTACGGCCAAGTCCGGGTCGACCACGACCACAGCAGCCACGAACGGCGAGGCGCCCTGCACCGCGTCGGCGTTGATGGGCGGCCTGCCGGCTGAAGGGGAGAAGATCGGCTCGTACGTGTGCGATGCCGGCTACGCCGGTGGCAGCCTCACCGACGGGACGAAGTTCCTGCTCCAGTCGAAGGACGGCAAGTGGTACGCGCCGAGCCAGGACCCGTGTGGATCGGCGAGCGCAGGGATCGACCCCAAGGTCCTCTCCGCTGGTTGCCCGACCTGACGAGCTGCCAGACCTGAAGAGCTGCCAGACCTGAAGAGCTGCCAGAACCCGGCTCCCAGAACCCGGCTCCACTCCGTGGGGCCGGGTTCTGTGCGTTCAGGGTCTTGTGTGTTCAGGGCTCTGGTGGGTGGCGCTGACCAGACCGGCACGCTCGCATTCGTCGATTGCGAGCGCGACCGTCCAGGGTACGAGGATCCCTGCTCCCGCGGTGGTGGCGCCGTCGTGTGAGCGGGCGTCGCGGGGCGTGGTGCTGGGGCTGGAGTCCGCGTTCGCTTGCCAGCAGTCGGCCCGCCCGGTGTCGACGAAGGTGAGGTGCCAATCGATCCGGGCGATGCGCCAGGTCAGCAATCGGGTGCGCTCCGACAGCACCCGTCGGTCTCGAGGGAGTTGCAGCGTCGTGCGGGGGAGCGCGTCGGCGAGCTCGCCGGCGACCTGTTCGATCTGGTCGGTGACGGTGTCGATCACGGACTCTACGACGAGTGCCTCGAACGACCCTGCTGCGGGTCCGGCGCCGCTGCGGGGCGCGGCCCGTGAGGTCGGTCGACTGGCGTGACCGCAACGGTTGACGGCGCCGGAACGCTGGGCGGCGCTTGTGGGGGCAGAGATCGTGGAGGCGGGACCGTTGTGGGAAGCGTCTGTGGGGTTGGATCTGCGCGCCCAGGCGGGCTGGGTGCGCAGCACCGGGACGCCGTCCCAGTGCTGCGCTTCCACCATCGGCAACAGGCCGGCTGTCTGGTTGTCCGCCGAGAGCAGACCCGCAACTCGGCCAAGCGCCTTGCGGGCAGCGTTCGGCAGCTGGTCGAGCAGCGTCGCGTGCTCGGGACGCTGCAACGCTGCGGCTGCGAGCGGACCTGCGCTGATCAGGCACCGCCGTTCGACGGGCCCGCCGGCGGCCACGGCTGCGTCCATCCGGCGAGCGAGCGGTCCCGCTCCGTCGTGCAACACCTGATGGAGCCGGGCGAGCAGTTCGCCGGTCGAGGGGACCAGTGCTCCCTGGGGGAGGGGACGCGGCGCGTGCAGCAGCTCTGATGACGCGACGACCCACGGGACCGAGACCTCGCCGTTGCGGCGGTCGTAGTCCGCAAGGAGCGCCCTGGTGTCGCCGATGGCGTCGACGACGTTGCGCACCCCGGCGCCGTCGATCGCCCACAGGCACCAATCGCAGACGTCGTCGGCCCGATCGGCCCGATCGGTGGGCTGTCCCGTGGGGCACTCCGGCAGGTGGCCGTCCACCCGAAGTGACGGATCGATCGCGCTGAGGTCGAGCGCCGTGCTCATCTGCTGGTCACCCTGACGGTCCGGAACCCGGCGCCGGTCGGTGCCGGCTGCGGGTCTCGACCTCGGGCGTCGATCATGACGACCACCACCGCAATTCCAGTGGGAGCGCATGCGGGCCATGGAGTTTCGCCGTCGGTCAGCACCACGATCACGCGGGGAGTGGGCCGCAGCACTGCGGCGGCCGCGATGCCGATGCGCATGTCGGTGCCGCGGCCTCCGCTGAGCTGTAGGTCTCCCAGCCGTCGAACTCGTTGCGGGTGCGCGGCCTCCTGGTCGCAGACCAGGACGTCGACCGGCGACGCGCCGCCGCGGTGTAGCAGCGCGTCGATCTCGGTGACGGCCACGTCCAGCAGCGTCCGTTGCATGGACGCGGAGGTGTCGACGACGACAGCGACGCGGGGTCGGACGCTGCGCTGGCCGGGGCGGAGCACACCCGGCGACGAGTCGGCCCGGCGGTCGGGTCGACTCCAATCGGGTGTCGTGTTGCGCACCGCGGCTCGGAGGTCCTTGCGGAGCGCGGCGCGCAGCAGCGTGGTCCATGGCACCTGCGGTTCGAGGAAGGCCGTCGCCCAGCGCACCAGGCTGGGCGGGACGTGTTCGCCGGAGGCCGTGGCGGCGGCGACGTCATGTGCGACAGTGCTGCGCACGGCGTCAGCCGCGACGGGATCCAACCCGGACGAGGGGTCTGCGGGCTCGTCGGTGATCTCGTGAGGGTGGGGAGCACCGCCTGCTCCTGATCCGCAGGCCGGGTCGATGTGCTCTCCGGCCTGCGGGCGGGTCCGGAGGCTTCGGTAATACGCCTCTTCGAATCCACCGACCGCGCACCCGAGGTGGCGGGGGAGGACCGGCGATGGCACCGGGAGACCATCGGCAACCAGGTCGTCGTTGATGGCCGCGTCGGTGGCCAGGTTCCAGGTCTCGTGGTGCGCTCCAGTGACGCCGAGGCTGCGAGCGCGGTCGTGATGGTTGCGCAGCAGGTGGTGCGCCTCGTGGACGAGCACCGCGGCCGTGCTCGCCATGCCCCAGCTCCGGGCGGTGTCCATGTCGACGTAGAGACGCCACCATGGGTCTACCGCGAAGGTGCCGAAGCCCGGTGCGCTCACCGGCACCATGGCGAACAGCGCCGCGGCCAGGTACGGCTGGTCGCGCGCGGCGCGCAACCGGGCTGCAGCGAGCAGTTCGGCGTCGGCTCGGGTGAGTGCAGCGATGCGGGTGGTGGCGACCATGCGGGTGGTTCGGCGGGACTTCGGGACTTCGGGCTCAGACCAGCTCGGCAGCGCGGAGCAGCGGAGCGAACGCCGCAGCGGAACCGGGTGCTGGCCAGTCGTCGTGGCGGAGCTCCGCGAGCGACACCGCTGCCATGGCCGCGACGTCGGCCCGACCGGCGTCGCAGGCGACGGCGAGCACGTCCCATGCCGCCGACCAGCGTTCGGGCGTCGGGTCACCGGCGACGGCGGTGGCCACCCCGGCGAGTGCCGCGAGCAGCAGATCGACACGGGCGTCGGTGGGCAGCAACCCAGGGTCTGCCAGGAGCGCGTCGGGCAGCGGTAGGTCCATCGCGTCGGCGAATCGGAGCAGCTCGATGGCCGGTCCCTGGCCGACCAGGCCGGCGATCAGCAGTCGCAGTGCTTCGGGCGAGGCGCCGGCGGCGTCGGCCGCGGCTGCCACCCGGTGTGCCCGGTCCCAGGTCCGCGGCGACGCCCACGCCTTGCCCTGTCCGACGATGTCGGACGGGACCTGGCGCAACACCGCCGGTCGAGCGGTCACGAACGCCACCACCGTGGCGCGCCAACGGTCTTCGAACGCGGAGCGGGCGGCCGGGACGATGGGCGCGGCCCTGGGGACCCACCCTCGCAACATCCCGACCGACCAGGCCGCCACGTCGGACTCCCATTCCAGGTGGCAGAACCGGTTGGCGAGCGGCGCTGACAGGTCGTCGCCCCCGGCGGACAGCTCTGGCGGGTTGGCAGCGGCCACGAAGCTGACCGTCGACGGCAGACGCAGGTCGCCGACCTCGCGTTCGAGCACCACTCGCAGCATGGCGGCCTGCACCGACGGCGACGCGGTCGTCAGCTCGTCAAGGAACACCACGGTGTGGGGTGCCTGGAGGCATCGGGTGGCCCAGCGGGGCGGCGCGAACGTGACCGAGTCGTCGACGCGCATCGGGAGCCCGGCGAAGTCCGACGCCTCTCGAACGCTGCCCACCACGACCTCGCACGGTCGTCCGAGCTGTTCTGCCACCGACTCCACGAGCGCGGACTTGCCTTCGCCGGGGCCACCCCAGAGCAGCACCGGCTGACCGATCTGCAAGGCGACGGCGAGCGCGTCGATCACGTGATGGCTCCGCTGCGAAGAGCCTGCGGGGCCGTGCCTGTTCGTCGTCGCCATCGCGGATCCCCTCCCAGAGAGATCGAAGTCGGCCGGCCGAGGAGTCGCGAACGACTGTTCGATCGGGCCGCACCATGCGAACACAAGTTCGCGGAGAACGCAAGGGGTCCTGTGCTCGGTTGTCCGGGGTCGGTGGTCGCGCCCGCGGTACCTTCCTGGCGTGAACGTTCCGTTGCTCAGCCAGTCCGCTTCTGGTGCCAATACGGCGCGGCTCGAGCGCTCGGACGCGCTGCGGACGCGCCGCCTGGCCCGGCTCACCGACGAGCTCGCGGACATCGGCTTCGAGTTCGCAGGGCCGGACTCGCTGATCCTGGCCATCTTGTCCGAGCTCGACTACGCCATGCGCCCCCGCGTGCACGAACGTCGCGTCCCCACCTACGGAGCGATCATCGCGCCCGGTGGCGATCGAGAGGACTGGCAGGTCTCGACGCAGCTCACGATCACCGCGCGGCCGTTCCCTCGCAGCGGTCTGGCAGGAGCACGGCTGTTCGCCGACGGCTTGTCGAGTTGGGTCGTACGCGGCGTCGACGACCACCACGGGCCCGACGCGTCAGACGACGAGCTGGTCGTGTTCGACCGGCCCGCCGGTTCTGAGCGCGACGTGGTCGTGCTCGCCGAGTCGACCGGTGGGATCATCGTGCAGCGACACCCTTCGGGCGTCGTGAGGGTGGCAGGGAACTTCGGCGTGCTGCGCTGGGACGGCGTGACGTGGCAGCACCAGCCGCCGATCGGTGACTGGGCTGCAACGTTTGCGACCTGCACCGACGTCGAGCAGCTCGAGGTGGTCGAGACGCTGTTGGAGATCGCGGTGCACGACCTCGGGTCCCGTGGCATCGGGGCGATCCTGGTCTACCGGCGGGAACGTCAGGCGAACGGCAGCTGGCCGACCGCCAGCCGCTACGAGCTGCGGCTCTCGACGCCGCCGTCGCTCGGCGTGCAGACACCCGCTGACCTTGCGCCGTTGGTGCACGTGCTCGCCCAGATCGATGGCGCTGCGGTGTTCGACGTCGACGGCACGCTTCGGGAGCTCGGGGTGCGACTGCTACCGGATCCGGAGACGGAGTCAGCCGTCGAGGGGTTCCGAGGCATGCGCCACACGACGGCGCGTCGCTACAGCGTCGACGAGCCGGACTCGGTCGTGATCGTCGTCAGCGAGGACGGCCCGGTGACGGTGATGCGCCAAGGTCGCATCCACGTCGGCGCCTGAGTCGCTCAGATGTCGGGCGCTGACGGCGCTCGTCGCGAAAGCTGCGCAACGACATCCGCGTCGTTCCCGCTCATCGACGGCCCATACGCGACGATGTACACGCCCTTGCATCCGCTGTCACAGGACAGGGCGAACACTGCTGCTTCGTCGTCGGGATCGCTGGCACCTTCGAACCGGTTGACGCTGTCGATGCGGACCTCGGCCGGCGACACAGCACTGCCGCAGGTTCCGCAGATGAGCTGTGCGCCGTCGACGGCTGAGAACTCGGCGGTCCACCCCCGAGCGGTGAGATCATCGACGGTCTGGGACAGCGACAGCTCAGCCATGTAGGCATGTGAGTCCACATGGAGGGGCACGTCAAGGGGCATGTCAAGGGGCATGTCAAGGGCCGACGGCTCGGCCGGTCAGGGGCGCCTTCCATCGAGGCACCGGACGTGTTCCACTGGTGCGGTGAGCTCCGCGGGACCATTGACCACCAGCCCCACCGAAGCGCTTGACGCGTACGGTCCCCGACCCGTGTGGCGAGGGCGGATCCACGCGCTGGCGGCGATCATCGCCACCCCCGCGGCGCTCGTGTTGTTCGTGCTGGCTCCGAGCATGCTCGCCAAGGTCGCCGTTGCGGTGTATGCGGCGTCGCTCATCGGGCTCTTCGCCGTCAGCGCCAGCTACCACCGGCTTGCCCACACCGAACGGGCCGTGAAGTGGTTCCGTCGGGCGGATCATTCGATGATCTTCGTGCTCATCGCGGGCACGTACACCCCGTTGTGTTTGCTCGTCCTTCCACCCGCGTGGGGCATCCCGCTGCTCATCGCAGTGTGGGTTGCGGCGATCGGTGGCGTGATCATGAAGATGACCATGCTTGGAAAGGGCCCGGGCAGCGCGGGGTCGTGGCTGTACATCGTGATCGGCTGGGCAGCGGTCATCGCCGTGCCGATGCTCATCACCAACCTGAATGCGGTGCAGTTGGTGCTGCTCGGCATCGGCGGACTGCTGTACACCGTCGGTGCCGTCGGCCTGGGCAAGCGCTGGCCCGACCCGATCCCGCACGTGTTCGGCTATCACGAGGTCTGGCACTCGATGACCGTCGCTGCCGGATCGTGCCACTTCGCCGTGGTGGTCCTGGTCCTCATCGGCCTGACCTGACGCTGCGTGGTGGCCCTCAGCTACGGCCGGAGAGCGAGGGTCAGCAGGAAGTCGCCGGCGGGGTCGGTCCACGCCGCGGTGGGCTCGAAGCCGGCGTCGACGAGCTCTGCTGCGACGCCGCTCGCGTGGAACTTGGTGCTGATCTCGGTGCGCAGGTGCTCACCAGCCCGGAGTCTCAGCGTGAGGCCGTTCGTGGCGTCGGAGTCACCCGGTGCGACCAGTCCGTCGAGGGTGACGACCTGGTCGACGGTCGACACGAGGTGCATCTCGATGCGCTCGTGCTCGGGGTCCCAGTGCGCACGATGGGTGAACCGCTCCCGGTAGAAGTCGCCGCCGAGCTCACGGTTCATCACGTCGAGCGCGTTGAGGTTGAACTCGGCGGTCACGCCGCTCGAGTCGTCGTAGGCCGCGAAGAGTCGGTCGACGGGTTTGACCAGGTCGGTACCGAGCAGGAACCAGTCGCCGGGTTGCAACGCCCGGGCCGCGCCGTCGAGGAACGATCCACGTTGGACGGGGTCGAGGTTGCCGATCGTGGAGCCCAGGAACGCGAGCAGGGTGGCATCACCGGTGCTCACGCGGTCCAGGTGGCGTCCGAAGTCGCCGACCACCGCGTCGACCCGCACGTCGGGGTAGGTCGCGGCGATCGTGCGAGCGGCGGAGCGCAGGACCGCCTCGCTGACGTCGAACGGCACCACCACGCGCAGCGAGCCGTGCGTCGCGAGCGCGTCGAGCAGGAGCATCGTCTTGTCGGAGGTGCCGGAACCCAGCTCGATCACCCGCGTCGCCGACGTGATGCGGGCGATGTCGGTGGCGTGCGCGGCGAGGATGGCCCGTTCGGCCTCGGTGGGGTAGTACTCCGCCAGTCGGGTGATCTGGTCGAACAGCTTGGAGCCGACCTCGTCGTAGAACCACACCGGCGGGATCCATGGCGGCGCATCCGACAGGCCCCGGGCGGTCTCTGCCGCGAGGTGATCGGACCAGTCCGTCGGGTCCAGGTGCACGGTGACGCTGACCCGATCGGCCGGTGAGCGGTCGTCGGAGGCCAGGTCGAGCTCAGGCATCGACAGCCAACCGCAGGCCGCCGAACTGCCAACGTGCTGCGGGCGGATAGAAGTTGCGGTACGTCGGGCGTGAGTGGCCCGGTGGTGTGGCGCAGCTCCCGCCGCGTAGCACGTGCTGGTTCACCATGAACTTGCCGTTGTACTCGCCGACTGCGCCCGGAGCGGCGCGGAAGCCGGGATACGGCAGATAGGCGCTCGCAGTCCACTGCCACACCGCGCCGTCGAACTGCAGCGGGTCCGCTGCGCCCACGGTGCCGGCGCGGCTGCCGGGGCCTCGGGGATGCGGTGAGAGGTCGAGCTCGAGTCCGTCAGTGCTCGCCGGGTGCTCGGCGGCGACGACCTCCCACTCGGCTTCGGTCGGGAGGCGGGCGCCGGCCCAGCGGGCGAACGCGTCCGCTTCGTAGTAGCTGACGTGGCAGACCGGGTCCGAAGGCCGCAGCGTCTCGAGCCCGGCCAAGGTGAACACCAGCGGGACACCCGCCCCGTCGCCGTCGTGCGGATCCCGGTGCTGTCCGGCGTGCTGGACCCAGTACAGGGGCGCGTCCCACCCGTGGGACTGCACGGTGGCCCAACCGTCGCTCAGCCACAGCTCGGGCCGTCGATAGCCGCCGTCGTCGATGAAGGCGAGCCACTCGCCGTTGGTCACGAGTCGGTCGGCGAGGGCGAACGGCGTGACGTGCACGGTGTGGCGCGGCGACTCGTTGTCGAACGCGAAGCCGCTCGATGGGTCCGCCCGGTCCACCCCGATGTCGACGGCCCCGCCGTCGTGGGCGATCCAGCGAGTGGTGGAGCGCACGACCGGCACCGCTCCGGAGGTGAGGTCGATCCCGATCGGATCGGGTGGTGCCTCGACCGCGTACGCCGGCATCGCCGGGTTCTGGAACAGCAGGTGCAACGCGTCCATCAGGAGCAGCTCCTGGTGCTGCTCCTCGTGGTGCAGGCCGAGCTCGATCAGGGCAGACGCTCCGGCGTCGGGCTCTGTGGCGAGGCGTTCCAGCAGGTGGAGGACCGAGGCGTCGACCTCACGTCGGTACTCGGCGACCTCCGCGACCGACGGGCGGGTGATCAACCCCCGCCGCGATCGGGCCTGACGGGCGCCGACGGACTCGTAGTAGCTGTTGAACAGGAAGCGGTACGTGTCGTTCGTCGAGGTGTAGCCCGACACGTGGGGTCCGAGGACGAACTCCTCGAAGAACCACGAGGTGTGCGCCCGGTGCCACTTGGTGGGGGAGCAGTCGTCCATGGACTGCACGACCTGGTCCTCGGGCGACAGGGGTGCGGCGAGCGCTTCGGTGCGGGCGCGCACGGTGCAGAAGTCGGTGGCGCAGCTGCCTCTTGCGGCTGACCCGTCACCACCGGTCGGCCGACCGGTCACCTGGCCGGTCACATCGATCGTGGTCATGGCGGAGCTCCGTCCATCGTGTTGGTCCCTTCCCGGTCCACGGATCTACCCGACGACGGGCCTCGTTACGCCTCGACGCTCGCGACAGCTTGGCGCAACCGGACCGAAACGGGTGGTCGTGCAGTCCCCCAGCCCTGCCACGATGGGGCGATGCCGATGTGGACCCCTCCTCCGAACGCGCCCGGTGCGCCAGGCCGGCCCGGTGCTTCGGCAGGATCGGTGTCGATGGCCCCGGTCTTGATCGGCGCGGCGTCGCTCGGCATGGGGGTCGGGGTGATCTTCCCGCTCCTCGCCGAGTTCCAGGACCGCTACGGCTTCTCGGACAGGGGTCTGGGCATGCTGAGCGCCGCGTCGTTCGGCGCTGCGCTCGTTGCGGGCCTGTTCCTCGCCCGGCTGGCCGACCACGGTCACGCGAGGTTGCTCATGGTGGGCGGCGTGGCGCTGTCGGCCGCTGGGCTCCTGTGGTTCTCGGTCGGCACCGAGTTGTGGCAGTTCACCACCGCCCGGCTGCTCGAAGGCCTCGGCTACGGCGTGTTTCTGCCGGCAGCCCGCAAGATCGTCACGACCGGCGACCAGGCGCAGGGGGGTGCCCGACTGGGCCGGCTGACCAGCGCCGAGCTCGCCGGATTCCTGGCCGGGCCAGTGATCGGGTCCCTACTCAGCGAGGCGTTCGACCTGTGGGTGCCGCTGGTGGTGATCGGTGTGGTGCAAGCGGGCCTTGCGGTCTGGCTCGTGTCGGTCCGCCTTCCCGAGCTGACCGTCGTGGCCGATGCCGAACGCGGGGGCAATCAGGCAGACGGGGGCAATCAGGCAGTCGGGGGGTCGATGTTCTCGTCGTTCCGGCTGCTGCGACGAGGATCGGTGTCGGGAGCGGCGTTGCTGTCGCTCACGATCTTCCTACCCGTGGGCGTGTACGACGCGCTGTGGTCGCGCTACCTCACCGATCAGGGCGCCTCCACGCTGTTCATCGGTATCGGGCTGTCGCTCTACTCGATCCCGATCGTGGTCCTGGCCCCGACCGGTGGTCGGCTGGCCGACCGTCTCGGGCCGGTCCGTGCGACCACGTTCGCGGTCTGCTGCATCATCCCGGCCACCTTCGTCTACGGGCTGGTCGCCGCTCCGGTGCTCATCACGCTGGTCGGCCTGGTGGAGTCCCTGCCGCAGTCGGTCGCCACGCCAGCGGTGCAGACGGCGATGCTGCGGGCCTGTCGGCCCGAGGAGGTGGCGGCCGGTCAAGGAGTGGCGCATGCCGTCAACCAGGTCGGTGCGGGCACTGCCGCGTTGCTCGGCCCCATCATCTACGGCGCCGCCGGTGCCACGGTGCTGTTCGGCACGTTGTCCGCTGCGATGGTCGTGTTGTTCCTCGCCGGCTTGGCGTTGCATCGCAGGGGCGGCGGCGACGCGATCGCCACGCTCTCCTGAGCACCCGAGCTCGACAACCCAGGCCAGCGGGGCTACATCGACGCGAGGACCTCGCGGGCGGTGGCTTCGCCGGAGCGGACCGCGCCTTCCATGTAGCCGTTCCACACCGGGCTGCACTCGGCGCCGGCCCAGTGGATTCGCCCGACCGGCGTACGCAGCGCGTGGCCGAACCCGCTCCACACGCCGGGGGTGAAGTGGGCGCCGTAGCAACCACGGCTGTACTGCTCGGCCATCCAGTCGCGTTCGATGTACTCGAGCGGACGGAGCGCCGCGTCACCGAAGTAGCGGGCGAAGCACCCGAGCACGGCGTCGCGCCGCTCCGGCAGGGTCGCTCGGGCGAAGCGCCGACCGTCGTTACCTTCCAGGAAGCCGACGAGGATGCCGGGCGTGCCGTCGGGCGGTGAGTTGTCGAACACCACTTTGACGGGTCCCTGATCGGAACCGACCTGGCCGTTCAGGCCGTCGCGACGCCAGAACGGCTCGTCGTAGACGGCGTAGACCTTGATGACGCTGCCCGCAGGGAGTCGTTGGGTGAGCTGGTCGCGCCAACTCGGCAGGGCGGGCGCATAGTCGATGCGCCCAGCGAGCGTCGGCGGCAGCGTGACGATCACGGCGTCCGCGGTGAAGGTCGGGCCGTCGGTCCCGTCGGTCGAGGTGGTTCGCACGGTCACGCCAGCGGTCGTGTCGTCGTGCTCGATGCGTCGCACTGCCATGCCCAGGTGCACCCGGTCGCCGAGCGGTTCGGCCATGCGTTCGCTGATCTGCCAGCTCCCGCCGACGATCCTGTCCTGTTGGGCGCCGCGGTCGGTGCCGAGCAGCGTCTCCAGGCCCGATCCCGAACGTGCGTAGAACAGCGCGTGCAGCATCGACAGGTCGCTCGACTGCGTCGAGAACACCGCCTCGGTCGCGACGCGGAAGTACTCGCGTCCGAGTGGGGTCCGCAGGTTGCGGCGGATCCAGGTCTCGAACGTCTGGCCGTCGAGTTGCTCTGCCCTGGGGCCGACCCACGGGCGGTCCAGGTCCACCCGTCGGGCTAGACGATCGAAGCGGGCCAGACCCTGGGCCAGATCCGCGAGCACGAACGGGTTGAGCTTCGGGGTGGCGCCACGGTGCGATGCCACCCTCGTCTGCTTGCCGCCGAGCTGCAGCAGCATCTCGCCGGTGTTGTAGGTGGGAAACGTCTCCAGGCCGAGCTCGTCGACCAGCTCGTACATGCGGTTCTGGGTGGGCCCGATCCACTGTCCGCCGAGCTCGATCGGCGTGCCATCGGCGGTGACGCCGCTCTCGGTCCGGCCGCCGACGCGATCCCGTGCCTCGACGACGGTGACGTCGATGCCAGCGGCGACGAGGATCCTGGCGGCGGCGAGGCCGGCGAGTCCGGCACCGACGACGATCACGCTGCCAGCGGGCGTGCCGCGCCCCGATGCGTCGTTCATGGGCGTGCTCCCGGAGTCGGCGATGTGGTGATCTGAGCGAGGGTGGCGTCGAGCGCGGGTCGGTACCGATCGGAGCCGACCCCGTCGCCAGTGGGCAGCGCGGCGGAGCGGTCGAGCGCCGCCATGTGTCGACGCACGTGGCGGGGCCGTGCTTCGGGCTGGGCGGCACCCACCACGTCGGCCGCCCACCGTGCGGTCAGATCGCTTCCGATCCGGAACGCATCGGCGCCGGTGGGCGGATCGGCTCGCCAGGTCGCCTCGATGAGGTCCCGTTCCGGAGCGAACCGTGCCAGCAGCGCCTGCGGGTCGACCATCGCGGCGCGGTGCAGCACCTCGTGACGCCACCATCGGGTGCTGGGGTCGAACACGTCGCTCGGGTTCGGGCCGACGTCGACGGGCACCTCGACGCGTACCGGGGCGAACAGCGACGTGCACGGCGCCGCGGTTCCGGTCACCCAGTGCAGTGCCCCGGAGTCGTTGGGGGAGCGGGATCCGGAGCTGCTGGCGCCACGCAGGTCGGCAACCCACGACGCCGTGGTCTGGGTGGAGGTGACGAAGCCGCCGGTGTGCGCGCACGGGGCGTTGAGCGCGCCGTTCAACGGCGACCATCGTGGCAGGCCGTCGGGTCCGTGGTCGCGTAGTGCGAGCATCAGGTCACCCACCGGATCTGTGCCGCCGTTCCCCGCTCCGTTCCCAGCCCCCGCGCCGGCGGCAGCGCGCTGGGTGCGTCGGCGTCGGGCGGCGCACGCCGAGACGCGCTCCTTGATCGGATCCGCATGGGCCGCGGCGAACGCCGGGATCGTCAACCCGTTGGAGATCGACCGACCACCGAAGCGCACCTCTTCGGTGGCGTGGCGGCGCCCGGCGGTCTCCAGCACGATTGCTCCGAACGGGTCGGCGATGAGGAAGCTGTTGTCGTAGGTGAACCGCGGGTGCACCCAGCTGCACGACCCGGCCTGGCCGTAGCGCTCCAGCAGCGTGACGATCACCTCGACGGCTTGGGCCGCGGTGCTCGCCCGCTCCAGCGCCAAGCGGAGCAGGTCCATGCCCAGCAGGCCTGCAGTCGCGTCGGGTGAGCGGCGTGCGCGCAGCCCGGTCCGAGCGGCGAGCTCCTTGGTGAACACGGCTTCGTTGCCGATCACCACCCCGTGCGCGTTGGCGCCCATCTCAGCGCCGAACATCCACCAGGGTCGGCTCAACAGCACGGCGTGGGTGTGGTCGACCTGGGGGATCTCGATCCACGTGCAGCGCAGCGTCGTCGCGGCAGCGTGGTCTCGAGCGGGGACCCACTCGAGCAGCTGGCTCTCGTTGGCGTCTCGGTCGCTGTTCTTGGCGAACAGGACGCCGTGGTCGGTGACGCTGACCATCGTGTCGCACATCGCTGCCGACACTACGCCCGAGGGCGATGCTGCGGCTCCGATGCGGATGCTGCCGTTGCGGTCTGGCCGATGTGGTGTCGGCTGCGTCGGCGATGGTGCCATCGTGTGGGCGTGACGGGTTCGATACCGGTGTTCCGTGCCGTGCATCCGCGGGAGCGCCCGTGGGCGCAGCTGCTCGCGGGTGTGACGCTGACCGCGATCTCCGTGCCCGAGGTGCTCGGCTTCGCGCGGATCGCGGGCATGCCGATCCAAACCGGTCTGATCACGATGATCGCTCCGGTGGTCGCGTATGTGGCCTTCTGCTCGTCGCAGCATCTGGTCGTGGGAGCGGACTCCGCCACCGCTGCGATCCTGGCTGCCGGGTTGGGCGGGCTGGCCGTTGCGGGCTCCCACGAGTACGTCCGACTCGCAGGGATGGTGGCGCTGCTCACCGGCGTGTTGCTCATCATCGCCCGGCTGTTGCGGTTGGGCTTCCTGGCCGACTTCCTGTCGCACACGCTGCTCGTCGGCTTCCTCGTCGGCGTCGGCGTGCAGGTGTCGTGCGGTCAGCTCCCCGAAGTGCTCGGGGTGCCGGTGCACGCCCATGGTGCGGTCATGACCGCGTTCGACGTCGTGCGGAACCTCGGTTCGGCCACGCCATCGGACATGGCACTGTCAGCGGCGACGATCTCGATCATCGTCGTGGGGGAGCGGTTCGCTCGACGGGTCCCGTGGGCACTGTTCGTCGTCGCGGGGTCGATCGCGCTCGTCGGTCTGGGCGGGCTGGACGTCTCGACGATTGCGGACGTCCCGTCTGGCCTACCGGTCCCGGTGCTGCCGGGTGCCGACCTGGACCAGATCCACCGCTTGATGCCGACGGTGCTGATCCTGGCCGTCGTCGTGCTGGCCCAGAGCGCAGCGACTGCTCGTGCCTACGGGGCCCGCCGCGACGAGCTCGTCGACGTCGACGCCGACCTTGCCGGTCTGGGTGCAGCGAACGTGGTGGCCGGCCTGAGCGGGACGTTCGTGGTGAACGGCAGCCCGACGAGGACCGAGATCGCGGCGTCCGCAGGCGGCACGACGCAGCTCACGCAACTGGTGTCGGCGGGTGCCGCGTTGGCAGTCCTGGCGGTGTTGACGCCGACGCTGACGTACCTTCCCACGTCGGTGCTGGCGTCGATCGTGACGGTGATCGCAGTGCGGCTCGTCGACCTGCACGCATTGCGCCGGATCTTCGAGCGGCGCCGGGTCGAAGGCGTCGTGGCGCTCGCGACGGCGGCGACGGTGATCCTCGCTGGGGTCGGGCCCGGAGTCCTCTTTGCCGTGGTCATCTCGGTCGCCGCGCATCTGCGCCACAGCTATCGGCCGAACGCCCGGCTGGTCGGACGAGACGGTGACCGTTGGCGGTTGAGTCGCATGGAGGGTGCGCGTCAGGTCGAGCCGGGGATGTTGATCTACTTCGTGAGCGCCAACCTGTACTTCGCGAACGCGTCCTACCTGGTGCACGAGGTACTGGGCCTCGCCGACGATGCCGACCCGCCCCTGCGGTGGCTGTGCCTGTTCGCGATCGGCATCGATGACGTCGACCTCACCGCGTCGGACTCGCTTCGCTGGTTGCTCGACGAGCTGACCAAGAGGGGAGTGCAGTTGGTGATGGTGGGCGTCGAACCGCACGTGCGTCACGAGCTCGACCGAGACGGGTTCCTGGGCGACCTCGGCGAGGAGCACATCTTCGACTATCTCGAAGATGCGATCGCTGCGTATCGCTCGATCTGAGGCCAGTCAGGCCAGTCAGTTCAGTCAGGTCGACTGCATCGCTTCGACCATCCGCACCTTCGTGGCCCGGCGGGCCGGGAAGATCGAGGCGACCACGCCGGCCGCCACGCCGATCAGGGCGATGATCCCGATTCGGGCCCAGTTCACGTTCAGATCGATGCTGGTGCTGAGGCTGCCGATGACGACCCAGCCGAGCAGGAGTCCGGCACCGACGCCGATGATCGTGCCGAGCACGCCGATGAGGACCGCTTCGGCACGCACCATGCGCCCCACCTGCTGACGCGTCATGCCGAGGGCGCGCACCATGGCGAGCTCCCGACGTCGTTCGATGATCGACAACGTGAGGGTGTTGACGATGCCGACGAGCGCGATCACCACGCTCATGGCAAGGAGCGCGTTGACCGTGTTGATCAGGAAGTCGAACACCTGACCGACGATCTGTCCCAGGAAGTTCCCCGGCTGCACCTCGGTGCCGGCGTGGCCGACCACGAGCTTGTTGAGGCGGGCGCCGACCGCGTCGGCTTGGCCCGGATCGACCCGCACGTAGATCAGGCTGATGGGCTTGTCGCCGGCGATTGTGCTGAAGGTGTCCTCGGCGACGAGCGATTGCAGCAGGAAGGTGTCGAGCTCCGCCTTGAGCGTGGCGACCACGGGCACGTCGACGACGGCGCCGTCGGCAGCGACCAGGCTGAGGGTCGAGCCGAGGGCCGATGGCAAGGGAGCCATCGAACGGTCCTCGCCCGGCCCGGCGGAGCCGCCGCTCGCGCCGGCGAGCGCCGGGACGGCCATGCCCTGGCCGGCGGCGACCTGCTCCAGCGAGCCGCTCTCCACCGACAGGCCGGTCGAATCCGCCAGCTTGGCGATGTCGGCACCGGACAGGAGCACGATCTGGCCGGCCGAGTCGAGGACCAGCGACTGACGGATCGGCGCCGCAGCGGCGACCCCTCTGGTGGTGGCAACCTGCTCGGCAAGGCCGACGTCGATGCCGTTGGCGCCGGACGCCACGATGAAGTCGGACGCGGAGAGCTTGTCGATCTCGGCGACGGTGTAGTGCTTGAGTGCGTCGCCCGACACGGTCACGAGCGTCACCAGGAACAGGCCGATGACGAGCGCGTTCGCGGTGGTTGCGGTGCGCTTGGGGTTGCGGGCGGTGTTGTCCACCGCCAGGCGGGCGGTGAGGCCCATGCGCTTCGCCGGCACCGTCAGGATCGCGGCGAAGAGGCGTGCGACGAGCGGGCCGCCGACGACGAGGCCGAAGAACAGCAGCAACGCGCCGGGGATCATCAGCCACGAGGTCATGCCGCCCAGGCGGATCAGGAGCAGGCACAGGACGGATACCGCGAGCGCACCACCGCCTATGACTGCTCTGGCGACCGACGTCCCGGAGTGGTCCACCGCCGAGTCGCGCATGGCTTCGACCGGCTTGGTGCGCCCCGCCCGGAACGCCGGCACGAACACCGACACGACGGTGACCACGGTGCCGACGACCAGGCACAGGATGACGGTCCAGGGGCGCAGCGCGACACCGGAGCCGGGGAGCTTCACGTCGAACGCGCCGAGCACCGCCTGGATCACGAACGACAGCACGGCCCCGAACGCGATGCCGATAGCGCTCGCGACGAACCCGATCACCGCACCTTCGAGCAGGAGCGAACGCCGAACCTGGGCGGGCGTGCCGCCGATGGCCCGGATGAGCGCCAGCTCCCGGAACCGCTGGGTGACGACCACCGAGAAGGTGTTGAAGATGACGAACGCTGCGACGAACAGCGCCAGGTAGGCGAAGCCCTGCAACGCTGGTCGCAGGAGGTTGATCAACCCGGCGTTCTGTGCCTGTTGTGCCGTGCGGAAGGCCTCGCCGGAGACCACCTCCACCGAGGTTGGGAGGTCCCTCTCGAGCGTCGCGGTGACCTTGGCCTGCTGGCCCGGCTCGGTGGCGACCAGCACGTTCGCCCAGCCGGGGCTCCCGGGGCTCAGCACGTCCACGGCGGCGTCGGGTGCGAAGGAGAACGTGCCGCCATCGTCGACGGCATCCTGGCCGTCGAAGCTGGAGATGCCGACGACCGTCGAATCGATCGGACCGGCAGGCGTGGCGAGGTGGACCTTGGAGCCGAGCGTCAGGTCGTTGTCGGCTGCGGTGCCCCGGTCGACGACGACCTGGCCCGAAGCGTTTGGGGCCTTGCCGTCGTCGACGGTCAGCGGGTTGACGGTCGAGTCCGCAATCCACGCCCGGCCCTGGCTGCGGGACGTGACGACTTCGTTCTTCGAGTCGAGCAGGTTGACCGGGCCGGTGAGTTCGCCGGCGGCGCCGGTGACCCCGTTGGTGCTGCGCACGGTGGTGAGCACGTCGGACGGCACCGACGCAGCAGACCCCTGCATCGAGATGGCGGGCCGCACGACCAGATCGACGTTCGCGTACTGGCGATCGACGTTGCCGGTCAGCGCGTCGCGCATCGCGTCGGTGAGCATCAGGCCGGCGGACAGGAACCCGATGCCGATGATCACCGCGAGCGCGGTGGCGATCAGGCGCGTGAGGTTGGCGCGGAGGTTGGTGAGTGCGTAGCGGAACACGGCGGTGTGGGTCCTCGGTCGGTCGCTGGAGCGGCGATCAGAGGCCGAGGCTGCCCATGCGGGCAAGGATGGCGTCGCGGGTGGGTGACAGCAGCTCATCGACGATGCGGCCGTCGGCCAGGAACAAGATGCGGCTCGCGTAGGACGCCGCGACCGGGTCGTGGGTCACCATGACGACGGTCTGTCCCTGCTCGGCGACGGCGCGGGCCATGAACGTGAGGATCTCCGCCGAGGAACGGGAGTCGAGGTTGCCGGTGGGCTCGTCGGCGAAGATGATCTCGGGTCGCTCGACGAGTGCTCGAGCGACTGCCACGCGCTGCTGCTGGCCGCCCGACAGCTCCGAGGGCTTGTGGTCCAGCCGGTCGCCGAGCCCGACGGTCGACACGACCTGGTCCATCCACGCGGCGTCGGGCTTCCTGCCCGCAAGGTCCAGCGGAAAGGTGATGTTCTGCAGCGCGTTCAGCGTGGGGAGCAGGTTGAACTGCTGGAAGATGAACCCGACCTTGTCGCGGCGCAGCAGGGTGAGCTGCTTCTCGGTCAGGCGGGTGATGTCGATGTCGCCGATGAACGCCTGGCCGGCGCTGAGCTGATCAAGGCCCGCGGCGCACTGCATGAGAGTGGACTTGCCGGAGCCCGACGGGCCCATGATCGCGGTGAAGCGCCCGTGTTCGAATCCGACGGTGACGCCGTCGAGCGCCCGAACCTCTGCCTCGCCGCTGCCGTACACCTTGGTGGCGCCGTGGACCTGAGCGGCCCAGCGGATCGTCCCGGTGGTTGATGCAGGGGTCGCCGATGCAGGGGTGTTGTTGTCGGGCGTAGGGGCGTCCATGCGGCTCCGATAGGGGTGGGTCGCGTCGATGCGGGTGGGTCGCGACTGGCGAGCTCTCGTGGGCAATAGAGGTGAGCAGTAGAGCGTACGCACCTCGTGGCAGCGCAGTTGGCGACCCTCAGCCTGGTGACTCGGCCCAGTTGATCTGCACCTTCTCGAACCCGGCCGCGCCCAGGAAGGTTCGCAGCCACTGCTCGGTGTTGGTGCGGGCCTGTTCGATCACGTCTGACTGGGCGGCCGCGGACTCGAGCTTCTTCTCTGCTGCCTTGTACACCGGGCTGTCGTCGGTCGGGTTGGACGCGAACACGTCTTCGACACGGTCGATGATGCCCCGGTCCCTTGACACGATGCGGGCGGAACCCTCGTCGATCTCGGCCTTGGTCAGCTGCGGATCCGGGAGCGTGATCTGGATGCTCTTGCCGTCGTCGCCGACCTTCACCGAGTTGGGGCCGAGGTCGGAGAAGTCGACGGTGGCGCGCACGGTGCCGGTCACGATGGCCGTGACTCGTTCACCCTTGATGAATCCGGGCAGGAACGAGTCGTTCTCCAGATCGACGTCCTGGGTGAAGCTGGCATCCGCGGCGGTGAACTCCTCGAGGGTGCGAATGCGTTCGAGGACCGCGGGGCCGGAGCGGTCGACCGTGGTCGTGCCGAACGGGTTCCACACGTTGAGCAGCCCGACGACCACCAGCGCCATCAGCCCGAGCGCGATGAGCACGAGCGACGCGGTGGCGACGATGCCGAGTCCGACTCGGCTCTTCGTGGAGGTCGATGACATGGTCCGATCACGGTACCGGCCGCCCGGCGTGTGCTGGTGGGAGACTCCGCTTGTCCTGCCGCGGTTCTCAGGAAGTTGCTGAGAACCGTGCTGGGCGCTCGGTAGCCTGCGGCGGTGGCCGACGACCTTCCCCCCGACGCGGTGCCCATCACGCAGCTGTCCGAGCGCGATGAGGTTGTCGGCTCGGATTCCGGCCCAGACGCATCCGGCTCGACCGACCCGGGTGCGATGTCAGGCCCGTCGGGCACGTCTGGACCGTCGGGCTGGGTGATCGGAACGCTCGCGGTCGTGCTCGCGCTCATGGTCGGCGTCGGTGGGGTGCTCGTCTACCAGAAGGCGACGACGCCGGGAGCCGGCTCGGTCGACGTCGGCTTCATGCAGGACATGACGACGCATCACCAACAGGCGGTGGAGATGGCGTCGGTCGTCGCGGAGAACGGCGCCGATCCCGACATCCGCGCGTTCGCTCGGGAGATCCTCGTGTTCCAGCAATACGAGGTGGGTTACATGGAGGCCCTGCTCGAGGACTGGGGTCAGTGGCCGTTCCCCCAGGACCGCACCGCCATGGAGTGGATGGGGATGTCGACTGCGCCTGCCGACATGCCCGGCATGCAGACCGAGGCCAAGATCCAACAGCTCGCAGATGCCAAGGGCACTGACGTCGACGCCCTGTTCATCCCGATGATGATCGACCACCACCGCGGTGGCGTGCACATGGCGGAGTACGCCGCGCAACACGCGTCGGACCCCCGGGTACGGGATCTCGCCCAGCGGATCGTGACCCAGCAGAGCGGGGAGATCGCAGACTTCCAACGCGCCGCCAAGCGCTTGGGCGTGCCGCTGTAGCGACCCGCTCCCGCTGAGGCGCGGCCGTCGTGGCCCTGTCAGCCGTGCAGTCCGCGCAGCATCGCGGTCTGGTTGACCACCGCGACGTGGGTGCCGTCCTCGCTCCAGAGGTGCGCGATGCCGGTGGCGAGTCCGTTGCCGACGTGGGTGCAGTACGAGTCGATGCCGACCCACGTCCCACTGATCGGGGCGAGCAGCTGGATGTCGATCTGGAGCGACACGCTGCCGACGGGCTGTTCACCGTCGCCGAGCGCGACGACGAGCGCGGAACCGAGCGCATCGCCGGGGATCGCCAACAACGCCGGGTTCCAGTGATCGCCCGTGCTGGCCGGCGGATCGTTGAACCGGAACCACATCCCCATGCGGGGTATCGGCGACGGCTCGGTCGCACCGGCCGCTCCGGCGGCCACGTGCCACTCGGTGTTGTCGAGGAACCCGAGTGGGAACTGGTGGTCGAACGTCTCCGGGTCGGCCGTGGCGGACGGTGGTTCGCTCAGCTCTAGTGGGCGTGGCACCGGAGCGACGAGCGGCCCGGCCATGTCGGGGTCGGTGAAGACAGCGGTGACCGCCACGTTCACCGCCTCGTCGGCAGTATCGCTGCTGCCGGTGCCGGTGCCGGTGCCGGTGCCGGTGTCGCTGTCGATGTCGCTGCCGGTGTCGCTGTCGGTGCCGGTGGCGTCGTGCAGGGTTCCGAGGACCTGGGCACCGCGTCGCCCGTTCCGCAGCACCGTCACCCGGGTGGTCACCGGGCCGCACGCGACTGGTCGGCAGAACGTCGCGCTGGCACTGGCCAGGTGGAGGTCGCTCCGGTCGAGCACGGAGGCCATCGCCCGCAGCGCCGCGGTCATGACGACGCCGCCCTGCGCGAAGTACAGGCCCCACGCGTCGGTGATCACCGAGTGGACCAGCGTGGCGTCGGCCCGGTCGGTCTCGGGTGCCGTGTCGGTGAGGATGTTGGGCGTGGTCATCGAGCGCCATTCTTCACGTGAATGAAGACGACGTCCCAGATCAGCGCGACTCGATCGGAGCCGACTTCGTCGATCAGCAGCTTGATGAGTGGCTGGGATTCGTCGGGCGCCAAGGTTGGCTCGTCGGGCGTGGTTCGTCAGTCGTCGAGGAGGGTGGCGATGAGCTCAGCGAAGCCAGGCGCTGCGCCGATGTGCGCGGCGAGCACCACCTCGACGTGCGGATGACGTGTTCGGGCTTCGGCGACGATGGCGGGGATGTCGCGTTCGACGTGGTTGCCGACGTGCACGAACAGCGGGACCACCATGACGTGCGCCGCCCCGGCGGCCGCGGCCTCGTCGATCGCGTCGCCGATCGACGGCTCGGAGATCTCGAGGAACGCCGGGAGCACGGCGGTGCCGTCTGCGGCGGCCGAGACCAGGTTGCACAGGGCCGCATGATCCGCGGCGGTCCGTGCGTTGCGGCTGCCGTGGGCCACGAGGATGGTGATGCGTGCTGGGGGCAGCTCTTGTTCGGCCACGCCGTCACGGTACGGTCCGCGACCGTGGCGAACAACGACGAGCCCATCGGTCCCGGCAGCACCGACCTCGGGCGCGACAGCACCGGCCCCGAGCGCGACAGCAACGGCCCCGAGCGCGACAGCAACGGGCCCGACCCGGAGATCGGCGTGGGACCGCACACTCGTCCGTGGCCCGATGATCCTCGCCTGGACCCGGAGCTGCTGGAGCACGGCGACCGGCGCAACGTCGTCGACCGCTACCGGTACTGGAGCGTCGAGGCGATCGTGGCCGACCTCGACACCCGTCGACACGGCTTCGACGTCGCGATCGAGAACTGGCGTCACGACATGAACATCGGGACGGTGGTGCGCAACGCCAACGCGTTCGGCGCGGCCCGGGTGCACATCGTGGGCCGCAAGCGTTGGAACCGACGGGGAGCGATGGTGACGGACCGCTACGTCCACGTCGAGCACCATGGGACCGCAGTGGAGCTCGCGGGTCGGGCCCGCTCGCTCGGTCTCACGATCGTGGGGATCGACAACCTCGGTGACGAGCACCGGCTGAAGTCGTCGCCGCTCGATGCCGAGCCGCTGCCGCAGCGGTGCGTGCTCCTCTTCGGTCAGGAGGGTGCCGGACTGTCCGACGATGCGGTGGCGGTCTGCGACGAGGTGCGGGAGATCTCGATGTTCGGCTCGACTCGCTCGATCAACGCCGGTGTGGCATCGGGCATCGCCATGCACGCGTGGGTGCGCGCTCACGCGACCTGACCCTTGCCTCCACCATACCCCAGGGGGGGATGGTGGAGGCAAGGAGGTCGACATGAGCACGACCACGCAACACGACCAACCCGAAGGCTCCGGCGACGGGGCCTCCGCACCTCGGACTCCGGCGGCTCTGGTTGCGCTGGACCTCGACGTCACCG
>Ga0209023_10000475_pt1 | contig 60694 bp, 66 predicted proteins | sample LakOneMetagenome_FD_187468 | JGI IMG/M metagenome (GOLD analysis project Ga0209023, IMG submission 187468) | Freshwater and sediment microbial communities from Lake Erie, Canada (SPAdes) (version 2) | ecosystem: Environmental > Aquatic > Freshwater > Lentic | place: Lake Erie, Canada...
CCCCCCCTCCCCGTCCAGTCTTGCGCCCGTCGCACGCTTGGCCGATGGAGGCGCTCATGATCTTCGACGCCATCATCGCCGCCGGCGGCTCCGGCTCCCGCGCGGGAGGGCCCAAGCAGTGGCGGGCGGTGGGCGGACGCCCGCTGATCCGCTGGTCAGTGGAAGCCATGCTGGCGGCCGGCGCGCGCCAGGTGGTCGCCGTCATCCCGCCGGGGGCCGAGAGCGAGGCCATCGCGGCGCTGGACGGCTTACCGGTGATGTTCGTCGCCGGCGGGACCTCGCGCGCCGCCTCGGTGCGCAACGGGCTGCAGGCTCTCGCCGACAATCCGCCGCAGGCGGTCCTGGTCCACGACGCGGCGCGGCCCTTCATGCCCATCGCCGTGGTCGGCCGGTTGATCGACGCCCTGAACACCAGCGACGGCGCCGTGCCGGGCCTGCCGGTCGCCGATACGTTGAAGCGCCGCTCGCCCGGCGAACGGGTCGGCGCCACGGTGGCGCGCGACAACATCTGGCGCGCCCAGACGCCCCAGGCCTTCCGCTACGAGCGCCTCGTGGCCGCCCACGACGCCTGGCCCAAGGGCGAGGAGATGACCGACGACGCGGCGGCGATGGAGCGAGTGGGCTCCACGGTGGCGCTGGTGGTCGGCGATCCGCGGCTGATGAAGCTGACCTGGCCGGAAGACTTCGAGATGGCCGAGGCGTTGGCGGGGGGCCTGCGGCGCGCGCGGGTCGGCCAGGGCTTCGACGCCCATCGCTGGGGGCCGGGCGATGGCGTGTGGTTGTGCGGGGTGAAGATCGCCCATGACCAATCGCTGGTGGGTCACTCCGACGCTGACGCCGGGCTGCATGCGCTCACCGACGCCCTGCTGGGCGCGCTGGGCGAAGGCGACATCGGCGACCACTTCCCGCCGTCCGATCCGCAATGGAAGGGCGCATCGTCGGACCGCTTCCTGACCCATGCGGCGAGCCTTGTCGCCGCGCGCGGCGGCCGCATCGCCAATGTCGACGTCACCCTGATCTGCGAGCAGCCGAAGGTGAAACCGCACCGCGACGCCATGCGCGCGCGCCTGGCCGAACTGCTTGCCCTGCCGCTCGACGCCGTCAGCGTGAAGGCCACCACCACGGAGGGCATGGGCTTCACAGGGCGCGGGGAAGGCCTGGCGGCGCAGGCGATCGTGAGCCTCGACCTACCCGCCTGAGGCCCGCCGGTCCTTGTGGAAGGTCGCGTCCCAGTAATAGTCGATCTTCATCCTCATATCGCGCCACAGCGACCCGAACAGGTTGGTGTAGTCGTCCGTCCAGGGGCGCACCTTGGTCGAAGGCGGCGTCTCCCAGCGCGGATCGACCGAGAACAGGATCGTGCCCGCCGGCGTCGGCGACAGGATCAGCGCCTCGGTCGACGCCTCGACGTTGGCGGCCTGGTTTTCGTCCTCGTAGTAGATCTGGTGCAGGGCCGGCGCGCCGATCGCCGCGGCCGCGGCGATGGCCGGCTGGGTGATCTCGAGGTTTCGGTTGGACAGGTGCAGTACGACGATGCCGTCGGGCTTCAGCGCGGCCAGGTAAATGCGCAGCGCCTCCACCGTCAGTAGGTGCGTCGGCACCGCGTCGGAGGAGAAGGCATCGATGATCAGGATGTCGTACTTGCGCGGCGGCTCCTTGGCCAAGCTGATGCGCGCATCGCCCATGACGATGTTGACCGGCGCGCCATCGGCGCAGTGGTCGATGAAGTTGAACAGTCGCGGGTTGTGCGCGAACAGGGGCACCAGCGGATCGATCTCGAAGTAGTCGAGCTTGTCCTGGGCGCGCATGTAGGCCGCCATCGACCCGGTCCCCAGGCCCACCACGCCAGCCTGGATGCCGCCCGGATGGGCGCCCTGGACCTTGCGCATGGCCTGTCCCAGCGGCGTCACCGGCGCGTAGTAGAGCATCGGCACGCAGCGGTTGGTCGGATCCACGATCTCGGCGCCGTGCAGGGTGGTGCCGTGCAGCAGCATGTGCACCTCACCCAGCGTCGGGTCGGTGTAGGTGGCCACGCGCAGGATGCCGAAGAAGCTGCGGTCCCCGGCGATCCAGGTATAGCGACCGGCCACGGTGTGGGCGCAGACCGTCAGCAGGGTCAGGACGCCGATCATCAGGTTGCGCTGTTTGCGCAGCATGAAGGCCAGCACCCCGGCGACTCCGAAGAAGATATAGGAGGCCTTCGCCGCCAAATCCCAGCTGAGGACACGCGCCAGATCGGGCTTGAGCTTCATGACCAGGAACAGCAGCGGCGGCGCGGCCGCCAGGACCACCGCGGCGGCGCACAGGTACCATTCGACCATGGCCGGCTTCTCGGTCGGCTTGGGACGGGCGAACAGCGCCAGCAGCAACACCAGCGGATATTCGCGCACGGTGTCGAAGATGACCGGGGCCAGCAGGGCGTTGAAGGCCCCGCCCAGCACCCCGCCAAGCGACAAGAGCAGGTAGAACTCGGTCAGGCGGTCGGGCGGCGGACGCCGCGCGGCCAGACCCTGGTGGCACAGCAGGGCGGTGAAGAAGAACGTCCCCAGGTGCAGGGCGAACAGCAGTGCCCAGTAGACCGTGGAGAAGGGCAGCATCCAGGCGCAGACGGTGACGAAGGCGGCCTGCAGCAGCACCGTCATGTGGAACGGGATCGGCGGCTTGTCGGAGAAGGCGAAGACGAAGGTCAGCAGGTAGAGCGCCAGCGGAATGACCCACAGGAACGGCACTGAGGCGATGTCGGTGGTCAGGTGCTGGGTGACGCCCAGCATCAGGCTGGACGGCGCGGCGGCCAGCAGCACCCAGGTTATCTTTGACTTCCACGGGATCGGGTCGCTGCGCACCAGCGCCGCGGCGGCAGGTTGGCCGCGGGCGCCCCAGCTGTAGACCGCCAGGATCGCGGCCAGGATGAAAAACAGGCCGTAACCCATTGTCCAGCTGAAGGTCTGCATCTTCAGGGTCAGCAGCGGTTCGATCACCACCGGATAGGCCAGCAGTGCGATGAAGCTGCCCAGGTTCGAGGCCGCGTAGAGCACATAGGGGTTCTTGGCGTCGGGCTCGTCCACCCTCACCCGCGCATACCAGGCCTGCAGCAAGGGCGCGGTGGCCGACAGCACGGCGAAGGGCGCACCGATCGAAAGGCCGAGCACGCCCAGGAGCCACAGGATCGGGTGATGCGAGTCCGGATCGCCCAGAACGCCGCTGATGTGCAGCGGCAGCACCAGCGCCGCGATGATCAGCAGTACCAGGTGCACGCAGAGCTGGACGCGCAGCGACTTCACCCGCTGCAGCACGTGGGCGTAGCCGTAGCCCAGCAGCAGCGCCGCCTGGAAGAAGACCATGGCGGTGTTCCAGACCGCCGCCGACCCGCCCAGCTGGGGCAGGATCAGCTTGGTCACCATCGGCTCGACGATGAACACAAGCATCGCGCTGGTGAAGATGGCGAGCGCGAACAGTGGCGGGGCGATCTTTACGCGGGACATGGCGGGCAGAGCGGCGTCGGTCATGGAAAATCCCGGCGTGAAATCGAAACGGCGCAGCGGGGAACGCGCTAGGCTCTGGTGTCCCGACTCACTCCCCGCTGGGCGAAACTCGCATGTTTCCAGACGACATCGTAGCGCTCGCCAACGCCGTGCTGGACGCGGCCCGGACGCAGGGGGTGATGGTGGTCACCGCCGAGAGCTGCACCGCCGGCCTGGTCGCCGCCGCCCTCACCGTTCCGGCCGGATCGTCGGACGTCGTCGAGCGCGGCTTCGTGACCTATTCCAATGAAGCCAAGACGGAGATGCTGGGCGTCGATGCGAACGTGATTGAGCGAGACGGCGCGGTGTCCGAGGCGGTGGCGCGGGCCATGGCCGAGGGCGCGCTCAGTCACTCGCGGGCCGGGCTCGCCGTCTCCATTACCGGTATCGCGGGACCCGGCGGCGGCACGACTGACAAGCCTGTCGGCCTGGTGCATTTCGGGGTGGCGCGCTCAGGCGAACCGACGGTGCACCTTGAGCGCAGGTTCGGAGACCTCGGACGTGAGGGCGTGCGGCTGGCCAGCGTACGCACGGCGCTGAACCTGTTGCTCGACGCGCTGGCCGCCTAGGCCTGCTTCACCGCGCGGGGCTTGTAGAGCTTGGCCGCCCGCGCCTCGAAACAGCCCATCAGCTTGCTCACCGCCCGGTCGAAGTTGGCCGCCAGCATGGCGTCCAGCAGCGGCGACTTGAACGCGAAGTCGATCTCGAAGGTGAGCTTGGTCCCCATGGCGTGAGGCTCGAAGCGCCAGTGGTTGGTCAGGCGCTTGAAGGGGCCGTGCAGCAACGAGACCCCGACAGTCAGGTCATTGGCGTCGCGGCGCACCCGGGTGGCGAACTTCTCGCGCAGGAACTTGAAACCAACCGTCGCCTCCGCGTCGAGCACCTCGATCCCGGGCCCCTCCTCCCGCTCGTTCCAGCTGCGCAGGCCGGTCACCCAGGGCACGAAGTCGGGATAGCGGTCGACGTCGCCGACCATCTCCCACAGCTCGCGCGGCGCATAGGGCAGCATCCGCACGACGGTGTGGCGCGGCATGGGCTCTAGCGGCCGGCCAGCTTGGCGTCGCGCGCCGCGCGCAGGCGGGCGTAGTCCTCGCCGGCGTGGTGCGACGAGCGCGTCAGCGGCGAGGCCGAGACCATCAGGAAGCCCTTGGCCCGCGCGATGGCCTCATAGGCCTTGAATTCCTCGGGCGTGACGAAGCGGTCGATGGGGGCGTGCTTGCGGGTCGGCTGCAGGTACTGGCCGATGGTGATGAAGTCGACGCCGGCCGAACGCATGTCGTCCATCACCTGCATGACCTCTTCCTTGGTCTCGCCCAGGCCGACCATGACGCCGGATTTTGTGAACTGGCCGGGGTCGCGTTCCTTGACCTGCTGTAGCAGGCGCAGGGAATGGAAGTAGCGCGCGCCGGGGCGGATCTTCAGATAGAGCCGCGGCACGGTCTCGAGGTTGTGGTTGAAGACGTCCGGCCTGGCGTCGATGACGATCTCGGCCGCGCCTTCCTTGCGCAGGAAGTCCGGCGTCAGGATCTCGATGGTGGTCCTGGGCGTCTCGGCGCGGATGGCGCGGATCACCTGGGCGAAGTGCTCGGCGCCGCCGTCGGCCAGGTCATCGCGGTCGACCGAAGTGATGACCACGTGGTTCAGCCCCATGGCGGCCACGGCGCGGCCGACCTTGGCGGGCTCCTCGGCGTCCAGCGGGCCCGGCAGGCCGGTCTTCACGTTGCAGAAGGCGCAGGCCCGCGTGCAGGTGTCGCCCATGATCATCAGGGTGGCGTGCTTCTGGCTCCAGCACTCGCCGATGTTGGGGCAGCCGGCCTCCTCGCAGACGGTGACCAGGCCTTCCTTGCGCACGATGTCGCGGGTTTCGTTGTAGCCGGCCGAACCGGGCGCGCGCACGCGCAGCCACTCGGGCTTGCGCAGGACAGGGCTGTCCGGCTTGGCCTGCTTTTCCGGGTGGCGCAGGGCGCGGGCCGAAAGCGTGTCTATAATCGTCGCCATTACGGGCGGTATGTCGTCTTTCCGGGCGCGGGTTGCAAGTCGGTCCGCTTGACGCGGGAGCCCGTATTGGTGTGCCCTTCGGCCCAGGCTGGCCACCCGGCCGCGGGGGATACGTCATGAAGCGTCTGGTTCTGGGCCTCGCGAGCCTGCTGCTGGCCGCCTGCGGGCTGGGCGGTTCGGGGCCATATCACCAGAAGGACGGCATGTGGTTCTTCGAGAACGAGCACATGCGGGTGCCGGACGGCGAGAAAGTCACCCCGCTGAACAACCGCTTCGCCAAGACCGCCACCCTGGCCTTCTATCGTTCCAGCGTTATCGACGGCGCCGACGCGGCGAGCTTCACCGCAGTCACCGAGCACTACGCCAAGGACAAGAACCGCGTCTGGTACGCCGACACCTACCGCAAGGGGCAGGAGTACTTCTCCATTGTCCATGACCGGATCCTGGAACTGTCCGACGCCGATCCGGCCAGCTTCGTCAGCCTCGACACGCCCCACGCCGAACACGACCTGGGCTACGCCCGGGACAAGGGCCACGTCTGGTTCGAGGGCAAGCTGATGACGGTGGGCGACCTGGCCAGCTTCCAGGTCCAGTCCTACGGCTTCGCCCGCGACAACACGACCGGCTACTACATGCGCGAGCCGGTGCCTGGCAGCGACGGCAGAACCTTCAGCAACATCGACAGCGCGTGGTCCAAGGATGCGGCCCACGTCTGGTGGTCGGACGTGGTGATCGGGTCAGATCCGCCCGGCCAGCTCATCAACCGCCTGGCGGAAGGCGCCGATCCCGCGACGTTTGAGGCGTTGGACAAGGGATACGGCAAGGACAAGGCGCACGTGTACTTCCAAGGCGCGGTCGTCGAAGGCGCCGAACCGGCCAGCTTCGTGGCCGAGCCCGGCAGCGGCGGCCAGGGCGATGCCCATGACGCCAAGGGGGTCTGGCAGGCGGGCAAGCCGGTCTCGACGCCTACCGTTCCCCCGACCCCCTAGCCGGGGCTTTCCCCGGTTTGGATGTGTAGAAGGATTTTCCGTGCAGTGGCGCGCCCGCCCTCGCGCGGCCTGAAACCGCGTGCTTAACCTTCGCCGTGCGCCGATTGATCCTGCCCCTGCTGGCCGCCCTCGCCCTCGCCGGTTGCGGCAAGGATGCGGGACAGGCGTTCCTGGACAGCCGCACGCCGCCGTCGCTGGGCCCGCGTTTCTGGAAGCCGGACGGCTGGGCCTGGGGGGTGATCCGCATCCAGGGGGCGCCTGAGATTCGCTACGGCGTGGCCGCGCCGGCGATCGATCCGGGTGGCAAGGTGATGATCATCGCCACCGGCTATGGCGAGTCCGCTGAGGTCTATTACGAGACGGTGCGCGACCTGAACACGCGCGGCTGGTCGGTGTGGGTGGTCGAGCCCCACGGCCAGGGCGGCTCGGGCCGGTTCCCCGGCGCGCGCGACGTCGGCCGCTCGGCGGGCTTCGACAAGGACGCGGCTGCGATCCGCTGGCTTGTTGAGAACGTGATCCGGCCGTCGCAGGCGGATGACGTCGTGCTGGCGGCGCACGGATCGGCCGCCTACGCCGCGCTCTGGGCAGCGGAACACGGCCTTCGGAATGTGGACCGCGTGGTTGTCTGGTCGCCGGACCCGACGGAGCCGAGAAACCCCGGTCTGGCCGAAAGACTGACGCGACTGGGAATGGGGGGGCTACGGGCTTCCGGTAGCGGGTGGAAGCGGCCGACCGTCAATCTGACCGGGCGAAGCACCCTGCCCCAAGCCTGGCCGGTGGCGAATCCGGACCTCAGGATGGGAGGACCGGGCTGGAGCTGGTACGCGGCGAGAGTTCAAGCCTACCAAGCCGTCTCCCCCGAGTACTTCGGCCTGCTGGCCGTGCCGACCGAAATCCGAAGCACGGGCGACTTCCAGGGCTTGTGTGAGAGCACGTCGCAATGCCGTTTCGTGCGCGCTCCGAAGCAGGAGCACCTGGCAGGCGATCCCATTCGAACCGCCTGGCTCGACGACCTGACCAGCGATCCCGCCCATCACGCCGAGTAACGGTTCTTTTCATCCGGACCTCGCCGCTATAGCTTCGCGTTCAGCAAACAAGGCAGCAAGTCCTTGAGGAGGCGACGTTCCATGCCGCATCAGTTCGATGCGCGGGTGGGGGACAAGGGTGTTTTCGACGCGCTGCTCGACGCGGCGCACAAGTTCGGACCCTCGAAACCGATCCTCGAAGATCAGGACCGCAAGCCGCAGACCTATACCGACCTGATCCGGGCGGCGTTCGTGCTTGGGCGCAAGATCGCCCACATCACCGAGCCGAAGGAGCGCGTCGGCGTGCTGTTGCCGTCCTCGGCCGGCGTGGTGGTGACCTTCTACGGCCTGCACGCCTTCGGGCGCGTGCCGGTGATGCTGAACTTCACCTCGGGCGTACGGAACCTCAAGGCGGCGCTGACCGCCGCGGGCGTGAAGCGCATCCTGACCGCGCGCCGCTTCGTCGAGCAGGGCAAGCTTGAGGACGTGGTCGCCGAACTGGGCAAGCAGGCCGAGATCGTCTGGCTGGACGACTTCCGCAAGTCCATCACCCTGGGCGACAAGCTATTCGGCCTGGCCGCCGGCATGGCGCCCAAACTGTTTCGCACCAAGACCACGGGCGATGACACCGGCGTAATCCTGTTCACCTCCGGCAGCTTCGGCGCGCCCAAGGGCGTGCTGCTGACCCAGAAGAACCTGGTCGCCAACGTGGCCCAGGTGGCGGCGCACATCGACCTCGATCCCAGCTGGGTGCTGTTCAACCCGCTGCCCACCTTCCACTGCTTCGGCCTGACCGGCGGCGTCCTGCTGCCGATCCTGACGGGCATGAAGGCCTTCATGTTCCCCTCGCCACTCTTGGTGAAACAGATCCCGCCGCTGATCCGAGACGTGAAGGCCTCGATCCTGCTGGCCACCGACACCTTCCTCAACCAGTACCTGCGCGCCTCGGACCCCGGTGATTTCGACAGCCTGGTGTTTGCTGTCGCGGGCGCCGAGAAGGTGCGCGAGGAAACCCACAACGTCTTCGCCGAGGCCTATCCCCACCTGCCCATCCTCGAGGGCTACGGCGCCACCGAGGCGGCGCCGGTGGTGGCGGTCAACAAGCCCGACGACAACCGCCGCGGCACCGTCGGCCAGATGCTGCCGGGCATGGAATGGAAGCTGGAGCCGATGGACGGCATTCCCGTCGGCGGCCGCCTCTACCTGCGCGGGCCCAATGTCATGGCCGGCTATCTGAAGCCGGGCAGCCCCGATGACCTGGAACTGTTGCCGGACGGCTGGCACGACACCGGCGACATCTGCGACATCGACGACGACAACTACGTCCGCATCCTCGGCCGCGCCAAGCGGTTCGCAAAGATCGGCGGCGAGATGGTGTCGTTGACCGCCGTGGAGAGTTTCGCCGAGGCCGTCTGGCCCGACGGCCGCCACGCCGTGGTGTCGATCCCCGACGACAAGAAGGGCGAGCGACTGGTGCTGGTCACCGACCGGCCGGACGCCGAGGTCGCGTCGCTCGCCGCCTGGGCGCGGAGCAATGGCGCCCCCGAACTGGCCGTGCCCAAGAAGATCATGCGGGTTTCGGAACTGCCAGTGCTGGGCACGGGCAAGACCGACTATGTCGCGATCCAGCGCATGGCCGAGGAACAGGCGCTGGCGGCCTGACCTACCAACTCATCTGCAACAGAAACTGTTGCAAAGGCTCGCGGACCTGCCCAATTGTGACTCGTCGCAGCCATGGAGTGACTCGTGCCTGACCTGACCCCTTGGACGCCGCGCGTCCTGTCCCTGTTCCGCCTGATGGCCGGCCTCCTGTTCATGCAGCACGGGTTGGAGAAGTTCTTCGCCTTCCCCGAGGCCTTCGCCATGCAGCTTCCCGCCACCTCGCCGCCGATGCTGGCCGGCTGGGTCGAGTTGATCGGCGGCTTCCTCATCGCCATCGGCCTGTTCACGCGCCCGGCGGCCTTCCTCGCCTCGGGCACCATGGCGGTGGCCTATTTCATGTTCCACGCGCCCAAGAGCTTCTACCCGATCATCAATCAGGGTGAGCTGGCCATTATGTACTGCTTCGCCTTCCTGTACTTCGCCTTCGCCGGCGGCGGTTCGCTCTCGGTGGATGCGCTGATCCGCAAGAAGGCCTAGAAACGACGCGTCTGTTTCCGCGTCGGAGTTCGCTCATGTCGATTTCGCCCAGGCACGGCCGCCCGCTCACGGCGACCGTCGCGGCCCTTGCCGCCGTCGCCGTCGTCGCAGCCGCCGGCAGCGCCGGGGCCTGGGGCGCCGCCGGGCACCGCCTGATCGGCTATCTGGCGGTGAAGACCCTCCCGGACGACCTGCCGGGCTTCGTGCGCGGCGCCGCCTCCGACGTCGGCGAACTGGCCCGGGAGCCCGACCGCACCAAGGGTTCGGGCAAGCTCCACGACGAGATGCGCGAGGGCAATCACTTCATCGACCTGGATGACAACGCCCAGGCGGGCCTGGCCGGCGGCGGACCCTCGATCGACGCCCTGCCCCCGACCCGCCAGCTCTATGACGACGCGCTGCGGGCGCACGGCGCCACCCTGACCCAGGCCGGCTGGCTCCCCTATTCGATCACCGATTCCTACTACGACCTGGTCACCGATTACGCCCTGTGGCGCATCGCCAGGGTCGGCGAGCACCGGGCCAGGAGCCGCGAGCACCGCAGCTGGTTCGCCCGCGACCGAAAGCGCCGCGAGGCGCTGATCCTGGAGGACATGGGCGAGCTGGCCCACTTCGTCGGCGATGGCTCGCAGCCGCTGCACACCACCATCCACTTCAACGGCTGGGGCCCCTTCCCCAACCCGCGTGGCTTCACCACCGAGAAGATCCACCAGCCGTTCGAGGGGACCTTCGTCTACACCTACATCAAGCCCCAGGACGTGGTCCCGGCCATGGGCCTGTACGCGCCCTGCGAAGCCGACCGTCTGGCCTGCGTGGCGGCCTATCTCAAAGCCAGCAATTCGCTGACGGTGAGGTTCTACGAACTGGAGCAGGCCGGCGCCTTCCGCGACGGCGACGCGCGCGGCAAGGCTTTCGCCATCGACCGACTGGCGGCCGGCGCCACCCAGCTGCGCAACATGTACGTCGACGCCTGGCGCGCCAGCGCCACGGCCGAAGTGGGCTGGCCGAAGGTGAAGGTCAGCGACGTCGAGGCCCAGGGCCTGGACGCCTACGACAGCCTGTTCGGCAAGGACTAGGCTTCCCCGATCACCACGCCGGTCATGCTGACCGAGCCCAGGTCGATGGCCTGGTTGAACAGGCGCACGCTGTCGCCCGGCCGCTGCTGGGCGGCGATGTAGAGCAGCGGCAGGTAATGCTCGTCGGTAGGGACCGACAGCTTGGCGTCGTCGCCGTAACGGGCCCAGTCGATCAGGGCGTCGTGGTCGCCGGCTTCGAGCGCCGCGGCGATGTCCGCATCGAAACGCACTGCCCAGTCGAAGGGCTCGGCCGAGCCGTCGCGGCGCATGGCGCGCAGGTTGTGGACGATGTCGCCCGACGCCGCGATCAGCACGCCTTCGTCGCGCAGCGGGTTCAGCTTCTTCGCCAGGTCGTAGTGCTGGCGCGGGGTCAGTTCGCGGTCGAGGCTGAGCTGGACGACGGGGATGTCGGCGTCGGGATAGCTGTGAACCAACACCGACCAGGTCCCGTGGTCGAGGCCCCACTCGTGGTCCTCGGCCGCGCCGACAAACGCGCGGACGCGCTCGGCCAGGGCCGGGCTCCCAGGCGCCGGATAGCGCATGTCGAACAGCGCCTGCGGGAAGCCGCCGAAGTCATGGATGGTGCGCGGCCGTTCCATGGCGGTGACGGCGGGCGTCCCTTCCGTCTCCCAGTGGGCTGAGATCATCAGGATCGCCTTGGGCCGCGGCAGACTCGCGCCGAGGTCGCGCCAGGCCTGGGCATGCGGCCCGCCCAGCGCGTTCATGGGACTGCCGTGGCCGTAGAAGACGACGGGGATGGGGGTGCTGGTCATGCTGTTGTAGTTAGGCCGCTGTACGCCTCCGGACAACGCACGCTGCCCGGGAATGGCCGTTCCACATATGGAACGATGTGTCCCCTAGTCAGGGAATTTCACCTCTGGATGGCGAGCACGATATAGCTTCGCGAACAGCCAGCCGGTCACGCCGATGCTGGCAATAAACACGAACCCGATCGCCAGGAACTGGAGTCCTCTCGCCCACTCTGGGGTGAGGTCAAGGCCGGCCGGAGCGACCAGCCAGGCCTCCAGGCGAGGCTGGAACCGCCGAAGCGCCGGCCCCAGGCCGAACCACAGAACGACCCACAGTGCGATCGATCCCATGCGGTAGGCGAACGGATAGTCGCTTTCCCACGTCCAAGCCGTCTTGACGACCCGCGGCGCCATCAGATGTGCAGCACCCGCCCGAAGGCATCCAGCGACGCCTCGTGCATGGCCTCGCTCATGGTCGGGTGCGGGTAGACGGTGGCCCAGAGATCTTCTTCCGTCGCCTCCATGGTCATGGCGGTGACGTAGCCCTGGATCATCTCGGTGACCTCGGCGCCGATCATGTGCGCGCCGATCAGCGCGCCGGTCTTCTCGTCGAAGATCACCTTCACGAAGCCCTCGACCTCGCCGGCAGCGACGGCCTTGCCGTTCACCTTGAAGGGGAAGCGGCCGACCTTGATGGCCTTGCCCGCCGCCTTGGCCTGGCCCTCGGTCAGCCCGACGCTGGCGATCTGCGGCTGGGAGTAGGTGCAGCCCGGGATGGGCGAGACCGCGTTGGGCGACTTGTAGGTCGCGATGTGCTCGACGCAGTGGATGGCCTCGTGGCTGGCCTTGTGCGCGAGCCAGGGCGGGCCGGCGCAATCGCCGATGGCCCAGAGGCCCGCGACATTGGTCTTGCCGTGAGCGTCGGTCTTCACATGGCCGCGGTCCATCTCCAGCCCGACCTTGTCGGCGCCCACCTGGTCGGTGTTGGCGACGATGCCGACGGCAGCGATGCAGACGTCGGCTTCCAGGGTCTCGGCCTTGCCGCCGGCCTCCAGCTCGATCTTCACGCCGGTCTTGGACTTGGTGACCTTGGTCACCTTGGCGCCGACGCGGAATTTCAGGCCGCGCTTCTCGAAGGCCTTCTGCGCCGCCTTCGACACTTCCTCGTCCTCGACCGGCAGAATGCGCTCCAGCGCCTCGATCACCGTCACCTCGGCGCCCAGCGCGCGATAGAAGCTGGCGAACTCGATGCCGATGGCGCCCGAGCCGACGACCAGCAAGCTCTTGGGCATGGCTTTGGGGACCATCGCCTCGCGGTAGGCCCAGATGCGGTCGCCATCCGCTTCCAGGCCGATCTGCGGGATCGGACGGGTGCGGGCGCCGACGGCCAGCATGACGTTCTTGGCCTTGATGGTGCGCGCGCCGCCGGCCTTCAGCTTGACCTGCACGGTCGGCGCGGGCGAACCCTTCTCCAGCGTCGCGTCGCCCTCGATCACCTCGACCTTGTGCTTCTTCATCAGGAAGGCGACGCCCTTGTTCATCTGGGACGCCACGCCGCGCGAGCGGGCCACGATCTTGTCGAGGTCGGCCTTGGGGTTCGAGGCCGACAGGCCGAACTCTTCCAGGTGCGAGAGCTTCTCGAACACCTCGCCGGACTTGAGCAGCGCCTTGGTCGGGATGCAGCCCCAGTTCAGGCAGATGCCGCCCAGGCTTTCGCGTTCGATGATCGCGGTCTTCAGACCCAGCTGGCTGGCGCGGATGGCGGCGACGTAGCCGCCGGGACCGGACCCGATGACGACGAGATCGAAATCGCTCACGCGGAAGTCTCCCTGATTTGGAGCGTCCTGTTAGCCCTTTCCGGCGGCGGGCGAAACCGGCGGCGCGGTGGTTTCAGGCGCCCGCTCCCCCTTCATCGGATTGGGCGCGATGACCAGGCGCTCATGGCCGGGGCCCAATTCCTCATAGCCCAGGATGTACTGCCACAGGTCGACGCGCTTGCCGGTGTAGCTCAGGCTGGCGACGACCAGCACGGGGAACCAGATGAACAGGGCGTAGAGCGCCGTGTGCCCGGCCCCGCGCAACAGGGCCTGCCAGCGCGGGATGGAATAAAAGCTCGCCGCGGCGATGGTGAAGAAGCCCAGGTAGACGGGGAAGAGGATCCGCGACGGCATGCCGATGCCGGTCAGGTTGATGAGCGCGATGGCCATCAGGATCATGAACACCGCGCAGTGGGCCCAGATCGTGAAGACGGCGTGCTCTGCGAAGGTTCGCTTGTGGAAGAAGACGTAGAGCAGGCCCGCGTAGACCGGCGAGAGCAGCCACAGCAGCCGAGGCAGCCAGTTGTTCCAGAAGTCGTTCATGTCCTGATAGGCGGCGTTGTAGTCGCGGTAGAGCTTGATCGCCTGGCGCTGCTTGGCGTCGGCGTGGACCAGCGCCCGGTCGAAGGCGCGCTCAAGCTCCGGTATCACCGGCCGCGCGACCTGGGGTCGAAGATAGATGTCCTCGTATTCCACCCCCCGGATCTCGACGCCGTTCGGGACCAGGGTGGCCGAGATCGGCCCGCCGGTGCGGTGCGGCAGGTACTGGTAGATCGGCACATGCACCCAGCTGACGAAGACGAAGAAGGCCGCCGACACCACCAGGAACAGCTTGAAGGGTGAGAAATAGTAGTCGCCGACGCCTAGCCGGTAGGCGTTGAGCAGCTTGCCGGGGCGCCAGAACACATCGCGGATGGTGGTGGCGGTTTTGCCTTCGAGTGACAGGGCCTCGGCCAGGGCGTCCTTGGTCAGGAACTCGATGCCGCGGTCGCCGCCGTGATGCTGACCGCACTCGTGGCAGAACATTCCCTGCAGCGGCGTTTCGCAGGCGGCGCAGTTCGGCCGCTCGCTCTCGTCGTGGGGATGGATCACCGCCTCGGTCAAAAGCCCAACCCCCTCAACCAGTGGCCTTCAAAGAAGTACCAGTGGGCCTGCGAGAAGAGCACGAACAGGAAGCCTGCGGGAAGCCATATGAGGCCGACGTAGGCGGCGCTGTGGACGATGCCTCGCGTGATCGCGCCCGGCAGGCTGTCGTCGTAGTAGTGGCGCAGGGCGATGGTCAGGTAGATCTGGTAGCCCAGCAGGGCCAGCGGCAGGCCCCCGACCAGGCCAAGCCAGTTCCAGGCGGCGCCGGCGATGAACAGCAGGAACATGATCGCATGGGCCCAGAGGCTGAAGATCAGATGCTCCGACATCATCCGACCCTTGCGGTAGAGCGCCCACAGCAGCAGCGCATAGAGCGGCATCGCCACCCACAGAGCGCGCGGTCCCCAGGTTTCGATGTCATCGTTCAACGCGCCCGGATGGTCGGCCACGGCCTCGGCCGCGCCCAGGACGGCGCGGTCAAAGGGGTCGTGCACCTCCCCCTTGGCGCGCTCGAAGGCGGCGACGGCGGCGGGATTGCGGACATGCTCCTTCTCGCGCCTTAACCATTTGGCGCCGAGGTGGGCGCCGACCAGGCCGCGCACCACGCCGTGGTCGACGACCACGCGCATCGGCTGAGCGGAATCCGGAACGATATCGAGCTGGACGATTTCGACCTCGCTCATCGCCACGAACAGGAAGAAGACGACGCTGAGCGACAGATAGAGCTTCACCGGCGGCAGGAACGACTTGCGGTCGCCGGCCCGCAGCGCGCGGGGCACAAGCGACGGGCGCGTGACCAGGGCCTTCAGGGTTCGCGGCACAGCCTCGGTGAAGGAGAAGACGCTGTCGGCCCAGTCCTCGACCAGGTCCTTCCAGCTGCGTGCGGGCGGCAGGCTGTCTTCACCGCAGCGGTGACAGTAGCGGCCGTGCAGGGCGGCGTCGCAGGCCTGACAGACCGCCGGCCCCGACTCGATGACTTGCTCACTCACGCTGTACCCCCGGCCTGCGCAATTAGGCAGAGTCGGCGCGCCGGACTCAAGCCTGCATCAACCGCGTGATCTGGGCGATGAAGAAGATGGCGACGACCGGCAGCCAGCAGAGCACCGCATAGAGCGCGGAATGCACCGCACCCTTCACGATCGCGCCGGCCCAGCTGGCTCCGTAGTAGGCGCGCAGCCCGACCGTCAGATAGATCTGGTACAGGACCAGAGCCACGCCCAGGCCGTACAGCAGCCCGGTCATGTTCCACAGCGCTCCCAGGATCAGCAGCAGGTACAGCGTCGTGTGAGCCCACACCGCGAATATGAAATGGTCGGTCAGGTAGGGCGCCTTGCGAAACAAGGGCCAGAGCAACAGCGCATAAATCGGCATCAGCAGCCACAAGGCCCGCGGCGCCCACGCCTCGACGTCCTCGTTCATCCACCGGGGATCGTCGGCGAGCCGGCGCACGAATTCGAGGCTGACCTTGAAGTTCGGATTGGGCGACGTGTTGCGAGCCTGGGTGATGACGCGCACCAGTTCGGGGTCGCGCGGCGCGGCGTCGCGGCGGTGAAGGAACCGATCCTCAAGCCAGTAGCCGTGGGTCTCGATCCTGTCCGGGTGGACAATGATGCTGGGCTGGACGCCGGGGGTGCGGTGCACGAACACCTGGTAGATCGAGACGCCGGAGATCGCGATGAACAGGAAGAAGATCGCCGAGGCCGTGACGTAGAGCTTGAACGGCGTGGGATAGCGATGGTCCCCGTCGCGCAGGCCGACAACCAGGTCCTGGGGCCGGGCGAAAAGCGCGATCAGCGTGCGCGGCGCATGCACGGCCACCTCGTAGAACGTGTCGAGGTAGTCGCGCATCAGGTCGCCCCAGCGGCGGCGATGGCGGTGGCTGTCCATGCCGCACGCTGCGCAGTAGCGGCCGGTCATGGACGCCCCGCATTGCCGGCAAGGCGGCAGTTCGGACGGGGTCGGTGCTGGTCCGGGCGCGGCGACGGCGGCCTTGGCCTGACGCGGCCGGGCCGGTGGTCTCGCCTTGCGCTTGGCGGGCGCCTTGGCCAATCCCCTCCCCCTTCAGGCCCTCCTCAGGCCAGCATGGTCACCGGATCTTCCAGCATGGCCTTGAAGGCCTGCAGGAACTTCGCCCCCGTCGCGCCGTCGACGACACGGTGGTCGCAGGTGAGCGTGACCGTCATCACGGTGGCGACGGCCAACTGGCCGTTCTTCACCACCGGCCGTTGCTCGCCCGCGCCGACGCTCATGATCGCGCCCTGGGGCTCGTTGATGATCGAGGCGAAGGACGTGATGCCGAACATGCCCAGGTTGGAAACCGAGAAGGTGCCGCCCTGGAACTCTTCCAGCTTCAGCTTGCGGTCGCGCGCGCGCTTGGCCAGGTCCTTGGTCTCGGTGGCGATCTGCGACAGCGTCTTGGTTTCGGCGGCGCGGATGATCGGCGTGATCAGCCCGCCCTCGATGGCGACCGCCATGGCCACGTCGGCATGGTGGTGCATGGCGATGCCTTCGGCCGTGTAGCTGGCGTTGGCTTCCGGCACGGCCTTCAACGCCATGGCGCTGGCCTTGATGACGAAGTCGTTGACCGAGACCTTCACGCCCGACTTCTCAAGCAGGGCGTTGACCTTGGCGCGCGCGGCCAGCAGGCCGTCGATCTCGATGTCGATGTTCAGCGGGAAGTGCGGCACGTCGCGGAAGCTGTCGGTCAGGCGCCGCGCGATGGCCTTGCGCATGCCGTCCAGCGGCACGAGGTCGTAGCTGCCTGCGGGGATGCCCTGCTGCTCCAGCGACAGCACCTGGCGCTGTTCGGCGGGCCTGGCGCCGGCGGTCGCCGCGGCGGCGCCCCTGGGCGCCTTCTCGACGTCGGCCTTGACGATGCGGCCGTGGGGGCCGCTGCCCTTGATGGCATTCAGGTCGACGCCGAATTGCTGGGCGATGCGGCGGGCCAGCGGCGAAGCAAACACGCGGGCGCCGTTGGCCTTGGCGGCAGGCGCCGGAGCGGCTGCGGACTTGGGCGCCTCGGCAGCCTTGGCCGGCGCGGCAGCCTCCGCCTTGGGCGCCTCCGCCGGAGCCGCCTTCGGCGCGGCCTTGGCCGGCGCATCGCCGCCTTTCAGGCGGGCGATTGGCGTGTTGACCTTCACGCCCTCGGTCCCTTCGGCCACGAGGATGTCGGAGACTTCGCCCTCGTCGACGGCCTCAACTTCCATGGTCGCCTTGTCGGTCTCGATCTCGGCGATAACCTGGCCGGCCTCGACCATGTCGCCGGGCTTGATGTGCCACTTGGCCAGCACGCCTTCCTCCATGGTCGGCGACAGGGCGGGCATGAGAATGTCGGTCATGATCAGTCCTGTGAGAGGTGGGCGAGAGAGGCGGCGTGCGCCTCCCAGTTACGGCCGTCGAAGGCCTCGATGTCGATATCGAGGTCTTCGGGATTATCGAGGCAGCGCGCGTTCACCGACCAGCCGCCGGGGTTCGAGCGCGGACGGTAGAAACTCTTCACGCCACAGACGCTGCAGAAGGTGTGCTTCGCGACGCCGGTGTTGAAGGTGTAGGTCGTGATCTTGTCGGCCCCGCGGGTCAGGCGAAAGCGGCTCTCCGGCACGATGATGTGCACGTAGCCCAGCTTTTCGCACATCGAGCAGTTGCAGCCCTGCGCCTGCACGGCGTCGGGCAGGTTCGCCTCGAAGCGCACCGCGCCGCAGTGGCATCCCCCTGCCCGCCATGTCAGGCCGACGTCGGTCATAGGATCGTCGTCTGTCCGGAATCCATCTGGCCGCCGGTGTGCTTCGAAAGCACTGCCAGTATGCGGGTCATCGCCTCGGGCTGGGTCATCACGCCCTGCTGGGCGTAGATGTTCGAGGCGTGCTTGGCGATGTCCATCAGGAACACACCCCACATCTCGGGTTTCTCGAAGGTGCGCTGCGCGGCGATGTGCAGGCCGCCCTTGGCGATCCAGGCGCTGAGCACCGCCGCCGTCGACGGCTCGGCCGCAATGGCGTCGGGGATGGGAAAGGATTTCAGGGGCTGAGGCTTCTTGTCGTCCATGATCGCTATTCCCGGTAGGTGACGCTCTTCACCGCCGCGACGATCTTCTCGACCGAGGGCAGCGACAGGGCTTCGAGGTTGGCCGCGTAGGGCATGGGAGCGTCGACCTGGTGGACCCGCAGCGGCGGGGCATCGAGGTAGTCGAAGGCGTGCTCCACGACCCGGGCGGCGACTTCGGCGCCCACGCCCATCGGACCCCAGCCTTCCTCCACACAGACGATGCGGTTGGTCTTCTTGACGCTCTCGACGATGGTTTCGTGATCCAGCGGGCGCAGGGTGCGCAGGTCGATGACCTCGGCCTCGATGCCGTCGGCAGCCAGCGCCTCGGCGGCCTTCAGCGCCAGGCCGACCATGCGCGAGTGGGCGGTGATGGTGACGTCGGAGCCCTCGCGGCGGATGCGGCACTTGCCGATCGGCAGAACCCAGTCCTCGATGTCCGGCACGTCGAATTCGATGCCGTACATCATCTCGTGTTCGAGGAAGACGATCGGGTTGGGATCGCGGATGGCGGCCTTGAGCAGGCCCTTGGCGTCGGCCGCGTCATAGGGCGCGATAACCTTGAGGCCGGGCACGTTGGCGTACCAGGCCGAGTAGTCCTGGCTGTGCTGGGCGCCGACGCGGCTGGCCGCGCCGTTGGGACCGCGGAAAACGATCGAGGACTTGATCTGGCCGCCCGACATGTAGAGCGTCTTGGCGGCCGAGTTGATGATCTGGTCGATGGCCTGCATGGCGAAGTTCCAGGTCATGAACTCCACGATCGGCTTCAGCCCCGCCATGGCGGCGCCGACGCCCATCCCGGCGAAGCCGTGCTCGGTGATCGGGGTGTCGATGACGCGGCGGTCGCCGAACTCCTGCAACAGCTCGCGGCTGACCTTGTAGGCGCCTTGGTACTGGGCGACTTCCTCACCCATCAGGAAGACGTCGGGATCGCGGCGCATTTCCTCGGCCATGGCGTCGCGCAGGGCGTCGCGCACGGTGGTGCGGATCATCTTGGCGTCGGCGGGAACCTCAGGGTCGCGCAGCGCCTCCACCGGGGCAGCCGGAGCAGGCGCCGAAGCGGCGGCGGGCGTCTCGGCAGCAGGCGCTTCTGCAGCCGGGCCCTCAGCTTTCGCTTCAGCCTTGGGCGCGGGTTTTGCAGAGCCGTTGCCGCCGGCCAGGCGCGCGATGGGCGTATTGACCTTCACGCCCTCGGTCCCTTCGGGCACGAGGATCTCCTCGACCTTGCCCTCGTCGACGGCCTCGACTTCCATGGTCGCCTTGTCGGTCTCGATCTCGGCGATCACCTGGCCGGCGGTGACGTCGTCGCCGGGCTTGATGTGCCACTTGGTGAGGGACCCCTCCTCCATGGTCGGAGACAGGGCAGGCATGAGGATGTCAGTCATCGGGCGGTTCCGCTCGAGGGGTAGGACGCGGGGGTCATGAGGATTGTCCGGCGCCGGCGTGGGCGGCGCGATCGACAACGAACAGGGCGAACCGCGCCAGCAGGTAGTAGATCACCAGACCCACGCCTAGCGAGATGCCGAGGTAGATCAGGAAGTCCGGCTTGCCGAGCAGGGCGACGAGATCATCGACGCTGCCTTCAAGGAAGAAGATGGCGATGCTGGCCGCGCCCATCACCACCGCGGAGACCAGGAACGAGGTCATGGCATAGGCCAGCGCCAGGTGGTGCCGCTCGCGCCCGGTCCAGACATTGCCGTGGGCGCGCACGTAGCGCAGGCCGGCCAGGATGGCTGCGGCGATGAAGCCTCCAATGGTCAGTCCCAGCTCGCTGCCGCTGAGGTGCAGAACCAGTTCAAGCGCCACCGAGGTCGCCCCCATGGCCAGCGCCATGATGGTGTAGACCACGGCGAAGTAGCCCCAATTTGAATGCAGGCGGGCGGTTGCGGCCATCAGAGCAGGTTTCCGTTCTCGTCGGTGGCCTGGGCCTGGCTGTTGACCACGACCCCCAGCACCACGCGGGTCAGCACATAGCCGAAGCCGACCGCGATCAGCATCGCGGCCGCGACGATGGCCGCCAGCGGCCCGGCTCCGAGCGACATGGCTTCCTGCGGGATGCCGAGATCACCGCCCATGCCGGCTTGCATCAGGCCAAAGGTGGCGACCAGGGCCAACAGGGACAGGCCGACATTGACGGCCGAATAGGCCAACGCCAGACGCTTGCGATCCGAGCGAGTCCACCGCAATCCGCCAGCCTTCAGCCAACGGCTGCCGGCGATCATGATCGAGAGAAACAGGACGGCGATATTCACGCCCGCGCCCGGAAGGTTGATGTGCGCGGCGGCGGCGAGCCCCGCGACGACGATCCCGGCGGCGATCGACAGGCCGATGTTGACCAGCAGATAGAAGCCCCAGTTGGTGGGGCGGATGCTCTGCAATGTCGAACGCGACGGCGGATTGGCCCAGGGAGATTCCGTCACGGTCAGGCCTCCAGGTAGACATCTGTGAGGAGCTCGGCGGGATCCGGCTCGGGACTGGACTGCGAGAACTCGACGGCGTCCAGCACGATGGCCTTCACGCTCTCGTCGACCTTCTTCACGTCCAGGTCTGAAACGCCGGCCTTGGCCATCAGCTGCTTCACATGATCGATCGGGTCGCGGGTCTTCTTGACCTCGTCGACCTCCTCCTTGGTGCGGTACTTGGCCGGGTCGCTCATGGAGTGGCCGCGGTAGCGGTAGGTCTTCATCTCGAGGATGGTCGGGCCATCGCCGCGCCGGGCGCGGTCGACAGCGCGCTGGGCGGCTTCGCGAACGGCATAAACGTCCATGCCGTCAACCTCTTCGCCGGGAATGTTGAACGAGATGCCACGCTTGTAGAGGTGGGTCTCCGAGGTCGAGCGGTCGATCGAGGTGCCCATGGCGTACTGGTTGTTCTCGATCACGTAGATGACCGGCAGCTTCCACACCGCGGCCATGTTGAAGCTCTCGTAGACCTGGCCCTGGTTGGCGGCGCCGTCGCCGAAATAGGTGAAGCTGACGGCGTCGTTCTGGCGGTACTTGTTGGCCAGCGCCAGGCCGGTGCCGAGGCTGACCTGGGCGCCGACAATGCCGTGGCCGCCGAAGAAGCCCTCCTCGATGGAGAACATGTGCATCGAGCCGCCCTTGCCGTGGGACGAGCCGCCGGAGCGCCCGGTCAGTTCGGCCATGACCTCGCGCGGGTCCATGCCGCAGGCCAGCATGTGACCGTGGTCGCGGTAGGCGGTGATGACCTCGTCGCCCTTCTTGTTCACCGACTGCATGCCGACGGCGATGGCTTCCTGGCCGATGTAGAGGTGGCAGAAGCCGCCGATCAGGCCCATGCCGTAGAGCTGGCCGGCGCGTTCCTCGAAACGGCGGATCAGCAGCATCTGGCGATAGTATTCGAGCAGCTCGGCCTTGTCGGTCGGGCCGTTCGTCAGGCTTCCGCCGTTCGCCTTTGTTTTTCCGGTCTTCTTGGCGGTGTCGTTCGCCTTGGCCGCGCGCGCCATGCTGCCTCCGTCGGGTAAGCGGCGGGCTTAGCAAGGCTCAACGGAAAAGGGAATTCAGGAACGTACGGGTTTCAGGTCCTGAACGCGGATCACGTAGTCGCGTGGGTCGGCGTAGCCAAGCAGCAGCCGGGCGCGCTCCTCCAGCAGATCGCGCGACAGGTTGGAGGTCTTGAGCAGGCGCACGCGGCTTTCCAGCTCGCGGCGCTCGGCGCGCAATTCTTCAAGCTTGGCCGTGCGTTCGGCGAGAACCTTGTCACGCACAGCGCCCGTCAGCATCCCACGGTCGCCCGTAAGCGCGTGGAACGAGAAGTATACGATCAGGAATGCAAAGATGGCCGTTGGAATATAAGGCCGGGCGCGGGTCAACACTCTAGATCGCCCTTCTGAGCGGGGGTGGAAACTTCCTCTTAAGCATGAAGGGAAAAGGCTTAAGGAAGCGTAGCTTAACCGTTAATGCTGGAGCCTTACGGCGCCTTGCCGTCGCCCCTACTGCCGCAGGATCGAATCGCCGGCGTAAATGGCCATGTCGCCCAGCATTTCCTCGATACGCAGCAATTGGTTGTACTTGGCCGTGCGGTCCGAACGGGCCAGCGAACCGGTCTTGATCTGCCCGCAGTTGGTGGCCACGGCCAGGTCGGCGATGGTGGAGTCCTCGGTCTCGCCCGAACGGTGGCTCATCACGCAGGTGTAGCCCGAGCGGTGGGCCATATCGACGGCGTCCAGGGTCTCGGAAAGCGTCCCGATCTGGTTGACCTTGATCAGGATCGAATTGGCCAGCCCCTCGCCGATGCCGGCGGCGAGGCGCGCGGGGTTGGTCACGAACAGGTCGTCGCCGACCAGTTGGACCGTATCGCTGAGCTTGTCGGTGAGCAGCTTCCAGCCGTCGAAGTCATCCTCGGCGCAGCCGTCCTCGATGGACAGGATGGGGAACTTGCCGGCCAGCTTGGCCAGGTAGTCGACCATGCCCGCCTGGTCGAAGGTTTTCCCTTCTCCTTCCATGACATACTTGCCGTCCTTGAAGAACTCGCTGGAAGCCACGTCCATGGCCAGCCAGAAGTCCTTGCCGGCTTCATAGCCCGCCGCCTTGCCGGCCTTGACGATGAAGGCCAGGGCCTCCTCGGCGCCCTTCAGGTTGGGCGCGAAGCCGCCCTCGTCGCCGACGTTGGTGTTGTGGCCGGCGTCGTGTAGCGCCTTCTTCAGGGCGTGGAAAATCTCGGCCCCCATGCGCAGGCCTTCGGAGAAGCTCTCGGCGCCGGTCGGGCAGACCATGAACTCCTGGATGTCGATGGGGTTATCGGCGTGGGCGCCGCCGTTGATGATGTTCATCTGCGGCACCGGCAGCACGCGGGCGGAGACGCCGCCGACGTACTTGTAGAGCGGTTGGCCGGCCGAGATGGCGCTGGCCTTGGCCGCCGCAAGCGAGACGCCGAGGATGGCGTTGGCCCCCAGGCGGCTCTTGTTGTCGGTGCCATCCAGATCGATCAGGGCGGCGTCGATGCGGCGCTGGTCGGCGGCGTCCATGCCCGAGAGCGCGTCGAAGATCTCGCCGTTGACGCCGTCGACGGCATTGCGCACGCCCTTGCCGCCATAGCGCGCCTTGTCCCCGTCGCGCAGCTCCACGGCCTCGTGGGCGCCCGTCGACGCCCCCGACGGCACCGCGGCGCGGCCGAAGGCGCCGTCTTCGAGGACCACGTCGACCTCCACCGTCGGGTTGCCCCGGCTGTCGAGGATTTCGCGGGCGATGATGTCGACGATGTCGGCCATGGGGAGCGGGTCCTTTGGGGGAGGAAGAATGCGGCCTGCCTTAAGGCCCCATAGCCCGCGATGCAAACCCGCCCACGCCCCCTTGGGTCAGGCACAGCCTTCCACGTACTGGATCGAAGGGCCGCCAGCGTGGATCGCGGCGACCGTGCCGGCGCTGGAAACCTCGAAGACGGTCCCCTCCTTGGCGGGATCGGTCCAGGCCGTGATGTAGGCCGCGGGCGCGGTTTCGTACTTGTGCGGGCTGGAGACGGCGCCGGGATAGGCTGCTAGGACCTGGGCGGGCGTGGCGCCAACGCCGATTCCCCGATCGGTCTTCAGCGACGAGCCTTCCGCCAGGGTGATGCGGGTCAGCTTGCCATCTTCAAGCATGAGGATCGCCCCGGTGTATTGGCCTTGCAAGCGGACCTGACTGCAGCCGTCCGATGCATCGGGGCCCTCTGACGGGGCGACGTTGGCGGCGCCGGCGGCGGCGCGCACCTCGGCGTCGGCCATGCCGACGAGGATCGGGCCCAGACCCTTTGGCGTAAGGCTCACCGCCGCCGGCGCGGGGCGCGCGGCCACTGGCGGGGCCGCGCCGGGTTCGCTGCCAGCCGGCGCGGCGGGCTTGCCGCAGGCGACGAGCGCAAGAACAAGGACCGAGGCGGCCAGGCGCAGGGAAAAGGGGCGGATCATGGGCGGGCTCCAGTTCGGGGAAGCTGTGATAACGGCGCAGCCGCGAACCGGCTCCCCCATCCGACCGATCAGGCGCAGCCTTCGACGTACTGGATAGTCTCGTCCCCGGCGTAGATCGAGCCAACGACACCCTCGTGGTTGACTTCGAAGCGCGTGCCTTCCTTCTCGGGCTTGGTCCAGGCCGTCAGGTAGACCGCGGGCGGATCCTCATATTCGTGGGGCGTGGAGACCGCCGCCGGATAGGCCGCCATGACGTCGGCGGGCTTGGCGCCCAGGCCGATGCCCTTGTCGGTGGTGAACTTCGAGCCTTCTGCCAGGGTGACGCGGCTGAGCTTGCCGTCGTTGATCATCAGATAGACGCCAGGGTAGTCGCCCTTCAGCTTTATCTCGGTGCAGGTCTCGGACATCTCCGTGCCGGTATCGGCCTCGATATTGGCGGCCCCAACCGCGGCGCGCGCCTCGGCGTCGGTCATGCCGATGCGAAGCGGGCCGAAACCGGCGGGCGTCAGGGTCGGCGCGGCCACGGCGGGCGCAGGCGCGGCGGGCGCAGGCGCGGCGGTCTGGGTGGCGGTATTGGCGGCGGATGGCGCGGCGGCGGACTTGGGCGCAGTCGCGGCCCCGGACGGACTGCACGCCGCCACGGCCAGCAGGCCGGCGGCGAAGGCTACGCGAACAATCATGGCGTTGCTCCCCTCATCGAGGCGGCCACCATAACGAAAAACGGCGCGCAGGAACCTGCACGCCGTCTCGAATCTCGGTTTCAGCCCCAAAGGGCCGACGTCGCGTGGCCTAGTCTTCCTTCGGGGTCAGGACCTGGCGGCCCTTGTACATGCCCGTCTTCAGGTCGACGTGGTGCGGGCGCTTCAGCTCGCCCGTGTCCTTGTCTTCGACGAAGGAGTTGGCGGCGAGCGCGTGGTGCGAACGACGCATGTTACGCCGGGAAGGCGAAACTTTTCTTTTCGGAACGGCCATGTCCGTCTCTCGTAAGGCTAAGGGCGCAAGCGGCGCGCGAAAACGGGAGCGGCGGCCGGGTTGGGCCGCCGCGAAGGTCGGGGTCTATGCCAAAGTCCGGCGGCTAAAGCAAGCGCCGCCACCGAATAACACCCCTACGCGTTCGGCCGTCGTTATATCTAGGCGGCGGAGGATTCGTGGCGAAAGCACCCAAGCGGCCGGTCGGCCTGCCCAGCAAGGAACAGTTGCTAGCCTTCCTGCGGGAAGCTGGCGAGGCGGAGAAGTCCGACATCGCGCGCGCCTTCGGGCTGAAGGGCGCGGAGCGACGGGCCCTGCGCGAGATGCTGCGCGAGCTCGATGCCGAGGGGAAGCTGGGCAAGCGCGGCCGCAAGGGTTTCTCCGAGCGTGGCTCAATGCCGCCGGTCGGCGTGGCCCATGTGGTGGAGCGCGACGCCGACGGCGATCTCTACGTGCAGCTCGCCGACGCCGAGGATGCGCCGCTGGCGGTGCTGGCGCCGGACAAGGCCGAGAAGGCCGGCGGGGCGCCGGGCCTGGGCGACAAACTGCTGGTGCGCTTCAACGAGACCGCCGACGGCTGGGAAGCCCGGCTGATCAAGCGGCTGGGCCAGAGCGCCCACCGGGTCCTGGGCGTGATCCGCAAGACCAATCGCGAGACCCGCGTCGAGCCGGTCGATCGCAAGTCCAAGGAAACCCTGTTCATCCCCGCCGCCGAGGCTGGAACGCTCAAGGACGGCGACCTGGTGCTGGCTTCGGTCGGGGTCTCCAAGCAGCGCTATGGCCCCAAGCCCGGCAAGGTGCTCGAGGTCGTCGGCCGCGAGGATCAGCCGCGCGCCGCCTCCCTGATCGCCATCCACGCCCACGGCATCCCGACCGGTTTCTCCGACGAAGCGGAGGCGGAAGCCGGAGTGTCGCGCGAGCCCGAGTTGAAGGGACGCACCGACCTGCGCGACCTGCCGCTGGTGACCATCGATCCGCCCGACGCGCGCGACCACGACGATGCCGTCTACGCCCAGCCCGACGACGATCCCAAGAACAAGGGCGGCTGGGTAGTGTGGGTCGCCATCGCCGACGTCGCCGCCTACGTCCGGGTCGGCTCGGCGCTGGATCGCGAGGGGCGTGAGAAGGGCAACTCGACCTACTTCCCCGACCGGGTGGAGCCTATGCTGCCGCACCGGCTCTCCAGCGGGCTCTGCAGCCTGGTTGAGGGGGAGAACCGCGCCTGCTTGGCGGTGCGCATGGTGTTCAACCCGCAGGGAAAGAAGCTGGGCCACAAGTTCGTGCGCGGGCTGATGCGATCCCAGGCCAAGCTCAGCTACGAGCAGGCCCAGAACGCCATCGACGGACGGCCCGACGACAAGACCGGCCCGTTGCTGCCGACGATCCTGAAGCCGCTGTGGGCGGCCTACGCCTGCATGCTGAAGGGGCGCGAGGCGCGTCAGCCGCTGGCTATCGAGTCCGCCGAGCGATCAATCCGCATCAGCCCCGAAGGCGAAGTCGTCTCCATCCAGCCGCGCGCCGCCCTGGAGGCGCACAAGCTGATCGAGGAGATGATGATCCAGGCCAATGTCGCGGCCGCGGAGGAGCTGGAGAAGCGACGCATTCCGCTGATCTACCGGGTGCACGACACGCCCAGCCAGGAAAAGGTCTTCAACCTGGCCGACTTCCTCTCGACCATCGGCATGCCCTGGGACAAGGGCGCGGCGCCGACGACGCGACGGTTCAACGACCTGCTCAAGGCGACGAAGGACGGGCCGCACGCCGACATCGTCAACGAGGTGGTGTTGCGCACCCAGATGCAGGCGATCTACTCGCCGGAGAACATCGGCCACTTCGGTCTCAACCTGGACCGGTACGCCCACTTCACCTCGCCGATCCGCCGCTACGCCGACCTGATCGTGCACCGCGGCCTGATCCGGGGGCTGAACCTGGGCAATGACGGGCTGAGCGACCGCGAGATCGCCGAGCTGTCCTCCATCGCCGAGCACGTCACCGCCACCGAGCGCCGCTCCATGGCCGCCGAGCGCGACGCCACCGACCGCTACGTGGCCGCCTTCCTCGAGGACCGGGTCGGGGCCGAGTTCGCCGGCCGCATCACCGGGGTCACCCGCTTTGGTCTGTTCATTCGTCTGGACGAGACGGGGGCGGACGGACTCGTCCCCGTTTCGAGCCTGGGCAACGAGTATTTCCACCACGACGACCGCGCCCACGCCCTGGTGGCCGAGCGCTCGGGCGCGCGCTGGACGCTCGGCCGCAAGGTCGAGGTGCGGCTGCGCGAGGCGACGCCGCTCACCGGCGGGCTGTTGTTCGAGATGCTCAGCGAGCCGGAGGCCGGCGACCCCAATGCGCCGCGGCCACGCCTGGGCGTGCGCCAGCAGGCCGGCAAGCCTGGCCCCCGTGGCAAGGGCCGTCCCGGCGGTCCCAAGCCCGGCCCGGGTCCCCGCGGCCGCGAACGGCCGCCCGGCAAACCGAAGAACATCAAACGCGGCAAGCGGCGCTGAGCCCTTGCCAGCCGCCACGCCGGGGCGGATTGATGGGGCGTCTGATTGGGGGATGAGATGCGCAAGATCGTGACTGGAGCGGCCGTCGCCGCCCTGCTGCTGGCCACCGCGCCGGCTTTGGCCAACGATTCTTCGGCGGAGCTGGCGGCGGGCGGGTTGGTCCTGACCCAGGACGCCGACATCGAGATGCGGTCCGAGGACCTGTTCATTTCCCGCGACGAGGTGGTGGTGAAGTACCGCTTCCTCAACACCGCCCCCGCCGACAAGACCATTCGCGTCGCGTTCCCGATGCCCGACATCGAGTTCTCCGAGAGTCCCATGGGCCGGGTGAGCGAGGATTCGCAGAACCTGCTCGACTTCGTCACCACGGTCGGTGGAGTCCCCGTCCACGCCGCCGTCGAGCAGAAGGCCTGGAAGGGCCAGACCGACGTCACCGCCCGCCTGGCGGCCCTGCACGTGCCGATCGCGCCCCACCTGGAGGCGACCTGGAATGCGCTCGACGGCCTGTCGGCGGCGGACAAGGCGGCCCTCGTGCGCGACGAGCTGGTCTGGGAGGAGGAATACGACGACGGCGACGGCCGCGGCATGGTCAAGCACCTGAAACCCAACTGGCGCATGTCGACCATCTATCACTGGCAGCAGACCTTCCCGGCCGGGCGTGAGCTGGCGGTCGAGCACCGCTACAAGCCCGCCATTGGCCAAGGCGCCGGCACCCAGGTCGCCTCGCCCTACACCCCCGCCGGCGACGCCGACTACGCGGCCTACCTGGCCCGCTATTGCGTCGACGCCGACTACATCGCCTCGGTGAAGCGGCGCATGGCCGCGGCGCACGCGGAATATCCCCCCTTCACCGAGACCCGTATCGCCTATGTACTGAAGACCGGCGCCAACTGGGCCAAGCCCATCGGCCACTTCCGCCTGGTCGTCGACAAGGGCGCCGCCAACGACCTGGTCAGCTTCTGCGCCACGGGCGTGCACAAGATCGGCCCCACCCAGTTCGAGGTGGTGCACGACAACTTCCTGCCCGACCGCGATCTCGACATCCTGATCCTGACCCAGATTCCGCAGGAACAGTGAGCGGTCCCTTCGACGCCAAATCGGATCTGACCGACGCGCCAAAGGTGGCGGGGGCGAAGCTGCGGCCCAAGGACGCCGCCACCCTCATCCTTGTCCGCCGGGGCGGGGCCGAACCCTGCGTGCTCATGGGTCGCCGCGCCAAGGGGCATGTCTTCATGGCCTCCAAGTGGGTGTTCCCGGGCGGGCGTGTCGACCGGGCCGACTATCACGCCCCCTCGGCCAGTGAACTCGACCCGGCCCAGGCGGCGCTGCTGGCGCGTGGCGGAAAACCGTCGCTGGCGCGGGCCCTTGCAATCGCTGCGGTGCGCGAGACATTCGAGGAAACCGGCCTGCTGGTGGCGCGCCCTGCTCCGCCACGGCCCGGCTCAGGGCCCTGGCGTGAATTCCTGGCCCGCGGCGCCCTGCCCGACCTCGCGCCGCTCAGCTACATCGCCCGCGCCATCACGCCGCCCGGCCGCGCCCGGCGCTTCGACGCCCGTTTCTTCATCGCCGAGGCCGACGCCCTGATGAGCCGGGAGCGGGCGGAGGGTTGCGGTGAACTGGACGAGATCGACTGGATCGAACTCGGCAAGACCGGCGACCTGGACCTGCCGGCCATCACGCGTTTCGTGCTGTCGGAGGTGAAGGCGCGGATGGAGCAGCCGAGGCGGCCGATCCCATTCGTGAAATTCGTGCGCGGCCAGCACACGATCGATTTTCTTGAGTGACGCACGACAGTTTTGGTCATGTTTCACGTGAAACATCGTTTCGGATCAGTGCACTAGTGCGTCATATCAGGCTGCCGATCAAGCGGCGCGGCGGTGGATTGCAGGTCAGCAGCAGGCCATTGGCAGGCGCCCGGCGCCGGGATCAGGGCAGCGGCCTGGTCAGGTCGAACTCGACCCGCAGGTGGCGGTCGGGGCGGCGCAGGACGTAGGCGAAGCTGGCGCCGGGATGCACCTCGACGGTCCAGACGTTGTCGACCGACGACATCAGGCCCTGTCGCGTGACCAGCGCCTTCGACGCCGCGTCTATGGGGAAGTCCTGGCTCTCGGCGGTCCCGGCCGTTGTCGTCACGCCGCCGTAGTCGCTGACCGGATCGACGCTGCCGTCGGCTGGCTGATGCAGGTGGCGCAGGCGCAGACCCCGTCCCTCCCGGCTGATCACCCAGGTGCGCGAGGCGTCCGGCCCGATGGCGTAGGGAATGCGCACCTCGCGCACGCTGCAGGCCACGGGCCCCATGGTCATCGGCAGGTCACGGTAGGAGGCGTCGACGGCTTCGCTTTGCGCCACGTGGCCGGCGTAGCTGTGCCCGCACAGGCCGCGCAGGTTGGCCATGAAGGCCGTCGCGGGAATCGGGTCGCCCATCGACGCGCAGGCCGCCAGGGCCAAGGCGGCAGGAACCGCCAACAGGGTAAGGAATTTCATCGGCGACGCCCTCCGGAGACCCACATGACCACCTATCACGTCGGCCGCCTCATCGACCACGTCCACCTGCGCGTGACCGACCTGGAGGCCAGCAAGCGCTTCTACCGCGCCGTGCTCCAAGCCATCGGCCGCGAGGTCACCGGCGAGAGCGACAAACATCTGAATTCCGACGAGCTGTGGATCGACGCCGCCGATGCATCGGGACCCTCGAAAGTGCACCTCGCCTTCCAGGCGCCCGACCGTGAGGCGGTGCAGCGATTCCACGCCGCGGGCCTGGCCGCGGGCGGGCGTGACAACGGCGCGCCGGGCCCGCGCGACTACCATCCCGGCTACTACGCCGCCTTCCTGCTGGACCCCGACGGCAACAACGTGGAGGCTGTGATCCACGCCGAGGCGGTGAGGCGCAGCGCGCCTTCCGTGGAATTGAGCGTCTAGCGTTGACTTACCGGCGGTCCTGAGTATGTTCCGCGCTCCAAATTTCGCGCGGCTCCCGGCCGTTCCAACAGGTATGCCCCGATGGCCAAGCCCGCTTCAATCAAGATTCGCCTAAACTCCTCGGCCGACACCGGCTTCTTCTACGTGACCAAGAAGAACGCCCGGACCAAGACCGACAAGCTCGTGCTGAAGAAGTACGACCCGGTCGTGCGCAAGCATGTCGAGTTCAAGGAAGGCAAGATCAAGTAGGACCTCCCACCAGGTCTGAACGCAGAAAACGCCCCGGTTCGCCGGGGCGTTTTTCGTTGTGCGGTCTCCCTCTCCTTCAGGAGAGGGTGGATCGCGGCGAAGCCGCGAGACGGGTGTGGACTTGTTTGACCCCTCGCCGCGCCGCCCAGGTTGCCAGGCCATACCCTGGCTGCTCCGCAGCCTGTCCCTTTCCTCAAGGAAAGGGAGACGACGCTAGGCCGCCCGGGCGATCACCCGGTTGCGCCCCGCCGCCTTGGCTTCGTACAGCGCCGCGTCCGCCCGCTTGAGCAGCTTGTCGGGGCTGTCGCCCTCGCCGAGCGTGGCGGCCACGCCGATGGAGATGGTGACGCTGAGGCTCTCGCGGCCGCCGGAGACGCGGAACGGCGCGCCGCCGACGTGCAGCCGGATGCGTTCGGCGATGCGCTGGGCGTCCTCGATCTTGGTGTCGGGCATGATGACGCAGAATTCCTCGCCCCCGAACCGGCACGGCAGGTCGATGGCGCGGACGTTCGTGGCCAGGCGCACGGCGAACTCGCGCAGCACCTCGTCGCCCACGTCGTGGCCGAAGCCGTCGTTGACCAGCTTGAAGTGGTCCAGGTCGATCAGCAGGGCCGAGACCGGGTCGCCGCCCTGGCGCGTGCGATCCACCAGCGCCTTCAGCTGGCCGAACATGTAGCGGCGGTTGTGGAGCCCCGTGAGCTGGTCGGTGACGGCCAGCTCCAGGGAATGGTCCAGGTTGGTGCGCAGGAAGTCGGTGTAGCGCTTGCGCTTGATCTGGGTCCGCACGCGCGCGGCCAGCTCCTGGGGGTCGACCGGGCGGGCCAGGATGTCGTTCACCCCCAGCTCCAGCGCCTTGACCACGCGGGCGCGGTCATCGACGTCGACGATGGCCAGGATGGGCAGGTGCCGCGACTGTTCGTCGGAGCGGATCTGGGCGCACAGGCGCAGGCCGTCGAAGCCCTTGGCGCAGGCGTTCACGATCAGCAGGTCGACGGGGCCGCGCGCGGTCAGCAGCGCCTTCTCCGGCTCGGTCTCGATGACCGGGCGGTGCTCGACCGACAGTTCGGCTGCGATGCGCTGGGCCTGGCGCTCCTGGTCGTCGACGATCAGCACGCGTCCGCCGGTGGCGGCCAGGCGCGAGGCGACGCCGTCGATGGCGCCCACCTTGCGGCCGGACGCCTCGCGCTGGCGCAGTTCATCGATGACCAGCTTGAGACGGGTCAGGGATTTCACGCGGCTGAACAGGAACAGGTCGTCCAGCGGCTTGGTGAGGAATTCGTCGGCGCCGGCGTCCAGGCCGGTGATTCGGTCCTGCCGACCGTCCAGCGCCGTGACCAACACGACGGGGATGTGGCGGGTGACCGGATCGTCCTTCAGACGGCGGCAGACCTCGAAGCCGTCCATGCCGGGCATCATGACGTCCAGCAGGACGATGTCGGGCTGTTCACGCGCCGCGACCGCCAGGGCCGAGGGGCCGTCGGTGGCGGTCAGGACGTCATAATATTCGGCGCTAAGCTTGGCTTCGAGCAGGCGGACGTTGGCGTCAACGTCATCGACGACCAGGATGCGTGCGGTCATCGCCCTGCCCTCACCCCAGATACCTGCGAACCGTGTCGAGGAAGTGGGTCACCGAAATGGGCTTGGAGATGTAGGCCTCGCAGCCGCCCTGGCGGATGCGCTCCTCGTCGCCCTTCATGGCGAAGGCGGTCACCGCCACCACCGGAATGTGCGACAGCTCGTCGTCTTCCTTCAGCCACTTGGTGACCTCGAGACCCGAGATCTCCGGCAGCTGGATGTCCATCAGGATCAGGTCCGGACGGTGTTCGCGGGCGAGGGCCAGGGCGGCCAGACCTTCGCGCGTTTGCAAGGTCTCGTAGCCCTGGGCGTCGAGCAGATCATGAAAGAGCTTCATGTTCAGCTCGTTATCCTCGACGATGAGGACCTTCTTCGACATCATCACCGAACCGATCTTCCCCGATTGGGCGCGGTGGCCGTGAACGGTCCAGCGCCTCTTGCGGGATCAGTTGTCGCACCATGTTCTTAAGGTCGAGTGAAGCGCAACGCCGCGTTTTGTAAGGATTTCAGCAAGGTTTGGGTCGTGAAGGCCATCTGCCGTGACTGCCTGTGGACGGGCGCCGAACAGCCCAAACGCTGCCCCCAGTGCGGTTCGCCGCGCATGGTCCGTCACGACGAGCTCGACACCCTCACCATCGCCCACATGGACTGCGACGCCTTCTACGCCTCGGTGGAGAAACGCGACCGGCCCGAACTGCGCGACAAGCCGGTGCTGGTCGGCGGCGGCAAGCGCGGGGTGGTCTCGGCCGCCTGCTACGTGGCGCGCCAGTACGGGGTGAAGTCGGCCATGCCGATGTTCAAGGCGCTGAAGGCCTGCCCCGACGCGGTGGTGATCAAGCCCGACTTCTCGAAATATGTGCCCGTGTCGAAACAGGTGTTCGACGTGCTGCGTTCGCTGACGCCGCTGGTGCAGACCCTTTCCCTGGACGAAGCCTGGATGGACCTGTCCGGGACCGAGCGGCTGAACGGCGGGCCGCCCGCGCTGCAACTGGTCAAGGCGCAGCGCAGGATCGAGGACCTGACCGGCCTGACGGTGTCCATCGGCCTGGCCCCCAACAAGTTCCTGGCCAAGATCGCCTCGGAGATGGACAAGCCACGCGGCTTCTCGGTCATCGGCGCGGCGGAGGCCCAGTCCTTCCTGGCCGACAAGCCGGTCTCGATCATCCCCGGCGTCGGGCCGGCCTTCGCCCGCTCGCTGCAATCGTCCGGCTATGTCACCGTCGGCGACATCGCCCGCGCCGACCTGAAGGCGTTGGCCTCGCAGTTCGGCGAGCACGGCATGCGCCTGCACCGCCTGGCCCACGGCCGCGACAGCCGCCCGGTCGACCCCGAGGGCGAGCGCAAGGGGATGAGCAAGGAGACCACCTTCTTCGAGGACATCTCCGACCTGAAGGGGCTGGAGGACGAGCTGTGGCCCCTGTGCGAACAGCTGGCCGCCAAGGCGCGCAAGACCGGCGTGGCCAGTCGCGTGGTGGTGCTGAAGCTGCGCACCTCGGAATTCAAGATCCTGACGCGGCGCCGCACCCTGCCCGAACCGGTGCAGACGGCGCGGGTGCTGTTTCAGGAAGCGCGCGAGATGCTGGCCCGGGAGATCGACGGCCGCGCCTTCCGCCTCATCGGCATCGGCATGGCCGATCTGTTCGACATCGACGGCGAGGCCAGGGCGCTGTTCGAGAGCGACAGCGAGCGGGTGCTGAAGACGGAGACGGCGGTGGACCGCCTCCGCTCGAAGTTCGGCGACGCGGCCGTGGTCAGCGGACGGGCGTTGAAGCGCTAGTCTCCCTTCCCCCTCAAGGGGGAAAAGTTCCGGTGCGCGCCGGGCGACCTCAGAGCCAGCCGAAGAGTCTCAGCAACAATTCCAGGCCGCTCTTGCCCCAGGCGTCGATGGCCGCGCCGCGGGCGTTGCAGGCGCCGGGAGCCGCCCTGCCGCCCAGCTGCCATGGGAACGCGCCGGGATTGGAGGTGTTGGCCGTGGCGCAGGCCGTGCGGCCGTCGGGGTCGATAGCGATGCCGTAGGCCGTGGTGTTGGACGCCGCCGCCTGGCGACCGTTGCCGTCGATCTGGATGCCGGCGGCGGCGGCCTGACCGGCGGTGGAGAGTGTCAGCAACGCGGCGGCGACGAGACTGGCTGACTTGGCGAGTTTCATGACATTTCTCCGGTTGGACTTCCGTCCTCCTTGGTAACATCCGCCGCGCGGACCCGCTCGACACCGGCTGCCAAGACTCGACCGTTCGTCGAACCTCTGGCCTCCGACCGCCCGGCGAGCTAATCACGCCCGGAAATCCCGGAGCGCCCCATGTCCAAGATCGAAGCCCGTCTCGCCGAACTCGGCGTCACCCTGCCCGAGCCCCCGGCGGCCATCGCCACCTACGTGGGCTTCGTGCGCACCGGCAATCTGGTGCACGTCTCCGGCCAGGTCTCGACCGACGCCTCGGGCGGCATCAAGGGCACGGTGGGCGTCGATGTCGACCTGGAGACCGCCCAGAAGGCCGCGCGCCTGTGCGCCGTGAATATCCTGGCCCAGCTGAAGGCCGCGGTCGGCGACCTGGATAACGTGGTGCGCATCGTCAAGCTGGGCGGCTTCGTCCAGGCGGGTCCCGACTTCTACGACGTGCCCAAGGTGATCAACGGCTGCTCGGACATGATGGTCGAGGTGTTCGGCGACGCCGGCCGCCATGCGCGCGCCGCCGTCGGCGTCTACAAGCTGCCGGTCAACTTCGCCGTGGAAGTCGACGCCATCGTCGAGGTGAAGTGAGCCGCTCCAGGGCCGCGGACGAGATCAGGACTGGCCCTGATCCAGCAGCCGGCTGGCGACGAGGAGTGTGATGCTGGCCATCCAGGCGAGCACGCCCAAGGCCCAGCGCCAGGCGCCGACGCGCTTGCAACGCACTTCGGTATGGGAGTGCTCATCCCACGCGGTCGTGCCGTCTTTCTTGTAGCGGTCGAGGGCGTTGACGCCGGCGATCAGGCTGACAAGCGGAAGTCCCAACCCACGCCCGATGACCAGGCATTCGCCCCAACGACCAAGCGAAGTGAAAAACCCGGGGTTGCGACCGTCCCGCGCGTAGACCCGCACGCCCATCAACGACTTGCCGGGCGTGCTCCCGAAAGCGCTCAGGCAGGCGGCCTCGAACAGGGCGCCGATGAGGAACATCCCAAGGTAGCCGATGATCATGCTGGCCCAGCGGTCCTGCATCAGGTCCACGACTTCCAGGTGGCCGGTCAGACCGCACACAATGCCGACGACAATGGACAGCGCCAGAAACAGCGGCGTGACGACGATGGTCAGATCAAAGACGCGAGCAAGGAAGCGAGCCCGGGCCTCCCTCTCGCGCAGGCCTTCCTGTTCACGCACGGCGTCGTCGGTCATTGCAGAATCCCCCGGGCGCACAGCTGAACCGCTCGCGTCGGGACCCGCAAGGCCCTAGATTCAATCCCTTGAGCGATCCCTCACCCATCCAGGCGCGCGCCCACGGCGCGATCAGCGACATCGGCCGCGAGGCTTGGGACGCGTGCGCCGCGCCCTTCGCGAATCCGTTCGTCGGCTACGACTTCCTGCAGGCCTGCGAGGAGAGCGGCTGCGTCTCGGCGCGGACGGGATGGGCGCCGCGCCACCTGTCGGTCGAGGACGACACGGGCTGCGTGCTCGGCGTCATGCCGCTCTACCTGAAGAGCCACAGCCAGGGCGAATACGTCTTCGACCACGCCTGGGCCGACGCCTATGAGCGGGCCGGCGGGGCCTACTATCCCAAGCTGTTGTCGGCGGTCCCGTTCACGCCGGTGACGGGCCCTCGCCTGCTGGCGGCGGACGCCGGCGTGCGCGAGGCGTTGCTGGGCGCCGCGGTCGCCTTTGCCGGCCAGATGGGCGCTTCGTCCCTGCACGTGAACTTCCCGCTCGAGGACGAGTGGAAGGCCATGGCGGCGGCCGGCCTGCTGCCGCGCCAGGACGTACAGTACTGGTGGGAGAACGCCGGCTACGCCGACTTCGAGGGTTTCCTGGGCGCGCTGTCCTCCTCGCGGCGCAAGACCATCCGGCGCGAGCGGCGCGAGGCCAACGCCGGGGTCGAGATCCGCATCTTCACCGGCGCGGAGATCACCGAGGATCACTGGGACGCCTTCTTCGCCTTCTACATGGACACCGGCGAGCGCAAGTGGGGCCGACCCTATTTGAACCGGCTGTTCTTCTCGCTGATCGGCGAGCGCATGGCCGACCAGATCGCGCTCGTCATGGCGAAGAAGGACGGACGCTGGATCGCCGGGGCGCTGAACTTCGTCGGCGGCGATACGCTGTACGGGCGGCAGTGGGGCGCGATCGAGCACCGGCCCTTCCTGCATTTCGAGCTCTGCTACTACCAGGCCATCGACTTCGCGATCGCGCGCGGTCTGAAGACCGTCGAGGCCGGCGCCCAGGGCCAGCACAAGCTGGCGCGCGGCTACCTGCCAAGGCCGGTCTATTCCGCCCACTGGATCGAACACCCGGGCCTTCGGGGCGCCGTCGCCGAATACCTGGCGCGAGAGCGGCCAGCGGTTGAGGCGGAGATGGATGTTCTGGAAGCCGAGTTCTCGCCGTTCCGCCAGGCCTGACGTCGGCGAGCCGGATTTGATAGGAGACGGGGCTTCGACGCGAAGGAACCCCGATGAGCCTGCACGCCGCCTACGACCCCGACAACATCTTCGCCAAGATCGTGCGCGGCGACATGCCGGCCGTGAAGGTGTGGGAGGACGACGACGTCCTGGCCTTCATGGACGTCTTCCCCCAGGCCCCCGGGCACGTGCTGGTGATCCACAAGGTCGCCAAGGCCCGTAACCTGCTCGACATCGAACCGCACCAGCTGTCGACCCTGGCGGCGGCGGTCCAGAAGACGGCCCGCGCGGTCGAGGCGGCGTTGAAGCCGGACGGGCTGACCGTCATGCAGTTCAACGGCGAGGCCGGCGGCCAGACGGTCTATCACCTGCACTTCCACATCATTCCGCGCGGGGTCGGCCAGCCGATGGGCCGCCACAGCGGCGAGATGGCCGACATGGATGAACTGAAGGCGAAGGCGGCGAAGATCGCCGCCGAGGTCCGCTAGGACCTCACATCACCGGCCCGCGACGGCGCACGCGCACGCCCTCTTCGCGGAACGGCATCTGCACGGTGGTGCGGTCGCGGTAGCGCTTCAGCGCCTCGCAGGTGAAGTCGATGCGCAGCGGCCTGGCCGTCTGGGGCGCCTGTTCCGGCGGCAGGGTGAGCGCGTCGCCCGCGGCGATGGCGGCGTCGACATAGGCCTCGGTATCGCAGTCGGAACCCACCAGCCGGCAGTCGTCCAGGGCGCCGCTCGGGGTGGCGTCACACTCGAGAATGACGCGTGGCGGCGGCGAGGCCGTCTCCAGGGCCAGGAACAGCACCAGCCCCAACATGGCTGTCTCCCCAAGTCAGCGCCTTGCGAGCGCGGCGGGGAGCATAGCCGCGGCTCAGACGAAGGTCACCTTCACGCCGGGCTTCACCCCGGCTGCCAGGGCCTGCACGTCCCAGTTGGTCAGACGCACGCAGCCGTGGGACTGGGTCTTGCCCACCGAGTCCGGATCGGGCGTGCCGTGGATGCCGAAAGTCGGGCGCGACAGGTCGATCCAGGTCGAGCCGACCGGATTGTTGGGCCCGGCGGCGACGACCAGCTTGGTGCGGATCCGGCCCGCGGCGTAGTCGAGCTTGGACGGGTCGTAGGTGTAGGTCGGGTTGCGGCCCACGCCGTTGATCTTCATCGAGCCCGACGGCGAGGGATTGTCGGAACTGCCGATGGTGGCCGGATAGAAGGCCAGCAGGTTCCCGCCTGCGTCGAAAGCCTTCACGGCCTTCTCGCTGGCGTCCACCTCGATGTGGTCGACGGCGGCGGTCAGCGCCGGCCGGGCGGGGTTTGCCACGATGATCTGGGCCCCCGCGCCGTTAAAGGTCTGGCCGGGGTTCAGCGCCCGCAGCAGATCCTCATCCATGTGGAAGCGCTCGGCGATAGCCTCGGCGGCGGAGGTGTAGCTGAGCGCCGTCAGGTGGGCCTGGTCCTGCAGCTTGTCCGGAACGCCGGCGATGTAGGGTCCGGCGGCGTCAGCCGGCGTGATCACATAGTTGGCCAGGGCCGAGGGTCCGCCGGTGGCCTGCAGGGCGTCCCACGTGGCCTGATCCAGCTGGCCGGTGTTGGGCAGGCCCCTGGCATCCTGGAACGCCGCCAGCGCCTGGCGCACGTTCTCGCCGTAGCGGGCGTCGATGACGCCTGGTGAAAAACCGGCCCGGTCGAGCAGGACCTGGGCGCGCAGCATGGTGGCGCTCTGCAGTTTGGGGTCGGTGGGCGGCGGCGTGAAGGTCGTGGCGTTGGCCGCCTGGACGGTGATCGGGGCGGACGTCGCGGCGGGCGCGGCGACGGGCGTCGCGCCAGGCTGGGCGGGAACGATGAAACTCGAACCGCTCGTGGCGGTGCGCAGGGCGGGCCGTTTCGCCGGGGTCTTGTCCCCGCCTCCGCATGAGACGAGCACCAAGGCGGCGCCCATGACCCCCAGCGTTGCATAAGCCCCGAACTTCATTCCGTAACCTCACTCGCGGAGCGATGGCTCCGAGCGATGGAATGGATGGGCGGCGCGGACGTTCCGCCAAAGCGAAAGGCCGCCGGTTTCCCGACGGCCTCCCAGGTCTTCAGAAATGCAGTTCGCCTACTCGGCCAGTTCGGCCGCCTCGTCCAGGCTGGGCGCGCTGGGCGTCCCGCCGGCCTCGATCTCGAAGGCGATCTTGCCCTCGTTGAGGATGATGCGGACGTGGCCGCCGCGGACCAGCTTGCCGAACAGGATCTCGTCAGCCAGCGGCTTCTTGACGTGCTCCTGGATGACGCGGGCGAGCGGGCGCGCGCCGTAGAGTTCGTCGAAGCCGTTCTTGGCCAGCCAGTCGGCCGCGTCGTCCGACAGGTCGACGGTGACGTTGCGGTCGGCCAACTGCGCTTCCAGCTCGAGCACGAACTTCTGCACCACCTGACGAATGACCTCCGCCGGCAGGGCGTTGAAGGTCACGATCATGTCCAGGCGATTGCGGAACTCCGGCGAGAACAGGCGCTGGATGGCCTTGTCGTCCTCGCCCTCGACCTTGCCGCGGCCGAAGCCGATGGAGGCGCGGGCATTGTCCGAGGCGCCGGCGTTGGTGGTCATGATCAGGATGACGTTCCTGAAGTCGACCTTCTTGCCGACCGCGTCTGTGAGCACGCCGTGGTCCATGACCTGCAGCAGGATGTTGTAGACGTCCTGGTGGGCCTTCTCGATCTCGTCCAGCAGCACCACCGCGTGCGGGTGCTGGTCGACGGCGTCGGTGAGCAGGCCGCCCTGGTCATGCCCGACATAGCCCGGAGGGGCGCCGATCAGGCGGCTGACCGTGTGCCGCTCCATGTATTCCGACATGTCGAAGCGCAGCAGCTCGATGCCGAGGGTGGCGGCCAGTTGCTTGGCGACCTCGGTCTTGCCGACGCCCGTGGGGCCGGAGAACAGGTAGGAGCCGATCGGCTTTTGCGGATCGCGCAGGCCGGCGCGGGCCAGCTTCATCGAGGCGGAAAGCTGCTCGATGGCCTGGTCCTGGCCGAAGACGGTGCGGCGCAGATCCGCATCGAGCGCGCGCAGCGATTCGGTGTCGGACTTGGAGACCGACTTCGGCGGGATGCGGGCGATCTTGGCGACGACGGCCTCGACCTCCTTCTGGCCGATCACTTTCTTGCGGCGCTTCTCGGGCAGCAGCATCTGGCCGGCGCCCGCCTCGTCGATGACGTCGATGGCCTTGTCGGGCAGCTTGCGGTCGGTGATGTACTTGGCCGACAGCTCGACCGCCGACTTGATCGCCGCGTCGGTGTAGCGGAGCCGGTGGAAGGTCTCGTAGTAGCTCTTCAGCCCCTTGAGGATCTTGATCGTGTCCTCGACCGTGGGCTCGTTGACGTCGATCTTCTGGAACCGGCGAACCAGCGCGCGATCCTTCTCGAAGTGCTGGCGGTATTCCTTGTAGGTCGTCGAGCCCATGCAGCGCAGCGCGCCCGACGCCAGTGCAGGCTTGAGCAGGTTCGAGGCGTCCATGGCCCCGCCGGAGGTCGCCCCGGCGCCGATCACGGTGTGGATCTCGTCGATGAACAGGATGGCGTTCGGATGCGCCTCCAGTTCCTTGACCACCTGCTTGACGCGCTCTTCGAAGTCGCCGCGGTAGCGGGTCCCGGCCAGCAGCGCGCCCATGTCCATCGAGAAGATGGTGGCCTCGGCCAGCACGTCGGGCACGTCGCCGGTGACGATCTTGCGGGCCAGGCCCTCGGCGATGGCGGTCTTGCCCACGCCGGGGTCGCCGACCAGCAGCGGATTGTTCTTGGTGCGCCGGCAAAGGATCTGGATGGCGCGCTCGACCTCGGCCTGACGGCCGATCAGCGGATCGACCTTGCCCTCGCGGGCCTTCTCGTTGAGGTCGACGCAATAGGCCTCGAGGGCCTCACCGTTCTGGCGCGGACCCGAGGAGCGTTCCTCGACATCGTCGCCAACGGCCCCCTTCACCGAGCGGGGCTCGGACGATCCCGGCTTCTTGGCGATGCCGTGGGCGATGAAATTGACCGCGTCGTAGCGGGTCATCTCCTGCTCCTGCAGGAAATAGGCGGCGTGGCTCTCGCGCTCGGAGAAGACGGCGACCAGCACATTGGCGCCGGTGACCTCGTCGCGGCCCGAGCTCTGCACGTGGATCACGGCGCGCTGGATGACGCGCTGGAAGCCGGCGGTCGGCTTGGCGTCCTCGCCGTCCTCGACCACCAGGGCGGTCAGTTCGTTGTCGACGTAGTTGGTCAGCCCCGTCTTCAGGGCGCCCAGGTCGACGCTGCAGGCGCGCAGCACTGTCGCCGCCTCGGGATCGTCCGCGAGGGCGAGCAGCAGGTGTTCCAGCGTGGCGTATTCGTGACTGCGCTCATTGGCGTAGGTCACCGCCCGGTGGAGGGTCTCTTCGAGATGCCGTGAAAACGAAGGCACTGGCTGCTCCTAGTCTTTTTCCATTGTGCACTGGAGCGGGTGCTGATGGCGGCGCGCGGTGTCTGTCACCTGCGCCACCTTTGTCTCGGCCACTTCGTAAGTGAACACCCCGCAGACGCCGACGCCGTGCTGGTGCACGTGCAGCATGATGCGGGTCGCGTCTTCGCGGCTCTTGTTGAAGAACCGCTCGAGCACGTAAACCACGAACTCCATCGGGGTGTAGTCGTCGTTCAGGATCAGCACGCGATAAAGCGAAGGCTTGGCGACCTTCGGCTTCGTCTCGGTAACGACGCCGGTGGCGGCGCCGCCCTGACCCTGATCACCTAGCTTCCGCTCGGCCAACGAACCTGTCCTCGACTGAAATGGGCCAAGAGGGCCCGAACTCGTAGATTAGATATGCCAACTCCGACGCTTTGGAAGGGGCCGAGACAATCAGTCCCCACGCGCCGAGGTTCGCATCCCGCAAGCTTCAATCCGGTTAACCCTGATCGCAGGCTACATTCATCAACGCGGCCAAGGCATGGCGCATGCGAAAGGGCCCGGAGCGTTTCCGCTCCGGGCCCTTCGTTACGCTGGTACTGGTACGCTTACTCTACTGGGGGAGACTAGCGGGCCGACTGGAAGCGCTCGACGGCGGCCGTGGCGCGCTCGTTGATCGGCTTGAAGCTGTCCTTGACCGAGGCCGACACGATGTCGGTGGCGCGGGTCACTTCGGCCAGGTAGGCCTCGATGGCGCCCTTGGCCCAGGCGGTCTGGACTTCGACGACTTCCTGGATGGACTTGGCCGAGGTCAGGGCCTGGGCGGCGTTGGTCGCGTTCTCCCAGGAGGCCTTGGAGTAGGCCAGGGTGTTCGCGCCCAGGACTTCAGCGCCCTTGGTGGCGGCGGTGACCGACTCGACGACGGCTTCCAGGTTGCGCTTGGAGGCGGCGTTGACTTCGTTCAGGCCGGCGATCGACTTCTCGACGCCGTCACGGAAAGCCTGGTCGCCAGCGGCGGTGAAGCGCTCGGTGGTGTTCTTGATGGTTTCGGTGGTCTTGGTCATGGGTCTCGTTCCTAAGGGTTGGCGGCCGCAGGGGCCCTGCGCGTCAACCGCGCCAGTTCGGATGACCGGGGTTATCTCGCAAGTGCGAACCGGTGTCAACAATAAATGTTGCACTGCACAATACGTTCCGCGCCGCCCATCCGGCAGCCCATCGGAAGTCCGTACGTTTGCGGGGCGCGGCATAAATTCGCGCGCCGGCTGTTTACCCTAGAGAAAGGCCTATGAAGGGATCATAAAGGTCTCGGGGTGTCTTAGGGGGGCGCCCTATCCAGTTTGCGACGGACGTTTCTATGATTTCACCCGCCCGCCGGATCGCTTTCGCGCTTCTCCTCGCCTTCAGCACCGTGGTCGCCTCGTTCACGAGCGTGGCCCCGCCCGCCTATGCGGCGATCGTCGATTCGCCGAAGTACGCGGCGATCGTGGTGGATGCCGGGACTGGCGAGGTCCTCTACGCGCGCCGCGCCGACAGCCCCCGTTACCCCGCGTCGATCACCAAGATCATGACGCTGTATCTGGTGTTCGACGCGCTCTCGACCGGCAAGCTGAAGCCCGACGACCGGGTGGTGATCTCCCCGCGCGCCGCCGCCCAGGCGCCGTCCAAGCTGGGACTGGCCGCCGGCGACAGCCTGAGCGTCGATGATGCGATCCGCGCCGTGGCCGTGAAATCCGCCAACGACATCGCCGTGGCCCTGGCCGAGAAGGTCGGCGGCACCGAGCAGCGCTTCGCCGCCATGATGACGTTGAAGGCCCAGGAGCTGGGCATGACCAATTCGCGGTTCGTGAACGCCAACGGCCTGCCCGACAGCCGGCAGCTGACCAGCGCCCGCGACATCGCCATCCTGTCGCGCGCGGTGATGCGCGACTTCCCGCAGTACTACCCCTACTTCAGCCAGAAGTACTTCAACTTCCGCGGCCAGGAGATGCGCAACCACAACGGCCTGCTGCTGCGCATGCCGGGCGTGGACGGGCTGAAGACCGGCTTCACCAACGCCTCGGGCTACAACCTCGCCGCCTCGGGCGTGCGCGACGGCCACCGCCTGATCACCGTGGTGCTGGGCGGCCCCTCCGTCTCGGCGCGCGACACCCACGTGGCGGACCTGCTCAACGTCGGCTTCGACGTCATGCGCCGCCGTGACCGCGGCGAGACCATCACCGTGGCCCAGAGTCTGTTCGAGCCGCAGATGCCGGCCGCGCCGGTGCAGTACGCCGCCAACGACCGCACCGCCCCGACCCAGGGCTTCGCCTCCCCGGCCCCCGCCCCGGCCCGGCCGCGCGACTACACCGCCGACCTGAACGCCTCGGTCCGCGGCGGCCAGCCCGCCGGCGGCCGCGGCGCCATGCGCCCGGTTGAGAACCCGCCGGAAGAATCCCAACCCGTGGTGCTGGCCTCCATCGCCCCCATCGAGACCGTCGCGCCCGCCCCTGCCCGCGCCAAGCCGACCCCGGTCAAGGCCAAGCCCAAGCCCCCGGCCAAGCCCAAGCGCGATCCCAACGCCATCTGGGTTGTCCAGGTCGGCTCGTTCCGGGCCCGCGCCGACGCCAACTCCTGGGTCAAGGAAGTGAAGCGCCGCTTCGGCGAGCATTTCGCCCACGCCGAGAGCGACATCCTGAACGCCGGCGGCCGCTACCGGGTGCGCTACGTCGCCATGACCCAGGTCGCCGCCAAGAAGGCCTGCCAGGCCCTGAAGGCCAAGCGGCTGGACTGCATGGTGTTCAAGGGCGACTAGAACCAAACGCCATCGACGCGATCAGGCCCTCCCTCGTGGAGGGCCTTTTCGTATTGGCTCAGCGCTTCTTCAGCAGCCGGTCGCGCGCCGTGTTCAGCCGCGCCGCCTCGGCCGCGTCGCCGCCCTGGTCCGGGTGGGCGGTGCGCATGCGGCTGCGATAGGCCGCCTGGATCTGGGCTTCGGTGGCGTCGATGTCGACGCCCAGGATGGTGCGCGCCCGGTCCTCGGTCATGGGGCCGAAGGGCAGCGGAATGCGCCTGGCGACCAGGGACAGCACCAGGCCGACGGCCACGGTCACCGCCCCGGCCAGCACCAGGCCGCGCAACATCACGGCCAGGCCCGCCACGATGCAGGCGATGCCGATGATGCCCGCGGCCGAGCGCCACTCATTGGGCTTCTTGGGACCGCGCCGTCCCAGCCAGACAAGGGCTGCGAACACGGCGACGGCCAACAGGATGATGGTCACACGCCCAGCCTTTGGGTCAGGCGGCGCTCGCGGTCAACGGTTGCGAAGCAACCACGCCCAGATCGAGCGACTGCATCAGCGAGCGCAGTTCCTGGCGGGCGGCGACGTGGGCCAGGGAAACGGCGACCGGCCGGATCGAGGGCGACAGGTCGGCGACCGTCAGGCCGAACGGGAACAGCTCGCGATAGATCACCCGGTCGCGCAGGCCCGGGCCGACACGGAAACCGACGCGGCGGGACAGGGCCTCGATGCGTTCATCCAGGCGCTTGCGGTTGCGCGCCTCGGTGACGGCCAGACGGTTGCGCAGCACCACCCAGTCGATCTTGCGCCCGTCGGTCATGGCCCGCTGCTTGCGGGCCTCCCATACGGTTTCGGCGTAGATCGAAGGCCGGCCCAGTTCGAGGGTCACCGGATCGACGGAGCCCAGCAGGTCGAAGTCCACGAAGCTGTCATTCATGGGGGTGACGATCAGGTCGGCGGCGGCGTGGGCCGCGCGCGACAGGGCGGTGTCGCCGCCCGGCGTGTCGATGACGATGTAGTCGGCGTTCTCGCGCGCCTCGGCCAGGATCTCGGCGAACTTGCCCACGCCCGCGTCGGCGGCTTCGGCCGCGAAGCGCGCAGGCTGGTCGCCCAGGCGGAACTCGCGCGGCATGGGCGCGGTGGCCTCCGAGGCCTCAAGCCACTTGCGGCGGCTGGCCAGGAAGTGGCCCAGCGACTGCTGGCGCAGGTCCAGGTCGATGACCGCGACCCGGCTGTCCTGCCAGGCCAGGGCCGTGGTCAGGTGGATGGCGATGGTGGACTTACCCGCACCGCCCTTTTCGTTGCCAATGACGACAACGCGCGCATTCGACATGTCTCTTCGCCCCCGCCCGACTCACCAAGATGGGCATGGGGAGGTCATACCGCGCCGCGCGCGGCGTCAACGCGACGGATCGACTCTGGTCCACAGAGATTTTGGCGGGCTCAGCCCGAGGCCTTGGCGCACCAGCGATCGGTGACCCCGGCGGCGCGGCACACCGCGGCGGCGGCGGCCTGGCTGGGCAAGGGGCTGGTGCGCAGCCGCACCCAGGTTCCCTTGGCGCCCAGGTCGACGCTTTCGTAGCGCGGCGAGACCTGGCCCAGCACCGAGGCGTTGGCGGCCTTCAGCTTGCGCCAGGTGGCCTCGGCGTCGGCGCGGCTGCGGAAGGCGGCCAGCTGCGCGACCCAGGTCTGGCCGCTGGCGGCGGGCGCCCGGGTGGTCATCGAGGCCCGCTGCAGGGTGGCGGGGCGGTCGCCGCCCATGGCCCTGTCCATCACGCCGGAGACGGCGCGCAGGCCGATGTCGCGGGCATTGGGAAGTTCGAGAGGATCGACGACATTGATGGTCATGGCCGGGCGCAGGCCGGCTTCGTCGGCGGTCAGGGTGATGCTCGGCGCGGCGGCTTGCGAGGTCGCCGGCAGGTCGGCGGAGGCGAAGGTCTGCCGGGCGACACCCGTGGCCTTGGCCTGGTCACGGGCGACGGCTTCCTCGTCCGTGGTGGGGATTTCGGCGACCGCCTGGGCCCAGCGCTGGAACATGTGGCCGTCGTTCTGGGGCGGCTGCATGCACCCGGCGACGGAAAGGCCGCCCGCGACGACGGCGGCTAGACTGACAACGCTTCTGCGGTCCATAGGGCGACCATAGCGGGGCCGCCTTTCGGGCCGGTTCTCAAACGTCCTTAACGTCGAGCGCGATTTTCGTAACCATGTCCGACACTTCCGCCCTACTCCCGATCGTCCGCACAGTCGCCGACCTGCGCGCCGTGGTGCGCGGCTGGCGGCGGACCGGCGAGCGGATCGGCCTGGTTCCCACCATGGGGGCCCTGCACGAAGGCCACCTTTCCCTTGTGCGCATGGGGAAAGCCCAGGCCGAGCGGGTGGTGGCGACGGTGTTCGTCAACCCGACCCAGTTCGCGCCAACCGAAGACCTGGACCGCTATCCGCGTCAGGAAGCCAGGGATGCCGAGCTGCTGCAGGGCGCGGGCTGCGACCTGCTGTTCGCGCCCGCGCCGGCCGAGGTCTATCCCGACAGATTCTCCACCAGCGTAACGGTTTCCGGGGTGTCCGAAGATCTCGAGGGGCGGTTCCGGCCGCAGATGTTCGGCGGCGTCGCCACCGTCGTCTCCAAGCTGCTCAACATGGTCCAGCCCGACTGCGCCCTGTTCGGCGAGAAGGACTGGCAACAGCTGATGGTCATCAAGCGCATGGCCCGTGACCTCGACCTGCCGGTGGAAATCCTTGCGGGGCCAACGGTTCGCGACGATGACGGCCTGGCCATGAGTTCGCGCAACGCCTACCTGACGACCGAGCAGCGGGCGATCGCCGCGCGCCTGAACGTGATCCTCGCTGACGCGGCGATACGGTTCCGGGCCGGCGCGGCGCTGGCCGAGGTGGAGGCCGAGGCGCGGGACGAACTGCTCGCCGCGGGCTTCGAAAAGGTTGATTATGTTGCGGTGCGGATGGCCGAAAGCCTCGCCCCGATGGCCGAAAACGATGCCGGCATCCTCGCGGACCTTCACAATAACGCGAGAATTCTTGCCGCCGCCTGGCTCGGCGGGACGCGGCTGATCGACAACATGGCGGTCTGACGCGCCGCTCCATTTCGCACGTGCGAACAAAATCGCCTCGCAGGCGCCGGATTGATTCCTTCGCAGTCGCGAGACGTCGCCCTACCAGGCGCCCAGTTCGCGCAGCTCCTCGGCCAGGCCCTCGGGCACCTCGCCGGCCTCCCAGGACGCCACGTCGGGCGTCACGTCGCGGCCCTCGTAATAGCGCCAGCCCTGGAAGGCCGATCGCCGCTGAGGGGCGACGCGCACCACCTCCTCGGCCAGGGTGATTTCGCAGCGGCTGCGCTGGCCGTCCTCGAGGGTGTCGATAGCGGTGATGCGCTGGCGGGCCTGCACCACGCCCTTGATCACCCAATAGAGCGATCCGCCCTCCAGCAGTTCGGCGGCGCGCTTGGGCGTGGAGCGGGTGTGGATCACCGGCGTGCGGCCCTTGCCGCGCTCCTCGCGCCCCCAGGCGGTGAGCTGCTCGAGGCGGTCGACGCCGACGCAGAGTTTGATCAGGTGAAGGGCGGCCATTGCGACCCTGTTTAGCGGCAGTCTGGGGCCCCGCGCGAGGGGCAAGGCGCCTCAGGCCGTCCACGGCCAAGCTTCGTTGAATTCATGGCGTTTTCCTGAGTTCCCGGACCCACCGGGCGTTGAAATCGCCAAGTTTTTCAGGCGCGATTCCCCAAATGGGCTGTGCAACCTCCGAGAAATAATCCACAACCTTCGCTTCGACTTCTAATCCTTGCCTTGATGAGACGGCCCTACGCCGAGCCTCGCTGGCCGAATTGGACTCGAAAGGTCGCGGGCCTCTTCTCGCGATCTCACGCCAATGGAGGCTATGAAATGGCTCAAGGCACTGTGAAATGGTTCAACACCACCAAGGGCTACGGCTTCATCCAACCCGATGAAGGCGGGCGCGACGTGTTCGTCCACGCCACCGCCGTCGAGCGTTCGGAACTGAACTCCCTCAACGAGGGTCAGGTCGTGACGTACGAAATCGAACGCGACGCCCGCTCGGGCAAGGAAAGCGCCGTCAACCTCAAGGCGGTCTGATCCAGCAGCAAGTTCCGGCCCCGGCCGGATGACGCCGTGGGGTCTTGGCCCCACGGCGTTCTGTTTTTCTACACCCAGGAGACCGCCCCATGGCCCAGACCCAAGCCCAGCGTGACCGGGTCGTCCTGCGCGTTGGTCCCCACGAGAACGGCTGGGCCTTCGAGCAGGAAGGCGAGTGGCTGTGCCAGTCCGCCAACCGCGACGAAGCTCGCGCCGCGGCCACCAAGCAGGCCCGCATGCTGATGGACTCCGGCCGCGCCTGCCAGGTCGTGATGCACGGCGAACTCGGCTACTTCACCAGCCCGGCCAAGACGATCGACCGCTAGGCGGAACCTACCGCCGCGTTCCGCGTCCTGTTCTCCGCAAGGAGAACCCCATGAGCGACCAGCCCGAAACCCCTTCCCCTCGCCCGGTCAATCCCGGCGACGTGGCCGGCGGCACCTATGGCCGCGACAAGGCCGAGATCGCGCGCCGCAGCGAGGCGCACAAGGACAAGGACGGGGCCAAGCCGGAAGGTCGGCCGGAGCCGGCGCTGGACGATGAGCCGGAAGGCCGAACGCCCTAGTTCCGGTCACTTACGGGGCGATCAACGTGGGGGCATCCACGGCTCAGCCGCCGAATGGCGAGCGCGCGAATCGTCGGCGGGACCGCCGGGCGCATCGTCGTCCTCGCCGTTGTCCTCATCTTCGTCCCGATACTCGTCGTCGGGCGTGGGCGGCGGGGCCCATCCAAGCGCGCGCCGGGTCCGACCGACGTAGTTGAACAGCCACAGGGCGATCATGAGACCGCCGAAGATGATGCGCCCCACGCGCCCGCCGACGAGGTGTTGGGCCCAGAAGATCAGCCCCAACATCCCCGCGGCGAGGATAATCAGACACCCCTCGAAGACGCGGAATGTCCAGCGCACCACGCCCCAGCAGGCCTCGGCGGAAATCTTGCCGGCGTCGCGGGCGATCCGGCCAACGAGGGTCGGCGCCCAAAGGGCGAAGGCGAGCCCGTAGACGATGGCTCCCATGGCCGGCGCGGGCGCGAGCACAAACGACATCAGGCCAAGGTCGACCACCCCGACTTCGGCCAGGAACAGGATCCCCAGCAGCAACAGTCCGACCAGCTCGGCGCCGCGCCGAACCCAGTGAAGGGGCGTCGTCGCTGGCCGCTCCGGGCTCACCCCGCCGGCTCCACCCGCGCCAGCAGCGTCCCCTCGGTGACTTGCTGACCCGCCTTCACCGGCAGTTCCGCCACCACGCCGTCGAAGGGCGCGGTCATGGCGTGCTCCATCTTCATGGCTTCCATGACCAGCAGCGGCGCGCCCTTGGCGACCTTGGCGCCGGCCTTGGCCTGGACGGCGACGATCTTGCCCGGCATGGGCGCCAGCAGGGCGCCGGAGGCCTGGGCCTCGGGGGCGCCGTGGCCGGTGATCTCGTCCTCGCGCACCTCGATGGCCGCGCCGTGGTCGAAAAGAACCACGCCCTCTTCGGAGCGCACGAAGCCGATGGCGCGCTGTTCGTTCAAGACCACCTGCTCATGCAGCACCGCGACTTCTTCCAGCCGTCCCTCGTAGTCGACCAGCCAGCGCCATTCGCCGGGCAGGAAGGGCCGCGCCCGGCCGGTCACGGTTTCGCCCGCGACCTCGACGCGATGGGTGGTGAAGGCCGGCGCGTTGAGGCGGAAGCCGTAGAGGCCGTCGGGCGTGGCCTGCCAGGGGCCGAGCCGGTCGCCGTCGGCGGGCAGGCCCAGGTGGGCGGCGGCGTCCTCGGCGGCGATAGCCAGGGCGGCGATCATCACGTCGGCCGACGGCCGTGCTGACACAAGGGCGTCGAGGCGATCCGGAATGAAGGCGGTGTCGACGTCGCCGGCGATGAAGTCCGGGTGGTCCAGGCAGCGGGCCAGGAAGGCGGCGTTGGTGCGCACCGGCCAGACCTCGACCTCGCGGCAGACGTCGGCCAGGAAGGCGGCGGCCTCCTCGCGGTCCTCGCCGTGGACGATCAGCTTGGCGATCATCGGGTCGTAGAACTGGCTGACCTCGCCGCCCTCCTCCACCCCGGTGTCGATGCGGATCTCGTCGCCATGCGGCAGGCGGAAATGCTCCAGCGGGCCGGTCGACGGCAGGAAGCCCCGAGCCGGGTCCTCGGCGTAGAGGCGCGCCTCCATGGCCCAGCCGTTCAGTTCGATCAGGTCCTGCTCCAGCGGCATGCGCTGGCCCGCCGCGATCTTGAACTGCCACTCCACCAGGTCCTGGCCGGTGATGGCCTCGGTGACCGGGTGCTCGACCTGCAGGCGGGTGTTCATTTCCATGAACCAGATGCGGTCGGCGTGCAGGCCCTCCGAGGCGTCGGCGATGAATTCCACCGTGCCGGCGCCGACGTAGTTCACCGCCTTGGCCGCCTTGATGGCGGCGTGGGTGACGGCGTGGCGGGTCTTGGCGTCCATGCCCGGCGCGGGCGCTTCCTCGATGACCTTCTGATGGCGGCGCTGCAGCGAGCAGTCGCGCTCGAACAGATGGACCACCTGGCCGTGGGTGTCGCCGAAGATCTGCACCTCGATGTGGCGCGGGCGGGTGACGTATTTCTCGATCAGCACCCGGTCGTCGGAGAAGGCGGCCTTGGCCTCGCGCTGGGCGCTGGCCAGGGCGTCGGCCAGGTCTTCGGCGCGGTCGACGCGCTTCATGCCCTTGCCGCCGCCCCCGGCGATGGCCTTGATCAGGATCGGATAGCCGACCTTGGCGGCTTCCTTCGTGATGGTCTCGATGGACTGGTCGGCCCCCATGTAGCCGGGCGTCACGGGTACACCCGCCTCGGCCATCAACTTCTTGGCGGCGTCCTTCAGGCCCATGGCGCGGATGGCGGCCGACGGCGGGCCGATCCAGACCAGGCCGGCCTTGGTCACGGCCTCGGCGAACTCGGCGTTCTCCGACAGGAAGCCGTAGCCCGGGTGGATGGCCTCGGCGCCGGTGGCCTTGGCGGCGGCGAGCACCTTCTTGGCGTCGAGGTAGCTTTCCCGCGCCGGGGCCGGGCCCAGCAGCACGGCTTCGTCCGCCTCGCGCACATGCGGCGCCTCGGCGTCGGCCTCGGAATAGACCGCGATGGTGCGGATGCCCATGCGGCGGGCGGTTTTGAACACCCGGCGGGCGATCTCGCCTCGGTTGGCGACCAGGACGGACTTGAACATGGGCTGCTAATCCAATGCGCCGCGCCCATTGGCAAGGGCGCCGGCGCCGCGCGCACGGGCGTTCAGTGCGCCGGCGCCATGTCGTTGAAGCCGAGATAGAGCAACAGCAGACCCAGCAGGGTGAAGGCGATGACGGTCAGGAAGAACAGGAAGAACATCCGCACCAGGGTCCAGAACACGCCGGTCTGGTAGGCGCCACGCATGTGGATGAACAGGTGGACCGGCGACAGCCACAGGAACCACCACACCCACGGCCCGAGCCATCGGCCCAGAGGCCACAGGATGGTCAGCAGCAACAGCTGGAACGACAGGGAGTGCATCGAGAAGATGAGGTGGTCGAAGACGTAGAAGCGCCGCTGGAACACGAACAGCAGGCTCAGGATCAGGGCCGAGACCGGCAGGGCCAGGACCGCGACCCGGTGGGCCCAGTTCTCCAGCACCATGCCAAAGCGCCGGGGATCGTCCTGCACCGCCTTGATGCGGTCCTCGAACCACTTGGAGATGGCCGGATTGTTCTCCGCCCCGCCCAGCTTCAGGTGACCGTCGCCGATGTTGATGTCGCTGTCGACGTTGGCCTTTGGCTTGCCCGGCGCGCCCGGCGCCGGCGGCGCGGACGGGGTCGCAGGGGCCGCCGCGGCGCGGGCGGCGCGCTCGCGGTTGGCCTGGGCTGAATTGGCCGCGATGCTTTCGGCCAGGGCGCCGCCGAACTGGCTCCAGTTGCGGTCGACGGCGGCCAGGGCGACCTTGCGGTCGGCCTCGCTCATGGTCTTGTCGGCAAGGATTTCGGCGCGGGCCTGGGCCTTGGCCTCGGAGCCGGTCAGCCGGCGGCCGTTCGAGCCGGTGTCGCCCGCCGAAGGGCCGACGAAGTTGAAGTCGTCGCCGTCCTTGCTCTTGCCGCCCAGGCCGTACTGGCCGGCGATGAAGACGATGACCAGCACCACCAGGAACAGGCGCAGCGGCGGCACCTGGTAGGTGCGCTTGCCAGCGATGTAGTTCGAGGTCAGCTCGCCGGGCTTGTACACCAGGGCGGGAAGCGTGCGCCAAAGCCGGCCGTCGAAGTGGAAGAAGCTCTCCAACACCTCGGCGACCAGGTGCCAGATGGACTTGTGGAAGCTCTCGGCCAGCTGGCCGCAGGTGTAGCAGTAGGCGCCCTGCAGGGGGGTCTCGCAGTTGGCGCAGGGCGTGCCGGGCGGAATGTCGGCGTGCTTGCGCCGCCACTTCAACCAGCCTCCGGCGGAGGCCATCCCGATGAGATCGAATTCCTTTGCCATGGCGGCCCCCCGCGCGATTCCGCTGTCTAGGTTACACGCTCCAGTCGGGCTTGCGACGTTCGATGAAGGCGGCGATGCCTTCGCGGCCCTCGGGGCTGACCCGGCGCGCGGCGATGCGCGAGGCGGTCTCTTCCATCAGGTGATGGTCGATGACGCCGTGGTGCTTGGCGTGGACATGGTGCACCAGGGCCTTGGCGTCGGCCACGGCGCCCGGCGCGGTCAGCAGCGTCTGCTCGGTCAGCCAGTCGCGCGCCTTGTCCAGCGAGGCGGAGGACTTCACCACCTCGTCGACCAGGCCAATGCGGGCCGCGTCGTCGGCCTTGAAGGGCATGCCGGTGGCGAACAGGGCGCGCGCATGGCGCGGCCCGATGGCCTCGATGACGTAGGGGCTGATGGTGGCGGGCGTCAGGCCCAGCTTGACCTCGGAGAAGGCGAAGACGGTTCCCTCGACGGCGACGGCCGTATCGCAGGCGGCGACCAGTCCGGCCCCGCCGCCGAAGCAGGAGCCCTCGACCAGGGCCACGGTCAGGCAGGGAATGTCGTAGAGGGCCTTGAGCATGCGCGCGAGGTCCATGGCGTCGTCGCGGTTGTCGGCCTCGTCCCAGTCCTGGGCGTCGCGCATCCATTCGATGTCGGCGCCGGCGCAGAAGGTGTCGCCCGCCCCCCGCACGAACACGACCCGCACGCCGGGCTGGTTCTGCAGCGTCTCGAAGGCCTCGTGCAGGGCGCCGATGGTCTCGGCGTCGAAGGCGTTCTTCTTGCCCGGCCGGTTGATGATCACCGTGGTCGCGCCGTCGCGGGTGGACTCGACGATGACCTTGGAGGTGTCGGCGTCGGGGGCCGGCTGGTCCAGCAGGCCGTCGGCGATGGAATTGTTGGCGGGGTCGTTGGGGGGGATGTCGGACATCAGGCGTGCTCCGGTCGGTGGTGCGTTGCTAGCAGAACGCATGGGGCGGACACACGCCTTTCTATCCTCGCGCCGACCGGAGCATCGGTACGATTGCGAACATATCAAGAACGGGTAAGCTGCTATGGTCTCCCTTTCCTTCAGGAAAGGGACAGGCGCCGAAGGCGCCAGGGTATGGCCTAGTAACCGTTCCGGAGAAGCCATCCGATGACCGCTTCGCCCGTCGCCGCCGCCCGCGAAATGCGCAAGAAGCTCACCCCGCCGGAAGCCAAACTCTGGATCAGGCTGAAAGCGCTGCGCAAGAACGGCTACCCATTTCGCAGGCAGGAGCCGTTTCGCGGTTACTTCCTAGACTTCGTCTGCCTGTCGCGCCGACTGGCCGTCGAGGTGGACGGGCAACATCACGACTTTCCTGACGCCATCCGGCACGACCGGCGCCGAGACGAGGTCTTGGCGCGGGAGGGGTTTTTCACTCTGCGCGTCAGGGCCGAGGACGTTCGGACGGACATTGACCGGGTGATGCGTCGCGTCCTCGAAGAGGTGTCGCGGCGGCCGCGGACGTGGGCGGATCGCCCTGATGCGTAGCTAGGCCATACCCTGGCTGCTTCGCAGCCTGTCCCTTTCCTGAAGGAAAGGGAGACGGTTACATCCGGAACACCCCGAACGTCGTGTCCGGGATCGGCGCGTTGAGCGAGGCCGAGATGGCCAGGCCCAGCACATCGCGCGTCTGGGCCGGGTCGATGACGCCGTCGTCCCACATCCGCGCCGTGGCGTAGTAGGGATTGCCCTCGCGTTCGTAGCCCTCGCGGATCGGCTCCTTGAAGGCCGCCTCCTCCGCCGCCGACCACTCGCCGCCCTTGCCCTCGATGCCGTCGCGCTTGACCGTGGCCAGAACGGCGGCGGCCTGCTCGCCGCCCATGACCGAGATGCGGCTGTTGGGCCAGGTAAACAGGAAGCGGGGGGAATAGGCGCGGCCGCACATGCCGTAGTTGCCCGCCCCGAAGCTGCCGCCGATCAGGACGGTGAACTTGGGCACCTCGGCGCTGGCGACGGCCATGACCATCTTGGCGCCGTCCTTGGCGATGCCGCCGGCCTCGTACTTGCCGCCGACCATGAAGCCCGAGATGTTCTGCAGGAAGACCAGCGGGATCTTGCGCTTGCAGGCCAGCTCGATGAAGTGCGCCGCCTTCAGCGCGCACTCCGAGAACAGCACCCCATTGTTGGCCAGGATGGCCACCGGATAGCCCCAGATGCGCGCAAAGCCGGTGATCAGGGTCGGGCCGTAGAGCGGCTTGAACTCGTCGAATTCCGAGCCGTCGACGATGCGGGCGATGATCTCGCGCACGTCATAGGGCGCGCGCACGTCCTTGGGCACGATGCCGTAGATCTCGGCCGGGTCGTAGAGCGGCGCGGCCGGCTCGCGCACGTCCAGCGCATGGGTCTTCATCGTGTTCAGGTTGCCGACGATGGAGCGCACGATCTCGAGCGCGTGCTCGTCATTGGCGGCGACGTGGTCGACGACGCCGGACTTGCGCGCGTGCACCTCGGCGCCGCCCAGGTCCTCGGCGGAGATGACCTCGCCTGTGGCGGCCTTCACCAGCGGCGGGCCGGCCAGGAAGATGGTGCCCTGGTTGCGAACGATGATCGTCTCGTCGCTCATGGCCGGGACGTAGGCGCCGCCGGCGGTGCAGCTGCCCATGACGCAGGCGATCTGCGGGATGCCCTTCGCCGACATCCGCGCCTGGTTGTAGAAGATGCGCCCGAAGTGCTCGCGGTCTGGGAAGACCTCGGCCTGGTGCGGCAGGTTCGCGCCGCCGGAATCGACCAGATAGATGCACGGCAGCCGGTTCTCCATGGCCACCTCCTGCGCGCGCAGGTGCTTCTTCACGGTCATGGGGAAGTAGGCGCCGCCCTTCACCGTCGGGTCGTTGGCGACGATGACGCATTCGCGGCCCGAGACCCGGCCCACGCCGGTGATCATCCCCGCCCCGGCGGCCTCGTCGTCGTACATGCCGTTGGCGGCGAGCTGGGAAAGCTCGAGGAACGGGGCGCCGGGATCGAGCAGGCGTTCCACGCGGTCGCGCGGCAGCAGCTTGCCGCGCGAGACATGGCGCGTGCGCGAGGATTCGGAGCCGCCGAGGCCCGTCTTGGCCACCCTGGCCTTGAGTTCCTCGACCAGGCCTTCGTTGAAGGCGCGCAGGTCCAGGAAGGCTTCGGATGCGGTGTCGATGGTGGAGGTCAGCTTCGGCATGGTCAGGGATTAGCCTCTCCCTTTCCTTCAGGAAAGGGACAGGTCGCGCCAGCGACCAGGGTATGGCCTGGCGACCTTGGCCGGTTCGCGTGGCCTGACGTCGCGAGACCACCCCCGTCCGCTTCGCGTCCACCCCCTCCTGAAGGAGGGGGAGACGGATCAGACCACCCGCACCACGCCCGGCCTGCCCAGCCCGCACTCCAGCGCGCCGCGATCCCAGCCGCCGAGGTCCGCCGCCGCGTCGTAGGTCGACTGCAGGAAAGCCATCAGCGCCGCGTCGGGATCGGCGGCGTTGCGGACCGCGTCGTAGGGCAGCAGGAACTCGCCCAGGTCGGCGGCGAAGCGGGCCTCGGCGGGATGGACGCGGGCGTCGCTGAACCCCTCGGGCGCCGGATAGGCGTAGCTGTAGAAGGCCGGGTAATCGATCGGCCCGCCGCCGGGCCAGAATCCGGCTGATGAGACCTCATGGGAATAGGCCTCGCGGGTCACCGCGTCGGGCAGGCCCGGCACGCCGCCGGGGTGGAGCGGCGCGGGCCGGCCGGAGAAGCGCGTCACCGCAAGGTCGAAGCTGCCCCAGAAGAAATGCACCGGGCTGGCCTTGCCCAGGAAGCCGGTGCGGAAACGCTTCAACACCCGGTCGACCTGCACCAGGGCGCGCCAGAAGCGGTGCGCCGCGTCGGGGTCGTAGCTGCAGTGGATCTCGTCGCGGGCGAACGGGATAGGATCGGCGACCTCGTTGGGCGTGCCCACGATCCGAACCGTCAGGCCCAGCCCCTCCAGCGCCCCCATCAGCTCGGCATGGAAGTCGGCGACGCTGCGGGGCGTCAGCAGGATGTGGCGCACCGCCCCCTCCCCGGTTCGCAACACCAGCTGGTGGACGATGAAGTCGAACTCCAGCTCGGCGATCCGCGCGCCGAAATAGACCGGCCCGGTCGCCAGGCCGCGCGCCGAGACGTAGAGCGGAACCTGCCAGCCGTGGTTCAGCCAGGGGCTTGCCGCCAGCCGCACCTTGCCAACGATCTGGGCCCACAACTGCAGCGTGGCGCAGCTGTCCTTCCACGCCGGATAGGGAATGTCGGGCCAGTCCGATTGGGCGCTCATGGGCTGAAACTTGTCGTTCAGCCGGGCATTCAAAACAAGGCTGTTCCTAGAATCCCCGAAAGCTCTACAGTCCGCCGCCATGGCCCGCCGAAAGACCGTTTTCGACACCCTGGAAAACACCCTCGCGCGCATCTTCGAGAAGAGCGCGGCCAGCGAGGCGTCGTGGTTCCTGCTGCCCGGCGGCGGGCGGCTGTTCTCGGCCGGCGACGAGGCCGAGACGCTGTATCTGCTGCGCGCCGGGCGCCTCGGCGTGTTCCGCCGCGACGAGGGCCGCGAGAGCCAGTTCCTCGGCGTGGTGACGCCCGGCGAGCCGGTCGGCGAGATGGCCATGATCGCCGGCACGCCGCACACCTCGACGGTGGTGGCGCTGCGCGATTCCGAGATCCTCGCCCTGCCCCGCGAGAGCTTCTTCAAGGCCGCGGCCGACTATCCCGAGGTGATGACCGAACTGGCCCGGCTGATGATCCGCCGCGCCCGCACGCCCGCCGGCGGCGGCCAGCTCAGCGAGCCGACGGTGTTCGGCTTCGTGGGCCTGTCGGACCGGCCCGTTCGGCCCTTCGTCGACCTGGTCGAGGCCGAGATCGCGGCGCTCGGCTTCTCGGTGAAGGTGATCGATTCCACGGCCCTGCGCTCGGCCGCCAGCTGGTTCTCCACCGTCGAACAGACCCACGACTTCGTCCTCTACGCCGCCGAGGCCGAAGAGGTGAACTGGGCCCGGCTGTGCTCGCGCCAGGTCGACCGCCTGTTCCTGGTCGGCCGCCTCGACGAGAAGGCTCCCGAGGCCCCCTGGTGGGACGCCGACGCCCTGGAAGAGCACCGGCTGATCGACCTGATCCTGATCCGCAAGCCGGCCCAGGACAAACCCAGCGGGACCGCCAAATGGCTGGACGCCATCGACCCGGCGCGCTGGTTCCACGTGAAGGGCGGCTACCGGCCCGACGCGGCGCGCATCGCGCGCATCATCACTGGCACCTCGGTGGGGCTGGTGCTGTCGGGCGGCGGCGCGCGGGCATTCGCCCACATCGGCGCGGTGCAGGCCCTGCGCGACGCCAAGGCGCCCTTCGATTTCTACGGCGCGGCCTCCATGGGCGCGACCATCGCCGCGGGCCTGGCCATGGGCTGGAACCAGGACGAGATGGACCGGCGCATGCACGCCGCCTTCGTCGACACCAATCCGCTGGACGACATCACCTGGCCGATCCTGGCCATGACGAAGGGCAAGAAGGTCGACGCGCGGCTGGAGGAACACTTCGGCGACGTGCTCATCGAAGACCTGCCGATGCCGTTCTTCTGCGTCTCTTCCAACCTGACCACCGGCGCCTATCACCTGCACAAGCGCGGCCTGCTGCGCCAGGCGCTGCGGGCCTCCATCTCGCTGCCGGGCATCTTGCCGCCGGTGCTGATGGACGGCGGGGTGCTGGTCGACGGGGCGGTGATGCGCAGCTTCCCGGCTGACATCATGCGCAACTGGCACAACGGCACCGTGGTGGGCGTCGACGTCACCCGCGCGCGCGGCATCGATCCGCGCAGCCTGGCCCACCCGCCCTCGATCTGGCGGCTGCTGTTCTCCGGCGCCTGGCGCCGCGGCCCGCCCATCGTCTCGATCATGATGCGCTCGGCGACCATCACCCACGCGGGCGAGCTGGCCCAGGGCCGAGCCGCCACGGACCTGCTGGTCATCCCCCAGCCGCACGGCGTCGAAATCCGCGACTGGAAGGCCTACGACCTGGCCGTCGAGGCCGGCTACCAGGCCATGACCGAGGCGCTGTCGCGGCTTGAGGGGCCGGTGACCATGCTGCGCCGCCGCCAGCTCAGCTACCAGCCGTCCGAGCCGATCATCACGCTCGACGACGAGCTAGAAGAAACAGACGCGGAAACGGCAAGAGCGTCGTCTTCCCATCGGGCTGCCGCGGAAAAACGGGCCGCAGGCGCGCGCGATAGGCGTCAAGGAAAAGGGTCCGATCGGCGTCGCTCGTAAGCGCCTCGACGTAGGGCCTGAGCCCCGTGCCCAGCATCCAGTCGACCACCGGATCATCGCCGGTCAGCGCGTGCAGGTAGGTCGTGGTCCAGATGTCGACGTCGGCGCTGAGCGGCGCCAGCCAGCCGTAGTAGTCCCGCGACTCGGCGACGGGGCGCACGCCGCGCAGGTTGGCCAAGCGATCGGCCCAGGGCGGCTCGGCCGCAAGGTCGCGCAACACCGTGTGCTGAGGCGCCGAGAACGAGACCGGCATCTGGCAGGCCAGCACCCCGCCCGGCGCCAGGGTCTGCATCAGGCGCGGAAACAGTGCGGCGTGATCCTCGGACCATTGCAGGGCGGCGTTGGTGAAGATCAGGTCGGGCGGCGTCGCCGGGGCCCAGTCCTCCACCCTGCCCTCGACCCAGTCGATGGCCTCGGGCCGCTCGCGGCAGCGCGCCAGCATGTCGGGGCTGGAATCCAGCCCATGCACGGTCGCCTCGGGATGGCGGCGCTTGAGGAGGGCCGCGTGCTCGCCCGTGCCGCAGCCCAGGTCCCAGATCTCGCGGTAGTCCCGGTCCGAAGGGATCTGCACCATCAGGTCCAGCGCCGGCCGGTCGCGATAGGTCTTGTAGCGCTCGTACTGCGCGGGATCCCAGGCGGTGGTCATGGCGCCACAGCTAGACCGGGTTTTCTTCGCCGTCCACGTGCATGCCATTGAAGCGGCGGAGGCTCCCCCTAACTTTCAATGTGCCGGCAAGTGGCCGGTCTATCGAAAGGAGGTGATCTTGTGTCTCATTGTCTCAAACGTGGTGCCGAGATCATGAACCCGAGCCAAGCCTCTCGAGGCCGCGCCTAAGAGTTCATGAGGCCGCACTGCGGTCGACAATGGAAGGGCCGTGGGGCGAGAGCCCCGCGGCCCTTCGGTTATCTGGAGATCAGCCGAAACTGAGGTTCAGGTCGCTGACCCGCTCGATCAGGTGTTGGGCCATCTGCCAGACCACGCGCCAGACCAGGGTCAGCAGGCCGACGCTGACGCCCACCCCCACCCAGCCCAGGATCACCGCGAAGCCGTCCCGCTGCATCACGCCCAGCGAGAACAGGGCGATGGTCGCCGCCGGCGCCATGTTGCCCAGCGGGATGGGCAGCACGAGCACGATCGAGAGCAGGAAGCACACCGTTCCGATCAGCCCCTGGCCCAGCCGCCCGGTCAGGAAGGCCAGCCTTGGGCGCGTGAGGTTTTCACCGACGCGGACGACCGGGATCATCCAGCCGAAGGCATGGCGCAGGGTCTCGCGGCTGAGCGAGGCGTTGATCATCTTCCGCGGTAGCCAGATCGTGCGGCGCACGGTGGCCAGCTCGACCGACAGGATCAGCAGCGGCGCGCCGGTGATGGTGCTGCCGCCCGGCGGCAGCGGCAGGCAGCTGAACAGGGCGAAGATCAGCATCACCGCGCCCAGGCCCTGCTCGCCGAAGACGTCCAGCACGTCGCGCACGGTCACCCTCGGCGTGGGCGCGCGACCCAGGCCGGTGAGGATCTCGGAAAATTTGAGGGGGATGTCCGGCGGCGGCGCGGCGGGGGCCGTCATCGACCGCTCCCGCTCGCGCCGCTACCGGTCATTGGATTACTTC
>Ga0209023_10000476_pt1 | contig 60592 bp, 56 predicted proteins | sample LakOneMetagenome_FD_187468 | JGI IMG/M metagenome (GOLD analysis project Ga0209023, IMG submission 187468) | Freshwater and sediment microbial communities from Lake Erie, Canada (SPAdes) (version 2) | ecosystem: Environmental > Aquatic > Freshwater > Lentic | place: Lake Erie, Canada...
CCGAACAGTTCGAACGACAGCGCGTTCATCCAGGTCTGCAGCGGCGGCTTCTCGAAGTACTTGATGCCGTTCAGGCGGGTGGTGATCCAGTCGCCGCTGGCGAACATCTCGCGCGCCATCTCGGCGTAGCGCCCTTCGTCGGGAGGGACCAGGGTACGCGCCTTCAGCACGCCGAGCAGGACGGCGGCGAAGGCAAGAAACAGGGTCCAGACGAGCGTCTTGTTCTTATGGAGTTCCTTCATTCGATGATCAGCGCCAGCGTTACCTTGCGGCCTTCGCCCATCAGGATGTTGTAGGTGCGGCAGGCGGCATGGCTGTCCATGCTTTCGACGCCGACCTGCTTGCCGGACAGGCTGGCGATCAGGCGCGGGTGTACGAAGCGCTGGCGTTCGCCGGTGCCGAGCACCACCACGTCGGGGTTGTCGGCGGCGATCTGCTCGAAGTGCTCGGCGGTGAGGTCTTCGAAATGCTGCACGTTCCAGGCGCGCGGCGCCACTTCGGGCATCACCAGCACGCTGTAGTCGAAGCGCTTGGCATTGATCTCGACACCGGACTGGTCGTAACCGGTGACGGTCTGGAATTTTTCGGTATTGCTGGAATGGAGCTTCATGGGCGTTTTCTCGGGTGCATGCTGCGCGCAATAACTTTCTATTTTAACTGGATTACTTGCGCCGCCATAGTCGGGTTGCTTAATCGGCCCGCTTTCGGCAGAATGGGATTTTTCGCATTGCAACAAACCATATTTTGGCAGGGTGACATTTTGCGACCGATTCTGAAATCGAACAAGCTGGATGACGTGTGTTACGAAATCCGCGGCCCCGCGCTCGAGAAAGCGCGCCAGATGGAGGACGACGGCCACAAGATCATCAAGCTGAACATCGGCAACCTCGCCGTGTTCGGTTTCGACCCGCCGGACGAGATCGTGCAGGACATGATCCGCAACCTGCACGGCGCCGCCGGCTACACCGACTCGAAGGGCATGTTCGCGCCGCGCAAGGCGGTCATGCACTACACCCAGGAAAAGAACATCCCCGGGGTGAAGATCGACGACATCTACCTCGGCAACGGCGCCTCCGAGCTGATCGTGATGGCGATGCAGGGCCTGCTGAACAACGGCGACGAAGTGCTGGTGCCGGCGCCTGATTATCCGCTGTGGACCGCCGCGGTCAGCCTGGCCGGCGGCACCCCTAGGCATTACGTGTGCGACGAGCAGGCCGGCTGGATGCCGGACATCGCCGACATGCGCAAGAAGATCACACCGAACACGCGCGCGATCGTCGTCATCAACCCGAACAACCCGACCGGCGCGCTGTATTCGCGCGAGGTGCTGCTGGAGATCGTCGAACTGGCGCGCCAGCACGGCCTGATCGTCTATGCCGACGAAATCTACGACAAGACCCTTTACGACGGTGAAGAGCACATCTCGATGGCCTCGCTGGCCGACGACGTCCTGTTCGTGACCCTGAACGGCCTGTCCAAGAACTACCGCTCCTGCGGCTACCGCGCCGGCTGGATGGTGGTGTCCGGCGAAAAGCGCCATGCGAAGGACTATATCGAAGGCCTGAACATGCTGGCCTCGATGCGCCTGTGCGCGAATGCGCCGGGCCAGTTCGCGATCCAGACCGCGCTCGGCGGCTACCAGAGCATCGCCGACCTGGTGGCGCCCGGCGGCCGCCTGGCGCGCCAGCGCGACCTCGCGCACAAACTGCTTACCGATATCCCGGGCGTGAGCTGCGTGAAGCCAAAAGCCGCGCTGTACATGTTCCCGCGCCTCGACCCCAAGATCTACCCGATCGCCGACGATCAGCAATTCATCTGCGAGCTGTTGTCCGAGGAAAAAGTCCTGCTGGTGCAAGGCACCGGCTTCAACTGGATCGCCCCGGACCACTTCCGGCTGGTGTTCCTGCCCAATTCCGACGACCTGACGGATGCCTGCGGCCGCATCGCACGCTTCCTCGACGGCTACCGGCGCCGCCACGCGCGCTGAGAACGACAGAATAGAATTCGAACATATGAAACCGATTAAAGCAGGCCTGCTCGGCGTCGGCACCGTGGGTGCCGGAACCTGGCACGTTCTCCAACGCAACCAGGAAGAAATCCGCCGCCGCGCCGGCCGCGGCATCGAAGTGACGATGGTCGCCGCCCGCAATCTCGAGCGCGCAAAACGCATCGTCGGCGAAGGCGTCGAAGTCGTCGGCGACCCGTTTGCGGTCGTGAACAATCCCGACATCGACATCGTCGTCGAGCTGATCGGCGGCTACGAGCTGGCGCGCGAACTGGTGCTGCAGGCGATCGCCAACGGCAAGCACGTCGTCACCGCCAACAAGGCCCTGCTGGCCCTGCACGGCAACGAGATCTTCGAAGCGGCCCAGGCCAAGGGCGTGATGGTGGCCTTCGAGGCGGCCGTCGCCGGCGGCGTGCCGATCATCAAGGCGCTGCGCGAAGGCCTCTCTGCCAACCGTATCGAATCGGTGGCCGGCATCATCAACGGCACCACCAACTTCATTCTGTCCGAGATGCGCGACAAGGGCCTGGACTTCGCCACCGTGCTGAAGCAGGCCCAGGAGCTGGGCTATGCGGAAGCCGACCCGACCTTCGACATCGAAGGCGTGGACGCCGCCCACAAGCTGACCATCATGGCGGCGATCGCCTTCGGCATCCCGATGCAGTTCGCCAGCAGCCACATCGAAGGCATCAGCCAGCTGCAGGCGGTGGACATCCGCTACGCCGAACAGCTCGGCTACCGCATCAAGCTGCTCGGTATCACCCGCCGCACCGTGGTCGACGGCACCGAGGGCATCGAACTGCGCGTGCACCCGACCCTGATCCCGGCCGCGCGCCTGATCGCCAACGTCGAAGGCGCCATGAACGCCGTGCTGGTGAAGGCCGATGCGGTCGGCACCACGCTTTACTACGGCAAGGGCGCCGGCGCCGAGCCGACCGCCTCGGCCGTGATTGCCGACCTGGTGGACGTGACCCGCCTGGCCACCGTCGATCCTTACCAGCGCGTGCCGCACCTGGCTTTCCAGCCGGCCGAACTGGCGGACCTGCCGATCCTGCCAATGGAAGAGATCCGCACCGCCTACTACCTGCGCGTGTATGTGCAGGACCAGCTGGGCGTGATGGCCGACCTGACCCGCATCCTGGCCGAAGCCGGCATCTCGATCGACGCCGTGCTGCAGAAGGAGCCGGGCGAGAAGGCGCGCACGGACATCGTCATCATTACCCACCAGACCCGCGAAAAATACGTGAATGCGGCGATTGCGAAGATCGAGGCTTTGTCGACGGTGGTGAACAAGGTCATTCGAATTCGCCTGGAAAGCTTCAGCTAAAAGACCTCGCCTTTCAGTTGGCCAGCCCGGGCGCTGATCCGGGCCCCGCTCCGGGCAGCGTTCCGAGGCAACTGAAAAAGTCGTCGGCGAACTCGTCGACGACCTGGGGCGGTTCCCCGGCCCGGCTGTCGAGCGGTGCAGTCGTGAGGGCGAGCAGGTCCTGCTCGATCTGGTCGAACAGCGCATCGGCGGCGCTGTACTCCTGGAGGCTGTAAGCGTGTCGGGTCGTGTTCATGGGCGCATTCTACCTGCGCTGCACTGCACAAGAAGCGCGTCCAGAATAAGCTTTGTGCTTGCTCAAGCCAGCAAAGTTTTGCTTCTTCGTATATTTGTCAGCCCGCAATATGCATTGCCAAACGGCTCCTGTTTGGCAGCATTTGCCGATACTAAAGGTCCCGCCAAACTGTCCCTGCCGTGCGCCGCAAAGGCGGTGCGCGTCCGTTTAAGACAGCACAAGATCGGTCCCGCCCGGCGTCGCTGAAGCCGCGGCGGCAAAGACCACGCTGACTGTCAGCCCGCAGCCATTGTCGCCGCGGCCCATGCGCACCGTCGCGCCATGCAGGCTGGCGATGTCGCGCACGATGGCCAGTCCCAGGCCGGTGCCGCCCGGATTCGTCTCCAGCGCGGATTGGGCGCGGTAGAAGGGCATGAACACCTTGTCGAGTTCCGCCTCGGCGATGCCCGGCCCGCTGTCCTGCACTTCGAGCAGCACGTCCGCACCGGCGCGGCGCACGCGCAGCAGCACGCTGCCGCCCGGCGGGGTGTACTGGATCGCATTGTCGGCCAGGTTGCTGAGCATCTCATGCAGCAGCAGTTCCTGGCCCAGCACCGTGGTGTCGTCGCCGTCCTCGGCTTCCAGCGCCAGGTCCACACCCTTCTGTACCGCCGGCAGCGCCAGCTCGAGGCCGACCTGCTGGGCCAGTGCCGCCAGCGAGACCGGCATCGACGGTGCGCTGCCGCTGCCGTGCTCGATGCGCGCCAGCGTCAGCAGCCGGTTCGCCAGGTGCACGGTCGAATCGGTGGTGGCCGCGATCGAGCGCACGATCGCCTGCATCGCGGCCGGATCGTTTTCGCGCAGCGCCAGCTCGGCTTGCGTCTTGAGCACCGTGAGCGGCGTGCGCAGCTGGTGCGAGGCGTCGGCGATGAAGCGGCGCTGGCTGGCGATCAGGGTCTGCATGCGCGCCATGGTGCCGTTCATCGCTGCCACCAGCGGCCGTACCTCGCGGTGCACCAGGGTCGCGTCGACGTCCGACAGGTCGGACACGGCGCGCGTCTCGACCACCTGCTTCAGGCGCATCAGCGGCTGCAGCACCAGGCGCACCGCGAACCACACCAGGGTCGCCACCGCCAGCACCAGCAGGGCCTGGCGCAGCAGGGTATTGATCAGGATGCGCCGCGACAGCGCGCGCCGCGCGTCGAGCGTCTCGCCGACCTGGATCAGGGCGATGCCGCGCATCGAATCGTCGTACACCGGCTGCAGCAGGGCGGCGATGCGCACCGGCTCGCCGTTGTAGTCGGCGTGATAGAAGCGCACCAGCGCCGGATACAGCTCCGAGCGCGGCACCTTCTTCGGCACCGGCGGCAGGTCGTCGTAGCCGGACACGGTCTCGCCCTGCAGGCCGCCGACCCGGTAGTAAATGCGGCCCAGGGTATCGGTCTCGAAGCTGTCCAGCGCGACGTAAGGCACGTCCGCCACCACCTTGCCGTCCTTGACCGAGACCCGCTCGGCCAGCGCGCGGGTCGAGGCCAGCAGCGAACGGTCGTAGGCGGTATCGGCCGCGTCCAGCGCGTCGCGGTACAGCGACACCGAATTCAGCGCCACCAGCCCCACCAGGGGCACGATCAGCCAGCGCAGCAGCTGGTTGCGCAGGCTGCCGGGAGGGCGGGGCGCGGCCATGGTCTTCAAGCTGCCGGCCGTTCCTGCAGCAGGTAGCCGATGCCGCGCAGGGTCGCGATGGCGGCGCCGCCGTCCGGGCGGCGGTCGAGCTTCTTGCGGATGCGGTGGACGTACAGTTCGATGGCGTCGAGATTGGCGTCGTCGTCGAGGGCGAACACTTCGTCGAACAGCTTTTCCTTCGACATCGCCCGCCCCGGCCGCGCGATCAGCGCTTCCAGCAGCGCGTGTTCGCGCGGGGTCAGCGCCAACGCTTCGCCGCAATAGCTGAACATGCGGGTCACGGTATCGAAGCTGAGCTGCCCGCACTGGTGCACCAGGGCTTCGTTGCCGACGCTGCGGCGCAGCAGGGCCTTCACGCGCGCTTCCAGTTCGGCCAGTTCGAAGGGCTTGGCGAGGTAATCGTCGGCGCCCAGGTTCAGGCCTTGCACCCGTTCTTCGAGGCCGCCGCGCGCGGTCAGGATCAGCACCGGCGTGCGGCCGCGCGCACCGCCGCGCGCGCGCAGGCGGCGCAGCACGTCCAGGCCGTCCATCTTCGGCAGGGTCAGGTCCAGGATCACCAGCGCGTAGTCCTGGGTGTGGAGCAGGGCGTCGGCGTCGGCGCCGTTGGCCGCGCATTCAACGGTGAGGCGCGCATCGCGCAGCGCCTTCGATACCCAGTGCGACAGTTCGACGTGGTCTTCGACTAACAGGATTCTCATGCCGCCAGTGTAAGCGCAAAGGCCGCGCCGGGAAAAGCGCCATCGCCGGAGCCGGCCGCTACGTAGTTTCCACAGCCCCGCACTGAAAGCTGATTGAAAGCCGGGCGCACATATAGTTGGCACAAACAAGCAGTCGCCAAAAGACTGCGAACGATTACAACAACCGGAGACAACATGAAGAAGTCGGCCCTCGCGCTTGCCGTCCTGGCAGCGCTTTCCCTGAACAATTCCGCCAACGCCCAGAGCAACGTCCAGGTCTATGGCCTGATCGACGCCGGCGTCGAAGCCGTGAACCATGCCAGCGCCAACGACGGCACCATGGTGCGCGTTATCTCGGGCGGCAAGAACACCTCGCGCTGGGGCCTGCGCGGCAGCGAAGACCTGGGCGGCGGCCTGAAAGCGGTCTTCAACCTCGAAGGCGGCATCCTGATGGACACCGGCGCCGCCGATGGCGCGCTGTTCAAGCGCCAGGCCAACGTCGGCCTGGAAGGCAGCTTCGGCCGCGTGGTCATCGGCCGCTCCTTCACTACCACCTATGACCTGGTGATCAAGTTCGACCCGCTGGGCTTCGCGCCCAACTATTCCTGGGCCACCACCGGCGGCGCCACCGGCCCCTCGAAGTACGGCATGACAACCGCCTTCGACAACCTGATCAAGTACAGCGGCAGCAGCGGCCACTTCACCTACGGCGCCAGCGTCGGCTTCGGCGAGCAGACCAGCAACGCCGCGGACGGCCGCAAGTACGCGGTGGGCGGCTCCTGGTTCGCCAACGGCTTCGGCGCCATGGCCGCCTACGAGCAGGTGAACGGCAGCATCCTGCCCGCCACCGGCAACCGCGACCAGACCACCGCGTTCCACTTGGCGGTGGATTACAAGACCGGCCAGTGGCGCTACGTGGCCGGCATGCGCGGCTACAAGCTCGAATCCGGCAAGGCCAACACCGCCGACCTGCGCGGCGACACCTTCTGGGGCGGCGTGACTTACGTGACCGGCCCGGTGACCCTGACCGGCGCGGCCTACCACATCAACACCAAGAACCTGCCGGCGGCGAAAGACGCCGACCCGACCATGCTGGTGGCGCGCGCCATGGTCGCGCTGTCCAAGCGCACCGACCTGTACCTGGCCGCGGCCCACGCCAAGGCCGATCATGGCCAGCTGGTCGGCCTGTCGCGCGACGACCCGGGCACCGGCAACACGCAGACCGGCGTGACCGCGGGCATCCAGCACCGCTTCTGACCCGGCGCCGCCTCGCACCGCTATGATGGGCGCCATGAAAACACTGCGCACCTTCCTGTTCCTGATCCTCGCCCTGGCCTGCCTGCAGGCCGGCGCGGCCCGGCTCGACGACGTCGAATGCCTGATCCCGTCCAAGCCGGGCGGCGCGATGGACCTGACCTGCAAGCTGGCCCAGAAAGCCCTGCAGGACAAGTCCGGCACGCCGAAATTCAAGCTCAGCTACATGCCGGGCGGGATCGGCGCGGTGGCTTGGCACACCATGGAATCGCAGCGCCGCGCCGAGCCGAACACGCTGGTGGCGTTCTCCGGCGGTTCGCTGCTGAACCTCGCCCAGGGCAAGTTCGGCAAGGCCAGCAGCGACGACGTACGCTGGGTCGCCGCGCTCGGCGCCGACTACGGCATGATCGCGGTGCGCGCGGATTCGCCTTACCGCACGCTGGAGGACCTGGTCGCGGCGCTCAAACGCGATCCGCAGTCTGTCCTGGTCGGCATGTCCGGCACCATCGGCAGCCAGGACTGGATGAAAATGGCGCTGCTGGCGCGCCTGGCCGGCGTCGATCCGCGCAAGCTGCGCTTCGTCGCGCTGGAAGGCGGCGGCGAGGAATTCACGGCGATGCAGGCCGGCTATGTACAGGCGGTGTCGGGCGACGCCTCCGAAGCGGCCCTGTACGCCGGCCGCGGCCAGGTGCGGGTGCTGGCGGTGCTGTCCGAACAGCGCCTGCCCGGCGTGCTGGCGGCGGTGCCGACCGCGCGCGAGCAAGGCTACGACCTGGTCTGGCCAGTGATCCGCGGCGTGTGGATGGGCCCCGGCGTGCCCGATGCCGATTACCGGCGCTGGGTCGCGGCTTTCGACCGCATGGAAGCCAGCCCCGAATTCGCGCAGCTGCGCGCTCAGGCCGGGCTGTACCCGTTTTCGCTCACCGGCGACCTGCTGACCCGCTACATCCGGCAAGCCGTCGCCAATTACAAACAGCAGGCCAGGCAGTTCAATCTCGTGCGCGAGCACTGAACCGACCCTTTACTAAAACCCCCAAGGAGACAGACATGCAAGCTACCCAACACATCCTGCGCGCCGCCGTTGCCGGCGCCATCGCCCTGTGCGCCGGCCAGGCCCTGGCCCAGCTGCCCGCCGGCTATCCGGCCGCCTACCAGCAGATCGTCGACGCCGCCAAGAAAGAGGGCAAGCTGGTGGTCTACGGCGCCACCGACAGCAAGGCGGTCCAGCCCCTGGTCAAGGATTTCAACACCCTGTATCCCGGCATCGTGGTCGAGTACAACGACATGAACTCGACCGAGGTGTACAACCGCTTCATCTCCGAAGCCGCGGCCGGCGGCGACACCGCCGACGCGCTGTGGTCCTCGGCGATGGACCTGCAGATCAAGCTCGCCGCCGGCGGCTATGCGATGGCCTATAAATCGGTCGAAGCGGCGAAGATCCCGGGCTGGGCGGTCTGGAAGGACATGGCCTACGGCACCACCTTCGAACCGGCGGCCTTCGTCTACAACAAGCGCCTGGTCACCGGCGCCGAGATCCCGCAGACCCACGCCGACTTCGCGCGCATCATCACCCAGCCGAAGTTCAAGGACAAGGTCACCACCTACGACATCGAGAAATCCGGCGTCGGCTTCATGTTCATGACCCAGGACGCCAAAGACTTCCCGCAGTTCGGCACGCTGGAACAGGCTTTCGGCACGGCCAAGGTGCGCGTGCAGTCCTCGACCGGCACCATGCTGGAGCGGATCTCCTCGGGCGAGAACCTGATCGGCTACAACGTGCTCGGCTCGTATGCACTGGTGCGCGCCAAGACCGATCCGTCGCTGGGCGTAGTGCTGCCGAAGGATTACACGCTGATCATGTCGCGCGTCCTGTTCATCAACAAGTCGGCCAAGCACCCGAGCGCCGCCAAGCTGTGGGTCGACTACGTGCTGTCGCAGCGCGGCCAGACCATCATCGCCAACGAGTCGAAGCTGTTCGCGATCCGCACCGACGTCACCGGCGAGACCACCTCCTCGGACCTGATCAAGCAGATCGGCGAGAAGAACATCAAGCCGCTGCCGGTGGGTCCGGAAGTGACCGACTACCTGGCGCCCGCCAAGCGCATGGCCTTCCTGAAGCAGTGGAAGGAAACGGCGGGCAAGAAGTAAACGCCGTTTGACGCCAGCACCCACCTGATCGGATACAACCATGCCTACCTTCTCGCTCCCCGGCGCCCGCCTGAAATCGCAGGGCGCGGACGGCCAGTCCGCCGCGCGCCGCTTCCGCTTCAACTGGCCGCGCGCCGTCGTGGTGGTGCTGGCCTGCCTGGCGATCTTCCTGCCGCTGTTCCTGATCTTCTACCAGAGCGTCCTGTCGGCGCCTTTCTTCATGCCCGACAAGGAGCTGGGGCTGGATGCCTTCCGCTTCATCTTCGAGGACGCCGACTTCTGGCTCGCCTTCAAGAACGGCATGTTGCTGGCGTCCGGCCTGGCGGCGATCGCGGTGCCGCTGGGCGGCATGCTGGCCTTCCTGATGGTGCGCACCGACCTGCCGGGCCGCGGCTGGATCGCGCCGCTGCTGCTGGTGCCGATCTTCGTGTCGCCGATGGTGATGGGCTTCGGCTACGTGGTGGCTATGGGGCCGGTGGGCTTCTACACGACCTGGGTGCACCAGCTGATCGGGATGGTGCCGTGGAACGTGTATTCGTTCACCAGCATCGTCGTGATCGCCGGCCTGACCCACGTCCCGCACGTGTATCTGTACGCTTCGTCGGCGCTGAAGAGCCTGGGCTCCGACGTCGAAGAAGCGGCGCGCACCACCGGCGCTTCGCCCTGGCAGGTGATGTTCAACGTCTCGCTGCCGATGATCATGCCGGCGCTGGCCTATGCCGGCGTGCTGGTGTTCTTCCTCGGCTTCGAGGTGTTCGGCCTGGTGCTGGTGCTGGGCGACCCGGAAGGGCACCTGGTGCTGGCGACCTACCTGTACAAGCTGACCAACAAGCTGGGCACCCCGTCCTACCACCTGATGGCGGCGGTGGCCGTGTGCCTGGTGGCGGTGACGATGCCGCTGGTGATGCTGCAGCGCTGGCTGCTGAAGTCGGCCAACAAGTACGTGTCGATCAAGGGCAAGGGCGCACGCCAGAAGCCGCTCCCGCTGGGCAAGTGGAAGTGGCTGGCCATGACCGTGATCGGCGCCTGGATCCTGGTCACCATCGTGCTGCCGCTGTCGGGCATCGTGCTGCGTTCCTTCGTCCAGTACTGGGGCGAGGGCGTGCACCTGGCCGACGTGCTGACCCTGCAGCACTTCCGCGACATCTTCGAACAGCCTTCGCTGGTGCGCGGTATCGTCAACACCATCCTGATCGGCGTGGTCGGCGGCGGCCTGGCCGTGGCCTGCTACACCGCCATCGCCCTGGCCATGCACCGCAAGCCGGACGGCGTGACCCGCCTGCTGGACTACAGCGTGCTGGTGCCGCGCGCCGTGCCGGGCCTGCTGGCCGGCCTGTCCTTCCTGTGGGTCTTCCTGTTCGTGCCGAGCTGGCTCGACACGGTCCTGAAGGGCATGGACGCCGGCTGGGCGACCTGGCTGTCCGAGCATTTCATCCCGCAAGTGCGCCAGCTGCGTTCGACGATCTTCGCACTGTGGCTGGCCTACAGCGTGGTGTGGCTGGCCTACGGCATGCGCCTGGTCTCGACCGCGCTGCTGCAGGTCGGCCCCGAGCTGGAAGAGGCGGCGCGTGCGGTCGGCGCCAGCCGCGGCCGCGTCACCCGCGACGTCACGCTCCCGCTGATCAAGTTCGGCATGCTGGGCGGCTGGCTGATGGTGTTCCTGATCTTCGAGCGCGAATACTCGACCGGCGTCTACCTGCTCTCGCCCGGCACCGAAGTGATCGGCGCGATGCTGGTCTCGCTGTGGGCCGGCGGCTCGACCGACCTGGTGGCCGCGCTGTCCTTCATCAACATCACGCTGGTGGCCATCGGCCTCGGCATCGCGCTGCGCTTCGGCGTGAAGTTACACAACTGAGCTTCATAACTAATCAAGCACACGAGACATCACCATGAACGTTTTGACCGTCAACGACCTGCACCTCGACTATGGCAGCGGCGCTTCCGCCAACCCGATCCTGAAAGGCGTATCGATGCACCTGCAGCGCGGCGAAGTGGTGGCGCTGCTGGGGCCTTCGGGCAGCGGCAAGACCACGCTGCTGCGCGCGGTGGCCGGCCTGGAAAGCCCGAAAGCCGGCACCATCGACATCGGCGAGCGTCGCGTGTTCGACGGCGGATCGAGCGCCTCGCGCAAGCTGGAACTGCCGGCCGAAGAGCGCAACCTCGGCCTGGTGTTCCAGTCCTATGCGCTGTGGCCGCACAAGACCGTGTTCGACAACGTCGCCTACGGCCTCAAGCTGCGCAAGCTGTCCTCGCGCGAGATCACGCCGAAAGTCAATGAAGTGCTGTCCCAGCTCGGCCTGGGCCACCTCGGCGAACGCTTCCCGCACCAGCTGTCGGGCGGCCAGCAGCAGCGCGTGGCCATCGCCCGCGCCCTGGTCTACAACCCGCCCGTGATCCTGCTCGACGAGCCGCTGTCGAACCTGGATGCGAAACTGCGCGAGGAAGCCCGCGCCTTCCTGCGCGAGCTGATCGTGCGCCTGGGCCTGTCGGCCCTGATGGTGACCCACGACCAGGCCGAGGCGATGGCGATCTCGGACCGCATCCTGCTGCTCAACAACGGCAAGATCGAGCAGCAGGGCACGCCGCAATCGATGTACGAAGCGCCGGACACGCTGTTCACCGCCGAGTTCATGGGCAGTAACAACCGCTTGCCGGCGCAGGTCGTACAGCGCAACGGCAGCGGCGCGCGCCTGCAGGTCGGCGGCCGCGAGCTGAACGCGACCGCGCGCGGCCTGGGCGAGGGGAAGGATGCGTCGGCGCTGATCCGCGTCGAGGAAGTGCGCATCGGCCGCAGCCCGGTCGCCAACGGCATCGAACTGCCGCTGCTGACCTGCATGTACCTGGGCGACCGCTGGGAGTGCCTGTTCAAGAGCGGCGAGGCGAACGTGCGCGCTTACTCGAAGCACCGCATCGACCCGGGCCAGTACTGGCTCGAAATGCCGGCCGAGAAGCTGTGGGTGTTCTGATCTCCTTCACCGGGTCCCGATGATGCTGCGCCGCTTTGTGCCGGCCGTTGCGCTGGCGCTGGCGGCCGCGCTGCTCTGCATCCGGCTCGACACGCCGCTGCCGTGGATGATCGGTCCGTTGTTCTCGACGGCGATCGCGTGCATGCTGGGCGCGCGCCTGGCCGCGCCGGTGCAGGCGCGCGAGGCGGGGCAGTGGGCGATCGGCACCGCGCTCGGGCTTTATTTCAGCGCCCCGGTGCTGGCGGCTCTGGCCCGCAACGCGCCCTGGATCGTGCTGGCGGTCGGCATGGCGATCTGCCTCGGGGCCGCGGCCGGCACGCTGCTGCAGCGCCTGTCCGGCTGCGACGATGCCACCGCCTTCTTTGCGATGGCGGTCGGCGGCGCCTCCGAGATGGCGGTGCAGGGTGAACGCCATGGCGCCGTGGTCGAACGCGTCGCCGCCGCGCACAGCCTGCGCATCATGATGGTGGTCGGCACAATCCCGTTTGCGGTGCGCTGGCTGGCGAGCCACGGCTGGGGCGCAGGCCTGGACAAATTCGTGCCGCTGGCCGGCAGCGTCGATACCGGCGGACTGGCGCTGCTGATCCTGATGACCGGCGCCTGCGCGCTGCTTCTCAAGCGCCTCGGCGTGCCGAACGCCTGGGTGATCGGCCCGCTGGCGGCGGCCCTGGCGCTGACCGCTGCCGGGGTCCAGCTCTCGCGCCTGCCCGAATGGATGATCCGCGCCGGCCAGCTCTTCATCGGCGTGTCGCTCGGCACCCGCTTCACCCCGGCCTTCGTGCACACTGCGCCGCGCTTCCTGGCCGGCGTGGCCGCCTGCACCGCGCTGACGATGGGGGCCGCAGGCCTGTTCGCGCTGCTGGTGGCGGAAGCGACATCGCTGCATCCCGGGACCATGATCCTGGCGACTTCGCCGGGCGGGATCGCCGAGATGTCGCTGACCGCGCGCGTGCTGCACCTGGGCGTGCCGGTGGTGACCGCCTTTCACGTGTCGCGCATGGTGATCGTGGTGCTGGCCATCGGGCCTTTGTACCGCGGCTGGAAGCGGCTGCGCTAGTGGCGTGATCGGCCACTTCGTCCGCCGGCATTGCAAAAATCAAGGCCGTCAGTATCGGAATCCGATGCCTTTGCTTTGCGTACAGCAACATCAGGTGTTCAAGGGCCGGCTTGTGTTGTAGATTGTCGCATCTGCAAACACGCCACCACGCATCGCATGAGCCACTCCAGCCAGTTCGCCCTACTGAAACAGCGCCGCTTCGGTCCCTTCTTCTGGACCCAGTTCCTCGGCGCCTTCAACGACAACCTGTTCAAGACGGCGCTGCTGGTCGTGCTGACCTACGACGCGCTGTCATGGACCAGCCTCGCGCCGTCCCTGCTCAACAACCTGATTCCGGGCCTGTTCATCCTGCCCTACGTCGTGTTCTCGGCCACCGCCGGCCAGATCGCCGACAAGGTCGAGAAGGGCAGGCTGGCGCGCTGGGTCAAGTCGCTCGAGATCGCGATCATGATCGTGGCGGCGGTCGGCTGGTACACGCACACCCTGTGGCTGCTGATCGTGGCGGTGGCCGGCATGGGCGTGCACTCGACCCTGTTCGGGCCCGTCAAATATGCCTACCTGCCGCAGCACCTGAAGCCGGAAGAGCTGGTCGGCGGCAATGGCGTGATCGAGATGGGGACCTTTGTCGGCATCCTGCTGGGCGAGGTGATGGGCGCGGTGCTGGCCGGCCACGGCGACCTGGGCGTGCACCTGGTGGCCGGCGGCACCATCGTGGTGGCGGTGCTGGGCCTCTTGACCAGCACGCGCATTCCCGCTTCGCCGGCGCCGGCGCCCGATCTCGCGATCAGCAAGAACCCGATCGCCGAATCGCTGCGCAACCTGGGCTACTCGCGCCAGAACCGCACCGTGTTCCTGTCCATGCTCGGCAATTCCTGGTTCTGGTTCTACGGCGCGCTGGTGCTGTCGCAGTTCCCGCTGTACGCCAAGGATTACCTGCACGGCGACCACAGCGTGTTCGTGCTGCTGCTGACCATCTTCTCGCTGGGGATCGGCGCCGGCTCGCTGCTGTGCGAAAAGCTCTCGGGCCGCAAGGTCGAGATCGGCCTGGTGCCCTTCGGCGCGATCGGCCTGTCGCTGTTCGGCATCGACCTGTATTTCGCCAGCCTGGGTTACACCAACACCGCGACCGTCGACTTCCTCGGCCTGCTCCAGCAGCACGGCACCTGGCGCATCCTGCTGGACCTGCTGCTGCTGGGCGTGTTCGGCGGCTTCTTCATCGTGCCCCTGTTCGCGCTGATCCAGACCCGCTGCGATCCGAAGCACGTCTCGCGCACCATCGCCGGCATGAACATCCTGAATGCGCTGTTCATGGTGGCCGCGGCCGGCGTGGCCGTGTTCCTGATCGGGCAGGGCTTCTCGATTCCCGAGATGTTCCTGACCACGGCGCTGCTGAACGCAGTCGTCGCGATCTACATCTTCTCGCTGGTGCCGGAATTCCTGATGCGCTTCCTGGCCTGGCTGCTGATCCATACCATCCACCGCGTGTCGACCGTCGATGTTGAAAGGATTCCGGAACAGGGCGCCGCGGTCCTGGTCTGCAACCACGTTTCCTACGTCGACGCGATCGTGATCATGGCGGCCAGCCCGCGCCCGATCCGCTTCGTGATGGACCACCGCATCTTCAAGACCCCGCTGCTGGGCTTCATCTTCCGCACCGCGAAGGCGATCCCGATCGCGCCGGCGAAGGAAGACCCGTGGCTGATGGAAAAGGCGTTCGTCGACATCGCCCAGGCCCTGCACGAAGGCGAACTGGTCTGCATCTTCCCGGAGGGCAAGCTGACCCGCACCGGCGACATGAGCGAGTTCCGCGGCGGCGTCATGAAGATCGTCGAACGCAGCAAGGTGCCGGTGATTCCGATGGCGCTGCGCGGCCTGTGGGGCAGCGTGTTCTCGCGCGACCCGTCGAACGTATTCGAGCGCTCCTTCGCGCGTGGTTGGCGTTCGCGTTTGGCGCTGGCGGTGGGACGTCCGGTGCCGCCGCAGGAGGTGACGCCGGAAGGGCTGTACGAAGAGGTGCTGGCTTTACGTGGTGAATGGAAGTAACAAAAAACCTATCATTTCGTCCGCCTCTGATATAATTGCAGGCTGAGTCGGGGCGTAGCGCAGCCTGGTAGCGTACCTGCATGGGGTGCAGGGGGTCGGAGGTTCGAATCCTCTCGCCCCGACCAACGGAATCAGAAAAAAAGCCAGCTTTCGAGTTGGCTTTTTTCATTTCTGTGCTCAGCGCGGTGCTCTTAGTGCAGCCCGTCCTCGCGCCCCGCCAGCTCGTCGATAATCCCGCAAAGCTTGTCCGTCGCCACCGGCTTCACCAGATGCAGGTCGAAGCCAGCATCCAGCGCCATGTTCTGGTCCTTCACCAGCCCATAGCCGGTCAGCGCCACCAGCCGGATGCCGCTGGTGGCCGGGTCCCGACGCAGGCGGCGCGCCACTTCGTAGCCGTCCATGCCGGGCAGGCCGATGTCGACCAGCGCAACCCGCGGCGGATTCGCGGAAGCCTCGGCGATGCCGCGGATGCCGTCGCCGGCCTGGCGCACGTCGTAGCCCTGGGCGCCGAGGGTGAGCGCCATCATTTCGCGGCCATCGTCGTTATCGTCAATCAGCAGCACACTGGGTTTCGTGGCGAGGAAGACCGGCCGGTCTGCGGACAGCGGCGATTCCAGCGGCTCGGTGGCCGGCAGGCGGACCGTGAAAGTGCTGCCCTGGCCGGCGCCGTCGCTGTGGACGCCGATCGCACCGCCGTGCAGCTCGACCATGCGGCGCACCAGGGACAGGCCGATGCCGAGTCCGCCCTGCGAGCGGTCGAGCGCGCTGGAGACCTGCATGAAGATGTCGAAGACCTGCGGCAGCTGCTCCGCGGCGATGCCGATGCCGCTGTCCTTCACGACGATCACCGCCTCGTTGCCGGCCTGCTGCACCGATACCTCGATGCTGCCGCCCGGCGGCGTGTATTTCAGCGCGTTCTCGACCAGGTTCGACACCACCTGCTCGAGGCGGGCCGGGTCGCCGTCCACCCAGGCCGGGGCCAGGCTGTCCGTCAGCGTGTGCAGGTCGGCGCGTCCGGTCGCGCGGTAGGTCGCGATGCAGGTCCCGACCAGGCGCGACAGATCGAGCGGACGGCGCGCCAGCACCACCTTGCCCGACATCGCGCGCGACAGGTCGAGCAGATCGTCGACGATGGTGCTCAGCTGGCGGGTCTGGCGCTGGACGATGTTGCGCGCGCGCTGGGCGATCTCGTCGGTGAGCTTGGGCATGCCGAGCAGCGAGGCCGCGCTGTTGATCGCCGACAGCGGATTGCGCAGTTCGTGGCCCAGCATCGCCAGGAACTCGTCCTTGGCATGGCTGGCCCGTTCGACCGCGTGGCGCTCTTCCATTTCGCGCGTCAGGCGTTCGTTGATGTCGACTAGTTCCTCGGTGTGCTTGCCGAGCTCGGCGGTCTGGCGGCGCAGTTCCTCGTTCTTCTGGGCCATGGTCACGAACACCGACACCTTGGCGCGCATGATCTGCGGGATGACCGGCGTGAACAGGAAGTCGGCGGCGCCGCGCTGGTAGGCCTGCAGGCGTGCGACTTCATCGGCCTGGTAGGCGGTGACGAAGATGATGGGGACTTCCGCCGAGCGCGGATGCTGCTGGATCGCCTCGGCGGTCTCGAAGCCGTTCATGTCCGGCATGTTGACGTCGAGAAGAATGACGGCGAAGTCGTGCCTCAGCACCTGGCGCAGGGCTTCGTGGCCGGAGCGGGCGCTGACGACGGTGTAGTTCAGCTCTTCGGCCCACATGTCGAGCAGGCTGGTGAGCGCGAGTAGGCTGGCGTGATCGTCGTTGACGACCAGGATCCTGGGACGCTCGAACATGTGCACTTTGTCTCCGGATCGTGTTTATGCAGGATGACCGCGCAGCATAGCAAAGTTGCAGTAATGCAGCAAACGATTCCTGTTGTGTGGCCCGGTGTGGGAAGCGCCGCTGCATGAGTCAAGTCAGTAAAATCGCTACACAGCCGTGGAAAACACAGTGCTAGCATGAACCATATTTGTCCAAATAAATATAGCCGGCGCCCAGGCGTGCGAGGGGCCACGCCGGCTGCTTTCACGATTGCGAGTCATGGCCATTGCATTTCCAATTCTTGAGCGTTTTCGTCCACGCGGCCTGGCCGGTTACATGGGACTGGCGTTTTCCACGCTGTCGATCGTGCTGACCGTTGTCGTGGTCGCCGTGGTCGAAAAGGAAGCGACCCAACACGTCAAGCAAACGATCGGCCATGGCTTGGGCGAACTCGCCTTGCAGGCTTCGGACAAGCTGGACCGTGGAATGTTCGAGCGTTACCGCGAAGTGGAGCTGATCGCCAGACGCTTCGCCCTGGCCGATGCGGGCTTTGTCGACGGCAATTGGCGCAAGCTGCTCGACGATGTCCGCGATACCTATACCTATTACAGCTGGATCGGCCTGGCCGACCCGCAGGGCAAGGTCATGGTCTCGGCCGGCGGCTTGCTGGAAGGGGCCGATGTCAGCAAGCGGCCCTGGTTCCAGCAGGCGAGCAAGGGCACGGGACATGTCGGCGACGTGCACGAGGCTCTGCTGTTGGCCAAGCTGCTGCCGCAGCCGCAGGGCGGTGAGCCGGTGCGCTTCGTCGACGTCGCTTTTCCCTTCCGCGACCGGACCGGCGCAACGCGCGGCGTGCTCGGCGCCCATTTGTCCTGGCAATGGGCGCGCGACGTCGAGCGCTCGATCATTGCCCCTCTCGAAGCCGCACGCCAGGTCGATGCCCTGATCGTCGGCGACAAGGGCCTGGTCCTGCTCGGACCGCCCGGCCTGCAGGGCACGACCATCGAGATGCAGAGCCTGCGGCAGGCGCGCCAACAGACCAAGCCCGGCTACGTCGTCGAGCGCTGGAACGACGGCAAGACCTACCTGGTCGGCTACAGCCGGTCGAAGGGTTATGCGGAGTACCCGGGCTTGGGCTGGACCGTGCTGGTGCGCCAGGATGTCGAGAATGCCTTCGTTCCGGTCAAGCGCCTGCGCCAGTACGGGCTATGGAGCGGCATCGCGCTGGCGCTGCTGTTTTCGGTTGCCGGCGTGTTCGTCGCGCGCTGGATCACTGGGCCTTTGAAGCGCTTGAAACTGGAAGCGGCGCGCATTCAGGACGGCGCCGATGCCGCCATCGCCGAACGCGGACGCGGCTACGACGAAGTGCGCTCGCTGGCCAGTACCCTGAACGGCCTGGTGGACAAGCTCCAGCGCCGCCAGGCCGAGCTGGAAGAGCTGAATTTGACACTGGAGCAGCGCGTCGTGGAGCGTACCCGGGCGTTGGAAGACGCGCTGGTCGTGGTCCGCGAGAACGAGCAGCGCATCCGCACCATCGTCGAAACCGCGCAGGATGCCTTCATCGGCATGGGCCTGGACGGCCGGGTGATCGACTGGAATTTGGCCGCCGAGCAGATGTTCGGCTGGCGCCGCGAGGAAGCGCTCGGCAAGCCGATGGGCGAGCTGGTGTTCCCGAAGGCCTTCCGGCCCTTCCACCTGCAGTCCTTGCAGCGCTTCCGTGAAACCGGGCGTCTCGAAGTGCTGAACCAGCGCGTCGAACGGGTCGTATGCGACCGCCAGGGCAGCGAGCTGCAGGTGGAAATGACGACGCGGCTGGCGGGCGGCGCCGACAAGGCATTCTTCAGCATCTTCATGCGCGACATCGCGCTGCGCAAGAAGGTCGAGCAGATGAAGAACGAGCTGGTGGCCACCGTGTCGCACGAGCTACGCACCCCGCTGACCTCGATGCGCGCATCGCTGTCGCTGCTGGCGACCGGCGCCGTCGGCGGCGTGCCGGACGAGGCCGGAGAACTGATCGACATCGCCTACCGTCATTGCGAGCGCCTGGTGCGGCTGGTGAACGACATGCTGGACGTGCAGAAGATCGAATCGGGCAAGGTGCAGCTGGCGTGCCGCGACCAGCCCCTGCTGCCGCTGTTGAAGGACGCAGCCGGCGCGATGCAGGGCCATGCCCGGGAAGCGGGCGTACGTATCGAATGCGGCTGCGGCGCCGGCGAGCTGCATGCCGAGGTCGATGCGGACCGCCTGACCCAAGTGCTAACCAACCTGCTGTCGAACGCCATCAAGTTTTCGGCGGCCGGCAGCGCGGTCGAGTTGCGCCTGGACCGGCACGTCGATGGTGTACGCATCTCGGTGCTCGACCGCGGCCCCGGCATTCCGGAGAGCTTTCGCAACCGCATCTTCCAGCGGTTCGCACAGGCGGACGACGAAACCGCGCGCCGTCATGGCAGCGGCCTGGGCCTGAGCATCAGCCGCAACATCGTCGAGGAACACGGCGGACGGCTGGATTTCGAGGACCGCGAAGGCGGCGGCACCGCCTTCCATGTGGATTTGCCGCTGTCCAACGCAACGGCTGTAGAAACCATGTAGTTGCTGAAAAGCATCAGAATTTCGTAATTTACTGATATTTCCGTTTCTGGATTTGCTGATTTGGCCGTGTTCTGGCATAGTTGTCGTGCGGCAACTAACAAATCAACTTATCTCGTACGGAGCCATCATGTTTGCATCGAAGTTTTCCAAGTCTGTCCTGAGCGCCCTCATCATTGCGGTCCTGCCCGGCCTGTCCGGCGCCGCCGTGTACAGCAACGGCAGCCGGCCTTCGAGCTTCGACGTGACCATGAAGATCGTGGCCGACTGCACCATCGCCGCCAACGGCATGGACTTCGGCCAGCGCCAGGGCGTCCTGACACAGGCCGTGAGCGCGAGCTCGGCGATCAACGTGACCTGCACCAACACCACGCCGTACAACGTCGGCCTGGACGCCGGCACCGGCACCGGATCGAGCGGTACGACCCGCTACATGAGCGGCACCGGGGCCAACGCCGCGACCGTGCGCTTCAACCTGTACCAGGCGCCGGGTTCCGGCCTGTGGGGCAACAGCCAGGGCACCGACACCCTGGGCGGCACCGGTACCGGCACCCTGCAGACCCTGACCGTGTACGGCGAGATCCCGTCGCAGGCCTCGCCGGTGCCGGACACCTATAAATCGACCATCACCGCGACCGTCTACTTCTGACCGAACCTGCGATGTCCCGACTTTCCTCGACCTTCGTTTCCTTGCGCGCCGCGATCCTGGCAGCGGCCGCCCTGTGCTTTGCGCTGCCATCCCTGGCTGCCAATCTGCAGATCTCGCCGGTGTCGATCCAGTTCCGCGCGGGGCAGGGCGCATCGAGCGTCAGCCTGCAGAACTACGGCGATGCGCCGCTGGTCGGCCAGGTGCGCGTGTATGCCTGGGACCAGCGCGATGGCCAGGACGTCCTGACGCCGGCCGTCGACGTCGTCGCCAGCCCGCCGGTCATGGAAGTCGCGGCCCGCAGCAGCCAGGTGATCCGGCTGGTGCGCCGCAATCCCGCGCAGGGCGCGGCCGAGCAGAGCTACCGCATCCTGATCGATGAAGTCCCGCGCGACGACGCCGGCGGCAGCGGCGTGGCGATTCGCCTGCAGTATTCGGTGCCGGCCTTCGTGCAGCCGGTCGACCCGCAGGCCGCTCCCAAATTGCGCTGGGAACTGTTTCGCCGCGACGGCGCCTGGATGCTGAGGGTGCGCAACGACGGCAGCATGCACGCGCAGATCGGCGCGGCCACGCTGCATGCGAACGGCAAGGATTACCCGCTCAGCAAAGGCCTGCTGGGCTATGCGCTGGCCGGCAGGATGCGCGAATGGCGCCTGCCGGTCGACGGCGCGCTTGCGCTGGGCGCAGCCGGCGCCGCACTGGCGATCGACGCCAACGTCAACGCCCAGGCGCAGACCGCCAGCGGCACCGTGGTGCGCGAGTAAAACGGTGCGGGGCTGGTGCGGCAGGACGGCAATGCCGGCGGCGATGGCGCGCGTGCTGCGCGCCATCGCCGCCGGCCCGCTGCTGGCCGCCTGCCTGTGCGCGCATGCCGCAGACGGCGCAGCGGCAGCGGAGCTGTACCTCGAAGTCAGCATCAACGGCGCCAGGACCGGCCAGGTACTGTCCTTCCGCCAGGGGCCGAACGGCTTGCGCGGCAGCGTCCAGGGCCTGCGCGAGATCGGCCTCGACCCGGCCCGCTTCGGCGTCGACGGCCAGGAAGAATTCGAGCTCGGCGCGGTGGCCGGGCTGACCTGGAACTACGACGCCGCCGCGCAGGCCATCGACCTGATCCTCGCCGACAAGCTGCGCGCACCGTTCGAACTGCAGGCGCGCACAGTACGGCCCGGCGGCCCGGGGCAGGCCGACCCGGGCATCGTCCTCGACTACGACCTGTACGGCCAGCTGGGCGGCGGCACCCGCGTCGTCGCCTTCAACGAGCTGCGCGTGTTCGGTGCGCACGGCCTGTTCACCAGCAGCGGCAGTGCCGTTCTCCGCGGCAGCGGCCAGCGCTTCACGCGCTACGACAGCGCCTGGACCTGGTCCGATCCCGCCACGCTGCAGACCGTGCAGGTCGGCGACTTCGTCTCGCCTTCGCTCGGCTGGAGCCGGGCATTGCGCATGGGCGGCATCGCCTGGCGCCGCAACTTCGACCTGCGTCCCGACCTGCTGACCTATCCGGTGGCCGCGCTGCGCGGCTCGGCGGTGGTGCCCAGCAGCGTCAGCCTGTACGTGAACGGCGTCCAGCAGTACAGCGCCGAGGTGCCCACCGGTCCCTTCGTGGTCGACCAGGTGGCCGGCCTGAACGGCGCCGGCCAGGCGACAATCGTGACCCGCGACGCGCTCGGCCGCTCGGTCGCGGCCTCGCTGCCGCTGTACGTCGATACCCGCCTGCTTGCCAAGGACTTGAGCGATTTCGCCTTCGCGCTCGGCATGGTGCGGCGCGACTACGGCATTCGCTCCTTCGGCTATGCGAAGGCGCCTGCGCTGACGGCGTCGGCGCGCCATGGCTGGTCGGAGGCGCTGACGCTGGAAGGCCATGCCGAAGCAGGGTGCAGCCTGGTGAACGCCGGCGCCGGCGCCCTGGTGCGGGTGGGCAGCGCCGGCGGGGTGCTCAGCGCATCGCTGGCCGCCAGCAGCCGTACGGCGGGGAGCGGCGCGCGCGGCCTGCAGGCCAGTCTCGGCTACCAGTATATCGCGCAGCGCTTCGGGCTCGACGTGCAGAGCACGCGCGCCGGCGCCGGCTATGCCGATCTCGGCACCCTGGAAGGCACGCCGGTCAGCCGCGTCAACGACCGCGCCAGCCTGAGCCTAGGTCTGCAGCGGGCCGGCAGCGCCAGCCTGAGCTACGTGCACTACCAGGCGGCGCAGCAGCAGGCGGTGCGCCTACTGGCGCTGGCCTGGTCGCGCACGCTCGGCCGCGGCGTCTTTTTCAGTCTGAGCGGCTACCGCGACCTCGCAAGGCGCGATGCGCGCGGCTTGATGGCCACGCTCAGCTTCTCGTTCGGCGAGCGCACCGCGGTCAATGCCGGCGCCGGCAGCCAGGGCGGGCAGCGCAACCGCAGCCTGACCATGTCGCGCGCGCCGGATTTCGGCGGCGGCTGGGGCTGGGGCTTGCAAAAGGGCGGCAGCGGCGCGCTGGATTATGCCCAGGCCCAGCTGCAGTACCTCGGCAGCGCCGGCCAGCTGATGGCGAGCTCGCTGCAGTCCGGCGATACGCGCAGCAGCTCGGTGGGGCTGAGCGGCTCCCTGGTGGCGATGGACGGCGCGGTGGTCGCGGCGCGCCGCGTCGGCCGCGGTTTCGCGATGGTCAGCACCGGCGTGCCGGACCTGCCGGTGATGCACGAGAACCGCGAGATCGGCCGTACCGGCGCCGACGGCCGCCTGCTGGTGCCGGACCTGATGCCGTATGCCGGCAACCAGATTGCGATCGATCCCTCGAACCTGCCGGCCGATGCCCGCATCGCCAGCACCGTGCTGGACGTGGTGCCGCAGGCCGGGGCCGGCGTGGTGGCGGCCTTCCGCGTCGAGCGCTACCGCGCCGCCACCGTGATCGTGCAGGGGGCCAACGGCAAGCCGCTGGCGCCCGGTACGCCGGTCACGCGGCCGGACGGTAAGCCCGCCACCGTTGTCGGCTACGACGGCGTGGTCTTTCTCGACGGTCTCGATGCCGACAACGAAATCGTCGCTGGACAGGGCGCAGCGGCCTGCCTGCTGCGCTTCGCGTGGCGCGCGGGCGCCGCCGGCCAGCTGGCGACGATCGGACCGCTGCGCTGCGCGCCCAAGCAGACATCCAACAAGGAAAACCCATGAGCAAACGCTTCACGATCTTCTGGCGCGCGCTGGCGTTGGCCGCGCTGTTCCTGTTCGGCCCCCTCGACGCCCGCGCCGACAGCTGCAGTGCGAACATGACCGACATCGTGTTTATCGGCGTGAACCCGACCGCCAACACCGACTATTACGCGAACGGCACCCTGACCGTCACTTGCAGCTGGACCGCACTGACCGGGACGCCGCCGGTGCTGCTGTTCCCCAACGTAGCGGTGTGCGTGTACCTCGGCGTCGGCAGCGGCGGCGGCTCCGGCAACCCGCGCTACATGACGAACGGGGGCGAGACGCTGCCTTTCAATCTGTACGTCGACAACACCTATGGCGCCGCCTCGATCTGGGGCGGCAACGGCCTGCCGGCCAGCTCGGCCTACATCACCGGCACGATGACGGGACTGGTGGCCCTGGGCAGCGTCAGCCGCAGCATTACCGTGTACGGCAAGATCCCGGCAAGTGCGCTGGCCGGCGTGAAAACCTCGGGGAATGCGGATACCGTCTACAGCGCCAGCTTCGCCGGCTTCGGCCGCATCAGTTACGCTTTCTTCGGCCTGATCTCGTCGCCGTGCACGGCGGGGGCGACGTCCTCGTTTTCCTTCAACGCCAAGGCAACCGTGCAAAACAACTGCCTGATCAGCACCGGCAATCTGGCATTCGGCAGCAACAGCGTCCTGAAGGCCGCGGTACGTTCCAGTGCGGCCATGAACGTGCAATGCACGGCCAATACCGCCTATCAGGTATCGCTCGGCGCGGGTGCGAGCGGCGACGTCTCGGCGCGCAGGATGCGCAATGCGGTGACGGGAGAAACGATCGCGTACCGGATTTCGAGCACGCCGGACGGCACGCCCTGGGGCGACGGCAGCCGCGGCACGGCGGCCTACACCGGCGTCGGCAGCGGCGCGGTCCAGACGATCACGATGCATGGCCAGGTACCGGCGCAAGCCACGCCGTCGCCGGGCGACTACAAGGACACCGTCATCGCGACGCTGGTATTTTGATCAGAAAGTGATTTGCCAGGTCTGGCCGTCCGCCTGGACGCCGGACTGGCTTGCGGCCGGGGCTTGCGGCTCGGTCTGCGCCTGGCCCGATACCTGGTAGGGAGAATTGTGGCCGCAGGCCACAGTCGGGACGGCGTTGCGCGCGTCATCCTGCAACTGCACGGTGCAGCTTTCCTTGACGACGAAGCTGACTTCCATGGTCGCGGCGGCGGTGGTGGCTGCGGTGGCGGTGCCGGCGATGTTCAGCATGGACAACAGCAGGGCGCCCAGTACGATTCGCTTCATTTCCACACCCTCCTTTTCGTCCTTGATGATTGCTCGGTTGAGACCATTATCGAATGATACTCGATAGTTTCCGAATGGCAATGTTTGGCATGTTTGCCGGCGAACTCGACTGAGGAAGCGTGCTTGCGGGATTTGCCGGATTGGCCAGGGAAGCCAGCGGAATCTGCTGCTGTTCATGCGCTGACGGATCGGCGCCGCCATGCGGCTTTACCGCTTTTTCGGGCTTGAACCTGGATCGGGCAAGCTTAGAGGATTTCCTCTAATCAACGAAAAAGTGAGAATGTGTGATAAAGATGCCGCAGTGCCGCGGCCAGGCGCTCAGGGAAGGCCGAGCAGGACGGCGGCAGCTTCGCTCAGGCTTTGCGGGCTGAAAGGCTTGATCATGTAGCGGTCGGCACCGGCGGCCATCCCGGCTTCGACGTCGCTCTTCTGGCCGCAGGCCGACAGCAGCAGTACGGCGGTGCCACGATTGGCTTCGTCGGCCTTGATCGCGGCGCAGACGTCCAGGCCGCTGTCCTTGCCCAGCCATACGTCGAGCACGACCAAGTCAGGTTGTTCGCTGCGTACCAGGTCCAGGCCCTGGGCGGCGTTCGATGCCTGTACGATCCTGCCCAGCGAGCGCAGGGTCATGCGGATCAGCAGGCGCAAATCGTCCTGGTCTTCGACGATCAGAATGGTCTTATCCATGGGACGCTTCGGCGGGCAGCCAGACCGTGACCGTCGTGCCGGCATCCGGCTGCGATTCGATGTCGACGCGGCCGCCGTGCAGGTCGACGATTTCCTTGAAGATCGTCATGCCCAGTCCGCTGCCTTGCACGTTGGGCGAATTACCTGCGCGGTAGAAGGCCTCGAAGATGCGCGCCTGCTGCTCTGCCGACATGCCGATGCCGCGGTCGGCGATGCGGATCCCGATCATGGTCCTGGCGTCGGCCGCGACCGCACGCGCGCTCACGTCGATCAGGCTGCCCTCGCTCGAATATTTGATGCTGTTGCTGAGGATATTCATGAGCGCCTGCTGCATTTTCTGGGTGTCGGCGGCCAGTGCCGGCAGCCCGTCCTGCAGCGCGGTCCGGATGCGGTGGTTCTGGCCCAGGCCGTTCAGGCCCGCCATGGTCTGGTCCAGCAGCTCGGCCACCCCGACTGTCCGGATCTGCAAGCCCTGCACACCCCCTGCTTCGATGCGCGCGAGGTCGAGCAGCTGGTTGATCAGCTCGACCAGGCGGCTGGCCTGGCGGTGAATGATCTCAAGAAGTTCGCGGCTGGTGGCGGCATCGAATTCGCGCTTCAGCAGCAGTTCGGAAAAGCCGAGGATGCTGGCCATCGGCGTGCGCAGTTCGTGGGTCGCGGTCGTGAAGTGCTTGCGGCGGCGTTCGTCGGTAGCGTGATTCCGCTGATGCAATTCGCGTTGTTGCGTGGCATCCCGGACGATCACCGCGAAGCCCAGCGGCATCGGCGAGATCTTGAATTCGAGCGGCAGCGAGCTGCCATCGCTGCGGCTGCCGCCGGCCTCACGCGCTTCCCCATCCGCGGCGAGGGACAGGGCGGCGGCATTGACACCCAGCAGGTCGCAAGCGTTGCGGCCCGCGAGCCCACCGCTGGGCGCCCCGAACACCTTTTCCGCCGCCGGATTCGCAAACAGGACGGCGCCGTCGGGGCCGAGCATCATGGCCCCGTCCGGGAGGTATGCCAGCAGGCTGGCGCTATGCGCGTCTTTTTGCATGATGCATTCGTCAGGCTGGTTGGAGCGCGCCTTCGACCAGACTGCGCAGACGCGCGAAGGATGCCGGTTTCGGGAAGAAAGGAATGTCTGCAGGCAGGCCCATCGAAGCAACGGTTCCCTGGTCGAGACCGCTAATCACGGCAATCGCCATACCGGCGTAGGCCGGATTGCTGCGCAGGGTACGGATCATGCGGAACCCGTCCATGCCTGGCATGTTGAGGTCGCTGATCAGCATGTCGGGCTTGCTCTCGCCGATCTTGATCAAGGCCTCGAACCCGTTGCTTGCCTTGATCAGTTCGAACGGCAGGCCCCAGCCGGCCATTTCGAGTTCGTACAGGCGCAGCATGGTGGCATCGTCGTCGACGATCAGGAGCTTTTTCGTGCCGTTCGCTTCGCCTCCCGCGGCTGGCTCGGCCGTGGCGACCGTCGTGCCGCCGACCGCTTCACGGCGCTGTTCGACCAGTTTATGTACCGAAGCGGTCGTGATGCGCCGGTGCCCGCCCGCTGTTTTCCAGGCATGCAGGACGCCGCTTTCGACCCACAACTGGATTGTGCGGTGCGAGACCCCGATCATCTCGGCGGCCTGCTTGGTAGAACAGAACTCGGGCGTCTCAGCCCCGTGAGTCGAAGCTTGGGAAGCGGTGATTTTCATATTTTCCGATTTTATCGAATTAATTCTTTGCGTCAAGCTCTTGCTCTACCGCACGCGGCGCAAAGGCCAAGTCCTGGCCCGGATCGGAAGCGATGGATACGGATACTGCTGTCACCGGCTTGCCGTGCACTGCGACCGGTTCCGAGAAAGTATAGGTGCCTGCCAGCGGCAGGGCGACGGAAAGCGCCAGTATCCCCAAGCGCGTCATTGGTCCTACCCGCTTCGCGTCGTCGACAGCACAGGTCAAATCGCTGGGAAGGAAGGTTTCGTTTTTACTGATTTCATGCATGAGTGCATGTTACTGGATTTGCTGATTTTTGCAATCCGAATCGTACTGTAAGATGTTGTTTTACAGTAATAGAACATGCCTTGTTGCTAATTTTCAACGCGAGAGTGCTTGCTCGACGGCGGCTTGCAGACGTGAAAACTGTACCGGCTTGGTGAATACGGGAATATCGGCAGGCAAACCGAGCGCGGCGATTGTCGCAGTGTCCAGGCCGCTTACGACAATGATGCGCAAGTCCTGACGGTCTGGATCCTTCCTCAGCGTACTCACCATACGAAAACCATCCATGCCCGGCATATTCAGGTCGCTGATCAACAGGTCGGGCGCATGTTCGCCGATCTTCAGCAGGGCTTCGAAACCGTTGTGCGCTTTCAGGATATCGAGAGGCAGCGGCCAGCCCAGCATTTCCAGCTCGTACAAGCGCAGCAAACTCGGATCGTCGTCAACCACGAGGATCTTGAAATTCCTGCTGGTTATCGGGGAATCTTTCATGGCCGGCGTTAGCACACCGCGGCGTTCCTCCAACAAGCGCGCCACCGAACTCATGGCGATACGACGATGACCGCCTGCGGTTTTCCATGCTTGCAAGGTACCGGCTTCTACCCATAGCTGGATCGTGCGGTGCGCTACGCCGAGCAGGCTTGCTGCTTCGGCAGTCGTACAGAATTCTTTGGCGGGTACGTCGTTCATGAGGTGAGAATGTGTGAGATTTCAGTGTCAATATAACTGCGGCAACTTAGTTGCACACGGGTTTTCTTGTAACAGCTTGCTAAAACAGCAGTTCACGTTTTTATTTGGCAACAAATTTCTGCTTTTGCTGATTTTTCTGATTTTATTGTTTACGTGTGGAAAAATATGTTGCATGATTTAATAAGAACGCCTCATGACAACCGACTGAAAGGATGGCTGTGTTAAGTAAATTGAAACTGGGTGCCCGCTTGGGACTGTGCTTCGGCATCTTGCTGGCAATGATGCTGGCGATTGCCATCATGTCCGCCTGGCGCCTTGAAACGACTGCGCAGACCATCGCCGACGCCACACGTATCCGCCAGAACGAACTGGCTCCGCTGTACACCGTTCGCGAAGCGCTGGCACAGACCGGCATTTCAGCGCGCAATGCCTTCATCCTCGCGGACGATGCCGAAGCGGCCGAAGAACTGAACCTGCTCGACCGCCACCGCGACACCTATCTCGAGCACCTGGCGCGGCTGGAACCGGTCCTTGCCGGCCGCCCGGAGTTCGAAAAAGCGCGCGCCGGCTTGCACCGGATGGCGGAAGAACTGGCGCGACCGCGCCGCTACCGCAAGCCACATGAGATGGAGGCCTATGCCCGTTTCCTCATCAATGAATGCAATCCTCTGCGGCGCCGTATCGTCGTCGACCTGAACGATGTCATCCGCGTCATCGAAGCCGACCTGAACCTTGCCAGCCGCCAGGTGAACGAAGTGACCGCACTGTCCACGCGTATCGTCGCTGCGATGGCGGCGTTTGCCGTTGCCGTTGGCATCGCGCTGGCGATCCTGGTGACCCTGAGCGTGGTGCGGCCGGTGCGGCGCGCCTGCGCATTCGCCGAAGCCGTCGAATGCGGCGACCTGACGATGCCGCTCGATGCCGGCGGGAAGGACGAGCTGGGCACGATGATGCGAACCCTCGACCGGATGCGTGCCGGTCTGTCGGGTATCGTCCACGAAGTGCGACAGGGCGCGACGGCGATCTCCTCTGTGACGGAAGAAATCGCATGCGCCAACCACGACCTCTCGCGCCGTACCGAATCGCAGGCCTCGGCGCTGCAGCAGACGTCGGCATCGATGCAGATCCTGACCGGCGTGGTCAGGCAGAACGCGGACACTGCACAGACAGCGGGCCAGGCCGCAGCCGCGGCCGCTTCGGTAGCGGCGCAGGGCGGGGTCGTGATGGATCAGGTGATCGACAAGATGTCGACCATCGACAGCGCGGCGGCGCGCATCGTCGACATCATCGAGGTCATCAACGGTATCGCCTTTCAGACCAATATACTGGCGCTCAACGCGGCGGTCGAGGCAGCTCGCGCTGGCGAACAGGGACGCGGCTTTGCCGTCGTTGCCAGCGAGGTCCGCGGGCTGGCGAGCCGTTCGGCTGCTGCCGCGAAGGAAATCAAGGGCTTGATCGACGAATCCGTGTCGGCAGTCGCCGCCGGCTCGGAACTGGTCGAGAAGGCCGGTCGCACGATGCAGGAAATCGTCGGCAAGGTCAGCTTCCTGGCTGGCACGATGCGGAATATGGCGTCCGCCAGCGACGGCCAAGCCACCAGCGTGCGCGAGATCAATGTGGCGGTCAGCCATGTGGATGGACTAACCCAGCAGAATGCAGCTCTGGTGGAAGAAGCCGCCGCCGCCGCGCAATCGCTGCACGAGCAGTCGATCCACCTCGCCGCCCAGGTCGGAAAATTCCGACTGGCAGCCTACCAGGAAGCGCCGGCCGCAGACACGGCGACACAACGCGAACGCTGGGCAGTTCCGCGCCGTCCCGCCGGCCTGCTCGCTATGCCGGCCTGATCTGTTTGAAGGGCGTTAGAAGGGCGGCGGCTGGTCGGGTACCGGCGGCGGCCGGTGGAGGTCGATCTCCGTGCGCCGTGCAACGCCCAGGTCGGTGTCCTCGACAAGACGCTGAGACTGGAAGGCCGCATGCGTGCGCACACCATGCGGCTGGAGCGCGGCCAGCATCACCGGCAGGGCCGGGAAGTGCGACTGCAGCCGGGCCAGCAGCGCATCGCCCATGCCGGGCACGACCCAGGCCGGCGGCGGGAAAGCCACCGCCACCCGCACGCCCTTCAGCACCGTCACCGCAACGTCAATCTTCATGCCGCCGCCCTCAAATGCGGTCGCTTTCCTTGCGCACCACGCGCCCGATCAGCAGGCATTCCGCACCCTTGCAGAGCTTGCGGTGGTAGCGGCGCTGGTCCGGATTGTCCGAGGTCAGCCACCACTGGCCGGCATCGCGCGCCAGGCGCTTGACCACGGCCTCGCCCTCGTAATTGAAGGCGTAGACGGCGCCGTCGACCGGCTTGGTGTCGCGGGTGTTGATGATCACGATGTCGTCCTCGTACAGCGAGGGTTCCATGCTCTCGCCCTTGACCAGGATCGCGATCAGGTGCTCGGGGCGCAGCTGGTGACGCTCGATCCAGGAGCGGCGCAGGCCGAGGGTGCCGCCTTCGCGCTGTTCGGGTTCCGTCTGGAAGCCGGTGATGCCGGCCGACAGGCGCAGCTTGACCATCTGGATCTGGATGAACTCGGCGTCGTCGTTGGCGGCGGCGCGCACCGGCATGGCTTCGCGTACCCCATGCAGCGGTGCGTGGCGCGGATCGCCTTCGCCGGTCATCAGCCAGATATGGGAAAACCCGAGCTCGCGCTCGAGGTTGAGGGCGTAGCGGATATCCATCGACTTGATTTTCCCGGTCAGCCATTGGTTGACCACGCTCTTGGAGGCGCCGGACGCCTTGACCAGGCCGGTCTGGCCGCGTTCGCCCTCCAGCTCGGGCAGGTCTTGATGGATGAGGCTCAGCCGTTCAGCCAGGGAATTCATGTTTAGCATCCTAAACTCGATTGGTGTAGTGTTCTTGACTTGGATCAGTTTAGAGTTCTATACTCGTATCGAATACTAAACCTTTACGAAGCAATAATCAACGTGGGAGACATGCCATGATCGCGATTTTTTATCTGAAGCTCGTTGCCGTCCCGTTCGCCGCCGGGCTGGCGGCCACCGGCCTCGGTTTTCTGTTCCTGTGGCCGAAGTCGGGACGCGAGGCGGCGGCGCGCTTCGCCTGCACGCTGCTGGCCTGTGCCGTGGCCGGTCCTTGCCTGGCGATTGCCGCCTATTGCTGGTGGCCGGCGCTGTTCGACTCGAGCGGGCAGTTCGCGATCCTGGCCGGCGGTCCGGCCGAACTCGGCGTGCTGCTGGCCGCCGCACCCTTCCTGGTGCTGGCGGGCTTGCCGGCATGGTGGATCGTCGGCGCGCTGCTCTTGTGGTTCGAACGGCGCCGCAGCAAGGACATTGCCGAGATCGCGCACGATGCCGCCGAGGCGGTGCGGCATGTGCGGGAAACATTGTGAGGAGGATCTTGCGCTACGCTAATCAAGATTCCAGTTCGCATCACATTCGGGCAGACTCGTCGATATAACGCAAGAGTTCACGCCGAACCTGTCTTGTTGGGGCCGCTATCGATGGCTAGATTGGAGCCTGCCGTCCCGATCAAGTTACCAAGGAGTTCACCATGAAGCGCAAGCTGCACCCCCTTTCCGAACTGGTCCACCGTGCCCAGGCCGCGCTGACGCCCGACTTACGCGCCAGGCGGCGCCGCCGGCGCAGCCTGCTGGCCGCAAGCCTGCTGGCGATGGCCGGCATGGCCTTGCCCGCGCTGCCAGCCATCGCCCAGTCCGGCTGGAATACCGAACACTGGGTCGGCACCTGGGGCACGGGCCCGGCCGGCCCGCCGCTGGCAGCCCAGACGCAAACCTTCAACGACCAGACCCTGCGCCTGATCGTGCACTCCAGTATCGGAGGGAAATCGGTCAGGATTCGTGTATCGAATACCTTCGGCACTACCCCGCTGCGCATCGGCGAAGCCCATGTGGCGCTGCGCCAGAGCGGCAGTACCATCGTTGCCGGCAGCGACCGTCCGCTGACCTTCAGCGGCAACCGCTCGATCACGATCCCGCCCGGCGCACCGGTGCTGTCCGATCCGGTCGACCTCGACGTGCCGGCCCTGTCCGACCTGGCGATCAGCCTTCACCTGCCGGGCAGCGTGCAGGCCACCACCATCCACGGCTCGGCCTTCCAGACCAATTACGTCTCGCTGCCCGGGAACTTCACCGGCGCCGCTGTCTTCCCGACCGACCGGACGATTACTTCCTGGCCCTTCCTGACCGAGGTGGACGTGAATGCGCCGGGCGCGGCATCGATTGTCGCGCTGGGTGACTCCATCACCGACGGCGCCGTCACCACGCTCGACACCAACCGCCGCTGGCCCGACCTGCTGGCGCTGCGCCTGCAGACGGCCCGCGATGCGCTGGGCGCCTCGGCGGCCGGCAAGCAGACCAAGGCGCTTGCCACTACCTCCGGCCTGGTCGCCTGGGGCACCGGTCTGGGCGTGGTCAACCGCGGCATCGGCGGCAACCGCCTGCTGCGCGATCCGGGCGAACAGCCGCTGTTCGGCCGCGCCGCGCTGGAGCGCTTCGACCGCGACGTGATCGCCACCGCCGGCGTGCGCTATATGGTGGTCCTGATCGGCATCAACGACATCGGCCATCCCGGCACCGGCACCATCCCGGCCTCGGAAGAACCGACTGTGGGCGAGCTGATCGCCGGCTACCGTCAGTTGATCGCGCGCGCCCATGCCAAGGGTATCGCGGTGTACGGCGCCACGCTGACGCCTTTCGAAGGCACGGTCTTCCCCGGCTATTACTCGCCGGAGAAGGAACAGATCCGCCAGGGCGTCAACAACTGGATCCGTTCCGGTGACGAGTTCGACGGCGTGATCGACTTCGACCGCGCGGTGCGCGATCCCAGCCATCCGACCCGCATGCTGCCGGCCTACGACAGCGGCGACCACTTGCACCCGAACGACCTCGGCATGCAGGCGATGGCGAACGCGATCCCGCTGCAGCTGTTCCGTAGCCTGGGCAACGCCACTGCCGCCGGCGCTGCAGCCAAGCACTGAGCTAACTTGCACCGAGCCGGACATCGGCTTCCTCCATCACGGGAAGGGTCGGGCGCGGCGCCAGCAGTTCCAGCGCCGCCTCGACCACGCGTTCCGGCGCCACGCCCGCCAGGCAGGCGTGGTGGCCGGCCGGGCAGGCGCTCTTGAAGCAGAAGCGGCAGGGCACGTCCTGAAACAGCACGCGGCTGCGCACCTTCCAGGGCGTGTGCTGCGGGTTGGTCAGCGCGTACAGGTCGACCACCGGCGTGCCCACCGCCGCCGCCATGTGGGCCGGACCGCTGTTGTTGGTCAGCGCGACGGCCGCCAGGCGCAGCGCGGCGCCCAGTTCCCCCAGGCTCAGCTGGCCCGCCAGCGAATGCACCGGCACCCCGCAGCCGGCGCGGATTTCCTCGATGAGCGGGCTTTCCGCAGCACTCCCCGTGATCACCGCCGGCAGGCCGCTGCGTCGTACCAGCAGTCCGAGCGCCCGCGCCCAGTGCGTGGCCGGGTAGCGGCGCGAGGCCGCGCTGGCGCCGGGATGCAGCAGCAGCCAGGGCCGGTCGGCGTCGATGCCGAGCCGCAGCAGGCGCGCGCGCACGGCCGCCAGGTCGGCGGTGCGCAGCGCGAAGGACAGCGACAACTGCGCGCCAGTCAGCGGCGCCGCGCCGGCATGCCGCACCAGCGCGAGCTGGCGCTGCACCTCGTGCCGTACCAGCGTGTGCGGTTCCGGATCCTCGACCCAGTCGCTCAGCAGGTGGTAGGGATTCTCGCGGCAGTGGGCGAGCCGCAGCGGGATGCCGGCCAGCCAGCACAACATCGCCGCGGGCAGGGCGCTTTGCGTATAGGTCGTGAACACCACTGCTGCATCGAAGCGGCGCGCGGCCAGGGTGGCGGCCAGCGCATGCAGCGCGTCCGGGCCGGCCGGTTGTTCCTGCTTCATCCAGGGCGCCGCATGCACGATTGCGTCGTCGATTTCCGGAATGAAGGGCGCGACCGCCGCGCCGGCCGGCGAGCTCAGCAGGGTCAGGCTGCGCCCAGGCAGGGCTTGCTTCAGCGCCCGCATCGCCGGGGTGCACATCAGGACGTCGCCGAGGGCATCCAGGCGCACGCACAGGATGCGGCGCGCCTGCACCCAGCGCGCCGCAGTGTCTGCCATGTCTGCCGTGTCTGCGCTCATTCGGCGTCCCCGTGGCCGGCGATCAGCACCGCGGCGGCATACAGGTCGGGCGCCATGCGGGTTGGGATGCGGCGCGGACCGAGCCGCCACTCGGTTTCGTTGCCGTTATCGATCAGCACCGTGCGGCAGCCGGCGCGGTTGCCGGCTTCGACGTCGTGCAGGATGTCGCCGATCATCCAGGACGAGCGCAGGTCGATGCCATGGTCCTGCGCCGCCTGCAGCAACAGGCCGGGCATGGGCTTGCGGCAGTGGCAGTCGCGGGCATAGGCGCCGACGCTGCCGTCCGGATGGTGCGGGCAGTAATAGAAGCCGTCGAGCGTGAGCTGCTCGCGGAACAGCAGGTCCTGCAGGCGGTTGTGGACGGTCTCCATGGCCGGCTCCTGGATGCGGCCGAAGGCGATGCCGGCCTGGTTGGTGACGACAAAGAAGCGGTAATCGAGCCGCGACAGCAGGCGCAAGGCCGCGCCCGCCCCGCTGCTCAGGGTGATGCGCTGCGGCTCGACGTTGTAGGGCAGGTCGTCGACCAGCGTGCCGTCCTTGTCCAGGAAGATCGCTTTCATGGCCAGGACGTCTCCCGCACCGGCAGCACTGTGAGTTCGGGCACCACGCTGGCGCGCGGCAGCAGCAGGGCGCCGAGGATGGCGTGGGCGACGTCGGCCGGGTCCTGCAGCGCCTCGGGGTCGAGGTCGGGGAAGCGGTCCAGCAGGAAGGGCGTGCGCATCCCGCCTGCCACCACGGCGGTGACGCGGATGTTGTGGGGGCGCAGTTCCGCGTGCAGCGCATGCGACAGACCCAGCAGTCCCCATTTGCTGGCGTGGTAGGCGCTGGCGTTCGGCCAGGCGCGCTTGGCGGCGGTGGAGGCGATGTTGACGATGTCGCCGCTGCCTTGCCGGCGCATGTGCAGGGCCGCCTGCTTGGACAGCATGAAGGGGCCGTTCAGGTTGGTGCCGATCACGCGCAGCCAGTCCTCTTCGCTCAGCTCGTCGATCGGCAGGGTGACGTCGGTGCCGGCATTGTTGACCAGGATGTCGAGGCGCCCCATGCGGTCGAGCGAGTGCTCGATGGCGGCGCGGGCCTGGATCGCGTCGGCGACGTCGAGCTCGGCGGCTTCGGCGCGCACGCCGTGCGCGCGCAGGCGCGGCAGCAGTTCCTGCAGGGCGCCGGGGCGGATGTCGGCCGCCACGATGTCGGCGCCGGCGGACGCCAGCGCGTGCGCGAGCGCCGCACCGAGGCCGCTGGCGGCGCCGGTGATGAAAGCGGTCTTGCCTTGCAGGGCGTCGAAAGCGGAAGCGGAAACGGAAGTGATGGATGGCTCGGCCATGTCGGCTCCTAGGTTTGGGTCAGATCGATGGCGGCGCGCGCCGGCGATTCGGGTTGTGATTCGGCCAGCACGGCGGCATACACCGCGGCGACCTGCTCGGCGACGCTGCGCCAGGTGTAGTGGCGGTAGGCGCGCCGTAGTCCGGCCTCGCCCATGCTGCGGGCGAGCTGGGGATTGCGCTGCAGGGTGGCAAGGCGCTCGGCCACCGCCTGCGGATCGCGCGAAGGCACCAGGAAGCCGGTGCTGCCGTCGACCACCGTGCTCTTGATGCCGCCGACTTCGGAGCCGACCACCGGGCGGGCGCAGGCCATCGCTTCCACCGGGGTGATGCCGAAGGGTTCGTACCAGGGCGTGGTCACGAATACGTCGGCGGCGCTGTACCAGGTGCGCAGCTCGGCGCGCGGCTTCTGGCCGACAAAGCGCACGTGCTCGAGCACGCCCAGGCGCGCGGCCAGGGCGCGCAGGCGCGCGATCTCGGGACCGTCGCGTCCGCCGGCGTGCATGTCGCCGCCGACCACCAGCAGCTCGGCATCGATCCCGTGCTGCGAGCGCAGCAGGGCGATGGCCTGGATCACGGTATCGACGCCCTTGCGCGGCACCATGCGGCCCAGCTGCAGAACGGTGAAGCGGTTTGAGTCCAACCCCAGGACGCTGCGCGCTTCCAGCTGGTCCTGCGGCCACAGTTCGGCCGGATCGAAGCCGCAGGGCGCGACCGCGATGCGGTCCGGGCTGGCGCCGTACAGCTGCTCCATGTCGAGCCGGTCCTGGGCGCATTCGGCGATGATGCGGTCGGCCTGCTGCATCAGCATGCTTTCGATGCGCATGCGCGCCGGCGGGAAGGCGTCGTCGGCGCCCTGGGCCAGGCGGCGCACCTGGCCGAGCGCGTGGAAAGTGATCACGAAGGGAATGCCGAGCATCTGCTTGAGGTGCCGGGCCACCATGCCGGACATGAAGAAGTTGGCGTGGACGATGTCGTACAGGGCCGGCTGGTGGCGCGCAAAGCGCGTGGTGAAACGCGCGAAAGCCTGCACGTGGGGCAGCAGCTGTTCCTTCGGCACGTGATGGGCCGGACCCGCCGGCACGTTCACCACGCGGACATTCTCGTGCCAGCGCACCAGCTGCTTCTGGCCGATAGCGTCGCGCCGCGTGAACACGTCCACCAGGTGGCCGCTCATCGCCAGCTCGCGCGCGAGGTGGGCCACGTAGACGTTCTGGCCGCCGCAGTCGATGCTGCCGGGCGAGGCCAGCGGCGAGGCGTGGTCGCTGATGAGGGCGATGCGCTTGGTGCGGGGGGCGTCGTCGAGTTTCATCTGGCGTCCTGGCTGGTCACGTAGCGCAGCGCCGCATCCCAGTCGGCGCTGAAGCGATCGATCGAAAAGCGCTCGAGTGCGGTGCGGCGGGCGCGCTCGCCCAGGCTGCGCGCGAGGGCGGGGGACTGCAGCAGCGCGCGCATGCAGTGGCGGAGCAGCTCGGCGTCGGTGACGGCATAGCCCGACACGCCGTGCTCGATGACGGTCGCCATCTCGGTGGTGGCGAGTGCCACGACCGGCATCCCGCACATCATGGCTTCCAGCGTGGACAGGCTCAGGCTGGAGTAGCGAACCGGGCTGAACAAGAAGCGGTAGCGGGCGGCGAAGGCCGGCAGCGCCGGGTGGTCGATCTCGCCCAGGCCGTCCATGTCGGCGGCGCCCATGCCGAGCAGGTCGAGCGGCAGCTCGCTGCGCAGCGCGGCGAACAGGTCGGCGCCCATGCGCCGCCCGCGCCTTGCCAGGTGGTTGGTGATCGTCAGGCCGCGTTCGAGCTCGCCGCTGTAGCGCACGCCCGGCGGGATGCTCACGCCGTGCTCGATGACGCGCACCGGCGTGCGCCCGCTGTCCCACATCAGCGCGTTGTAGGGCGTGACGTGGACCAGCAGGGTGTTGGGATCGTCGACCAGGTGGCGGGTGTCGGTCGGCCAGACCTGGCGGGGCGCTGCGCCGCCGGCCACTGCAAGACCCGGCGGATCATGCTCGAGGTAAATGCGGGGCAGGGCGCGCTGGGCCGGGGTCAGGAATTCGTATTGGTCCTTTTCCCAATGGTGGTCTTCCTGGAACAGGATGCAGTCGAATTCATGTTCACGGGCCTGTTCGGCCGGCAGGTCATGGACGTTGGGGCCGAAGGGGAAGGGGCCGCAGCGCCCGCCGTAGCCGGCCGGGCGGCCGGGCTTGGCCAGCACGTGGAATTCGTGTGGAACATGGGACAGGTAATACAGGTAGCTGCCGTGCGTGTGCCAGGTCAGGATGTTCAGGCGGCGCATGGCCTCCCCCCGTATGAATGATGTGACGGGTTCGACCGGGGTGGAAACGGCAGGGTTCCCTTGCACGCGGAATGCCTGAATCTGCGTCAAGCGTGCCGCGCGCGGGATGAAAAGAAAACGCGCCGGGGTGTTGCCACCCAGGCGCGTTCGGGAAAGTGCTACTGCAGTTTAGGGTTTGCGCTTGAAGCCGGTGTCGTCGTCCATGTTCTGGTCGCCGGACAGCTTGTTGGCGTAGCCCGGGCTGCGCGGGTAGCCGCCGGCGGCATCGTTCGAGTCGTGCGCCGGCGGGCCGCCGTCGGCCGCGCCGGTACCGGTCTGCGAGCCGGCGCGGTCGGTGCTGCCGGCCGCATTGCTGGCGCCGGTGTTGCCCGGCGAGCGCGGCAGGCCGCCGGCCACGTCGTTCGACTGATGCACGCCGCCGACGCTCGGCGCCTGGTTGGCCATCGATCCCGAGCCGGCCACGCCAAGCTGGGTGTTGCCGCGCTGGGCTTCCTGGCCGTCGCCGCCCGATCCGCTCAGCGGACCGCGCATGCCGCCGCCGTTGCGGGTGGAGTTGTCGGACACGTACAGGCTGCTGGTCTGCTGGCGGTTGCCGGTCGCGGAGCCCGCATTCAGACTGGTCGGCGCGCTTTGCGGACCGTGCATGCCGCCGCCGCTGGTGCCGCCCTGCATGCTGCCTGACGCGGCCCGACCGGACTGCATGCTACCGGACTGCATGTTGCCGCTGCCATGGTTCGGTCCCAGCGAGCCGCCCTGCAAGTCCGGCTGGTTGGCGTTTTGCGAAGCCATCGTGCCGCGCACCACGTCGCGGTGCATGTCGTGGCCTTCGGTCACGTTCACGCCGGAATCCTTCGGACGGTGTCCGATCGGCTGTTCCAGCATGCCATAGGCGCCGGACTTCTGTTCCATCTGGCGTTGGTGGCTGTCGGTGATGCCCTGCACGGGGCCGGAGCCGCCGTTCATCTGGGTCTGCATGGAGCCGCCCGGGGTGACGGACTGGTTGCCGCCGTCATCGCGGCCGCTCATGCCGCCGGGCTGCGCGCCCGGACCGGCGCCCGTCTGCTGCGTGCCCATGGTGTCGAGCCCCTGGTTGCCCTGCTGCTGCACGCCGAGGCCTTGGGGATAGGTGTGGTCGAGCGGTCCTTCGTCCGCGGTCTTGCCCTTCGAGCCGGGCGTCCATTTTTCGTTGGCGACGTTATTCGTCTGGTTGTTGACTTCGCTGCGCTGGTTCGCATCCATGGCCGTCTCCTTTCAACTGGAACGATGCATTCTCAATAAGATAATGCGCGCCCATTGGCAATTTCAGTATAGGAAGAGGCAGCAGGTGAATGTAGGACGATTACTGACGACTCGACCGCCAAGCTAGGGTTGTCATATTTACTACTGGAAGTTACTTTCAAATTTGCATTTTCTGTCTCACATTGTCCTACAAAGTCATCTGAAAACGTCCTATAGCCTCATCCATCCTCGCTGCATAAGATGATTCCGACTGACGCTCATCAACATCTGTCGAGAGCGTTGGGACAGGCCTGCCGCAGGACGCGGCGGTTTTACAGTGCAAAGAGGAGAGAGCACCATGGCTTCGAACAACCAGGGCAACAAACAGAGTGGCGGTACCAAAAACCGCGGTTTTGCGTCGATGGATCCGGAACGTCAGCGCGAGATCGCCAGCCAGGGCGGCAAGGCCGCTCACCAGAAGGGCACGGCGCACGAGTTCACCTCGGAAGAGGCTCGCCGCGCAGGCAGCATGAGCCATGGCAATCGCCAGTCGGCATCGGGCAGCTCGTCGCGCGGCGGATCGCGCGGCAACAAGCAGTAAGCAGGCCAGCCGGCGGGCGGTGGCGGCGCCGTCCATCCAGGTCACCATAGCGGGGAGCAGAAGCTCCCCGTTTTGTTTTTCTTTCACACAATTCGGGTATGGGATGCGGTAGAATCGCTGCGCCTTTTTGTCCAAATCTCATAGGAGTTGTCGTGAAATCTGCGGTCATCCGTCAAGTCAAGAGCATGGCCATGTCGTGCGACCGGGTCGGTAATCTGTTGCTGGCGAAGTTTTCGTCGCACGGTGCGAACGATGCCCTGTTCGTCATTCCGGCCTCGATCGTATTCTTCCTGCTGAAGAACCTGCCGCCCAACCAGGATCCCACCCTGCAGCCGCCGCCACCGGGACCGCAGATCACCCAGTGGGACTGGGACCACCCGAACGTGCCGCGCGCCCTTACGGTGAACTGCAAGGTCCTGCCGGGCAAGATCAGCATGACCTTCAACCTCGACGTCAAGCCCGACCTGACCCTGGTCCTCGACCGCAGCAACGTTGAACTGATGCGCCAGATCCTGATCGCATACAGCAGGGACCTGATCGACCTCGACGCTTAAAGGAAACGCCATGCCCATCAAGATCAGCCAGCATTTCGACTCCGGTGCCATCGAGGTCGTCAGCGCGGAAAGCGCGCAAAAAATCGACCTCAACCTGCGCAAGGATTCGCACGCCGACATCCACCAGTGGTTCCACTTCCGCCTGCAGGGCGCGCGGGCCCAGGCCTGCACCATCCGCTTCCTGAACGCCGGCCAGGCGACTTACCCGAAAGGTTTCGAAGGCTACCAGGCGGTCGCCAGCTACGACACCGAGAACTGGTTCCGCGTTCCCACCAGCTTCGATGGCCAGGTGATGACCATCAACCACACGCCGGAACTGGACAGCATCTATTACGCCTACTTCGAGCCCTACACCTGGGAACGCCACCTGCGCCTGCTCGGCGAAGTGGCCGAGAACCCGGTCGCGCGCGTGCACGACATCGGCACCACGGTTGACGGCCGCGACATGAACCTGGTCGTGATCGGCAACCCGCAGGCCGAGAAGAAGATCTGGGTCATCGCACGCCAGCACCCGGGCGAGACCATGGCCGAATGGTTCGTCGAGGGCATGATGGATGCGCTGCTCGACAACTCGAATCCGGTATCGACCAAGCTGCTGCAGCGCGCCGTGTTCTACATCGTGCCGAACATGAACCCGGACGGCTCGGTGCGCGGCAACCTGCGCACCAACGCGGCCGGCGCCAACCTGAACCGCGAGTGGATGACCCCGTCGCTGGAGCGCAGCCCGGAAGTCCTGTGCGTCAAGGGCAAGATCGAGGAAACCGGCGTCGACATGTTCTTCGACATCCACGGCGACGAAGCGCTGCCCTACAACTTCGTGGCCGGCAGCGAGATGCTGACCGACTTCACGCCGGCGCGCCTGGCCAGCCAGAACGCCTTCATCGAGCGCTACATGGCGTCCAGCCCGGATTTCCAGAACGTCTACGGCTATGCAGCCTCGAAGTACAACGAGGAACTGCTGACGCTGGCCTCGAAGTACATCGGCCACACCTACAAGTGCCTGTCGCTGACGCTGGAGATGCCGTTCAAGGACAACGCCAACCTGCCCGACGCCCATGTCGGCTGGAACGGCGCCCGCAGCGCGGCCCTGGGTGCGGCGATGCTGCAGCCGATCCTGCTGTCGCTGGACGACTGAAGCAGAGGGAGGAATCATGGGCATCGAAATCGAGCGCAAATTCCTCCTCGACGGTGACGGCTGGCGCGGGCTCGGCCAGCCGACCCTGATGCGCCAGGGCTACCTGACAGCCGACCCGGTGCGCACCGTGCGCGTGCGCATCGAGGGCGAGCGCGCCGTCATCACCATCAAGAGCAAGGCTACCTTCGCCACGCGCGGCGAGTGGGAATACGAGATTCCCGTGCCGGACGCCGCCGAACTGCTGGACCGCCTGTGCGAACAGCCGCTGGTCGAGAAGGTCCGCCACCGTATCGATCATCGAGGCCATACCTGGGAAGTCGACGAGTTCCAGGGCGAGAACGCCGGCCTGGTGGTGGCCGAGATCGAGCTCGGCAGCGAAGACGAAGCTTTCGACAAGCCCGACTGGATCGGCCGGGAGGTAACGGGCGACAAGCGCTACTACAATTCCAGCCTCATCAGAATGCCGTACTCCAAGTGGAAAGACCAAGCATGATGCGTTTCACACGCCGTACCGTCCTCTCGCTGTCCCTGGCCCTGCTGGCCGCCCCCGCCTTCTCCGCTCCTTCCACCTCGTACTTCCCGCCGGCCGGCGCATGGGCCCATAAATCGCCGGCCGCGCTCGGCATGGACCCGGCGAAACTGGCGGAAGCGGTGGCCTACGCCAGCGCGCACGAGACCGAGCGCGCCAAGGACTTCTCGGACCAGCAGCAGACCTTCGGCCAGCCGCTCGGCTCGCTGCCGACGAAGCGCGCCGCGACCAATGGCGTGGTGATCTACAAGGGTTATGTGGTGGCCGAGTTCGGCGATACGAACTTCGTCGACCCGACCTATTCTGTGGCCAAGAGCATGCTGTCGACGGTGGCGGGCGTCGCCGTGCGCGAGGGCAAGATCCCGGATCTGAACCAGCCGGTCGGCCAGCTGGTGCAGGACGGCGGCTATGCGTCCGCGCACAATGCCCCGATCACCTGGAAGCACCATCTGCAGCAGGAATCCGAGTGGGAAGGCAGCATGTGGGGCAAGAACGCCGACTTCATCGGCCGTGAAGCCTTCGGCGCCGGCGAGCGCAAGCCGCGCCAGTTCGGCGCCCCGGGCAGCTACTACGAATACAACGATGCGCGCATCAACCGTTTCGCGCTGTCGCTGCTGCGCGTGTTCGGCAAACCGGTGCCCGAGGTCTTCCAGCAGGAAATCATGGACCCGATCGGCGCCTCGAACACCTGGAAGTGGGTGCCGTACACCAATAGCTACGTCGACATCAACGGCAAGCTCATGCCTTCGGTCAGCGGCGGCACGCGCTGGGGCGGCGGCATGTGGATCAATTCCTGGGACATGGCCCGCTTCGGCTACCTGTGGCTTCGCAATGGTGCGTGGAACGGTAAGCAGATTGTGCCGCAGGATTATGTGAAGGCGGCCCTGAGCCCGAGCGAACACGGACCGGACTACGGCTACCTGTGGTGGCTCAACACCAAGGGCAAGAACCTGCCGGGCCTGCCGCCAACCGCCTACGCGGCGCTGGGCGCGGGCAGCAACGACATCGTCGTCTCGCCTGAGCACGACCTCGTGATCGTGTGGCGCTGGCATGCCGGCAATACGGCCGAGTTCGCGAAGCGCGTGATTGCCGCCATCAGGCAAAAGTAGGGTAGATTGGCGGGCGTGATCCTCAACGAGAGGTGCCCGCCATGCCTGACCATCTTCCCCTCTTCAGCGCCGATGCCCTCGGCGCCGATCCCGAATCCCGTGTGGCGGCCGATCTCGCCACGCGCGGCCATCAGATCTTTCCGACATTGAGCAGCGACGATCTGCAGCGCGTGCGCCGCTTCGGCGTGCCGCGGCGCTGGGATGACGGCGCCTGCGTGTTCCGTGCCTGCGTCGATTCGCCGGGCATGGTCGTGGTGCTGCAGGGCCACCTGGTCTGCAGCCGCACCGATGCGCTGGGCAAGCGGGTCGAGGTGGTCGACTACGGGCCGGGCCAGTTCAGCGGCGAGGTCGCCCAGCTGTCCGGCCGGCCGCCGCTGGTCGACGGCATGGCGGTGGGCGCGCTGGAGGCACTGGTGCTGGACGCGCCGTCGATCCGCGCCCTGCTGATGGCAGAAGCGGAACTGGGCGAGCGCCTGATGCGCGCCTTCATCCTGCGCCGCGTGCTGCTGATCGGCGACCATCCCGGCGGCCCGATCCTGATCGGCCCCGCCGCGCACGCCGGCCTGTTCGAGCTCGAGAATTTCCTGTCCCGGAACGCCTATCCCTACACGCGGCGCGATCCAACGCATGATCCGGAAGCGGCGCAGCTGGTGCGCGAGCACCTGCACAGCGAAGCCGACTGGCCGCTGGTGGCGCTGCCCGACGGCTTCGTGCTGCGCAATCCGACCCTGCTCGAGCTGGGGCGCTGCATCGGCACCTTCCCGCGCATCGACCGCGAGAAAGTCTACGACGTGCTGGTGGTCGGCGCCGGTCCTTCCGGCCTGGCGACCGCCGTCTACGCGGCTTCGGAAGGCCTGTCGACCATGGTGCTGGACGCCCGTGCGTATGGCGGCCAAGCCGGCGCCAGCGCCCGCATCGAGAACTTCCTCGGCTTCCCGACCGGGATCACGGGCCGCGCGCTGGCCGGGCGATCCTACGTGCAGGCGCTCAAGTTCGGCGCCGAGGTGGCGATTCCGGCCCAGGCCAGGCGCCTGCTGTGCCATGAGCGGCCGCTGAAGGTGGAACTCGACGACGGCACCTGCCTGCGCGCCCACACCGTGGTGCTGGCGGCCGGCGCACGCTACCACCGGCCGGAAGTTCCCGACCTCGGTCGCTACGAAGGCCGCGGCGTCTACTACTGGGCCTCGCCGGTGGAGGCGGGCTTGTGCCGCAACCAGCCGGTGTTGCTGGTCGGCGGCGGCAACTCGGCCGGGCAGGCCGCCGTGTTCCTGTCGGCGCATGCCTCGACCGTGCATCTGATGGTGCGCCGCGGCGGCCTGGAAGAGACCATGTCGAGCTACCTGATCGAACGCATCGCGGCGGCGCCGAACATCCAGCTGCATACCCGCCTCGACCTGGCGGCGCTGGAAGGCGACGAGGGCGGCTTGAGCAAGGTGCACTGCCGCGGCATCAAGGACGGCCGGCCGGTTGAGTTCGAGACGCGGCACATGTTCCTGTTCGTCGGCGCTGATCCGAACAGCGACTGGCTGCGTGAATGCCGGGTGGGGCTGGACGACAAGGGCTTCGTGATGACCGGCGCCGATGCGGGCCGCGAGCAGCATGGGCGTGGGCTGGAGACCAGCGTCGACGGGGTGTTTGCGGTGGGCGATTTGCGGTCGGGGTCGACCAAGCGGGTAGCGGCTGCGGCGGGCGAGGGCGCGGCGGTGGTGGCGCAGATTCATGGGTATCTGGCCAGTTAGCCTGTGGTTCCCGTCCTTGACCGTCGTTCCCGCGGAGGCGGGAACCCAAGTTCTGCGTGCGCCGCGGAGACGCGTGCAACTTGGATCCCCGCCTGCGCGGGGGCGACGATGCGACTGCTAGCGGTCCTGCGGACTATCGTTCTCCAGCTCCCCCACCTGCTCCAGCCAGCGCGCCACAACCGCCAGCTCATCATCCGAAAACCCGCGCGTAATCCGCGCATTCAGCCCCGCCAGCGCCGTCCGAGCACTGCTCGCCGCCTGCTCCCCGGCGGGCGTCGCGCGCAGGCGCGTCAGCCTGGCGTCCATCTCGTCGGCAAAGCGCTCGACCAGTCCCGCCGCCTGCATGCGCTTGGACAGGTTGGTGATGGCCGCCGGCGAAGCCTTCAATTCGGCGGCGACCTCGCCGATGGTGACGCTGCCGCGCGACGCCAGCAGGAACAGCACGCCGGCCTGGGCCGAGCTGATGCCGTCCCAGCCGGACGGATGGGTTTCGACCCAGCGCTGCAGGATGCGCTGGGCGCGGTTCAGCAGGAAGACGAAGCGTGGCGGCTGCTTCATGCGCGCGCCAGCAGCCAGTCGCCGATCTGCGGCCACAGCACCGCGGCGCAGCGCTTGCGGAAGAAGCCCATGTGGCCGATGGCCGGCACCCCGGCATCCGATGGCGCGATCTGCCTGCGCTCGACGCGGGCGTTGACAAGCGGCGCGACCAGCATGCCGATGGCATCCGGATTGGCCCAGGGGTCGTCGTCGAAGCCCAGCACCAGCAGCGGCAGGCGCTGGCGGCGCATGCGCCGTTCGGCATACATGGTCGGGTCGTCGAAGAAGTAGCGCGGCTTGCTGGTCCAGCGGCTCCACTGGCGCATCACGGACGCCGGCAGATCCTCGCCCAGGCCGATGCGGCGGCCCGGCATGTAGCCGACCACGGCGCACAGCAGCGGCGTCAGGGCCCGCATCACGAAGCGCACCCGCAGCCGCTCGAAGGCGCCGCGGATCAGGCGGCTGGTGCCGGCATGCGAAGCCACCAGCACCGCCGCGCGCAGGCGTTCGCTGTCCTCGGACAGGGCAATCGCATGGCCGCCCACGCTGTGGCCGACGGCCAGCAGCGGCAGGGTGGGGAAGCGCTCCGAGGCCCAGCGCGTGACGGCGCCGACGTCCTCGTTCATCCAGTCGGCCATCGTGACCTTGCAGACATGCAGGCTGGCGCCGCGCGAGGCGCCGGTGCCGCGGTAGTCGTAGGTCAGCACGTGCAGGCCGAGCCCCGCCAGCCAGCGCGCGAAGTGCTCGTAATAGCCCTGGGTGACGGCGGTGGCCGGATGCAGCAGGACCACGGCGCGCGCCTGCGCCGCCGGGAACAGGCGCGCCGCGATGCCGCCGCCGCCGTCCATGGTGATGAAGACCGCTTCGCTGTCCATGATGCCCCCGATTCGTTAACGTGTTAACGAAGATAGCAGCAGCGGCCATGCAGCGCAAGCAGAAAAAAAGCCCGGACAGTGCCGGGCTTCTTGACTGCGTAAGACAGAACTCAGTGGAAGTGCTCGTTGCCCGCAGGCGTATCTTCCGGCATCTCGGCGTGCACCAGTTCACCGCTCGGGTCGGCGAACAGCGGGGCGCCGCAGTCGTCGCAGTACTCCGCGACGTAGCGCTCGGCGATGCGCTTGACGTGGGCGATGCCCATCTCGTTCAGCTGCTTGACGATGTCTTCCATCGGCGACAGCGGACGGGCGCCGTGGGCCGGGCCTTCCATCGGCGTGCCTTCCTCGTCTTCCTGGCCGTACAGCGGCCAGACGATGCCGTACACGACTTCGGAGGACTGGCGCAGCGTGAAGCCGACGCGGTATTCGTCGACCTGGCTGTCGTTGATCTCATCGCCGAAGCCGGCGATCACGGCGCGCAGGTCGCCCGGCTCGATGCCCAGCGTGTAGGTGAGGTAGTGCACGGCGGCGCGCACCGACACCGGGCGGATCAGTTTATCCGCCTCGCGGCAGGCCACGTAATAGGCTTCCGGCAGCAGCAGTTCGGTGCCGCAGCCCGGCAGCAGGCGCGCGATGCTGGGGCCGGCCTGGGCGCGCCACTGCTCGAGCGCGGCTTCGCGCACGGCTTCGAAGTTGACGTGGTGCTGCGGTTCCTGCCAGCGGAACAGCGGCGCGCCGACCGGGGCGATGACGGCCACCAGCAGGTAGCGCGTATCGGCCAGGAACTGCGAGGCGTCCGGGCCCGGCGCGGCCGGTTTCAGGCCGCCGCTGCCCTTGTGCGCGGCCTGGGCCAGCTTGTGGGTCAGACCGTAGGTTTCGGCGTGGGTGCGCGGCAGCTGGTCGAGCGAATACAGGGTCGGCGCCATCGCCATGCGGGCGCCTTCGGCCAGCAGGTGGCCCGAAAAGTGAGCCGACAGCGTGGTCACGATCTCGTTCGGGATCGTGCCGGAAGCGATCGAGAAGCGGGTCCAGGCCAGCACCGGCGCGGCCACCAGCAGGGCCTGCCAGGTGACCTCGGCGCCGTCTGCGCCCTGTTCGGTCATGGTCGAGGATTCGCTGACGGCTTCGACGCCGTCCATCAGCACGTCGTAGACGGCGAGGTCGCCCTTGAACAGGACGTTGAGAGCGGCGTCGATGCTTTCCTGGTGGTTGGTCTTGAGCAGCTTCTGCAGCTGCGAGTCGAGATTGCGCTCCCAGGTCCGTTCTTCCACGCGGCTGCCGGCCTGCACGATGGCTTGGCTGATACTGACTAGACGCTGGCTTTCTGCCGATAGTTTGGGTGAGTCTTTGGAGGAGCGACGCATAGTTAGGTGATTGGTTGTGGATCGGTGGTGCAGGGGGCCATGATAAACCCTTATCCACAGTATTGTAGTTGATTCGGCCACATGCCTGTAACACACAGGCAAGGTCGAAGCTTGCCAAAAAACTCAACAGGAATCATAATGCGAATCGTTCTCATTATCTTTCCTGTTGTCCGACCCATGACGAATAACAACAAACAGCAAGCCTCCTTCATCAAGAGCCGCAAGCACGTCCGCGTTCTTCCCGCACCGACGCCCGCCCTGGCGCTGACGATGCTGGCCACCCTGGCCATGACGGCTGCCCATGCGGCCCCGGACAACGAGATCGACCAGAGCATCCCGACCGTGCAGGTGACCGGCGCGAGCGCCCCGGCCGGCCCCATATCGAACAACGACAAGTTCACCGCACCGCTGCTGGACACGCCGAAGTCGGTCACCGTGGTCACCGCCGACACGATCGCCCAGACCGGCGCCGTCTCGCTGACCGATGCGCTGCGCACCGTGCCGGGCATTACCATCGGCGCGGGTGAGGGCGGCAATCCGGTCGGCGACAACCTGTTCATCCGCGGTTACAACGCCCAAACCGACACCTATATCGACGGCATCCGCGACGCCGGTTCGCAGTCGCGCGAGATCTTTAACCTCGAGCAGGTCGAAGTGGTGAAGGGCCCGAACTCGGCCTATGGCGGCCGTTCCTCGGCCGGCGGCGGCGTCAACCTGGTCAGCAAGACCGCCCAGGCCTACGACTTCAACAGCGCCTCGGTCGGCATCGGCAGCGATAAGTACCGCCGCATCACCGGCGACGTGAACCGGAATATCGGCAGCAACAGCGCCTTCCGCCTGAACGTGATGGCGCACGAGAACGACGTCCCCGGCCGCAAGGTCGTCGGCGGCAAGCGCTGGGGCGTGGCGCCGACCGTGACCTTCGGCCTGAAGGGCCCGGACCGCGCGATCGTCAGCCTCTACCATCTGACCTCGCACGAGATCCCGGACACCGGCATCCCCTTCAACAACCCGATCACGACCGGCAATAACGTCAGCAAGAACGGCAACGGCACCCCGTTCGCGGTCGACCGCGAGACCTTCTACGGCCTGGCCAACCGCGACTTCCGCGATACAAAGGGCGACGTCGGCACCATCGACCTGCGCCACGAGTTTTCGCCGACCCTGGCACTGCGCAACGTGACCCGCTACGGCAAGTCGAACAACGACTACGTCTGGACCCAGCCCGACGATTCGAAGGGCAACACGGTCCTCTACGGCACCGTCTGGCGCCGCGCCAACACCCGCGCCACCGAGACCCGCACCTTCGCCAACGTCACCAGCCTGAGCGGCGAACTGGCGACCTACGGCCTGAAGCACAGCTTCAACGCCGGCGTCGAATTCGACCGCGAGACCACCGACCGCAGCAGCTACATCTTCACGCCGGGCACCAACAACCCCCTGACCGGCACCTTCACCTGCCCGAGCTTTGGTGCGGCCACGCTGTACAACTGCACCACGCTGGTCAACCCGAACCCGTACGACCCGTGGCTCTACAGCCGCACGCTGTCGGGCGCGCTGACGCACGTGAGCACCAAGACCAAGGCCGTCTACGCTTTCGACACCATCGAGATCAATCCGCAGTGGCTGCTGAACCTGGGCGTGCGCTGGGACGATTTCCAGACCACGCTGGACACGCTGCCGACCGCCACCACTGCCGCCGTGCAGGCCAAGGTCGACACCGACTTCGTCAGCACGCAGGCCGGCCTGGTCTTCAAGCCGAGCAAGAACGGCAGCATCTACCTGTCCTACGCCAGCTCGGCGACCCCGCCGGGCAACGACGGCGGCGACGGCCTCGACGCCCTGACCGTGGCGGTGCAGAACCTGCAGCCCCAGCGCAGCCGCAACGTCGAGCTGGGCACCAAGTGGGACCTGCTGCCGGGCGGCCGCCTGTCGGTAACCGGCGCGCTGTTCAAGAGCACCATGAACAATGCCCGTGTGACGGCGCCGGACGGCACCACCCAGAACGTCGGCCGCAAGGAAATCCAGGGCCTGGAACTCGGCTTCTCGGGCAAGCTGACCAGCGCCTGGACCGTGTTCGGCGGCTACACGTATCTGGATGCGGAAATCGCGGACAACGGCTACACCAACACCGGCAGCACCGCGCAGCCGAAGTGGACGCCGTCGCCCTTCAACGGCAACCGCTTCCCGACCACGCCGAAGAACAGCGCCTCGCTGTGGACCAGCTATGCCTTCACCAAGGCCTTCACCGCCGGCTTCGGCATGAGCGCGATGTCGAAGGTCTACGCGAACGTCAACAACAACAAGTGGGCGCCGGGCTACGCACGCTTCGACGCGATGGCCAGCTATGCGCTGAACCGCGACATCTCGCTGCAGCTGAACCTGCAGAACCTGACCGACAAGCTGTACTTCGACAAGGTCTCGTCGCCGCACTATGCGGGCGTGGCGCCGGGCCGTTCGGCGACCCTGACTGCCAACTTCAAGTTCTGATCATTCGACGAAGGAGCGGACCATGATGCTGCATATCCCGGGCGTGCTGAGTGCGGAGCAGGTGCGGGACATGCGCACGCGCCTTGCGACAACGGACTGGGTCGACGGCCGCGCCAGCGTCGGCAGCCAGGGCGCCCAGGTCAAGCGCAACCGCCAGCTGGCGGAAGGATCGCCGCTGGCGCTGGAGCTGGGGCAGGTGGTGAGCAGCGCGCTGATGGCGAACCCGCTGTTCTTCGCTTGCGCACTGCCGCTGCGCATCCTGCCGCCTTTCTTCAACAGCTATGCGGGCGGCGAGCATTACGGCCCGCACGTCGACGGCGCCATCCGCGCCCAGCGGGGCGGACCGGCGCTGCGCACCGATGTGTCCTGCACGGTGTTCCTGAGTGAGCCCGATGAATACGAGGGCGGCGAACTGACCGTGATCGATTCCTACGGCACCCACGAGGTCAAGCTGCCGGCCGGCGATGCGATCGTCTATCCGGCCACCAGCATCCACCAGGTGCAGCCGGTCACCTCGGGCGAGCGCGTGGCCTCATTCCTGTGGGTGCAGAGCATGGTGCGCGACGACTGGCAGCGCGCCATGCTGTACGAGCTGGATACCAACATCCAGGCGCTGCGGGCGAAGCATGGCGACGGCCCGGAGCTGGTCGGGCTGACCGGGCATTATCACAACTTGCTGCGGCAGTGGGCCGAGACCTGAAGAATTACCTCGCCGAGCTCAACAAGGAGCGCAGGCTCGCCAGGCTGTCACCGACACCGATCACCTTGCCGTGCGAGCCGCCGGCGCCGATATTAATGCCGACCACATCGCCGTTCACATCGAGCAGCGGGGCGCCGCTGGTCGCCTGCAGCTTGAGCAAGGCATTGTCGAATTCGTATTGCAGCGCCTCGTCTTTCGATGAGCGCACAACGGCGCGATGCAGCAGTTCGGTGCCTGGCGCGCCTTCCAGCACCTGGGCAAGCAGCCAGATGGCGTCGCCGGCCTTTGGCGGCGCTGAGGCGAGCTTCAGGTGGGTCGGATGGGCCGGCATGCTGCCGTCCAGGATGAAGGCCGAGACATCCTTGAGATAGTTGGATTCCAGCGGACGGGCACCGGGAATGGTCAGTGCGCGCCCTGCATGCCAGGTTTCTGCAGAGTCCAGCGCCCGACATTCCACGACAGACGCTCTTTGCGCCAGTTCAGCTGCCGGTATCTGCTTATCGAGTCCGCCGTCGGGTCCAAACACGTGCAATGCGCTGACAAGCAGGGTGCGCGTCGCCGGCTTGGGCAGGTCGAGGACAAAGGCGGTGCCGGCGGAAAAAGTCTCGCCATCTGCCTGAAAAACGGGGCGGCAGATCGCTTGCCGGACCTTGGATGGCGGTGCGGCCGAAGCGGCTGCATACGTCGCGAACGACAGGGCGAACAAGGTGAGCGTCAGGGCGGGGCGCTTGAACATGGGTCCTCGTGGTGCAGGGAAATGGATCCGGCAAAGTCTAACAGGGCTGCAGCCCGGAAAATACGTGCTTTTTCACCAGGCAATCGGACCTGCTTGCAGCGCGCCGTATCGAGCGCCACGCAAAAGCCTTGCTAGTTATAGTTTGCGCACTCTTGCTCAAATTGCTCAAATTTATTGTGCAGTGGAGCAGGACTTCTACCAACTATGAGCGAGATCGAAAATGGCTGAACAGGATAAACAAGGCGGCGAACACATCGTGCAGGAATTCGGTGCGCTGCAGCCGGTGCGCATTGGCCTGAGCGAAGAAGTGCGTTCCAAGAGCGTGCGCGCGCTGAACCGCATGCTGGCCCATACCATGGCCATGCGCGATGCCTACAAGAAGGCGCACTGGCAGACGGCCGGCGCCATGTTCTACGAATTGCACCTACTGTTCGACAAGCACTACGAAGAGCAGGCGGAGCTGATGGATTCGATCGCCGAGCGCATCCAGACCCTGGGCGGCGTGACCGTGGCGCTGGCGGGCGACGTGGCGAGCGAATCGGAAATCGCACGCGCCCCGCGCGGCCGCGAAACCGCGCGTGCGCAGCTGGACCGCCTGGCCAACGGCCACGAGACGATCCTGCTGGATGCGCGTCCGCTGGCACGCGAGGCGGATGACGCCGGCGATGACGGCACCAACGACCTGATCGTCAGCGAAATCGTGCGGACCAATGAATTGCAGTCGTGGTTCATTGTGCAGCATTTGTCGCGGCATTCGGAGCTGGGCGATACGGCGGCGCCGAAGTCGGAATAAGTTCTGGGTCGTACAAATGAAAAAGGCCGGAACCTGTGAAGGTCCCGGCCTTTATTGCGTTTACGGCTTTAAACCGGGATCAGAGCCCACCCGTGTAAACCGGGCTCTGACCCCTGCTGTTCAGCTTACGCAGCCAGCAGCTGGCGCAGCACGAACGGCAGGATGCCGCCATGCTTGTAGTAGTCGACTTCGATCGGGGTGTCGATGCGCAGCAGGACCTGGGTTTCCTTGACCGAGCCGTCGGCGCGGTGGATCACCAGGGTTGCCTGCATCTGCGGACGGATCTCGCCTTCCAGGCCCTTCAGATCATAGGTCTCGTTGCCGGTGATGCCCAGCGACTCGACGCTGTCGTCGCCGATGAACTGCAGCGGCAGCACGCCCATGCCGACCAGGTTGGAACGGTGGATACGCTCGAACGAACGGGCGATCACGGCCTTCACGCCCAGCAGCTGGGTGCCCTTGGCAGCCCAGTCGCGCGAGGAGCCGGTGCCGTACTCTTCGCCGGCGAAGATCATCGTCGGGGTGCCTTCCGAGATGTACTTCATGCCAGCGTCGTAGATCGACATCTGTTCGCCGCTCGGCTGGTGGATGGTGATGCCGCCTTCGACTACGGAACCGTCGGCCTTCGGCGGGATCATCTTGTTCTTGATGCGGACGTTCGCGAAGGTACCGCGCATCATGATCTCGTGGTTGCCGCGGCGCGAGCCGTAGGAGTTGAAGTCCGCCTTCAGCACACCGTGCTCTTTCAGGTACTTGCCTGCCGGGCCGTCTTCCTTGATCGAACCGGCCGGGGAGATGTGGTCGGTGGTGATCGAGTCGCCGAACACGCCCAGTGCGCGCGCGCCTGCGACGCCGGTGGCGGCGGCTTTCGGGGTCATCTCGAAGTCGCTGAAGAACGGCGGTTCGGCGATGTAGGTCGATTCCGGCCAGTCGTAGACCTGGCCCGAGGTCGACGACACGGCTTCCCACAGGTTGCCCGGGTTGCCCTTGACGTCGGCGTAGTTGGCCTTGAAGACGTCCGAGTTCATCGCGAACTTCATCAGGTCCTGGACTTCCTGCGAAGTCGGCCAGATGTCGCCCAGGTAGACGTCGACGCCGTCCGAACCCTTGCCGACCGGCTCGCTCATCAGGTCCTTGTTGACGTTGCCGGCGATCGCGTAGGCGACGACCAGCGGCGGCGAGGCCAGGAAGTTCGAACGGATGTTCGGGTGGATACGTGCTTCGAAGTTACGGTTGCCCGACAGGACCGCGGCGGCGATGATGTCGTTCGAGGTGATTGTCGCGTTCAGTTCCGGGGTCAGGTCGCCGGCGTTACCGATGCAGGTGGTGCAGCCGTAGGCGGTGACGCCGAAGCCCAGCTTGTCCAGGTAGGGCAGCAGGCCGGCGGCGGTCAGGTACTCGGTGACCACGCGCGAGCCAGGGGCCAGCGAGGACTTGATGTGCGGTGCGACGGTCAGGCCCTTCTCGACGGCCTTCTTGGCCAGCAGGCCGGCAGCCAGCAGCACGCTCGGGTTCGAGGTGTTGGTGCAGGAGGTGATGGCGGCGATCAGGATGTCGCCGTTCTTCACGCGCACGCCGTTGGTGGTCTCGTAGACCTTGTTCAGGTCGTCCGGCGACTTGTTGAAACCGTTGGCGGTGGTCGGCTTCGAGAACAGGTCGGTGAAGGTCGACTTCATCGCGCCCAGTTCGATACGGTCCTGCGGACGCTTCGGGCCGGCCAGCGACGGGGTCACGGTCGACAGGTCGAGCGACACCACGCGGGTGTAGTCGATTTCGCCTTCGCGCGGGATGCCGAACAGCTGCTGGGCCTTGAAGTAGTTTTCGAAGGCAGCCAGTTCTTCTTCGGTACGGCCGGTGCCGCGGAAGTAGTCGACGGTCTTTTCGTCGACCGGGAAGAAGCCCATGGTCGCGCCGTATTCCGGGGCCATGTTGCCGATGGTGGCGCGGTCGGTGGTCGACAGCGAGGCGGTGCCTTCGCCGAAGAATTCGACGAACTTGCCGACGACCTTCTCTTTGCGCAGCATTTCGGTGACGGTCAGCACCAGGTCGGTCGCGGTGCAGCCTTCGCGCAGCGAACCGGTCAGGTTCACGCCGATGACGTCCGGGGTCAGGAAGTAGACCGGCTGGCCCAGCATGCCGGCTTCGGCTTCGATACCGCCCACGCCCCAGCCGACGACGCCGACGCCGTTGATCATGGTGGTGTGCGAGTCGGTGCCGACCAGGGTGTCCGGGTAGTACATGCTGCCTTGCTTCATCACGCCGCGCGCCAGGTACTCGAGGTTGACCTGGTGGACGATGCCGAAGCCCGGCGGCACGACGCCGAAGGTGTCGAAGGCCTGCATGCCCCACTTCATGAACTGGTAGCGCTCGTTATTGCGCTGGAACTCGAGCTTCATGTTCAGGTCGAGCGCGTCCGGGGTGCGGAAGTAGTCGATGGTGACCGAGTGGTCGACCACCAGGTCGACCGGCACCAGCGGCTCGATCTTCTTGGCATTGGCGCCCATCTTGTAGGCGACGTTGCGCATCGCGGCCAGGTCGGCCAGCAGCGGCACGCCGGTGAAGTCCTGCAGCACGACGCGGGCGACGACGAAGGGGATCTCGTCGGTACGCTGGGCGGTCGGGCCCCAGTTCGCCAGCTGGCGGATGTGTTCTTCGGTGACCTTCTTGCCGTCGCAGTTGCGCAGCACGGACTCCAGAACGATACGGATCGACACCGGCAGGCGCGACAGGTTCACGCCCAGGGCTTCGCCCAGCGCCGGCAGCGAGTAGAACTGGCCGGTCTGGCCCGCGAGCAGCGGGAATTCCTTGAGCGTATTCAGCGTGTTGTGAGACATGAATTCTCCTTCGTTAGGGATTTGTTACCTACCCGTCGTCCCCGCGCAGGCGGGGATCCAATCTGAACTTGGGTCCCCGCCTTCGCGGGGACGACGGTTATTCTTCAGCTTTTCTGTTGCGAAGGCGCGGCCGCGACGAGCGGCTTGGCCTGTTCGGCGTTCTTGCATTCGTTGGCCAGCTGGCGGTTCAGCTTCGAGTCGAGCAGGATGCTCTTGCTCGGGATGCCGATCCAGATCAGGCCGAACTTGGTGTTCTCGAAACGCAGCGCGCCGGTGGTGGTGCCCACGCGCTCGAGGCGGTGCAGGCGGTTCTTCCAGCGCAGGGCGATGTGGCCGTTGTCCTGTTCGTTGGTGTAGATGGTGACCTTGTTGTTCAGCTCGCACGCGTATTCGGCGACCACGGTGTCGGTGATGTCCGGTTCCGGTTCGTCGTCCGCGACTTCCTGCTTCGGTTCTTCTTTTTTGGCTTTCTTCGACTTGGCTTTTTCTTTCAAAACCTTGGTCGCCTTGGGGTGCGTCTCGTGGACGTCGGGGGCTGCGGATGCCGGCGCGCAAAGGCTTGCGGCCGCGAGCGCAAGGGCGCTGGCGGCGGCGATGTGTTTCAGGGTGATGGCCATCAGATGGATTCCGGTTGGTTGACGAGTGCCGCCGCGGCATCTGGCAGCGCAAGGCCGGCCAGCTTCGCGCGCTGCAACACCGTCCAATAATATCGGTAGCTGGCGCGGTCGTGCAAGCGGCCATGCTGGGCAATCGGGCCCCAATCTGCTGCCATCGCTTCGAGCAGGATGTTTGTTGCTTCGTTCACTTCCGACACGCGCGGGGTGAAGGCCTTGACGATCGGTTTGATCTGGTCAGGGTGGATGCTCCACATGCGCGTGAAGCCGAATTCGCCGGCGGCGCGGGTGGCGTCATTGGCGACAACCGCACTGTCCTTGATATCGGTCGTCACATTATGCGAAGGGACCTTATCGTGCGCATGACATGCCGCAACCATCTCCAGCTTCGCTCGTACTACCAACGGATGGGTAAATTGACCCGGCGTACGCATCGCCGCGCCCGGGATCGCGCCGTAATGGGCGGACACGAAGTCCATGATGCCGAAGGACATGCATTCGACCTGGGGCAGGGCGGCGATCGCATAGGCGTCGTGCAGCGCGCCATGGGTCTCGATCAGCACGTGCAGCGGGATCGGCTTGTTTGCCGGGCGTCCCGCTTTCTCGGCGATGGCATTGACGATCTGTTGCGCGCGCAGCACATCGGCCACGCCGTTCGGCTTCGGGATCACCACATAGGCCAGCTTCGAGGCGGCGTTGCCGACGATGATGCCGACATCGTGCGCGAAGTGCTCGCTGCCGACGTCGTGCAGGCGCGCGCCGATGCGGCCGAAGCGGTTGCCTTCGTCATTCAGCAGGCTCGCCACCAGCTGGGCGTGCTCACGCTCGCGGCCGGCGGCGGCGCCGTCCTCGCAGTCGAAGGTGATGTCGAAAACCGGGCCAAGCTCTTGTTGCAGGGCCATCGATTTGCGCATCAGCTTCTCGCTGCCGGCGTAGTGGTCGCAGGCAGGGAGCAGCAGCGGCTGGCGTTGGCCCTGGAATAAAACCTCGGAGGGGTGCATGTTAAGTACGATATGTAACTACGTCGTCCCCGCGAAGGCGGGGACCCAAGTTCTGCGTGCGTTTCGTTAGCGCTTGCAAACTTGGATCCCCGCCTGCGCGGGGACGACGATTTAGAAATTACTGGCCCAGCAGGTGAGCGACGCCGGCCTTCTCTTCGTTCAGTTCGTTCAGGGTGACATTGATGCGCTCTTGCGAGAACTGGTCGATGTCCAGGCCCTGCACGATGGTGTACTCGCCGTTTTCGGTGGTCACCGGGAAGCCGAACATGGTGCCTTCCGGGATGCCGTACGAACCGTCCGACGGGATGCCCATGGTGGTCCACTTGCCGTTGGTGCCCAGGACCCAGTCACGCACGTGGTCGATCGCTGCGTTGGCGGCCGAGGCTGCCGACGAGGCGCCGCGGGCGTCGATGATCGCAGCGCCGCGCTTGCCGACGGTCGGCAGGAAGGTGTCGCGGTTCCAGACGTCGTCGTTGATCAGTTCCTTGACGGACTGGCCATCGGCGGTGGCGAAGCGGTAGTCGGCGTACATGGTCGGCGAGTGGTTGCCCCACACGACCATCTTCTCGATCGAACCGACCGGCTTGCCGGTCTTGGCGGCGACTTGCGACAGGGCGCGGTTGTGGTCCAGGCGCAGCATGGCGGTGAAGTTCTTGGCCGGCAGGTTCGGCGCCGACTTCATGGCGATGTAGGCGTTGGTGTTGGCCGGGTTGCCGACCACCAGCACCTTGACGTTGCGCGAAGCGACGGCGTCCAGCGCCTTGCCCTGCACGGTGAAGATCTGGGCGTTGGCTTCCAGCAGGTCCTTGCGCTCCATGCCCGGGCCGCGCGGACGGGCGCCGACCAGCAGGGCCACGTCGGCATCCTTGAAGGCGGTCATCGGGTCGCTGTGGGCGGTCATGCCAGCCAGCAGCGGGAATGCGCAGTCGTCAATCTCCATCATGACGCCCTTGAGCGCCTTCTGAGCCTTCTCGTTGTCGATCTCGAGCAGCTGCAGGATGACGGGCTGGTCCTTGCCCAGCATATCGCCGTTGGCGATGCGGAACAGCAGGGAATAGCCGATCTGGCCGGCCGCGCCGGTCACGGCGACGCGCATTGGGGTTTTAGCCATGATGAATCTCCAAAGGGGTTCGGGGAAAATGCAATGATACCAAAAGCGCTTCCGGGTTTCGGGGCGTTTGGTCCATCGCGATCGACCGCGAGTGTAGTCCTCCGATATTCCATCTGTCAATTCATATCATATGTCTTATATAAGACACATAATCTTGCTCCTCGCGCACTGGACGCAGAGGGTGATTTATGAAAAAATCGCGGACTATGAATCAAGTCCCGTCCAATCCGAACAGCAATGGCGCCGCAAGCAGCAACGCGGGCAGCGCCGGCAACGCTGCCTCCGGAACCGGTGCTTCTCCTACTTTTTCCCCGCTGTACCAGCAGATCAAGGCGCTGATCACCCAGAGCCTGCAGTCCGGCGAGTGGAAGCCGGGCGAACTCATCCCCAGCGAAGTCGAGCTGGCCGGCCGCTACAAGGTCAGCCAGGGCACGGTGCGCAAGGCGATCGACGAGCTCGCGGCCGAGCACCTGGTGGTGCGGCGCCAGGGGAAGGGGACTTTCGTGGCCAGCCATACCGAGGCGCGCGCCCACTTCCGCTTCCTGAAGCTGATGCCCGACGAGGGCGTGTCCCAGCATCCCGATCACCAGTACGTCGAGGTCAAGCGCATCCGCGCCAGCGCCGAGGTGGCGCGCCTGCTCGACCTGAAGTCCGGCGATGCGGTGGTCTACATCAAGCGCGTGATGTCCTTCGACGGCGCGCCGACGATCCTGGAAGAGCTGTGGCTGCCGGGGCAGCTGTTCAAGGGGCTGACGGCGGAGCGCCTGGCGGAATACAAGGGGCCGATGTACGGCCTGTTCGAGTCCGAGTTCGGCACCCGCATGATCCGCGCGACCGAAAAGATCCGCGCGGTGGCGGCGGATGCCGGCGCGGCCGAATACCTGAAAGTGCCCGAGGGGACGCCGCTGCTGTGCGCGGACCGGGTTTCTTTCACCTATGGCGACAAGGCGGTGGAACTGCGCCGCGGTCTGTACCTGACCGCCTCGCACCATTACCAGAACGAATTGTCCTGAATAGTTTTTGTACAAGCTCTATGCTGGTGCAGGATTCGCAGTGAGCGAGTAAAATGGATTGGTTTTGGGAAAGCGAAGACGAAGCCCGGTCGACGTTCTCCCGGGGTCCGGAAACGGCCCCGAGCAGGTCGCAAAATCGATGAATGTGGGTTGAACAACTTAGAGTATTTGAGGGAGGTGTTGCATGTCCGAAGCCGTGAGAGAGGCTCAAAAAAAGGGCCGACCGGTCATCCGTAACGTCGATTTTGGCGACATTACTTACCGGGGTTACTACAAACAGCCGCCGTCGGCGATTGTCTCGATCCTGCACCGCGTCAGCGGCGCCGGCCTGTTCCTGTTCCTGCCGTTCCTGCTCTGGCTGCTCCAGGAAAGCCTGCGTTCGGAGATCTCGTTCGCGCACTTCGCGGGCGTCGTCAGCCATCCGCTCACCAAGATCATCATCCTCGGCCTGTCGTGGGCATACCTGCACCACTTCACCGCCGGCGTGCGCCACCTGTTCATGGATAACCACATCGCCCTGGACAAGGACGATTCGCAGCGCACCGCGCGCTGGGTGCTGGCCATCAGCCTGGCGCTGACCCTGCTGGTCGCCCTCAAACTGTTCGGAGTGTTTTAATCATGCAAGGTACGAATACTAAAAAGAATATCGGCCAGCGCCGCCTCGTCGTCGGCGCCCACTACGGCATGCGCGACTGGCTGGCCCAGCGCCTGACCGCGATCCTGATGGCGGTCTTCACCATCGTCCTGCTGGTCTCCTTCCTGACCGGCCAGAATTTCACCTATGAAGGCTGGGCCGGGCTGTTCGCACGCCAGTGGTTCAAGCTGTTCACCATGGTGACCTTCTTCGGCATGTTCTACCACGTGTGGGTCGGCATCCGTGACATCTGGATGGACTACATCAAACCGGTCGGTATCCGCCTGACCCTGCAGACCCTGACGCTGCTGTGGCTGCTCGGCTGCGCGGCCTGGACTGTGCAAATTCTCTGGAGCGTTTAATCGTGGCAGCATTCAATTCTTCCATTCCAACCCGCCACTTCGACGTGGTGATCGTCGGCGCCGGCGGCTCCGGCCTGCGCGCTGCGCTGCAACTGTCGGAAGCCGGCCTGAACGTCGCCGTGCTGTCCAAAGTCTTCCCGACCCGCTCGCACACCGTGGCTGCCCAGGGCGGCATCGGCGCTTCGCTGGGCAACATGAGCGAAGACGACTGGTACTGGCACATGTTCGACACCGTCAAGGGTTCGGACTACCTCGGCGACCAGGATGCGATCGAATTCATGTGCCGCGAAGCACCGAAGGTCGTGTACGAGCTGGAACACTTCGGCATGCCGTTCGACCGTAACCCGGACGGCACCATCTACCAGCGTCCGTTCGGCGGCCACACCGCCAACTTCGGCGAGAAGCCTGTGCAGCGCGCCTGCGCCGCCGCCGACCGTACCGGCCACGCCCTGCTGCACACCCTGTACCAGCGCAACGTCCGTTCGCGCACCCACTTCTTCGTCGAATGGCAGGCGCTCGACCTGGTCCGCAACTCGGACGGCGACGTGCTGGGCGTGATGGCGCTGGAAATGGAAACCGGCGACGTCATGATGCTGCAGGCGAAGACCACCGTGTTCGCCACCGGCGGCGCCGGCCGTATCTTCGCCGCGTCGACCAACGCCTTCATTAACACCGGCGACGGCCTGGGCATGGCGGCACGCGCCGGCC
>Ga0209023_10000477_pt1 | contig 60575 bp, 56 predicted proteins | sample LakOneMetagenome_FD_187468 | JGI IMG/M metagenome (GOLD analysis project Ga0209023, IMG submission 187468) | Freshwater and sediment microbial communities from Lake Erie, Canada (SPAdes) (version 2) | ecosystem: Environmental > Aquatic > Freshwater > Lentic | place: Lake Erie, Canada...
GATCTGGTGGCGCCGGCTCTTGCGTCGTCTGCGGCTGCGCCGGAATCGGCGCAGTTGCCGTTGGCGGCACAGGCACGCCTGGATTTTTCTGAGTGTCGCTGGTGCGATCGCGTCCGCCGGAAAACCACCCGCATTCCGCGCAATGCTTCTTCAAGCCCCTGATCGCGCCCGAACTCGAATTGGCGGACGCCTGCGGGCTCGCGCCCGAGCCTGGCTCCGCAGTTGCCGGCGCCTTCGGGCTCTCGTTCGCGGTCGAAGCCGAACCCGCAGGAGCACTGCGGCTGCCATAAGCCTCGACCTCCACGAGGTTCAAATAATCCGTCGTTTTCAATTGGAGGCGAATGTAGCGCGCGTTACGGCCGTTGACAGGAATATGAAGCACCGGAAAATCGGCGCCGCTGTGGGTATAGATGCGCTGCCAGTTCTGGCCGTCGGCGGAGAGTAATGCGCTCAGCGTTCGCTCGCGCTCTCCGCAACAGTCCGTCCGATTGTAGACCACGATCTCACTGAGCGCGTAATGATCCTGCAGATCCACCTGCCACCATGGATCGACCTCGCTCCTGGTATGGCAGAGGCCTGCGCTCGAGTGGCCGGAGCGACTGCCATCAACGCACTGCTCGGCACCAAACTGGGGCGCGAACACGCTGCTTTGCGTGGCAGGTTTGCGGAGCGCCAGATTCACCTGGTCCGGGATCGTGGACAGGGATGGCGGAGCGTCGGTCGCAAAGGCAGGAAACCCGATTGCCGCCGCGCAGGCAATTGCCGCAATCGTCAGCATGGCATGGTGGCCACTCGTCACGAGCATCTAGTTTCCCTCTTCGTGCGCAACGATTACATTCGGCACCGCCATCGACGTTGATCAGGGTCAATGATGCAACGAAGGCTCGTGCTTAGGCTTCAATGTCGAACGGGGCTGCCGTTGCGGCAGCTGCGGTATGGAAAATCAGCCGATGGACCGAGGTGCGACATGATCCGGGCGCGAACTCTTGCTTTGGCGACGCTCTTCACGTTCTGCGTCGCTCATGCGCTTGCCGCGGCTCCTGTCCTGAAGGGCACGTGGATATACGAGAGCAGCAGCAACAAGTCCTACATGGCCTTCACCGTCGACGAAAGCGGCGGCTGGATGGGATTCTCCATCGTCGGGGGGTTGTTGGAGTATGGAGAAGGCCAGGTGACCGAGCAGCAGGTCGGTGGAAAGCTGCGTGTTACGCTCGCCGCGCATGAAGTCTTCCCGCAAGACGGTTCGAATTTCAGCGATCTTCGGCCTCCCAACGACGAGGAAACCGTAGAGCTCCGCATGATCAATGCGGACAGCGGCGAAATCTGGAATGAGGACGACCAAACGCGGAGAGGGTCATTCAGACGAACGGCGACCTGCGATCTGAAGGTTGTGTTTCATGCGGACCGTCCTGGCGCCGCTCCGCCAGGCTGCAGATGGGAAGTCGTCCGCGAGATCGGCTACGATGGCCTGATCGGCGAGTGCGCGCGCCGCGACAATGAGGAATGGATAACCGAGGTTGTCCGCCAGTTCAATAATCCGGAAAATCCCAATGCGGGTTGCGTGATTGCCGTGCCGGCGGAAACGCCACGAAATTGAACGTCTTCCATGGCGACCAGGCGGAGTACCGACCGACCGTCAGGTTGCGAAAACGCGGAAGCCTGCTACGGCATCCGACCGCCTTCAAGATGGAAATTCCATCCGGCCGCCGACGTCGCCTGCTCCAGGGTTTGACGAACTTGTCCGTAGTTGAGCGAACCGCCGCCGCCGACTGAAACGTCGGTACGCTGCTCGTTGCGCTTCCAGCCGCTGGTGCTCGTGGTCTCGACCGTCAGGGTCGGCGGCGGAATGCCCCAGCTACGCTCGACGGCGGCCTCGCGAAAGTGAACCGTGTGGTCGGCTTCGGTCAGCCGGCATGACATGCGGTAGGTCACCTTGCGACCGCCGAACCACCATTTTGCCCGGATGGACTCGACCTCGCCGCTGCAGCCATCCCCGGCGTCATCGCGAACATCAACGCCAAGGGCCGTTGATCGCTTTTCCAGTTCGGCGAGCAGGTCGCGTTTGGCCAAAACCTGTGACATGTCATCGTCTCCGGATTTCACCGAATCCAGTCCAGCAACCCGCCGCGCTACGCGCGTTGATCAGGATCAATCCCAACCAAGCGGAGACTCAGTCAATGAGCGGCAAGTTCGCGCACCGCAGCTTGCCGTTGCGGGCGTCGAGCGCGAGGTAGCCGTCAATGACACCGTGGTTGAATTGATCCTTGTTGGGCGTCACCACGACGACATGGGCTTCCCAGGCTGGTCCCTTTCGCAGGCCGCAGGCTCTGATATCTCCGGATTGTGCCAATCGCATCTCCACGATGTGGCTCGAGACTTCGGCGACGCTGTTCCCATACGGATCCCCGGTCAGGATCTGGATCGCCTTGTTGCGCGCCTGGGATTCGGAGAGCAGCGAAGCTGCCTCAGCCGCGGTGTGCGGCAAGGCCAATAAGACGATCAGGGTTGCAACAAGTCGTTTCACGCTGAACCTTCCAAAATTTTCCGGCAGGAATTCGCCGATGTTCAGTCCAACATCCGGCGTGCCTTGCCGCGTTGATCAGGATCAAGGCCCATCCCCGTCGCGCACCTAGACTTGCACCATGCCAGTCAATGACTTTCAGCGGACGGTCCATCTCCGGACCCTGTCAATATTCGCCGGCGCGCTCGCGACGGCGGCGACCCTGCTCGCGCCGGCGGGCGCTGCAACGGCGCGCGCCGGCCTCGCAATCGATCAGGCGGATCGGCCGGTTGCGCCGGCAGCGGTAACGCAAATGGCGCAAGCCGGCGGCGCACGCGAAATCATCCTGCTGCCGAACAAGCCACCGCAGCGATCGGGTGACCGTGACCCATCGTCGCAGGCGCTGCTCGAAACGTGGCTCGGCGGCTATGGCTGGAACAAGGACAAGCGCTTCGACCAGGAGCGCTACGAGATAGTCAACCGGCGCGTGGTCTGGGGCGAATTCGGACGGGCGATACTGCAATTCCGCGTCTTGCCGATCGACGGCGACGCCATGGCGTTGGCAGCCAGACGTTGCCCCGGCCGCCATGCGCCGATCGAAATGCAGATCTACTTCCAGTGGGGTCCTGAAAACAATCTATGGACCGCACTCGCCAATCGCGGCGATCCCGGCTTCGAAGCCTGCTCGGACGACAAATTGTGGACCAGCGAACAACTCGAACTGATCGTCAATCCTCCACCGTTCCCGGTCCCGCCCAGGATCACGCGAAAGGATGTCGTAACGCCGCCGGCCGGATCGGCCGAGCGCAAGGCGATCATGGATGGCTTGCGCCCGACGTTCGAGCAGGTGTTTGGCAAGCCCGTCGAATTCAAGGTCGGGAGCCTGCGCGTCTTCGCCGGGTTTGCCTGGGTCGAAGTCCACCCGCAGCGTCCGAACGGCAAGCCGATCAGCAAGGCCGAATGGGATAAATTCGTCGGTCCTTGCGAGCAGAAGCTCGCCACGGTCACCGCGCAATTCTGGATGCGCAAACGCGGCGATGGCTGGCGGGTCGGTTGGGGCAATGGTTTCTGCCCCAGCGACTCCATCGCCCAGCAGGGCTACTTGATCGGGGCGCCGCCGCAATTGGTCGACCTCGACGAATGGCCGGGTACCGATTTCATGCCGGTCGGAGACCCCCAATACTTCGACTTGTGGAAGCCGTGAGCGGAGCATTACCCGGCCAAGACTTTGACCTAGCACAAAACGTGCCTCTGGCAGCGGCTTAGTCTTGCTCCGTCTTCGTGGACGGGAGATTGGCGCATGGCGCTCTCACTATCATCGCGTTGGCTACGCTGGTTGCTGATCGGCATTGCAGTGCTGGCCGCAGCATTGGCGCTTCTGGTCGTCGACCGCTCGGGCGGGCTGCTGTTCCGTGTCGTCGGTATCGTCGGCATGGCGCTGTTTGCGTTGTCGGTGGTCACCATGCTGCTCACCTTCCGCAAGGCGCGCAGGCTTTCACCCTGGTCGCTCCTGATCGGGGCGATCGTCAGCGTCGCCTGCACCCTGATCTTCTTCGCGCTGGCCGGGGCACCGCTGTCGCTGGCAGCGATGCTGCTCGCCATTGCCGCCGGCGCGATGGTCGGCGTCGGCTGGTCGCTGACGAACCTGCTGTTCGTCGACGGCGAAGCGATCCAGGCGCGCGGCAATGCCTGGTTCCTGGCGGTGTGGGCGGTGTCGCTGATGATGCCGCAGGCTGTCACGCTGGCGGGCGGGCAAACGCCCTACGCCGTGGCGCTGGTTTCATTTCTCGGCATGGGCCTCGCGGTCGGCAACAGCCTGGGGCTGCTGGCCCGATACAAACGCGCCCGCGCACTCGCGCGCCCGACCAGTTCAACCGCAGGAGAAAGACGATGAGTGGATTTTGCCCGCAATGCGGCGCGCAACTGTCCGCCAATCAGAAATTCTGCACCGGCTGCGGCGCCGCCGCTACCGGTCCGGCGGCATCTGCCACCGAACCGAGGCAGGTTGCGCCGCCGATGCCTGTGGCGCCATCGACTTCACGTTTTGGCAAAGGACGCCTGACCCTGGTCGCGGGTCTCGTGGCCGGCGGTGCCGCGCTCGCCGCCGCGCTGGTCCTGATCGGGCCGAAAAATCCCTCGCCGCCGACCGTTCCGGTCGCGACGGCGCCACCCGTGGCTCCGCCGGTCGCAACCACCGCCACGCCGGCGAACTCCGGCGCGGTGAAGATCACGGCCAATCAATGGGCGAGCTATGTCAACAACCGCTATGGCGTGATCGTGGAGTATCCCGCCGACCTGTTCGAGATCCAACCGCCGCCGCCCGACAACGCCGGACGAGACTTCACTGCGGAAAAGACCGGTGCACGCTTCTCCGTCTATAGTCACGCCAACGCGCTTGATGCCTCGCTCCAGGAATTGCAGGCCGAGGACGTGCTCGATATCGGCGACGGCATGGCGGTGAAGAACAACGGCGCGGACTGGTATCAGGTCACGGCCACCAAGGGGGCCGACACCATTCTGCGCAGGGTCCTGCTCAGCGAGGGCGGGTCGATGGTCCACCGGCTCGAGATCGCCTATCCGAAAGCGGCGGCCCCGGCATTCGGACCCGTCGTGGCGCGGATGATCAAGAGTTTCCGCGTCGATCCCTCGATCCCCGAGAAGGCCGCAGACGTGGCCAATGCGACGACGACCCCGGCGTCACCCAATGCTGCAACATCGGCACCGCCGTCGGAATGGCAGCGATTCGAGTCGATCGCGCTTGGCCTGCGCATTGCCGGCTACAACGGCAAGGTCGGCATCTCGGCGGAGGTTCCGGCAGCCTGGCCCCATGTCAGCTCGTCGAATTCGGAGCGACGCGAGACCAACGTGATCGATTTCAACGAACCCGGGGACAACAGCGAAGGCGTGCTCTACGTCTCGTTCCGCGCCGAGCACCATGGCCCGAAGGCGACACTCGCCAGCGAAGCCAAGGTCATCAAGACCAGGCTTTCCGAAGGCGCCGACAATTACCGCCTGCTGAACGAACGCATGACGCAGATCGCGGCGCGGCCGGCCATCGTGTTCTCGATGCAATTCTCCGGCTCGGATTCGCCGAAGCTGCTGCGCGAGGACGTCGCCATCGTCGACGCCGGTCCGGTGTTCTATTTCATCACCTCCGGCGCGCCCGCGACGCGCTACGCCGCGATCAGCAGGATTTCCGCCCACGTGATCGAGACGCTTGGCATCGCGGAGTGACGCGATGAGGCGGAGAACGTGCATCTTCCCGCTGGTCCTGATCGTTGCGCTGTTCCGGTTCGGAACGGCCGTCGCACTGGACTACGGCTACAAGCCGATTCCGCCCGAATTTGCGCCGCCGGGATTCGTGTTCGAGCAGGAAATGAACCGGCAGATGCCCGTCGAGTACGTCAAGCCTTTTCCGGAAGGACTGCGCCGGACCAAGAGCGACGTCGCGATCAACCTCGTAATATTCCCCACGATCTTTGAATATAATTACTGGGCCAAGAGATCGATCGCGCAGGACTACGAACAATGCGTGTCGCTGTCCAAGCAGCACGAACGATACAAGTGCCAGCGCTTCCAGCAAGGAAATATCGATATCTTGCTGGAGGAGCATTCAACCGACCCCGAACTATTCAACAGATTCACGTACCGCATCGCCGACGGCGCGATAAGCTCCACCACCTATATCAATGGCCATCCGGTTTTGAGATGGGGCAATCATCAGCCAAAGCCGGACATCGTTCAGCCGCTTCCGACCGACGCCGAACTTCTCGCTGTCGTCCTGCAATGGCACGAAGCGGTGCGCCGATATTACCTTTCGCTGGGATACAGCCTTGACCGGCCCGGGCTGCCTCCGGAGATTCAAGCCGGAGGCTCGAAAACCAATCCGGGAAACGATCAGTCCTCACCTGTGCAGCCGGAGGCAGGCCAGACCGATCCCAATCAAACCGCTGACTCCGACCAGCCGCCAATCGACTTCAACGAGATCTGGTCGACTGTCGAGACCGGCGGCGCCATCGCGATCACCGGAGGTCTCGCCACACTTGCTTCGCTGTTGATGCTGCAAGCGGCGGGCGTCAGCCGTCGCGATGCGCTCGATGCCGGGCGCGATCTCCTGCGCGGGCAATTGCCTGAAGACCCGTACGAGGCATGGAAGCGCAAGTATGAGGCGATGGGCTGGAAGTACAGCGAGAAGAACGGCGTTGCGACCTTCGATCCGGTGGACGGCGCGCGCAACGAGGGCGGCGAGATCTATTCGGCGGAGCGCGGCGGCTTCGTGCGGCCCGTAGCCGAGACGGCAGTTGCCCCGCCCCACCTGCCGCGCGATGGCGATGTCAACGAGCACGGCGAGGTGTGGAGCGACTACTCGCACGGTTTCGTCGGCCGCAACACCTATGATCAGGACAAGGCCAACCAGGCCTGGCTCGCCGACAAGGCCAAATCCGATCTCGCCGAAATGCAGCGGCCCGATGCCGACGTCGCCGAACTGCAGCGCCGGATCGATGCCACCCGCCGCGAGGGCGCGGAGATGCAGACCTACTTCAAGGCCCGCGATGAACTCATGGGCGCGCTCGGCGAACAGCGCGGCCGCGAGGACGTCGATGCGCTGCTGGATGCATCCCGCTCCGGCCTGTTCGACGAACTGAGCGACCGCCTGCTCAAGACGCCGGCCGATGGCAACTACCACAAAGCACTCAAGGGCCTGATTCCGCTCGCCGACGTCATCGGCAACCAGATGCGGGAGGGCTACACCCCGACCTACACCTACAAGGACGCCGCGCAGGATACGCTGTTGCAGAGCGGGGCTGCGGCGCTCGATGCGCTCTTGACCAAGGGCTGGGCCAGTTCCGCGGTCGGCAGTTCGCTGGCGATGCGCGATGCGGCGCGGGCCGGCGGAGGCATTGTTGACATCGCGACAGCCGGAGCAAAATCGGCGATCACCGACTTCCTGTTCGGCAAGGCCATTCACTACGGCGCCGGCTATGCCGGCGAGGCCTGGCGCGCGGGCAAGAAGGCGGTGGCCGGCATCGCCGAGAGCGGCGCCGATTTTTTGGCGCGGCGTTCGAAGGTTGCGACCGATCTGGTCGAACGGATGCAGAAGAATCTTACGACGCTGGACAAGGGCGTCCATGTCGACGGCTCCGGGCGACTGCGTGCTTCGCTGACCGACGTGCTGGAGGTGCAGAAGAACCCGCATCAGGTGCGGGCGCTGAAGCAGGGCGGCTCGCTGTCGACCCAGGAAGCCTTCAACAACACGCTGCGCAACGAGGTCTACAAGCCGCACGACCAGATGCTGCTGGAGCGGCTGCGCAAGTCCAGCCCGGAGCTCGCCGACAAGAACCTGTGGTCCACGAGTTCCGCACCCCGGGCAAGACCGCCAACCCGATCAACACCGACCGCGACTTCCGGGTGCTGACTCAGAACGCGGAGGGAAAGTGGATCGAGGTGCCGAAGACCAAATGGGAGCACCACTCCAACGACGCCTTTGCCGAACTGACGTTCTTCGACAAGACAAAATGCCCGCCGGGCATGGACCCGGCACAGCAGAAGGCGTGGTGGGCCGAACAGCACGGCCACACTCCAACCGACCGCGCCTTCCGCGAGGCCGGGCGGGATTACTCCGATCAGGCCACAGACCTGCTGACCGGAAGCAAGACCCAGCTCAACCAGCCGCGCATCGCCGAACTCAAGGACATCGCGTCGGGCAAAGTCCCTGCCCCAACGCAGCCGGTAAAACTCGCCGATCCACAGGCCTTGGCGCAGCAGTTCCACGAGAAGGTCACCGGCAACCTGCGGCGCGGCGATCCGTTCGAGGCGATCGCACAGGCACAAAAGGGCGTCGATACGCTCGACACCGTGCGCAAGGCCTATGGCGCACAGAACATCCCGGCCGGCGAGCTGCCCGGCAACCTGCGCCAGGCGATGGATCTGGTGAAGGGTTCGAACCTGCCCGGCCACCCCGACGCCGCGGCGCTGCGCGCGCTGGAAGGCAAGCTCGAAGGCCTCGGCTTCACCGACATCGGCGACTTCAGCCACAAGCTCTCCAGCCAGTTCGAGGGGCTGAAATGGGCACACTAAGGACCGCGCCGACGCGCACAGGAGAATTGTCATGATCCCCACCATTGCACCGGACTCTGTTCAACTCGATCGGGCGGCGGGCGCAGCTCAACTGCCGACGGCCGTGCGCGCCGGCCTTGCCGACCCACTGGCGCGTATCGCGGTGACGACGGTGACACGCGACGGCGGCCGGCGTCTCGACTGCTACGCGGTTGACGGCGCCGGCAAGCGCCTCGCCGCGGTGACGCCCAACGCCGACGGCGAGGTCGCCGTGTCCTTCCCGGTCGACGCCGCGCTGGCAGAAGCGTTGATCGCCGAGACGCTGGGTCTTGATCAGCCGCTCCCCGATATCGCCACCGCAGTGAATTCGATCTTGCCGCACTATGGGCGCTGGCGGCGCTGGCCGATGCCCACCGGCAAATGGAGCTCGAGAGTCTGCTGGCGCGCGTGCCGGGCCGCCAGTCCGCGCTTGACGAAGACTCGATCTATCTGCGCGCGCTCGACGGCGCAACGTTGTCCGATCCGCGCTGGCTGTCCGCCATGCTGACCCACCTGATCGGATCGGGTGACGTCACCGAGGCGCGGATCCGCGACGGCCTCGCAGCGCTGGCCCGCAGCGGCCTGATTGCCCGGGGGGCGACGGGATTGTGGTCTCCGCAACCGGGCTTCGTTACGGCCTTTGCGCATCTCGAGATGCCGCTATCGGGCGTCCGCTTGTCGATCGACCGACACGGCGCCGGAAGTGTTGATCACGGCACGCTGCTGCTTCTGCGCAGCCTCGCCGCCGTCTGGGTGATCGAACTGCGCGCGGCAAATCGGGTGCTGCTGCGATCGGTAAGCGCCGGCGATGCAAGCAAGCTGGCCCACGACGCCATCGCGCTGGCGCTGGCGGTGGACCGACCGCCGCCAAATATCGCCGCCGCGACTGCGGGACAAGATGCGCCGCGACGCTTCTGCCAGCAATGCGGCCAACCCGCCGGAGCCGACGCCCGGTTCTGCGGCGGGTGCGGCGCCGCATTGAGGTGAGAGGTTGAGCCGGCGCCAGCTTGTCACAGATCAATGACCGGCGGTTCCTTTGCGCGTCTTATCGTTCGAGTCTTTCAAACGAGGGCGTCCGATGCCAGTCACCCGCTGCGCCATGATCACGGCTTGCGTTGCCGTAGCGCTGACTACCCCTGCCGTTGCGTCGAAGCCGGTGCCGAGATCAATCGTCGGCTGCGTCATGAACGGAACATTCGTTTCATCCGACGGCTATGACATTCGCCCCAGCCATCCCGACGGCAAGCCGTTCGATCTGCTTCCTTTCGAGGGACACGCGGTAACGATCAAGGGCGGCCTGCTGCCGGGCGACATCCTGATCGTCAAAGGTCCGCCGCGCGACGGCGGCCCCTGCCGGTCAATGAGGCCTGCGGCGAAATGAAACGATGACTCCGGCGCCTCGGAAATGCCGCGCCGAAGGAGAGCAGCATGAATATCGCCCGGCATCTCAGACGCGCGACGAGGACATTGCCGCTGGTACTTTCCGTTGCCCTTTTGGCACCGCTCGTGACCGTCAGCGCCGCCGCAGAGCCGGCGAAAGTTACGACAAGCGAATGGCGTATCCACAAGCCCAGCACCGCGTTCAGGGATCTGCCCAAACTGTTGCCGAAAGAGCAAACCGGATTCGATGCCGGAATCGGTCAACTCGAATTCGTTTGCCTGAAATCGACCTTCTACCTGCTGCTGGTTCAGCCGTCGGTCAAACTGCGCGATTCCGAGCCGGGCGGAATTTCGGTGCCTGCGACGAGCCCTGCCGCGCCCGGTCCGCTGACCTTCCGGAATCTCTACAAGGAAAAATCCCCGCTTTCGCGCAGCCTCGACCTCGATGCGGACATTCACTACGCCGAAATCAGCCCGGCGCTATTGGCGTCGATCGCGGAAGCCAGCGACCTGAAATTGACGCTGGCGGATCGAACTTACGCAATCACCCTGTCCGACCTCGGCCCGCGACTGGGATCGTTTCGGCGGTTCTGCGAAAAAGGCGTCGTTGAGAATCCCGCCCATTTCGATCGGCCATGAGCCGGCGCTCCAGGCGCTATTCGGCATAACCCATCGATTTAGACATCCGTTCCACGACCGGATCATACGTGCCCTTTGCGCTCGCCGGATAGGTGATGGCGAAGTGATGGACGGTCTCGTGATCCCGGCTGAATACAAACTTGTCGTAGTAGACCCTGTCGGCCCGAAATCCCGAAAGCACCAGCACGTTGCCCTTGCTGAGCCGGTAAGTCACGTTGGCGAAATCCGCAGGGCTTCCGGGATCCGGGTGCCGGAGCGAGTCTTCCAGGGATTGCAGCGTATCCGACATCACATTGTATCCCGCCGAAATGGTGAACTCGGCGTCGCGGGACTTGAAGCGTCGGCCGTCCCCGTTCTCCGGCGGCGGCTCCGGACTGAAGATATTCGCCGGATATTCGATCCGGCTGCCGAAGCGTTCGTTGGTGTAGGTTCGCCAACCTGCATCCTGCGCGTAAGCGGTGACGGTCAACGCCGCCATTGTGAAAAACGAGATCATCAATTTACGCATAAGGTCATTCTCCGGATTCCTCACTTGCGCGTCGGCGGCCGGAAGCGACCGCCAACCGAGGCGATCGACAGCCACAACAGATATCCGGCGCCAGCCAATGCGGCGGCCAGCACGGCCCAATCGGCGCCGTTCAGCACAGGGTTCGCAAGCCCTTCACCGAACAGCGACAGCATCAGCGTGAAACCGTTGAACAGTGCGGCGATAGCGATGCCGACAAGCATCGCGATGACCGCCCAGCCAAGCCACGGCCGGAGCCAGATCGTCGCCACAACGAGGCACAGCACCAGCAGCGGCGCCAGAAAATTCACCGCAACATTGTAAGGCAGGCAAAACAGCGGGATGGTTGCGACGACCGCCATCGCGCTTCGCAAAAGCGGCGATGTCAGCCGATTTCCGGCGGGTGACGTCGCCGGCGCAACGGATGAGATGCTGTTCTCGCCGCTCAATGCGTCCCTCCGGGCGCCGCTGAATCGCGCGGCTGCAGCGCGGCGCCACAGGCTTTGCAGAATTTCCAGCCGGGCTGCACGCCGGCACCGCAGGCGCCGCAGAAGCGCGGCATCGCGGGGGGCACGGCCGCCGATGGCTTAACGGTGCGAGCGAGAGACGCTGCCGCAGCCTTGGACTGAACGACATCGGTCAATTTGGTGCGCTGATCTACCAATCGGCGCAGCAGGTTTTCGGCCTTTGAGCGAAATTCGGAATTCTCGACCCCGCCGAAATGATCGGCGGCGGCGTGGCAACTCGATATGGCCTTGTCGAGGCAAGCCGCGCGGTCGGAAGCAAGCCGCATTTGCCGGGCAAGGCCGTCAAGCACGATGGCGTCGTTGAGGGCGTCGACCCCGAGTTCGTTCCCGGCTGCGAGTACAGCGGTATTCGCGTTAAGCCGGTCAAGACAGCGCTGCAACAGTCCACGAAGCCGCGTTCCCTCGCTATCGTCAGCGACGAGCGTGACGACGGTGAGGCAATTCGCCACCGCGTTGAGCGCCTGCTGTATCGGATGGGACGGACTGGAAGCCGCAGCCTGGTTCAGCAGTTCGGTGCATTGATCGGACACCAGCGCAAACCAGCGCGAAACCGCGCCGGCCTCGGCCTCCAGCAGTGCGAGCCGGGCGGCGGCCCTGCACAACAGCGCACGCGTTGACGCCACACGGCCAAGACTCTCTGAAGTTGAAGTCTTGCCCTCTCGCGCCATCAGACCGAGCAGAACATTGCAACGGCTTATCAGTTCCAGCGAGCCCGGCCGCTGCCGCGACGTTTCACTCGTCCTGATCAATTCCTGATCGAGTGCGAAGGCCTCCAGCAGAAGGCTTTCCGTGGTTTGACTGGAAGTGCCGGTAATTGCTGACATTAGAATGGCCACCACCACGATTTTTGCTTCGGATTTTTGCCCTCCATCGCGTGTCTATCCAGATCGTTGTTCCGTTTCCTTTCAGCCTCCCGTCTCTGCTCTTCGCTCAAGGCGGCATTCTCTCGCTCTGCCTGCTCCCTGGCCGCGGCCTTCATTCTTCGATCGTTCTCGACGAATTCCGGGTCGAGCATTTCCGGGGCATCTTCGAGAGCCCTTCTGTTGGGCTGGGTCAGGTTCCGGTAAGTCGAGACGGTGGCATGCGTTACGTCCTTGCCGAGGTTCTTGGCGCCGACGGCATCTGCGACTTTTGGACCAAGGACTTTGCTGATGGTCTTGTCGGCGGCCTGCCCGACCAGGGTGGCTCCGGCGGCGATCGCTTGCAGCGCCCCTGCACTCCTCGGATCGATATACACTTCCTTGGTGGCGTCACGGACGGTCGTCATGTTGTCGACGGTCTCCTTGATATCCTTCTGGACTTCCTTGAACTGATCGAGCGCCTCCTTGAGGGACTCCGCCTTTTCCTTGCCGGCCTTGACGAGGTCGCTGACCTTTTCGACCCGCTCCTGCCACTGCTTGAGCTTTTCTATTCCCTCGGGCGAAAGTCGGAGTTCCTTCTCCGCCTTCTCAAGACCATTTTGCAGTTTCTCGAGCTTGTCCTCGATGTTCTCGGCGTGTTCGATGCCCTTCGTCAAAGCATCGCCTTCGCTTTCCTTGCTATCCTTTGGCTCGGACGGTTCGGGAGTTTCTCCGACGGTTGGTCCCGGTGGGAGTGGTGGCGGTGGTGGCACCACAGGTCCGAGCGGGGTCGGCGGCGGCGTCACGGGTCCTTGCGGGATCGGCGGTGGCGTCACGGGACCTACTGGTTCCGAAGTGGTTGGACCGGTGGGGGCTGAGCCGGTCGCGCCCGAGGTCGATGTCGGTGCTTGCCCCTCGGTGGAACCATCCGAGGCGGTCGCGCCCGTTGTTGGCGTCGCGCCGTCGGCCCCGGTTGCGTCAGATGTCGTGGTCGGACTTTCCGGCGCTCCGGTTTTGCCGGCCGGACCGCCCGACGTACCGGTGGTGGGTTGATCCGTTACCGCAGGCGGCTCGGGTTCTTCCGGCGTCGGCGACGTATCGATCACCGGCGGCGGCGTGTCTGAATAGGGATTGGCGACTGAACCGTCACCGTAAGGCGCCATCCACGGCGGATGCGCCGCGTCCTTGTAGTCGCGGAACGGGTCTTCCTTCGAACCGGTGCCGTAGATCACGCCGGGCGTATAACCCTCCCCGCCGCCATCGGCCGGTGCAGGCGTCGTGCCCGCGACTGTCGTGCCCGGGATCCCGCCCACGCCGGACAGCACGCTTCCGATTGCCGATCCAATTGCCGAACCAACGCCCGAGGCGACGCCGCCGATCACGCCGTAACCGAGCAGCGGCGTCGATCCTGCGGAATTCCACCAGGTGATCAGGCTTCGGTGATTTTCACTCCATCCTCCGTCATGCGCGAGCGCCGTCAACGGATCGAGCAGCGCGAACAGACCGCTTGCCGTACTTCCTGCCGCCAGCAGCATCCAGATTGCGCTGCTTGGCGGCATTCTCCGGCTGTCCGCCCAGGCGAGTCCGCCGCAAACCGCAGCCGCTGCAATCTTGATCAGGCTCGACGGCACTAGGAAGGCGACACCGAGCGCGAGAATGGCGCCAAGTGTTCCAACCGTCATCGCCATGGCGCCGCCGATCGGGTTGGCATGGGCCGGTGCAAAGCGGTTCGCGACGCTCGACCAGATCGACAACAGCAAGTTCGAAAGAACCGCCCGCAACGCCGACGGAACGATCGCCAGCAGACCGGCCGCCAGCACCAGCGAGGCCCAGGGAGCAACGAAGCTCGTCGTCAGCAGGCTGATGCAGGCGCCAGACAGCAAGTGCACGCGTCCGAGACGGCCGTCCGCCTTCAACAGCGAACCGAGCATGGCCGGAAGGCCGCGGATATCGCGCCAGAACTGCTCCTTGCCGACCCGGCGACGGTAGGCCAACAGGCTGGTCACGATCGCAGTTCCGATCCCCCAGGTCAGTGAACCCGAAATGATCGTGGTGGTGCCCGTCGCCAGGCCGCTCTGCGTCTTGGTGTAGCCGTCGAACAGAAACAGCATCAGGAAGACATTGCCGGCATATCCGATCGCGAAGCCGAGCAGCGTATCGCGGATCGCCTGCGGCAAATTGGCGGCCAGCCAGCCGGCGATTGCGCGGCACAGTCCGGACAAAGTCTGGATCGCAGGTGCAGGCGCTTGCCCGGCCGGTGATGTCATCGCGAAAGTCCCCGGTCAGCCGTCCGAACACCAGCGCGGTCAGACATCGTACTCCGCTGTTTGGCCGGCACCGCCGCCGCGACAGGCTCGACCAGGACAAAGCTGCTGCGCGAAAGCGGCAGCTCGGTGCGAACATAGATCTGGTGAATGCCGGATGCGGCCATGTCGATCGCACGCTCCTCGCAAGGCGCCAGCGGAATCGGCGGTGTGTTGTCGACCACGAGCGCGTTGGGCGAAGCGCAAGGGTTTTTCACCGTGATCTTTCCGGGTCCCGGCAATCGCAGCCAATCCGGCTCCAGCCGGCCGTTGTCGATCAGGAAAGTCCGGGGTTGGGTGCGCGCATCCACCTCGCGCGCGGCCGGCGAGGTCAACGATCCCACGATGGCGGCGACGAACAGTCCCGCGATCGCCAGCCGCGCCACGCGCGGCAACGCGCCGAGCAACGCTGCGCTCTGGTCCCAGCGTTGCACCATCAGGCCCAGCGGCACGCCGTAGCCGACATGGCCGTAGTAGGCGATGGCAATCTTCCAGGGGTCGCCGGCAAAGTGGTAGATCGCACCATAGGGAGAGATCAGCGCGATCGTCTCGAGCAGAAATGCCCAGGCGACGCCGAACGCCCAATGCCGGCCGCGCATGAACAGCGCATACATGATGCCGAACGTGGTTCCGTTGGCGAAATGATAGGCCCAGCCTACCGTCTCGCTGAAACGCGACGAGGCCGAGGCGTTGAGGATCCACAGGCCGTAGGTATCGTTGGGCACGAAAACGCGCAATCCGCCGAGCACGAACGGGATCCGGATCACGTCATAGGCCACCGTGCCGATGAAGCCGCCGACCGCGCCGATCACCAGGGCCTCGGAGATCCCTCGCAATGCCGGATCGGGGCTGGCTCTTGTGTACAGCCACACCGCCGCCAGGATCACGTAACTGGGGATCGCCAGAAACCAGACGACATCGTGCAGCGAAGCCACGCCATAGACCTCGGCCAGCACGGCATTCGCCGACGGCTGGCAGACCAGGAACAGCGCGATGCGAAGCGCGAAGATCGCCATTCCGTTCGAACGGCCGACCGGCAAGTCCTGGGTACTCATCTCTTCATTTCTTTCATTCCGCGGCTCCGCATTTCGGGCAAGGTCCTGCGGCCACGATCTTCGAACCACATTGGGTGCAGAAGCGGGGCGCTTCGACTCGGGGCGGTTCGGGTGGGATCACGACGGTCGCGGCGAGAGGCGGCGGCGTTGGTGCAGGGACAGGACGCGTGCGCGATCGTGCGACGAGCAGGACTGCAAGGCCTGCGATCGCGGCACCCAACGCTGCACTCGCGGCGATCAGCGTGGCGATGTTCCAGGCCGCCGGATCAAGCCATCCCGCAAGCCATTCCGTGACGGATACCGGTTGCACCGGATTCGAAGTCGCCGGTGGAGATGCGCCTGACGGTGCCGGCTGTCCGGCACTCGGTCCGATATTCGAAGGCGCCGTCGAAGGCTGCGGCGCCGGCTCGCTGAACCGGACGCTCGCTGCGACCCGCTCGCAGGCAGTGACGATAGCCGACCAGACCCGTGACGGGCTTCGGCAGGTGAGCGAGAATCGCTTGCCGCCGACGCCCGGGTCCACGATGACAATCTCAAAGCCGGTCCATCCCATTTCCGTATCGGTCCAGTCGATACGCAGCGCATCGTGGCCGGCCAGCACCGTGCGCGCACGGTTGTACGCGGCGGGCCACTGGCCTTCCTCGGGGACATCGTTCGACCAGAGCAGCACCAGCATGGCGCCGGCGTCGGGCGCTCGCGGATGATCCGTCAGCGCCGCATTCCAGTCGTCTCCGGAAAGATCGAGCGGCGCCAGGCCCGGGGCGGCGACAACGGGCGGTTGCCAGTTCTCCGGAGCTGCGACGGATAGGGCTCCCGCATGCCAGGTTCGGAAATCCTGAGCTCGAGCCGATACCGGGAGGACGATGACGGCGACAATAGATATCAATGCGATGATCGGATATTTTGACGGTCGAGATATCATGGTCAATCCCGCGGATAATCCGGGATTCCTAGAATATCGAGAGCAGGTCTCGCTTGATGCAAATCAACGCATCCGCTCGATCGGCGCGGCAAAAGAGCACGATGACGCCAGGTGGCCTGCGGCGCTTGATCGGCCAGGAGATCCCGAGACTGGATCGATGAACAGTCGACTTGATATTGGAATCGGCACGGCAGTTTCCCTCTGCCTGCTCGTCATTGCCGCTCCCGCCGGAGCGCAGGATGCCGCTCTCGACGCGCTGGTGCGCGCATACCCCGATGCATTGGCAAAACACGACGGCAAGACGCTGACATGGAAGGACGGCACCATGATGCCGGTCTCGGATGGCCGTACCGACAAGAGTTTTGAGGACAGGCTTCGCCACCCGTCGATCCTCGACCAGCTTTCGATTCCCTACGTCGCGGGGACGCCGGCCAAAGCTCCGGGCCCCGAAGAAGATCCAGGCCGTTTCCGCAACACCGCCTTTTTCGACAAGATGTACGGCGACTGCTCCAGAGGCGAAGTGCAAAAGAAAATGACGAAGGTGGCGTGGCTGCCGAAATCAGGCGGCGGCTCCGTGCAGATAACGTCGGTGAATGGCGTGGCCGACCGTTTGCGCGCGGTCTCCGCCGAACTCGACGCGTTGACGCCTGAACTCAGGAAATTCGCGGTTCCGACCGCCGGTACGTTCAACTGCCGCACCGTCAAGGATACCGCCAACCGCAGCATGCACGCCTGGGGCGCCGCGATCGATATCAATACCAATTTCTCCGATTACTGGTTGTGGAGCCCGAAAGGCGCCTATCGCAACCGCATTCCGATCGAGATCGTGCAGATCTTCGAAAGACACGGATTCATCTGGGGCGGGAAATGGGGACACTTCGACACGATGCACTTCGAGTACCGACCCGAATTGCTTCCATCGCCATCCAATTGACCCGAAGATGAATCCCGCTATCAGACATCGCATCTTCGGCATGTTGCTGATCGCCGCAAGTGCGCTGTCGTTTCCGGCGGAAGCCGCGGATTCATCTCCAACAGCGTTCGTGGCCTCGGTCTATGGAAGCCCGAAAGAATCTGGCGCGCCGCTCGAAATTCCCTGCAATCCTGCCGACCGCGCCGAAATCAGGCGACAGTTTGAACCGGCCGCGGCCGAGTTGGTGTCGTGGTCGTTGAAGCACGCGGACGGTTGCGTCTTCACCGGGCTGGATGGCAGCGAGGACTGGGTGGCCGATAGCGTCGACATCGCCACGACGCAGAGCGATCACCGGCACGCCGTCGGCACGGTCACCCTGATGGTGCATGGCAAGACTGAGAAGTCCGCTGCTCAAAAGTCCACGATCGTTCTGAAACTGGTCAGGTCGGGAGGGAGTTGGCGTATTGCCGACATCGACTATGGCGAGAACACGCTTTCTCAAATACGCGATCGCTAAACGAAATTCCCGATCATTTGCTGACGGAGTTTGCTCATGCGTCTTTCCTTCCCGGTCCTTTCCACGGCTCGCCTCACCGTCACGCTGACGCTGGCGATTGCAATTGCGATCATCTCCGGTCAGGCGATGGCCTGCTCCTGCCAGCGCGATCCGACCGCGGAGGGCCTGCTCGATTCGGCGGCGGCGGTATTCACCGGAACGGTTGAAGAGAACCTGCCGATTGTCCAAGGAGCATCGGTGACGACGTTCAGGGTCACCGAAACGTTCAAGGGCCCGCCGCGCGGAACGGTCTTGCGGGTGAAGCATCCCGACGGCCCCTCGCCTTCATGCGGCGTCACGTTTTCACCCGGTGAAACCTATACGCTCGCGGCCTATCCGACCGACGACGCGGACGCCCTCGCGACCAGCTTTTGCTCGACCTGGATGTTCCTTCCCCACGTCGGGCTCAGCAGGAAGCTGATCGAGCGGATGCGCGAAATCGGCCCGCGGCCGTAAAATGCGCCGTCGCTATCCTACTCGCTGCCCGCCATTTCGTTCATGTCGCGTGTCAGCAGCGAGGATATCCGGCCGCGCAATGCGGCAATTGAAATGAAAACCAGTACGGCAAGTCCGGCCGCCGCGACCGCGAAGCCGATGAAATCTCCCGCGTCGAGATAGCCGAAGCTCGTATAGGGCGCTCCGGTGAACTGGTTGATCTTCGGCTCGAGGCCGCGCAGCACGATCGTGGTTACGATCCAGCCGACGCCGGCCAGCACCACCCATGCCATCAACGGAATCAGCCATATGGTCGCGAGACCGAAACACAGTATCAGGATGATCGCCAGCAAATGCGGCTCGAACGGATATGGCATCCCGAACAACGGGAGCGTCGCCAGCACGACGAGAACGGACAGGCCAAGCGCGCCCCATAGCGGATTGCGTTGCGGGGCCTGCGCCGGTCGCGCGGCCTTGGCGATGTTCGCGGCAACACGCGCCGCCGCCTCCGGGTATATCTGCGGGGTACAGAACACGTAGAGCACGACACGCCATTCGTTGCGGAGCGATATGGTATGGCGTCCCGGGTCGTACCTGGCAGTCACGATGCTGCTCCAGACCGCCCCGCGTTCCTCGTCACTCATGGCAATGAGCCCGGCGCCGGCGACGCCGGGTTTGCCGGCCAGCACGCCGGCGATCGCGGCCAAACGATTTGTCGCCTTCGCCCTGCGGTCGATCAGTTGCACCAAAACACCGCGATCGTCGATCGTGAACGCCATTCGCATCCGATTGCCGAACACGACCAGCATGATAAGCAGCGAAAGCACGAACAGACCGCCAAGAATGAGCAGCAACATCTCCGCCAGGGGCACGACGGCCTTGATGCCGTCCTGGATTCCGATGATGCCGCCGACCAGCCCCAACATCAGCAGGCCCGCAATCGCCCAGACCTTGATCAAGCCACCGACCATCGCCGGATTGGTGAGAAGCGGGACGTCGCATTCCCAGGTCAGCGGAGTGATGGCGGGTTCGGCGGATATGGTCGTTTCGGTGGTCGTCGTCATCGCGGCAGCTCCGGCAGTCCGCATGCCCTGGCGATGCCGGGCCAGCGCTGCTTCAATCCACGGCTGAAGAGAGTGGCTTCAATCGGTCCCGTATTGGTCCCTTCTATCCTGCCGTCGTTTGCAGCAAGCGCAGTCAATGCAGCGACCGGCAATTCGCTACGGCTTCCGGCGAAATTCGCGAGGCCAAGGATGCTATCGTCCCAGACAAAGGACAGTGAAAATACCTCCCGGCCGACGCTGAGCGCCGCGATCCGGCCCCTCGCACCGAAATCGGGATTGCCAAAGGGACCGCCTCCGGGAGCCAGATTGACGAGCTGCAGCTTCTTGTCGGGACAGGCGATGGCAAAACAGAAGTCGCGCTGGTCGCACTGCAAGGCCAGAAAGCCCAGCGCGGCCGGCAGTTCCGACGCCTCCCACTTCTGTGCGGGCTCGGCCATGGCGCTGCTGCCTACGGTGCAGGCAAGCAGCAGCAGACTCGCGCCAACCACGCCGACGAAAGTCCGCATCCGCGCCAAGCGTAACCCTGACATTTCTTCCTCCGGAGCTATCGGCGGCGAAACCGCGCCTACAGATCAGCTTCCTGCAAATCTTCTTCCCAAAAGTTCGCCCGGACATTGATATAGAGCAATGCGGCCTTCGGGCATTCGAAGAATGAATGATGCTGTTAACAACGAGGCCAACGGTTCATCATGACGCTGAAGCCAGAACCCGCCGTTCGAAGCAAACGCCTGTCAGTGGCCGGCTTATGGCTGGTCGCCGCGCTCACCTCCCCGGCAATTGCCGATCCCGGCGACAAGGCGGGCTGGACGGTCGACACCGATCCACGGCGCCGCGCCTTTCTGTTGTGGGTGCCGGAGAAGGACGGGCCGCGCGTATTGATGCTCGGCTGTCTTCGCGACGCCGACACGTTCACCACCATGTCCTATTCGGTCGGCGAACATGACAAGATCGAGCACGTCAAGGTGACCCTGTCCAACGGTCAATCGAACTTCACGGTGGAAGGCGCAATTACGCCCTATCCGGCGATGGGGCGATCGAGCTTCATCAGCGATCTCGACGTCTCCGACAAGCAACTGCGAGCGATCGGACGTCAATTGCTTCCGGTTCTCGAAGCAGCCGGCGACATCACCATGACGATCAAGCCGGGCTCGCCCTCCGGCGACGCCAGGACCGTAACCATTCCGACGGCCGGGCTTGCATCCGCCTTGAACCGTTTCCGAACCGTTTGCTTCAAATGACCTCACGCGTCGTGGTGGCGATCGGTGACCGCCACCACCACTGCAGCCAGGCTACCAATTGCAGCCGTTGCGTCGTTCAATCGCGGTGATCTGGGCAATGCGGGCGCGGATGCCCCGCGGAAGCGGCACACTTCCTTCATCGTAGTAGGTGCAGCCCTGGTTTCCGAAAAAGGAAATGGCACGCTCCGTCTTGAAGCAATAACCCGCATCCTTGTAGTAGGAATTGCGTTCGACCCACAGGTCCTGGCAACTCTGGGCATGTGCTGACGACATCAAGCCGACGCTCGCCGTCACCACGCCCAATGCTCCAAACAAGCAGCGCTGAATCCTACTCCGCATTTGACACTCCCATTTCCGGATTTGTGCGTCTTTTCTAGCGGCGCCGGCAAATGGCGCATTGCGGTGAATCAAACAACTGGAGCCGCTTCCTTGATCCCAATCAATAGCTCCACGCCTCCGGACGACTAACCTTGCAACGGTGAAATGCGACGATCATGACGCCCGGCAGGTTCTCGGAAAATGAACAAGCAGCCCATTGTCGGCCCGCCTGAAGGCAAGCAGGGCCCGCAAATCGTGCCCTTTCCCGCGCCCGACCATCCGACAAGCGAGCCGACGCTCAGGCGCAGTTCGACGAAGCGATGGCTGATCGGCGCGGTCGCAGCACTCGCGCTCGCAGCCGTTGCCGCTGCGACGTGGTGGTCGATGAGCGCCGGCACGACTGTCCGCTACGTAACCGCCCCCGTCACGATCGGTCCCGTCGCCCGCGGCATCAGCGCAACCGGTACGGTCAACCCCGAATTGACCATCATCGTCGGCACCTACGTGTCCGGCGTGATCCAGGAATTGACCTGCGACTACAATACCCGGGTCAAACGTGGCCAGAGTTGCGCCAAGATCGATCCGCGCCCCTATCAGAGCATCGTCGATCAAGGCAAAGCGAATCTCGCGGTCGCAAAGGCGCAGTTGGAGAAGGACAGAGCGTCGTTGACTTACGCGAGGTTGGCGCTGGGGCGCTTCGCGAAACTCGTGGAGACGCAGGCGGTTTCGCGGGACGCCTTTGACAATGCCACCAGCGCGCACGAACAGGCTCTGGCGCAAATCGCGTTTGACGAGGCTACGATTCAGCAGCGCCAGGCGGTGCTCGACGCGGCCCAGGTCAATCTCGACTATACCGATATCGTTTCGCCGGTCGACGGCACGGTGGTCTCACGCAATGTGACCATGGGACAAACGGTAGCCGCGAGCTTCCAGACGCCGACCTTGTTCCTCATCGCGACCGACCTCACCAAGATGCAGGTCGATGCCAACGTCAGCGAAAGCGACATCGGCAACATCAAGAACGGCAACAAGGCAACATTTACGGTCGATGCGTATTCCAAACGCCTGTTCGAAGGAACCGTAACCCAGGTTCGCCAATCTCCCCAAACCGTGCAAAACGTCGTGACGTATGACGTCGTTGTCAGTGCCGACAATTCCGACCTCGCGCTCAAGCCCGGCCTGACGGCGGCAACGCGGATTGTCACCGAACAACGCGATCGGGTGATCCGCGTGCCGAACCAGGCCTTGCGCTATGTCCCGACCGCGATCGCCGCACCGGAAACCAGGCAACCCGGCATTTGGGTATTGCGTAACGGAAAGCCCGATGCCGTTCAGGTCACGACGGGGCTCGACGACGACGACTTTACGGAGATTGTCGGAGGCGAATTGAAGGCCGGCGACAAGGTCATCGTCGGGGAACGGCAAAATTCCGCAAACGGGCGTTCGAGCGTGCCGCCACCGCGGCTCTGACGAATTGCATTCGCGACATCTAGCGACGGACGACACATGGCGGAGCCGATCATCAGGATTGAAGATGTGTCGCGGACCTATCATGTCGGCGACATCGACGTTTACGCGCTTCGCAATGTGAGATTGACCGTCGAGCGTGGCGAATTCATCGCCATCATGGGCGCGTCCGGATCGGGCAAATCGACGCTGATGTCGGTGCTGGGCTGCCTGGATCGACCGACCAGCGGCCGTTATTGGTTCGAGGGCATCGACGTTGCGGGTCTGGCCGAGCCGGATCTGGCCGGCCTTCGAAGCGAACGGCTCGGCTTCGTTTTCCAAAGCTTCAATCTGCTGCCGCGTACCAGCGCCATCGATAATGTCGCCTTGCCGCTTTTGTATGCGAGATCCGGCCAGGGTCACGCAAGCATCCGCTTTGACCGGGCACGGGCGGTCCTGGACAAGCTCGGCTTGCACGATCGCGCGCGCAATACGCCGGGCCAGCTATCGGGCGGCCAGCAGCAGCGCGTAGCGATCGCGCGCGCCCTGATCAATCAGCCCAGCCTTCTGCTCGCCGATGAGCCGACCGGCAACCTCGATACCCGCAATTCGAACGAAATCATGCAGGCGCTGAGTTCGCTCAATCGCGAACAAGGCGTCACCATCATCGTGGTGACGCACGAGCCCGACGTCGCCGCCTTTGCAGATCGCGTGCTGACCATGCGGGACGGCCAGATCGTCTCGGATGTGAGGAAGGCCTCCCGGTCCGCCAACGAGGCGGCGGATGAATTGCCGCTGAGCAAGGCGCCACCGGCTTACATCGGAACATCCGGAGCGACATGGCCGTTTGTCTGGATGGTGATGACGGCCGCCGCCGAGGCAATCTGGCGCAACAAGATGCGGTCTGCGCTGACGATGCTCGGCGTCTTCATCGGCGTCGCCGCCCTGATCGTGATGGTATCCGTCGGCCAGGGCGCCAACGAGGCGGTCCGCAAGGAGATCGCAAGGCTCGGTACCAATCTCGTGGTCATTCTGCCGGGTGCCGCCACCAGCGGAGGTGCGCGCGGCGGTTCGGGAAGCGCGTCGACGCTGACGGTCGCAGATGTCCAGGCCATCCGGCGCGAAGCGACCCTGGTCGGGGAAGTCAGCTATCTGATCCGTCAGTCCGGGCAGGTCCGCTTTGCCAACCAGAACTGGACCACCAGCATCCAGGGCGTCAGCCCGAATTATCCACCGATGACGAACTGGCAGATCGCCTCCGGAAAGGCGATTACACCCGACGACGAACGGAGCGCCGACCTCGTCGTGGTCCTCGGTGAAACCGTCCGGCGGCAGTTGTTTGGGACTTCGCAGAACCCGATCGACGCCATGGTGCATGTCAAGGGCGTTTCGTTGCGGGTGATAGGGATCCTCGAATCGAAGGGACAAACCTCTTTCGGACAGGATCAGGATGATCTGATCATGGTCCCGTTCACGACGGCGGAACGCAAGATTCTCGGCGTCGCCGCGCCGAGCCAGCAGCAGACCGCCATCAACTGGATTTATCCGACGCCGCCGAATCCTTACGGACTTCAAGCGCGCATGATCGGGTATGTGAACCAGATCTACGTGCAAGCCGTGAATCAAACCAGCATTCAGCCGGCGATCAACCAGGCCACCGACATTCTGGCACGCCGCCACCGCATCCGACCGGGCACCACCAACGATTTTTCGGTACGCAATCTGAGCCAGATCGCGCAGACCGCGGAGGGCAGCAGCCGCATCATGGCGCTGCTGCTCGCTGCGGTGGCGTCGATATCGCTCGTGGTCGGCGGTATCGGCATCATGAACATCCTGCTCGTCTCCGTCACGGAGCGGACGCGCGAGATCGGATTGCGGATGGCAATCGGCGCCCGGCGGCTCCATGTGCTGTTGCAGTTTCTCGCCGAAGCCATTTTCATCAGCGTCAGCGGCGGCATCGTGGGAATTGTCATCGGAGCGATCCTGTCGCTCGCCGTCTCGACCCTCACCGGCTGGCCTGCGCCGATATCACTTGCAGCCATTGCCGGCGGGTTCCTGTTTTCCGCGGCGGTCGGCATTTTCTTCGGCTACTACCCTGCCCGCAAGGCCGCCCGGCTCGATCCCATCGAAGCGCTACGCTACGAGTGACTGACCGAATTGATGTGTGAGAGGACAAAACGATGAAATCGCCGGCCGGGTCGCATTTTCGATTATGGATGCTCTCGATTTTCGTCCTGCTCGCGCCATGCGGCGTGATGGCAAACGATTCGTCGGCCAGCCTTCAGACCGGTGGCCTCGACCTTGTCTATAACGACAAGATCGCGATGAAACAGGAAGATCTCTACCTCAGCAAAAACGAAGTCCGCGTTCGCTATCTCTTCGAGAACAAGACGGCGCAGGATGTCGAAACGCTGGTGGCGTTTCCGCTGCCCGATATCGAGACCGGCGAAGGCGGCAATTACGTCATCCAGGCCGCAGACCCGATCAATTTCATCAACTTCACCGTTACGGTCGACGGCAACAGCGTGACGCCTTCCGTCCAGGCCAGGGCCACCAGTCTCGGCGTCGATATCACCGCGTTGCTGCTCAAGCATCATCTGCCGCTGACCACGATCATGGCCAATGACGATGCCCAGACCAAATTCTATGACCAATTGGGCCGCCTCCCCGCGGAAGCCCTGTCTGAACTCGAGCGTTACGGCGCCATCACGCGTGCCGATGGCGGACCCGGCAAGCCGCCCGACGTCAATCCGCAGTGGACGACTGACATCACTTTCTACTGGCTTCAGAAGTTCCCGGCAGGCAAGACCATCGAGGTCACGCACAAATACCGGCCGGTTCCGCGCATCTTCTTTACATCCAGCGATGAGATGACAACCGTCGGGTTGCGCAAACGCTATTGCCCCGACAATGCGTTCCTCGGTGCGGCCAAGGCCGCACAAAAGACCGGCGCGCTGCAAGGCGTCGAGTTGCGCTACATCGTCAAGACGGCCCGCAACTGGTCCGGTCCGATCGGGCAGTTCACCCTGACGATCGACAAGGAAGACCCGAAGTCGCTCGTCTCCACCTGTTTCGCCGGTCTGAAGAAAATCAGCCCCACGAGCTTCTCCGTAACCAGGAAAGACTATTCGCCGGACGACGATCTCGGCGTGCTGTTGCTCGACGTCGTCAAGATACCATGAGGGCCGTTGTCAATGCTGCATGCCCACGTCACGTCCACATATTCCGCAAAGGCGGCGGGTAGCAGAACTCGTGGTACTCAAATCGTCCAAAATCGCAGACTGACGTACAAAATCGTGCGGCTGGCGGAGGGAGAGAAGCTGGGATCGAACCTTCTCCGCGTAGCCCAGAGTAGCCTGGCGGAGCCAAACGAACTTGAGGGCCTCGGGGAGGGCCCCCGTCCCCCCAGGGGCCGCCTGCAGCGGCCTTCAGGGGGCCCGGCCCGGTCCGATACCGCCCAGCTTCGCGGCGGGAGTGGAGCGGCCATGAGGCCTCCCCGAACGAACCACACCCCCAACAAGCGCACTGGGACTATCCGGCGCCTCCACCCTACCCTTACGGAGCCCCCTGATTGACCAGATCGGCAACGCCGCTCCCGGAAGGAGGGTCAGGTATCCGTGGGATTGGAGCTCCCCGGTGAAGGCCGCCAGCTCGAAAACCTTACGCCCAAAGCAACGGGCCTTCACCCCGGGGCGCGGCTGTAACCATCCCCAAAAGCCGTCCGCGCTCCGCCAGCCGACAGGACCCCCGACGAGAGCACCGGGTTCATCCAGCGCCCGCCGAATCAACTATCGTTGAATCGGTCTGTTAGGCTGTCGCCCACTCTCTCTTTTCAATGCTGCCCACGGGCTCCCCGATCGGCGTTCCGGCAGGTTCCAACAAGCTCCTAAATTCTACCGTGCCAGGGGCCGATAAGGCGGGTCCTTCCGACTCAAAAAGCATCCGCCGTTCGAAGGCCGTCGAACGCATCATTGGATGACGTTTGAAGACCTTCTCTCGCAGGCTCGGAAACTTCGCCGCCATCAGTCCGACGGGCTTGAGCAGGCCCGGAAACAATCGGGGCTCGGCGATCGTTTCGTGCAGGAAGACACGCCGATAGAAAGCTTGATGCTCCGCTCGGACGATCGCAAGCCCCAGATCGGCGTTGAAATGCTCGCACGCTAAATACGCCAGCCGAAGCGTAACATAGGGCAGCCCCGGAAAACGCTTGGCCCTGTCAGGGTCGGCCACGAAACGCGCCGGATCAATGATGACCTCACCACGATCGAGCCGCGGGTGAAGAATTTCGCCGAACGCTTGCGCTGAACATGACTCACGCCATTCGGAGTTCAGCACGCTGATCCTGATCGAACTGCAGAGTTCTCCGCGAAAATAGACACCAAATGTCCAGGAGTTGGGCAAACCGTCATAAACGTCAGTTACCCGTTGGTCCTCTGACCTTCTGACTGCTCCCTCCTCCAAATAGGCACGGTAGCGCAAACGATAAATAGCTTCCTTCTCGTCGGGAGTTTTCGCTAGGCGGTAGTCGACATGCCGAAGAGATTCAATACCGCGCTCAGTAGTTAGAGCAATCGCATCAGCTGCGGAATTCATCGACTTCCCCTTCAACGCAAACCAAACGACCGAGCTCACATCAGAGATTAATAGTTTCTTAACTCCGATGCAAAAGGAACGGCTTATTAGGGTTAACCTACGGGGCCGCCCCGGTTGCGCGGCCACACCTCCATTCAACGTTTGCTTCAAAAAGGGAACTGTTAGCCAAGCTTTGAGCGAAACTGCTTTCATTAGGTTTGCAAGCACCAACGGTTCATCTCTCATAAGCAGAATGGTGCAGTCAGCAAATGCCCGCGGCTTAAAATGTCGGCTAGCAAAACAGCAGATGCACGCAAAACCGAGCGCCGTCGTGTCTTCGACATCGGCCTAATTCGCTTTGGCGACGCTTCTGTGGATTGCGTACTTCGTAACCTCTCCGATTCAGGCTGCGCGCTCGACGTCGGACCTAACAGCGACGTCCCTGACTGCTTCACGTTAATTGAGCTCCCCAATAAGGGCATCTATTCGTGCACCGTCGCATGGCGACGAGGGCGTCGCATTGGCGTCTCCTTCAACAAAACTGGAACGTGATGAAAGAACGACGAAAATCATTACGGACCGATGTTGACGAGACAGCCTACATTTCAGCTGCCGGCTCAAGTACGCGTTGTCGCGTCATGAACCTCTCTCCTGAAGGCGCTGCCATAGAAGTTCCCGACGGGTGTTATGTCCCGGAGAAGTTTCAGTTAATGACGCAGAGCGATCGGGTTGTCCGCAATTGCAGGATCGTCTGGATCATCGGAAAGAAGATCGGTGTCGAGTTCACGGTCTAGGTAGCCGGAAGTTGGGTAGTGCCCGGCTTGCGATGTCGCTTCTAAGGTCTCCCTCCGGCGAGAGCCGCCTTGTTGGATTTGTCCAATTGGTGCGTAACAGTGCTTATGGACAGCCATAAGCGCAGTACTCAGCTGGAACGGCTTGAGGTGGTCGAGACTGGTCGTCGTCGACGCTGGTCAGATGACGAGAAGCTGCGGATCGTGACCGAGAGCTTTGAAGGGCCGCGGGCGATATCGTCGACAGCAAGACGCCATGGCATATCCCGTTCTTTGCTGATGACATGGCGGCGGTCGTTCGGTGCCCAACCAACTAGCTCTCAAGACGAGCAATCTGGATTTGCGCGGGTCGTCCTTTCCACTGAGGTCGAGCCGGCGGTAGCAAGCCCACCGACGAGCGGGCAGATGGTGATTGTGGTTGGTAGAGATCGTCGGGTCATCGTTGATGCCGGCGTCGATGCGGCCGCGCTGGGAGGGTGCTGCAGGTTCTGGAGCGTCGATGATCCCTATCGCAGCAGGCGCGCGGATCTGGATCGCGACCGGACACACCGACATGCGCAAAGGCATGCAGGGCCTGGCACTGCTGGTGCAGGAGAGCCTCGGGCGAGATCCTTTCGCCGGCGATGTCTTTGTGTTCCGTGGTCGTGCCGGCACGTTGATCAAGGCGCTTTGGCACGACGGGATTGGGCTGTCGCTTTACGCCAAGCGGCTGGACCGTGGCCGCTTCATCTGGCCGGCGACGGTGGACGGCGTGGTGTCGCTGACGGCGGCGCAGATGGGCTATTTGCTGGAGGCGATCACTGGCGTAACCCTCAACACAGCTGGCGGCCGCAGAGCGCCGGATAGGTTGCGAAAAATCTTGTGAGATTGTAAAAAACCCGCGCCAAATCGCGGCTTTTGTGATTCCATTCGGGCATGGGTGACGGTCCCGAGACGCTGCCGGAAGATGTTGAGGCGCTACAGGCGGCGTTGCTGGCAACGCGCGCCGAACTCGCCATCGTTCGCGCCCAACAGTCTGACGACCATGCGTTGATCGCCCACCGGTCGACAAGAACGGTCTGACCTGCAGGTCAGATCCTAATGGGTTGTCCAAAGGCCGTTGGATGTATGCGAGCCTATAAGTTGTACGTTCTCGGCGCTGGTCGCAAAGTCTACGAGCAGCAGATCCCTCGCATAACCCGAATTGGCCACATTAACCCAGAAATTTAGCCCGGCCTGGTCTGGAGTACGACCGAGAACATTGCTGTAAAGTTCTGTTACGTATTGAAGATTTGTAGGGTTCGTGCCGTATTTTTGTGTAAATTCAGGAGCTGCCAAGAAAAAATCAGCAAGTGTTACAGCGGATGCGTTAGTAGGATCGGCATAAGCAGCCCAAAACCTGAATCCCGCATTGTCCGGCACGCGATTGTAAGCTGCTTGGTATAGCTTGTAGACCAAGAGGTCTTCGCTCGAGTTAAGGTCGAATACCAATGTGTAATCCGAGAACTGAACTTGGGCGACAGCAGTTAGATTAGCATTCTGATTGAGACCAGCAGATTCGCGCAAATGGATTACGCCGCTCGATTGGGTGATTGTGTAATCTGAAAGTGGTCCGAGGACGAAAGCGGTGTCGGTACCTCCGCCACCGTTCACCTGAATCGGATTGGCGGGAGTGCCAATATTGTCTGCCGCAAGTTGCGTGTTCCACGGGGCGGCGTCGATAAGCGTATAGCCACCATTGAATTGACTGCCCGTACCGTCCGGATTGTGGCCATCAATCAGTTCGCTGCCGGGGCTTCCAGACAGAGGGAAATAAGTCGCGTGCGAAAGCGTCGTGCCATTCACCGAGACGCCGGAAATGTAAGCCGATGACGCCTCCGCACCACCAATATTGACCGGACTGTCAAACGCGATCTTTATTTGGCTGACCTGAACCAGCCCTAGCAAGCTGATTGAGAACGATTGATCGGTCGTCCACGAAACACCTGCGGGATCGACGTATCCATTCGGCGTTGCGACTATGGCTAGTTGACCGTAGTCGACACCGTTCGCGTATATATGGAGCGTTGGCGTTCGGTTATTGATTATGTTTCCACTGACAGTTACTGAAATGGTTGTACTGAATGTCTGTTGCTCTGAGACCAAACCACCGTTCGCAGATTGAAGGGCAGAGTTTATTTGATCTCCAAATAGGGCAATGCGATCGTTTGTCAAACCCCCTGTAAACGAGCTTTCAGAAGCAGCTAGGTAATCCTTCGCGCCCCACCATGACGACAATACGAACTGGGCGGGCTTCCCGAAAACACCAAAGCCTGTGGGGGAATTCATATCAGGCGCAGCGCTGGCGTCTGGTGGATAGGCTGCCTCTACCCACTGTGTTATTCCGGCCAAATTGACGTTGTTCGAAGTCAATGCTTGGTAAGTGCCGGCGTACAAAAGCTCCTGTTGGATTTGATCTGGAACGGCGCCCAATGGAACGGGCGCGGGCGGCAATACGTAACCGGTCGGGTACGACGGAAAGCCGAGTTCGGTGAGCATAACGGGCTTTCCGAACTGCGTGTTAAGAGAATTAAGATATGCGATCCAGTTATTTCCAAATGCGTCTGATTGCCATCCATTGGCAACTTGCGCCACGCTTGTTGGTGCGGTTGTTGTCAGGGTTGGGTAAAGGTCGAGCCCTACATAGTCCAACTGTTTCCAGAACGTTATTTTGTCGGGCAGCCACGGCTTATAATTCGGGTCGGCAAGGCTCACGTTCGGAACGGCTGCTGCATATGTAATCTGACCAGAGTAGACTTGCCGTACTGCCGCAATTAGGTCCGTCCAGTAGGGTAAGTATTCTGGCTGGCGATCTAAATGGATGAACTCCGTGCCGATTGTGAATAGCTCAACGTGATGCTGTTGCGCTAACGTCGCGTATTTTAATATCTCTTGCTTGTAGCTGACGAACCAAGAGGCGACATCTCGGGGCTGAACAAAGACGCCCGCTCCACTGCCGTCAAGAATAGCATCTGTCGGCTTGAGCGCTACTTTCAGACCAAGACTATGCGCATAGTCAATTGCTGCTCCAAGCCCAGAATTGCTCCCTTCCCATGAGTAGTCGTTCAAAATATTAGACGAACTGGTGCTCTGAAAAATGTTCCAGTTTAAATCAATCGTGTTAGCTCCCATCTCGGCTTGAAGACGAATCGCATTGACGGAGTTTGGCGTTAAATACAGATCCGCGTTTGCCGCGTAATAGATAAAGCCCTCGTATTTGAAGAGGGTTGTGGGAGTACTTGGGTTCGACCACGACGGTGACATAATTCGTCTCCAAAACAATTTCCGAAAAGTATTACGGCGAATAGCTCGAAAGCAGGCTTGTTGGATGGTAGCTTCTTGTTGGAGGTCTGGCCTTCAATGACGCTGCTTTCCGCAGCGCTGTCGAGTTAATCAGAGGTATTTGCCGCGCAGTAAGCGAAAGATCCACGGTCTATGGAGTTAAAGGGGATGTAAGCCGCATAGGGAGGACAACGCGATTTTCCACGGCGTACAAGTGGCATGGGCGATTGCCGGATCTCGCTCGGTCAGGATAGGCGTTACAGTCGCTCAAGGCCTGCTCTTCGGCACCCCTTTGGCTCGGAACTCCTTTTGCAACAGTAAAGATGCCTTCGGGATGGAACGCCGCGGCTTTCGGACCGGTAAAACCCGCGTAACCAGTGATTTCAGCCCGCGCCAATTGGTCGTCTCGAAGTCCGGGTATTTGCTCCGGATTGAATGTTCCAGAATAACTTACCTTAGGCGCATTACGCGTGAACCACGTACCGTCAGCCTTCGGCTGCGCCAAAGAATCATCCGTTGCAATGATTGCGCATGGTTCGTCGAAATATTGTGCGCACCTCTCTAGGACTTTTTCTTCCGCAATTTGTCGCGAGGGCCAGTTGCCGGTTCGCCAGTGAGCTTTTGCTCCGGGGGCTAAGGCCATCGCCCGGTGAATCGGCAGTTCAGAGAAAGCGGCAACCTTGGTCTTGCGCGATTGGGGAGTTTCATTGGGAGCTGCCTTTTCAAGAATTGATGTCAATCCGGCAGCGAAGTCTGAAGCCAAAGGTGCGGCTGCGGTAATCGGCCCAGTCGATCGCAGGGGCAAGACGACTTGGTTGCCCACGGCGTAAAGATAGCAAGGGCCATCCAACGTCTTAGGGAATCGAGCTGGGTTCGCGTTACACTCGGCGAGCGCTCTTTGTTCAGCGCTCCGCTGATCAGACGCATTTGTGTTCAGCACAAGAATGCCGAGAGCATGAAATGCCGCTGCCTTAGGCCCAGAGAGCGTTGTATAAGCGGCGATATCTGGACGTAACATCTCCTTTTCGCGGAGCGTAGGAATGCGCTCCGGTTTGAAATCGCCAGCATATCGCACTCGCGGCGCATCCTGCAGCGGCCAACTTTCACCAGCCCGAGGCACGAAAATTACATCGTCTGCTGCAACGACGGCGCATGCCTCGTTGAAATACTGGGTACACCTCTCGATATTTTTCTCCACCGCTAGATCTACGGTCGACCACTCGCCGGTCCTCACCGTACTCCGAGCAGACGGAGCAATCACAAGTGATCGATGAAGCTTCCAATTGGGGTATTGCTTTGACTGTTCAGCACGATTGTCTGCATTAACAGCCGTCTCAAGAATTTTCAGAAGGTTGGCTTCGGTTAAGGGCTGGGTCGTCGCCAACTGTTGCTTTTGCGATGTCCAAAACCATCCGACGCTGATTGAAACACCGAGCAATACAAAACAAGCCGCAAAGGCCGCTGCTAATCGAACGGGCAATCGTGTCGAGCCATGAGCCCGGGCGACATCCGCTCTAAAAATATTTGCGCTCTCCTTTGCCGGAGAATCCAGCGGAAGGGTCGTTAAGACCTCGGCCGAGCCCCCAGGTTCATCCGGTTCAGGTCGCGCCTCAGGGTTGGCGCTCAAATGTTGCTCGATAGCACCTTTCTCGAGTTCAACGCGATAAGCATAAACTGGCCGAGGTATATTCTTGACGTCTTGCGGGCCGAGGTCACTGAAGAGCACTGAAAGCTTGTTGATGACCTGTTCGTGCACGGAACGGGAAACACAAATACCACCCGGAACGGCTAAACCCTGCAGCCTTGCGGCAATATTGACCCCGTCCCCAAGGAGGTCTCCGTCGCGCTCTATTACATCACCGATCGTCAATCCCATGCGAAAGACCATGTGGCGGCTTTGCGGGTAGCTTAGATTGCGGGTGCGCAGTGACTCTTGAATATCAATGGCAGCTCGAAGAGCATCAACAGCGCTGGGAAATTCTGCAAGGACTGCATCACCGGCAGTGTTGAAAATGCGGCCGTCTGATCTAGTGACGAAGTCGTAGAATACGCTGCGATAAGAAACCAGACGACGCATCGTCTCTTCCTCGTCTTCAGCCATAAGCCGGCTATATCCGACAACATCAGCAGCAAGAATTGCCGCAATCTTGCGCTTCACTGACAGCCTCCTTGAAAATCAAGAAAACAACTCACTCCGCGCGGAGCGCTAACGCTGGTAGGAATGTGCCAGCCAGCGGTCTTAAATTGAAGCGCGCTCGCAAGTACAGATTTTGGCAGCGCATCTGCTCAAAGTCGATATCTGGCGGCCTCTCAGACTGAAATATTTAATCGGGCGACAATGTTCGTGTCTGGTGACGAGCCGAAGCTTCACGTCCGATGGGACCACAGCGGACGCCTAAGTTCGAAAGTCTACTTCAACGGTTTGAGGAAAACGAAGAAGCTACGCATAAGTCCAATGCCCCTAACGTCAATTGCCTGACGCTCTTCAAATTCAAAAAAGTCCCTCACCCTCCATTACGTCGCTTCGGACATGTGCACACGATTGGGTTCGCTCAGCGACTCCAGCCGGCTCGCCAAATTCACCGTGCGCCCCCAATAATCATAAATCATCTTATGCCGCCCAATTACTCCGCCAATGGTAGAGCCAGTATGATCCCGACTCGAATTTGTAGCGGATAACCCATCCGACCGACGTCTGCGTTAGGCCCAAAAGCGGACGTGGCTCGCAGCAGGCGCCATGTCTCTTTTGTGCTGCCAAAAGCCGACACTGGCGACACAGTCCTCTTATGTCCTTCGGGCCCAGAGGTCGCAGCCAAAATTAGCTTTGTTACTCAACAAAGCGTTGCAGAAAAGCAATGACTGTCTACGAAATGCAACGCGGTGAGCCCCGGTCATGGCAAATTGCGCGTTTCGCAATATCTCCTTGGCCAAGTGCGCAGAAACGGGCGCACATCTTTATCAGAGAGACCAACGATGCTTTTGACAAGACAATTTATCCTCGGCTCGGCGGCGGCTCTGCTCGCCGCCACCGGCGCACAAGCGGCAGACCTTCCGGCAAAGGCCAAGGCGATCGAGTATGTCCGGGTTTGCTCGCTTTACGGCGCGGGCTTCTTCTACATCCCGGGCACCGACACCTGCATCAAGCTCGGCGGCTACATGCGTGTCGACACCACGTTCAACGGTAGCATTCATGGCGGTCCGGCTTGGAGTGCCGACCTCGGGCAGCAGAACCGGTATCGCCACTACTTCGATTCCCGTTCTCGCATGGCGCTGACGGTCGATACCCGCACCGCCACAGAGTATGGCGTTGTCCGCACCTTCGGTCAGGCCGACTTCCAGTTCGACAACAACAGTGCGGGCTACAATCCGTCCCAGGCGGCTGCGGCTCCCTTCGCGGGTGGTGGGGTGAACGCTTCCTTCCTCAACACGCCCGGCGGTGGTTACGTCGCGGTCGAATATGCGTTCATCCAGTTCGCTGGTTTCACCTTTGGTAAGTCGAGTTCGGCGTACTCCACCCCGTGGAACGGTTTCCCAGGCAATATCAACTCATTCCTGCTGGGCGGCAACAACACCGATACTGGCCTCAACAACATCCAGTACACCGCACAACTCGGCAACGGCGTCTCGGTCGCCATTGGCCTTGATGATCCGACGGTCTGGAATCGGACTGCGATTTACAATCTGGGCGTCCCAGCCGCCATTGGTGCCAACGGCACCGGTTCGAATGCTTATGCCGGCGCCCACGCGCCCGACGTTGTCGGGAACATCCGCGTCGACCAAGCCTGGGGTCTGCTCCAGTTGTCTGGCGCGCTGCATGAAGTCAACGCTTCGTATGCCACCCTCGCTGCCGGCGCGTTGCCATCTGCGCTTTCTGAGCTTTCCGGTCACCCCGACCCCAAGTGGGGCGGCTCAGTGATGGCTGCGCTGCAGATCAAGAATCTCCCGACCGGCTCGGGTGACGATATCAAATTCGACGTCAGCTACGCCAAGGGCGACACCAAGAACGTGATCGCCACCAGCGCCGCCTCACCAAACTTCGCGATGTTCGGTGGCAGCGGCTTTGCCTATCAGAGCGTCGGGTTTGGCGCGACTACCGATGGCGTCTATCTTCCAGGCGCCGGCGGCACCAACGGCATCCAGTTGACCACGGCATGGGGCCTTCGTGGCGCCTTCAATCATAACTGGAATGCCTATTGGTCAAGCAGCCTCTTCGGCAGCTATTCGGCGGTTCGCTATGACGGCAGTGCCAACGACAACCTGACCGGGGTCGGCACCACCAGCGCCAAGGGAGCATACTGCGCCGCCTTTGCTGCGAGCCATCCGGGCCAGGCCCTCGTCGGAAACGCCGCCGGCGCCTACAGCTGCAACCCCGACTTCAACGTGTCACAGCTGGGCGTACTCACCCGATGGTCTCCAGTCAAGAACCTCACGTTCTCAGGCGAAGTGCAGTGGTTCCACCTCGATCAGAAGATGTCCGGTAGTTCGGTATTTACAGCGACCGCACCGAAGCCCACCGCGCTTTACGAGTTCAAGGATCAGAACGCGATATCGCTACAGCTGCGCGCTCAGCGAAACTTCTGAGCTTCTAAACCGAATGACTCCACAAGCCGCACTGTCCTGATCGACAGTGCGGCGTTTTATTGTTTTGAGACGGTAGGCACGATGACCAATTGCCGACCCGGAGAGCCTGCCTTTATCGAGGCTCTGGCAAGGTGAACGGTAAAATTGAGCAATAAACTGACGTCCCTTTCCAAGATGTGATCCTTGATCGGAAATTTTACATCGTTAAACGAGGTCTCGTTCTTCGACAGTCGATCCACTTCGATGACATGGGTCTATGGCGAGGGAACAGAGATGACAAGCTTCAAACTATTTATCGCTACGACGATAATGTTGACCTTGGTCATGCGTGCGGCGTTGGCGCAGGCGGTGATCGACGAGCCGGGGATGTATGCGTTTTACCATCCAAACAGCAGTCTTAGGCTTTCGTTGCCAGCCGCAAGCGCCGAGCCGACACCAGGCTTAGAACGCGCCATGCTCGGCCGATGCCAATCCGTAGGCAAGGGTTACTCGCCTCACCCAGCCAGATAGCAAATAATGACGACGTTCGGAAATCCGATCGGCCTCAGATGGCGATTAGCCAATCAGCACTTGTCTCCGCAGAGTTCTCACGGACACTCAAATCGCGAAAGAGACGTTACGGCATAAGTCAGCCATTGGCCGACGCCGTAGCGCCTCTGGCTCTGCGGGCGAACCAGACATAGACGCCCTCCCTCGATGCATGTGAAAAATTGACGATCAGTATACTGCTCGGAGAAGCCAGGGACGGAAGGCTATGCGTGTTCATTGGGGGATCCGACGAACAAATTGATGACTACTCAAATATCGACCGTCTCACCCGGTACGCGCGGCACGGTGGGCTCGGCGGCGCGCAAGGATACCGTTCCAGACGATCGTGGGCTGATCTACATTCAGCGCCCCACCGTGCTCTCGTGGTAAAGGCAGATGTCCTGGCGAAGGCCGTCAGGGGAATGCCAGGAGAGTATATGCTGACAGGGCAGAGATCGGACGATTCGAACTGCTGCCCAATCGAATTGGCATCGAAGCCTTAGAGAAGCACAAGCTCTGGAAATCGGTTCATCAAAAGCGCGCATCCGTTCAGATCTTGATCGCCAATTCAAAGTTCGGTCAGCAAGAGGTGAACCGGCGGGCTGACACCGGAAAGTCCGCGTTCTGGTCAGCCGCGCGGCTGACGGCGGCAGGCGATACAGTGTTGATCTACGTCGAGCATCCCGTCTAGGCGGAGCGCCGCGATGCAAAAGAAAAGGCTCACTTTACCTCCGAACACTCCTTTGATAGCGCAGTCGGATCATGCGCGCTTCGCAAGCAGTTTCAATTCGAAACGCTGTTGAGCACGCCGCAGGCTCTGCGTTTTCGATAGCCTAACTGCAGCCCGGACAACTCCAACTGCTTTGGCTTTGCGATCGAAGCTGATCAACTCGACCTGGTCGGCAACAACGATCCAACGATTTCCAATATGAATGATCTTATACGCGGCCATAGATCCATCCCTTAGAGAACGATCATTTGCCTGACCACGCTTTATTGCACCGGAGTCGATGAAAGAAGTCTGATGGATTCCAAAGGAAGCCCGTCAGCTCCTCTTACATACTTCCCTAGCCGCGCGTCCAGGGCCGGGCGCGACATTAGCTAAAATTTATCGGGTTCACGTAAGCGAGTTGTAGAGTTCTTTCGCTACAAATTGGATATTAGAGGGAGCGATTTTCAATGAGCAAACTTCCGGACCATGGTTTACCACTTGTTCAGCTTAAGGAGCAGCGGCGGGATATGGTCGTCTCACTTCAAAACCGCAGCGGACCGGTCGGCAGCTTGGAATTGATGCAAATCGCGGCGATACAGACTGCAATCTTGGCCTTTGAAGAAGTGATCGTTGATCTTGATGCCGAAATGGAAATGGAAGTGGCGGCCTGAATCCGGCAACCAAAGCTATCGGACCGAAAATGACCATTCTCATGTGTGTCGCTTGCGTGGCAATACTTTTTGCATATTCGTTGACTGTTCTAAAATTAATTCGACGCTTGGCCGCTCGGGAAGACTTTTAGGCGGCATCAGGAGGCGAAATCTGATGCGCGTGAATGAACCCGGGGTCGCGCGCCTTGACAAAATGCCCCTACACGCCTGCATGACATGCTTCTCCTGCGCCTGCCCCGTCATGCCTACCCACACATCTCGGCCAACACAGAGTTCGGTTGCTGAAGGTCAGCTCTACCCTCTACTCCGAACATGGTTCTGCAACGCAGATAATTGGCGCGATGGGCCAACAGCCACCCCTTGACCTTAGACGTTTGCTTACCAAGCGCGGTGATTTTAGTCAGGGCTTTTTTGTATGGCACAACCAAAAACCCGTCGGGAGGACACCGGCGGGTTTCCTGGCAGTGAATCTTGGACGACTGCGGTTGCGTATTCGACTCAGCAGCCGTTCGGATTTCCCGTGTAAACGCATTCGCCTGGCGGGTCTACGTAACAGCCACACGGACCGTCAATGCTAGCACACACCATCTGAATGTGCTGGCCGCCCGGTGCATCGAATTTCTTATCGACTTCCGGATGATATTTCAAAATGAAACTCTCATCGATCGTCATGTTCAGGGTCTTGCCAAAGATCTCAGCCATTTCCTTGAGGCAGGCCTGGATCTCCTTGGACAATTGCTGCATGCGAGCCCGATTTTCAGGTGTCAGCGGCGCTCTTCGTTCGATGTCATCCATTCGCTCGTCTCCTATCGAGTGTGATTCCGTCGATCGCGTGGTAAATCGCAATTTAGCTGATCAACCGCGACTGTTCTGTGAACCACTTTACAATTGGGCACAAAATGCCAGATTGCAGGGCCGGCGTTATGCGTTTGGGTCAGAAATCTTGGATTATAGCTTCGCTGCGTCCTCGTTTGCGGTAAGAAATGCAATCGCAGAAAGAGAGTAGCCGTCGATCACCCCACCCTCGATTAGTTTTCTAGCGATCTCGGACCTCGTGAGCATTTCAATGCCGACAATTCCTTCATCAAGTTGGAGTTCTCCAATCGCCTCTATTTCTGCAAGAAATATTTGTGCAGGCATATTCATCAGTCCGCCGTCAGGCTGCACGCAGCCAATATTTTTCAGCGACGTGCAAAAGGCTCCGATCTCCTCGCCGATTTCTCGTCTCGCGCCATTTTCAAGGCTTTCGTTCACATCAACCATACCTCTTGGGAATTCCAGCGAAATAATTCCTAGCGCGTAGCGCCAGTGACGTAACATTACAAAACGATCGCCCAGTCGAGGCACGATAACAACTCCGCCGCTTTGCTGAGTAGATCGTTCGAGGTTGATGAATGTACCAAGAGCACCCGACGGAAATTGAACAGGATCTCGTTTAATCCGGATAATTTGGTCCTCAAACACTGTTCCCACGCGAGCCCATTGTTCTGGCAATCCTCGAGCGCGCAGGCGTTTAATCTGCGCTTGTACTGCCAAGTTCGCTAGATCGGGATCGGTAATACGTTGTATGGTACGTTTCATAGATTTCCCTCCGCGACGAACTGCAGTTCGGCAAGGCTAACCGGGAGCACTCAGCGTTCCTACCAAATGGCGGTTGAGGCTGCTCAAAGCCTGAAGGGACAGGATTCTAACCTGACGATCGCCAAAGTGAAGACTATTTGCATTCGCCGCGCGTCAGATAAAAGGCATCGGCGGCTGGTTCAACCATCATCGCTCTAACGCGCATCGGGCTTAATCGGGCGCACAATTGAGCCCGATGCTCGGCCATCAGCGGCATTCGTCGCAGGGTCACGCCTGAGCTTGGACTGAAGCGAAATTAGGTCGACGAACACGTCGGCCTGTCGACGAAGTTCCGCTGCTATCATCGGCGGATGGCTCGAAATACTTGAGACCACCGTGACGCGAACGCCACGGCGCTGCACGGACGCGATCAGAGAGCGAAAATCGCCATCGCCCGAAAACAAGATCAACTCATCAATATGCTCCGCTAGCTCCAGCGCGTCGACGGCAAGCTCGATGTCTATGTTTCCCTTGACCTTCCGCTGGCCGTTGCTATCAAAAAATTCCTTCGCCGCCTTGGTGACGACCGTGTAGCCATTATAGCCCAACCAATCGATCAACGGACGAATAGATGAGAATTCTGGGTCTTCGATGATTGCAATGTAGTAAAATGCACGCAGGAGATCTCCGCGCGTTTCAAACTCCTTCAGCAATCTTTTGTAGTCGATGTCGAAACCCAGCGTCTTAGCCGTTGCATGGAGATTAGCGCCATCGATAAATAGCGCGATCTTGCGCGATGTGGATTTCGTCATACCATTTCTCAAATGTGCTGGTTGCAATAGTCGTTAGTTGAAGCGTAGGTGTCGCGAGCCAAAACAATAGTGTCGCTCTAGGTGCGATCTAACTAAACTATTTCATAATTCAAATATTTTTCGAGCTAATTAATTGTGCGCGCGATTTTTGACGGTGACCACTGCCCATTGGGAGGTCGTGGCCCGGTAATTTTACAGGAAAGAATTCGGTTATCGTTGAACCTCCGACCATCGAACGAGACTCATACTCTGAGAGATTCCCGAGCAGCAATGACCGTTCAATATCAACTCTTCGACGCCATCTTAGAACCACGCCGTCGCGGCAGTTGGAAGTGGAAAGTGTGCTTGGCTGAGGGCAAAGTCATCATGCAAGGAACTAGTCCCCACCGGCCGGCAGCCCGATATGACGCTAATAAAGCGCTCCTTTTGCTTCTACTCAGTGCCCCCCATCAATCAAGGCTAAATGTTCTGACTAACTCAAGCTCCGCAGGACAGAACCGCGGATTGAGCGGATAGGGCGGGTGCCGACGGCAGCAAAATCGGACGAGCTTGAGAGCTCAGAGACGGCGCCTATTCCATGGCTCGGAGGGGCTGCTTGCGCCAGCTTGTCCAACAGTACCTGCTATTTTGACGCTGTGGCCCTGTTCTCCATGTTCACAACCTGCACGCGTCGGTTTACCTCGGCCATCGGCTGATTCGGATCCTTGAGCTTGCTCCGGCCGTAGCCGACGGTCACCAAGTCGGAGCCGTTGATGCCGTATTTGTCTACAAGGTAGCGCTTGATCGCATCAGCACGACGTTCGGAGAGGTCCTGGTTGTAAGCCTCTCCTCCCGCCGCATCAGTATGACCGGCGACCACGAAGGTCGATCCCTTCAGATCGGAATTAGACAATGCGCGCCCGAGAGCCTGAACCGACGGCAGTGACTTGGAGCTAATCTCAGCTGAATTATACTCAAAGTTAATTTCCAAATCGATCTTAGGCTTGTCCTTGACCATAGTGGCGATTTCTTCGCGCTCGGTGCTCGACAGCGAACGGGTAAGCCGGCCACGGATCTTCTGAACGAAGTGGCCTTCCGCAGCGGCTGCTGCCGGGTCGGGGGTCTGCTGCGGCTCAACCGAGAGACCCCGGGTCAGCGGCTTCTTTTCCGGCGCAAGCGCGCGGAGAATAGCTGCCTCAGATACGTTTTGATCATTGGCCTTGTCCTCAGCCAAGGCGCTTCCCATACCGAATGAGAATGTTGCAGCGATGGAGGCGATGAAAAGGATAAAGGAAAGGTTTCTTCGGTTAATATGGTTCAACATTGCCGTACCTCTATTTAAGCGCATTACGCGCGGCAAAAACCTATAACGATGATGCCAGGATTTTGCGGTGTGGTAACTTGATATTGCTAGCGAAGCATTCCTCCCATCACGCCTCCGATGAACCCGCCGGGTCCGCCACCGCCACGATAATGATGGCCGCCACCCCCGCCTCCGCCACCTCCACCACGGCGGCGCCGGGGTGCGCTGTCTTCATCGCTGGAGCTCGATTCCGACTGGGTGGTCGCGACGATTTCGCTCAACAGGGCCTTGTGTTGCAGCTTGTTGAGGAAGCCCGACGCCGGATAGCCACGAGCGGCCTGCCAGCGGGTGATCACGGCGCGGGTATTCTGGTCGAAGGTGCCGGTCACCTTGGTGTCGAAACCGAGCCCGGTGAGGCGGCGCTGCACGTCGCGGCGCTGGCCCTTGTCGAGGCCGATCTGGTCCTCGGTAACCTGGTTGGAGGCTTCGTTGAAGGTGGCGGGATCGACGCCGGTAGTCAGGTTACGCGTCGCGGTGCTGGGCCCGTTCTCGAGGGCTGCGAGACGCGACAGCGCCAGCGGCTTGAACTGGCCGTTGGGGTAGGTGGAGAGATAGGCGTTGAGCTCTTCCGGCTTGTTGGAATCCTTGATCGAACGCCAGAACTCGACTTCGACGTCGGAGCCCGGTGCGGCGGCGACCGCAGCCGGTGCCGCAGCGGCCATCGGGCCGCCGCTGGCGGCGGCCGGCGCCGGTGCGCCGTTGAGATAGACCGAGCCGATCAGGTTGGTGTGGCCCCAGGGAAGCTGGCCCTTGTTGGTCTCCTCGTTGACCTGGGCGCGCACTTTCGTCATCGCCTGCTGGATCTCGACGCCGGGGGTCGTGAGGTTGGCGAGCAGCGCGCGGGTGAACGGGCTGTTGGTACCCTCCTGGCCGTCGAGCGCGGTCTGGCCCGGGCCGGTCGCGAACGCGATCAGCGTGCCTTCGCCGGACTTCATCTCGGCAAGGCCGGTCTGCACCGACACGCTGCGGGTCGCCGAGTTCGACTTGATCTTGGCGGCGAACGGATTGTCGCGGCAGGCATCGAGGAACACCAGCTTGACCTTGGCGTCGCTCATGGTCTGGTCGAGCGTGAGGTCGATGTTGATGGCGGCGCCGAGCTTGACGTCCATTTCCGATTTGATGTCGGCGTCAACCGGCAGCAGGTAGTTGGTGCCGCTGATGGCGATGCCGTGACCGGCATAGAAGAACAGCGCGACGTCGGCGCCCTGCGCCTTCTTGCCGAAGTCGAGCAGCTTTTCCGTCATCTTGTCGCGGCTGAGGTTGGTACCTTCAACCACTTCGAAGCCGACGTTGCGGAGCACGCTGGCCATCGCCTTGGCGTCGATCGGCGGGTTCGGAAGCTGGGCGACGTTCTTGTAGGCGCCATTGCCGACCACAAAGGCGACGCGGCGTTCGGCCTGAGCCGCACCGGCGGAAAGCGCCATGCAGATCAAGGAAACGATGAGGGTTGGGTAGCGCATCGGAAATCCCCAGTCAGAATCGAAATGAAATTGGCTAAAACGCTGGCTCAAGATTACACGAAAAGACCACACTTCGCGCGGGAAAAAATGGCCTCACCTCCCCATTTTCGAGAACAACCGCAGTCAGGTTCCGGGGGGACCTTTTAGCGGGGCCGTCAGTGACCCCAACGAAACGCCGCGGTAGCCCAACTAATAGGACGGGCTGATCGCAACTGTTCACTTTGTAACCCAAGTAAACGAACGGGTGTCGTGACGCCTTCAATCCAGCAAACGTAGCAACTCTGCCGAATGGAACTCCAGTTGGGCTATGGGATTTCCACGGCGACGCAAACCAAGCGTGGACTTTGGCTCTTTGACCATTGAACCTTGTGACTGACAAGGCGAATTAAGACAGGCCAAGGACGGCAAATGCTGACAACTGACTTATAAGGCGGTAGCCTGCGACGCATATTTCGCTTGTTTTTTGGAGCCTTTAGCAATGGCCAGCACATTTCTACAGGATCGGATGCCGCTAACGGTCTATGCTGATCCGGGATCGGTGCTCAGCCTAACACAGGTTCTCACGGCCGCTTTTGGCGCGAACTGGCAAAACTTTCAAAATTTCTGGATTGCGTCAGCGGGCGGTGCTGACTATCTGGCTGCCGCAAATTTTTCTTATTGGGATCCAAATCACCCTTCCGTCGCGCAATGGAATGTGAATGGCACTCCATTGGGGCATGGGTTCTCGAATCAACAATTTGTTAGTCTCGCCAACCTCTCTCAGGTAACATTTACGGCGGGTAACGCCATCGATGATACACTCTATCTCACGCTGCAGGATAGCGCAGCTAATCAGGTATACTCTGAATATCGCATCAGTATCGTATCGACGAAGGTGACCACCGCACCTGACGCTGCGATAGACCCCCAAGACATCGTTGCCTCGGCACTAAGGTTCAACCAGTTATATGGAGGCGTCTACAACACCAACGATTGCGGCTGGATAACCGATGCGGTGGGTGCGGCAGCAGGCGCGCCTTTGCCTAGCTTAGATCAAAGCATAGTGCCTACCGAGAATAGAGAAGGCGGCTATTGGCGGATAGTGCACAGAGGTTCCGACAATCCCGTCCGTGATTGGCAGTCACTTGTTCAGCCGGGCGACATCGTAAGATTCGATTGGGCGGACCCGTCACAACCGCAGCATACCACCATGATAATGGGCGCCCAACGTTTTGACGGCACAATTCAGGTGTTCGACAACAACGCGCGTCAGACAGGCGTATCTGGGAGCTTCATCGGTCTTCACACAGCAAACTACGATGACGTTTCTGCTCCTGCAAGCGTTACAATCTACCGCGTTAGTCCGGATCATCGATACCTGGTGCAAGGATCGGATCTCGGTGAGAGCCTATTAGGCACTATACTTAATGACGACATTCGTACCTTTGGCGGCAACGATGTTGTCTACGCTGGCTCTGGCGACGATGTTATACGACCGGGAAATGGAAACGATACGATCAATGGCGACGACGGCTTGGACACGGTGGTCATTTCGTCGACGGCTGGTGCATTTTCGTGGAGTGTCAATGCGGGGGTTATTACCGTAACAAGTGGCGAAGGTGTTGATACTCTCAACAGCGTCGAGCGACTGCAATTCTCAAATGGCGTAGTGGCATTCGACATCCAGGGTAATGCCGGCAACGCTTACAGACTCTATCAGGCTGCTTTTAACAGAACGCCTGATCAGGCTGGGCTGTCCTTTTGGACGCACCAGCTAGATCTCGGAGTCGATATTCTGGCGGTTGCTCAGGGATTCGTTAACGCGGCAGAGTTTCACAGTGTTTATGGGACCAGCCCGAGCAATGCTCATATTGTCGATCTAATGTATCAGAATGTCTTGGGCAGAACTGGAGAGCCCGCTGGCATCAATTTTTGGGTCGGCCAGCTCAACAATGGATTGGCTATCGCTGCGCTTTTGCAAGGCTTCGCCGTCAGCTCTGAAAATCATGGACTGGCCGATAACAAGATTGCTCAAGGGATCGTATTAGACACGACAGCGTTTTTAGTTTGACAAGCTCACCATCTAGTATGGGCACCGGCCGGAATAGGCCGCTCGTGAGATCGAATTAGGCCACTGTTAATAGCCGTGGACTATGCTGCCAGCGCCCATGGTTTTGTGCAATTTCCAAGCGGGCGACCGAATGGCCTCAGCAGTGCATTTAGCTTTGCTGGGGCCGTTTTTTTACAACCTTTTGATTGTTCGCTAACTTGGAAGCCGCTCCTTCCGGCGATCCCGTCCCGCCGGGCGGGAGCAAAAACGCCAGCCCTCTCCCCCGGGCCTGGGGGCGTTTTTCTGTCCACTTAGCCGTGACAGGCCTAGCTTACACCAATGAGCCGGGGCTGCGTCTCGCCACTCGCAGAACGTCGACAGGCGGGGTCGTTTGGATCAAACACCGTTTCGATGCAGTTGCAGAGGCTAATGGGGAACAGTCGTCAGCTGAGTCGGCCGACTGAAGAGCCAGTATCTTAATGGCTAGCGCTGCCAGCGCCGGCTATTATTATCGTTGCTGCCATAGACGCTGACTTTGCTGGCATGTGGAAGTAATTTCAGCAGCCGCGGCATATATTGCCGATTCTTTTGGTCAGGCGCGCGTTCTCTTCAGCGAGCCTGTCGACATTTTTGCTTTGCTCGCTGTTCTTTTGCTTCGGCGCCTCCTTTTCTCTGAGTGTCACCGGAAACTGTCGGTCGTAACAAGCGAGCCGCATGCTTGGCTTGGAAATAATTCTGCACTCTTCGGCCAAACTGGTGGAAGAGATCAGGCAGAGCGTGAACGTAACAACCATGAATCGCATAGCATCTCCAGAAACTATCATACAATAGAACGGCCTCAACTGGGGGAAGAGCTGAGGCCGTCAACTCGGGGCTTTGCCGGTGTCCGGACCGGCATAACTTTAAACCTCTTGGACCGTAACCGTTCCCAACCAACCAGCAGCTGGCAATGTGACACCGTGCCCCATGGCGAATGCCGCCCTAAGAATGAAGTCATATTGCATGACGTACGACCTCAGCAGTGCCTCATGCGAGTGCTGTGCGGTCCCGCTCACATACTATCAAGCTGAACTAGGAGCACCGCTAGGCCGCCATCGGTCGTCAGAAGAGACGAGGCATTTCTGTAGAAGATCTCTCTTTCGCGCTGATTTGCGATCCTCATCCGGAAAATGGAGAAATCGTCGCATAGAGGCTTTCCTCCGGATGTCATCCGACGTAGCTGCTCGCGAACGCCTTCATCGGCAAGAACGGCCTCCGCTTCTTGCTGCTTCCTGCCCTGCACGGCAAAGGTCGGGACGCGGTCGACTTCAACAGCGAATATAGAAACAGAAAAGCTGCCATTCACCGTGTTTTCTCGCATCAGCCCCTCAAACGCGAGGGCTATCCCAGCGTTCCTAATTTTTGTCCGCGATCTTGCGGGAGTCGCTTTAAGATGGCCTTAACCATACGTGTGCAGTGATGGAAGCATAAAAACAGGCCTTATCTCGATCGCTGTGAGCGCTGCCGGAAAATCGAGCTCGGCTTCTCTTGAGCAGACAGAAAAATCGAGTGCGGGGGCAAGTAAGAGCTTTGCGCACTTCTTCTCCCCGGATCGGTTCGGCCGCAGCCTCGACATCCAAGAAAACCAGCGTCAAAACCGGCTTCATCAGCAGCGCACCCGTCACAGCCAGCGGATTTTCCGCCAACCCCGCCAAAGCCGCTAGCTCTAAATAATATAAATTTCTTCGCGTAGTTCGTCCGACCGGTGCTAAGCGGCAGAGCCTGTGCTGCGGCGGAGCTTGAAAATCAGCCTTCTATGCCGGCGAGACTTCTTCCAAAATGCCTTCATTTCTTGGCCTTCAGTCCGATCTCGGCAAAATTGACAGCAACCTCGCTCGCCTTTGGTTGCGCTGCTGCAACTTGGCATAAATCGCTAGGCGAGATCTGTTGAGCTTTGCAGCTATCTCCGCTGCCTCCTTGCCGCCGCTCAATAGCTCATCGAGCTTCTGTAATTCGTCAGTCGTCCAACGCCGTCGTCGTGAAGTCTTCGGCATCATCTCCGTTTCTTTCCTATGAACCAGCGCGCATCCCTTCGCTATAGACTAGCTGAAAACCTCCTTGAGTCGTTCAACACTGCTTCTGCTGCACTGAAGTCGGTCACCTCGCGCCAAATCTTGCCGTCGAGTGCTGGCGGCAGTGCTCCGGCTTCAGCACATATGCTGCACGGGATGGACCTTCGCCATAGGCGCCGCGCTCCTCCATCTTCTTGAGGCGCATCATTTATGCACTTCGTCGCTTCCGTGGGACCGCCACCGGTTTAGGAATGTTTACACCGAGGCGCATTGCTGATTTTTTAATGGAAAGGGGCGACCGGCCGGTGCGCTCGACCAACTCTTCGAACGACTTGACGTTCTTGGCAATCTCGATGAACCGACGCTGCTCTTTATACGACCATCGACTCATCTTCTATCCCTCCGGCTATCGCGAAAACGCGCTTGCCCCTGCAACAGCTTCCGGACAGCCTTCTCGTCAGGCGGCGTATTAGCCGGCAGCTAATTTTTCGATGACCGTCGCGACCAGTTGCCAATCCGAACATCGGCGAGGGTTTGGAGTCTAGGAGGGTGCAGGGATACCGCATAGCGATATTGATCGTGCTACGCTGTTAACGAGGCTGAGCGACGGGTCTTGACTTACAGGACCGCGCGATCTGCCTCAACCCAAAAGCGCTTTTCACCCTCTTTCTGGGAGTATTGCAATGCAACAATTCAATACAAGTATGCCAAAATTCGTGAACTGACGTCAGAGGGAATTGCAGCTGTATCGGGTGGACTTCTTGGACAAAGCGGGCGACCGTTTGCTGGACTGATCTGTCGGATTAAGGAGACTATCAGTTTTATTTTCAGCCATATCTTCTCATGCGGTAAAAGTCCCAATTAGCCAATCAATTTGGTGGCGGCTTTTCAACTCGGTGACGATCTTTGGAGTGGAAACCGGATTTTAACCGCCTGTCGATATGCCTCCACCAATCGCGGCCCGCTCCCAAAGCCTCACCGCGAGACGTAAGGAACCCGCCGGGGGCATTACCGGCGGGTTTTTTGTTGGCTGCAACTTCTTCTTTTTGAATCTCCACTACCGTGATTTAGCAATTCGAATTGCAGCGTTGTGCATTTCCCGCCGTCGCACGCGCGCAATATTTGGCGATTCAGGCTGCAACGTCGCAGGCTCGGCCTGCCGGAAATGAGCTGGACGTCTCACCACGGGATTAGGTGACGCTCAACAAGTGAAGGGCGGCTGTACGTTTTTCTGCTTTTTCTTATAGCCCGCATAAAAATAGTCCTGAATTGGCAAGTATGAGTTTCTTAACCTGTCGCAGGTAGCATTCGATATCGCGCGGAATATTATTGCGTACCGCGTCTAACTATGCGCACGGACGCATTTGAAATGAGCGAGCTTGGAATCTCCCTCATCGTATTTGGTGCGTCGTTCATGGGCGGCTTAATTTTTCTCGTGCCCGCTCCCCGAGACGACTCAATCAATGAGCCACTGAAACTTTCTGAATGGTGAGTTCATACGTCGGCTCGCTCGCATCATGCGGAACCGTGCGACTGACCACATACCGGACAAAGGCCAATCAGCAACAGCACTCCTATGTGGCCGGCTTAGGTATCACAGCGAGTTGAGGCGGCCAGCGATCATGGAGATCCCGTGACAGAGGCGCTTTTTCAGCAGATTCACCGGGACCCGCAGGCCATATTGCGTCGACGCAAGAGACGTTTGCCCCGAGTTCTGATAATCGTCACGTCGCTCGCCGGCGGTACTGCTGCAGCAGTTTTTTTTTGGCTTCATTTTGGCTCTCTCGTCCAAGCAATTCCGTTCTTCCGCGAGAACTCCGCAACCGTCACAAACGGAGACAATGTCGGACAAGCAGTTACGCGAGAGGACTTCGTGAAATTTCAACAACGGACGACGGGCTTTTTACAGTCGGTAGCCCAAGACACAGCAGCTCAAAAGATTGAATTGAATATTTTGTCTGATCAGGTCGCCAGGCTGGCTACCAAAATCGATGAGGTACAACGCGCGGCAGCTGCGTCAATGCTCCTATCCACCGCGGCGCAGCCAACAATTTCATTGCGGCCAACCGTTGCTTCCCCTGGGAAAACGCCCGCCAACTCAAGCGGTCGCATTTCAATTGGAGGAGCGCCGCTCCCGCCGGCTTCTTCTGAGCCCGATAGAAGACGATGATGGCCGGCTAAGTGGCCTTAACACTCCCGGGTACGACCGGTGAAAACACCTACACGTTCACACGTTCAGACCGCAGGCAGCTAGATGCGGTTCGCACAATCTTATCCAAGCACGACATCAGAATTCATGAGGACTGATCGTGTCAGCCCAATCGTGCAATAACAATTTCGCCGGCCTTCCGTCAGGCGCCGGCCGGCAAGCGGATTTATTTTGCGGCGTTTGCCGATGGCCCGAGCGGGAACAATGGCCTGGCATCGCCGATGTTCGGGTCCGGCCGCGCTGGATCAGGTTCCGCGATTTCGGAACGGACCCAGCGCGAATTGAGGAGTTGCGGTTCTAAGCCGCGCATCGTCCTGAGCGTGCGCCGGATTATGCCCTTGCCCGAGCCGGCGGCTAAACGCGCCAGCCGCTGCGCCCTCCAGTAAAGCCCCGGGTCTATCGTGGTGCGGCGGAAGTGGAAGGCCTTGCGCATAGACCATGCATCGCACGCCAGTTTCGCCGGATCGACGTAGTAGGCGCCGATCTTGTCGGCGCTCATGCCCTCGGTCTTGAGCCACGTGGGGATGTAGACGCCACACAATCGGGCGACGTCAGTATACACCTTGTCGGTGCCGGTGCCGGCGGCGGGACACGAGGTTGCGAACGCATCACCGACCAGCACGATGCCGGCTTGGCGATATCCGGTGCTGACGCTGAGATCGACCGGCCTGACCCTCACATCGCCGGCGACGTGGAACTCGCCCGTGATCTTGCGAAGATTGGGCAAGGCGCCGTTCAAGGTCGCGACGGGATCGCGTCGCATCTGAGCCAGCCAAGGATCGTTGGCCTCGCGATAGACAAAGAGATTTGCCCGCATGCGCTGCTTAATCGGAAACAGCGTTATGTAGGGCGTGCGGTCGTTAGGAGTTTCAGAGTAGTAAGTCAGCGCCGGAAATTCGAATGCAGGACGGCCGACCGGAATGATATCAAAACCGACCGAGATCGAGTGGCACTTGCTTAGGACATCGCGACCGATTCCGACCTGATGAGCCAATCTGGTGCTCATTCCGCTGGCCAGCACGATCAGGCGTGCCGATATCGTTCCGCCGTCAGACAGAGTGACGGCTTGCCGGTCCGAGCCAGTCGCCAAGCCGGCAACCTTTCCACAAATCGTTTCGACCGGATGCTTCTTGGCTTCAATGCGAATCGCATTGACGAGATCGTGATACGCGATGCCGTGCTGCTGGCTCGGCGTCTTGTCAATCAGATGTCCGCGTCTCGCGATCCAGTTCTCGCCGTCGTGGGTCGCTGACCGCAGCACCGCATGCGCCGTGCCTGTCTCGGCGAGGCGCGCGAGCTGCAGCGCGTTGCCGATCTTTTCCACACGGAAATCGAACGGGTAGTGTTCATGGGGATCGATCACGATCGTCGGAATTCCCGCGCGGCCGAGCATCGCCGCAGTCAGTGATCCTGCCAATCCACCACCAACGATTGCCACGTCTGTACAACGCATGAAAAATCTCGTTTAGCCGAAGTAAGCCAACTTTGCGCGAAACAGTTGGCTTCACAAGAAGCATCAGCTGGTGCAGTTAATGATCGAGCGTCTCATTAAGGTTTATGCGCGTGCCGCCTTTTTCTCTCTGCTCGTGCCACAGAATACCAGCAGCACCATCGCTTCACCGTGCGAAAATCACCCTCCGCGGTTAACTACCCAGCTGTTCTCTGCTTCTCGTCACTTTCAATTCATGCAACCTTTAGCTTGGCTCGGTGGCGGAGTGGTTACGCAAGGTACTCGAACGTGCCTTCACCCTGGTTCGAATCCAGGCCGCGGCCTCGGAATTCATTTGGAAGTGCCGTCGTTGCTTTCAATTGTGATGTGTAAGAAGCAAAACTATGGTTCTTCTCAGGGCAGATGTTCCCCCGCTCGCCTTCAACCGCGCCACCGGCGCTATTGAGGGAGCCGGCTTGCGCGAGATGGCGCTGATCAAGGCCTTCCAGGTCGGCGCGCGCATCTCTTCGCTGTGGACTCACCGGGGCTTTGGCGCCGGCTGCAAGGCGCTGCGTCCTATTGTGCCGGACCAGGACATGTACGTCCGCCTCAACGAGGACTCTGTTTTCGCGTTTCCATTCGGCGACGAGTACTGGAGCACGATCCTTGATCGCAAATACATCTACGAGCGCGACATCGACCTGTTCTTGCATCGCATCGCCGACACCGACTACGTGTTCCTCGATTGCGGGGCCAACTATGGTTACTGGTCGACGCTCGTGTCGAGCCGCTCCTACGGCTGCCACCGTGCGGTCGCCATCGAGCCGTCCTCGACCAACTACGCCGGCTTACGCCACAATGCCGCCATCAACGGCCACCGTTTTGAAACCATCAAGACTGCGATCGGCGGGATCTCGGGAACGGCTTATTTGACCGGTCGCAAGCATGAATCACTGAGCATCGCCGACCAGGACCGAAACGGCGAAGCCGTTGCCATGGTGTCGCTGGATAATCTGATGGATCGCATGGATCTGTCCAAAAGACGTCTTGTCGTAAAGCTTGATGTCGAGGGCGTCGAAATCGACGCCCTGATCGGCGGCGCGCGGCTGCTCAAGACCGATTGCGTTGTGATCTGCGAAGATCATGGCAACGACCCGCATCATACGGTGTCCCGGCACATCCTTGCTCACACCGAGATGCGGCTGTTCTGCTTCGATCCCGACGCGGGACGCTATATTGGACTCAAAGACACGTCACCGCTCGATCGCATCAAGAAGGCCGTCAACCGCGGCTACAACGTGATTGCAACGTCGAGTTCATTCTGGGAATCTCGTATCCTCGCGTCCTCGCCATGAGCAGATTGCGATCCGGCTTGATCCGGACAGCATTCAATGCCCTGCACTTCAGCGGTCTGCACCGCGTGATGCGCCCTGTGTTCGGCGGCGTGGGTGTGATCTTCATGTTGCATCATGTCCGGCCGCAGGCGCCGGGCGCCTTCCGGCCCAACGCTCATCTCGAAATCACGCCCGAATTCCTGCGTGCCACGCTGCGCCACGTCCGCTCCCTCGGCATCGACATCGTGTCGATTGACGAGGCAAGACAGCGGATGACCACGATGGATTTCGGGCGGCGCTTCGCATGCTTCGGCTTCGACGATGGCTACCGCGATAACCGTGATCACGCACTGCCTGTCATGCGCGAATTCGCCGCCCCCTTCACCGTCTATGTAACGGATGCTTTTGCCAGCGGACGGCCGGGCCTGTGGTGGATCGGACTGGAGCGCGTGCTGGCGAAGGCCGGCTCAGTCGAGATCGAAATCGACGCACATACGATTGAAGCCGACTGCCATTCGCTTGCCGCGAAGGAAGCCGCCTTCATTCGCCTGCGCAACGCGATCGCCGCCAAGGGAGACGCGGCCGCGTGCGCCGCCGTCGGCCGCCTCTGCGTCCGCCATGGCATGGACTATGCCGCCCTGGCAAGCGAATTCTGCTTGTCCTGGGAAGAACTGAAGCCGTTTTCCGACGATCCGCTGGTGACCATCGGCTCGCACGCCGTAAGCCACGGTAATATCGCCAGGATGTCGGCAGACGGTGCGAGAAGCGAGATTTTCGGCAGTCGGGACCTAATTGAAACCACGCTGCAAAAGCCGGTGCGGCATATGGCCTACCCCTACGGCGACAAAAGCGCGGCAGGCGCGCGGGAATTCGCGCTAGCCGCCGAGGCCGGCTTCCTGACCGCGGTGACGACGCGACCCGGCATGATCTTTCCGGAAAACACCGAGCACATGACCGCGCTGCCGCGAGTGTCGGTCAACGGCAATTTCCAGGACGAGCGGTTTCTTCCCGTCCTGATCTCAGGTACCGCCACCGCCATGTGGAACGGTTTCCGGCGGGTGAGCGTTTAACGGCCGTCGATAGCTACCCTTGTCTCGACCAGCACTGGCACTGTTTCCTGCATTGAAACGACCTCGTCATCGCGGCAACTATCACTATTCTCTCGCCGAAGTTCAGCCTCATGTTAAAAACTGTTGCTCCGGCCGTGCCCTGGCCGCCCCCCCTCCGCCTACACTGGAAGAAATCGGCTGCCGTTGCGGCGAAAAATTGTTCGACCGATGTCTTTGTCGTTAAAAGCGGCATTGGGCAATGTGGTCGGCTCTGACTCCGAAAGCTGACATCGCATTCGGATTCGGAAAATAGCTGTTATGGAAGAAGTCGGCCAACGGCCGACAATCCCGCCTGGAAGACCGCCGCCAGGCCGTTGAGTCGTGCCATCAGCTGCGCAGCGCCTCCTTAAGCTTTCCACAGCCCCAAAGGCAGTACCGCCGAGGCGTTCCCACCCCGTAAAGCTTGACAATTTGTCGGCTCGCCTCGTCCACGTTTGAATGCGGCATGTCCGCGAAGTCGCCAGAGTCACGGTGTTTCGGTGGTCAATTGGTGGTCAGGCCACGGTGGGCTGCTCATGAATTTTCCATGGGCTGGTGTTGTGATTTAATACATCAATAGAGCACGCGCGTTGGATTACAAAGCAGCCTTCTTTGATGACCAAGATCACGGTAGCTCCAGAGTTAAATGGCACGAAAGGTGATATTGTCGCAGCCAGAATTGCGGTGCCAATTCTTCTCACAATGATTTTTGGAATCGCTGAGTTCACTCGATTGGGAAGATCCCAAGATTACTACCTGTTCACATATGCACCAGTTCTGGGTGGCGTCGCCGCTTCAGTCGGTCTTTTCACGTATTACTTTCTTGTATCCGTTGAACGTAACCGACGCCGAAAAGTCCTGTTGGCACTGCTTAGTCTCCTGCCATACTTGTATGGACTATACATTATGGGAATTCTCGGTTTATTCACGATCTTTGAGGGAATTGTCGGAGCGTTCTCGATTTGGGCAATGCTTGGCGGGGTCTTTTGGAGTTTTGTCGGCTTCCATTTGATTTATCGATTCTATCTGCTGACAGAGATCGTTAAGAGGCATGAAGTGGCTGTTTTGGGCGCAGGCTGATTCTGATTCCAGTTAGCTTCGCATGAATGAGCGGGCTTCGAACCGACCTCATTATCATCGTTGTCGCCATGGCGATGATTGCAGTCTGGATTGCTCCTTGAAAAATATAAACTAGCGATAAAGGGGCCTGCTTGGTCGCCATCGCGATTCTGCACATTGCGCGGTGGAATGGGATTCACCGAGGTCGATCCTTCAAAGATGCATAAATAGTTCGAGCACCGACCAGTTTCGACAATGAATGCAGGAAGCCGTGTTGCTCGTACTGTGTCTGCGCAATGGCTTGCGAAGGCCGTGGTTTTGGTAAAGGCAGACGAGCAACATTCGATGCAATCGCTCCGTTCATAATCTGCGCACCTTCGTCGAAATGTTGTTGAAAGCGCTTAGACAGAACTTGCCTTGCTAGTTTGAGATGCTCATTTCCCTCGAAATTCTGAGTGCTAGTCGTTTTTGGAATAAGCGGGGACGCGCGATTGTTAAGTAAGTAGAGGGAGCAAAGTGGGATGTACGAGTTAGCTATCACTGCTTCTAATATAAATGCGGCGACCACGACCGAAAAAATCGCAGTCAAAGGGCCCGCGTCACGGAGACTTCGTGCGGGCGGAACTGTGGCCAACCAACGTTTCACAATTGAAATGGAACTCATTCAAAAAAACCGCCATTATTCCGGGCGCTAAGTAAGGCGGAATCTGGACCAAATGCCGGGATTTATGGGAAGTTTCAGCGCGCAATCATGGGAACTTCGACGCGTTTACAGTTAAGTTAACGCATTGCTAACCATATCTGGTTACGATGTCTTAATCATTGGATGTCTGGGCAGTGCTTTTTTGAGCGAGAAAGTCCATGGCGATCAATTTCAAGAACAGCGAGATTGCCCTTCAGATCGATAAAAGGCGTTGCCCGCATTGTGACTCTTCGATTGCTACGGTCGGGTGCGAAGGAAGCATAGAATGCGGCATTTGCGATTTTGCTGATGGAACGATGACCGTTTTCGATGCTATCAGCGCAGTCTCAATTCGACTGTTTGAAAGTATTTGCCGAGTTGAAATTGTACTCGAACATTTCTAGCAAGATTGAAGCGGCCCTCGCGGGCAGAATCAATTAGAATAATCACTCGCCGACGTCTTATAGGACCTCGCTGCTATAGCCGGTTGAATGGTCATGACTCGCACTCGATATCGAGAAGGGCCGCGCGTGGTGTGCCGATTAAGCTCTACACTTTTGACGCTGCAAGGTGTGGCTTGATCGCCACTAAGCCGATCAAGCCACATCGATGTGATGGGTTCCTCAAGGAACTTGATCAAATGAGATAGACGCAACCCGGTTTACAAGTCACTGAACCCGTTCGTTCAGTCTTGCAAAATGGTATTCCGGCCGTGCGTCGTTTAGGGTCTCTGCTGCTCATCCCGTCCGTCCAATTAGTTTCCGCTTGCACCCCTCGGGGGGAAGTCGAGCTAATCGCTCAATCGCAACGAAAAGCCCGCTGCGATTCGTTCTCCTGTAGGTTCGATGGAGAGGGCTGACCAAAGCCTTCCGTTCCTGGGAAAGTATCACCTAGTTATTCGCGGCAGCGATCTTCCACCTGACATTCTGACCGCAGCTAAAGCCGTGGGTATCAAACCGTTCGGGGGACCGAATGCAGTCGATTACTATGTTGCGGTTGAAATAGCTAACAAAGTTCCCGGCTCCACAGATTTGATTGAAGCCGCATCCTCAATGATGTTGCCACTATTTCCGGTTTGGCCAAGTTTCGTATCACTACCATTTTCAGCGGTAACAATGGCCCTCGGAATTTCCGTGTTTGATGGAAGCGCGTTTCAGCGATGATCGCAATGCGCTCTATCAGCGGCTTCTGCCCGCCATTCTTAGTGCACTCGTCGTTGGCTTTTTTTATCTAACGGCTCGATACGTAGTAAGTTGGAAGTTGGCTTTGGCCCTCGCGGCTTGGCTTGCGGTCGGCTTATTATTGTCCAGCACAAGCCGGTCGGTGTGGTCCGACACCTATGCGCTGCCACTCAACTTTGGTGGCATGTATATTCTGGTCCGGTCTGTTTTTGCACGAAGACCGTTTCGACACTGGACGATCCTTCTTGGTATCGTACTGTCGCTGGCTTTTATGATGAAGCCGCCTAACGCCGTCCCAAGCGCAATGATTGGGTTACTCGCGATGCTCGCGCCAGAGGTCTCAGTACGACTGAAGCTTTCTTTCGTGGTAACGTGCGTGTTGTGTGCCTTCCTGTTCGGTGCATCGTCTTTCTTGATCTATGGCGAGATTGTACCTCCTTATTTTGCTCCCTCTCGCGTTGAGCAATTTGAATTGTCTCGACTACTTGGTGTCCTCTTTAGCCCCGGCCGAGGTCTCCTATGGTTTATGCCATCAGCGTTCCTTGCTGCGATTACCCCTATTCTGGTCTGGCGTGATCGAAGGGTGTTGGTCGTCAGCTTGGTCGCCCTAATCGCGCTAGTGCTTTCGGTTTTGGCAATCGGAAACTTTGAGTACTGGTGGGGTGGTTGGTCGTATGGGCCGAGGCTCTTGCAGTTTGCATTGCCTTCGGTCGCTCTTCTGGCCTTAATCGCGATACGTCAAGTCCGGCTTTGGAGCATGCGCCGTGCTGCACTTGTGTTTTCTATTCTGGCAGCGGTGGCAGGGTGGGAGGGGGTTGTCCACATCAGCGGAACGCTTTCACCTAAGGCTGCTGCTTGGAACAAATTACCCATGAACGTTAATAATGCTCAATATCGACTATGGGATTGGTCTGATCCCCAGTTCCTTGCCGCTTTTCGGCCGGAGTATTAGCGGGGAGCGGCTTCCGCTATTGATCATCACCCTGTTTGTCAGGCCTCGAAATTATTTTGAATCCGCGTGACAAACCAAGTCCGCGATTTCTCCAATATTCTGCTTCGCGCAGCCAAAACTCTGCCGCTTCGCTTTGGATCTCTGCTTGCTGCCGACAAAATACTTCCATCGCTTTGCAGCGCGTCAGCGCGTCCATTGAGGATGACCGATTACGAATTCGAAGTCGCTATAGCGACATCCGCAGTCGGCTGCTCCTTATCGACGGTGCAAAGGATTCCACGCTCTGCTTCATCGGCGATTTGGTGCAAAAGCGCCGCTTTTGCCTTATCGGGTTCGCCGAAGGCTAAGCGTCGGTATCGTACGGCCCGATCATGGTTCTTACTCATGCTTGCACTGTTCACACATTGACGCCGAGCCGCAATCGAAAGGCAATGTTAAGCTTGATGCCCGTCAGGGAGATTAATGTGGGAACCCTGTCGCAATCGATCGTCCATCGGCATTCGCGATCTTTCGAGCAAGCGATCGTATCGTGCCTCTCACAGAATGACTTGAGGCGGCCACCGTTGACACCTTCTGGTGATCCCACGTTCGCCTGACCGCGTTGGAATGGGCCGAAAGGTATTTTCGGCTTGCGGGAATCAGCGTCCAGCCCGATAGTCTATGGCCTTCCAAGAAGGGAGCGGATTATGCGTGCGATTGTGATAATTGCATTTGGATTCGCTATCTTTGCTTCCTCGGTCAGCAACAGCGAAACCGCACTGTGGCGCGTTTTTGCAGCGAAAAACAAAATCGTGCGATGGGTCGGGCGACAGGTCCTCGTCACCAATCCCTACAAGTACCGGGATAACGTCATCGCATTTCAGGCGTGGTTCGTTGGATCAATCGCCGACACAGCGATTTTTGCTGACGATTTTGCGAGCCTCAATCAGGCTCTTTCCGTGCGGATGATCTCGTCGAAATTGCCTAAAAATGGTGATCCGGTAGTAGTGGCGGTCAGGGTTTTGGGACCAGACAGCGAGCATGCTGAAGACAATCTGTTATTGGTCGATATATATCGGTGCGTCGAAGACGTGTGTGCGGAGTTTGGCAAATTCGATCGGCTCGGAATGATAGCTGACGTGCAGCCTCGGCCCGTATTGGTTCGGCGGACTAGTGACCCGCCGCTGGGCCCCGCGCGCCGCATGGATGCGAATTAGGGATCGGAGAGCAGGGTTCGGAATGGACCGGTTTACTGCATAAGCTTCTGTAATCCGCGAATCGAGAAGCTTTTGCCGTTACAGGGCGACGAGATCGGCCGATTGCTTACCGACGCTCTAGAGTACGCGTTGCTGCGAGGCGGCCTGAAATGAATCGTTTATATGAGTATAGAGGACGAGCGCCTTTCCGATGCTTTGGCCTCACCCCCCGTGACGCCTTCCATGGGTTCATAAACTGACCACCACTACACCTCCGGCAAAGGCATCGAAAATCTATCGAAGCCTCGCGACTGGCGTCAGCTTCATCGATAGCGTGCACTCAAACAACTACAAGCCCGGCAAGCGAATACCAAAGCAACGTTATTGTTTGAATTTACGTAGCAAACAACGAAGCTCGTCAATTTGTCGTGCAAGGTCCATTGCATTCACCCTCAAGACTTCCATTGCGTAGCTTTGCGGACCTTTGGTTTCTAATTCGGCGATCCGCTCGTTCAACGCGGCCAACACCTTCTGCAAATCTTCAATTCCCTGTTCAGAGGAAAAGCGCGAAGCAATGCTGGCTTGCCGATTATTAGGATCAGTAAACTGCGAATTTGGCTGCTTGCCCATTGTCGCCCCCCGACTCAGATACCGAGGGAGCTATAGCAGATTCGCGGCGATCCTTTCCCAGCAGACCTTTATTTTGCGATGCAAAACTCTCGATTTGGTGTAACCATTAGGGTTGTCACTTTAGCTTAATGCCAATTCGGTTTTGCTTATTTCTCTCGCGGTAAAATATGGTGCGGTTCTATTGTTAGAGTCGGCATGCCATGGTTATGGGTCCGATCCATTTCATCTTGCATACCCTCGATACTCAGGGCCGTCGTGTGTTGATCGGTTTAAGCTATGAAGAGACGATGGAGTTTGAGGCGTTGGACGAACGAGCGGACCCACTCCCTCCGGAGTTTGGCACCCTCCCAACAACGGACGACCGGTGGCTGGCACTTTATGAAAAGCATCGCGCTGCTTGCCGGAAAATATAGCTCTCAGTGCTCCCACCACTATTGCTGGGCTGATTGACCTCGTTAGCTACCTTGTTATTCTAATTTCTTAGCTGCGAGCCGCAAAACAGGTGCTTCGTGGCGGACGACGTCTATCATGGCCGCGGCGCGATCTACTCATCCGCTCGTAAACGGCTCAATTGAATTATTCCGCCGTGGCGCCCTTGGCCAGTCATCTGAGCGGCGTGCAGATTGTAAAAGGATAGGTGCAGCCATAAAACGTCCGCTGTATCCTGCGCCGACGGCGCTCGAAGCCCTCCGCCCTCTGGTGCCGGACCGGCATGGCAGGTCAGGTCCGTGCCAAGAGCTACTTCCCCATTGGACTTTAGCCAACGGCTAATGGAAATCGGCACGCCGACACCGCACTTCCGGAAGACGAGCCGTCAAAACTCCGAAAGAGAACCAAGTTCCATTATGCTGCGAGGAAAGAGCTTTGCTCGGCTTGTGGGCGTGAAACCGTATTCAGAAGCAATCTTCATCATGGTTTCTGCCTCCCGTTGAACGATCGCCAGGAACGGCGACTGGATGGGGTAACCCTTAGGGGTCTTGATCATCATGCCATATTCTTGAAGGCCTACAATCCCTTCTATCCACCGCTGATAGGACGCACAATAAATCGCGAGAGGGATTCGGTCGAACGGCATCAAGTCGATATGCGCAGACAGTGACGGCACAAGGCGCAACCATTCTGCACGCGCAATCGGTCCTAACTCTGGTGGGCAGTCAGCGCAAAGCACTGCGCGTCGCTTTGCAGCAGCGGATTTTCTCTGTGGGCGTGGAGGTTCTGAGGCATGATCGTGCGTCATTGGACCAGTCCTTCCGGGGTGATTTTGCCGCCGGCATAGGCAGTTGCCGACTTACCGGGAAGTAGGCTCGCGTCATCGAAGTTTTGTCCGTCCGCTTCACGCGTTGCTCGTTCGCCAGTAAGCCTCTGCCAACGCCGGATAGCGACATCAACATAGCTGGGATCGATCTCTATCCCGAAGCAAACCCGACCGGTCAGTTGAGCCGCAATCAACGTCGTGCCACTGCCCAAAAATGGCTCATACACCGCGTCACCCACGCTACTATTATTGAGGATCGGGCGGCGCATGCACTCCACGGGCTTTTGAGTGGCATGCTTAGTCTTGGCGTGTCATTCGGCCTGCAATATTGACCCCCTAAGCCGGGGGATCGGCGTCCAAAATTGACCCCCTACAGGTTGGTCTGTTGCGCTGCCTGCTTTGGAATGAAGCAGGTGGTTGGGGATGCTGATCGTGG
>Ga0209023_10000478_pt1 | contig 60536 bp, 63 predicted proteins | sample LakOneMetagenome_FD_187468 | JGI IMG/M metagenome (GOLD analysis project Ga0209023, IMG submission 187468) | Freshwater and sediment microbial communities from Lake Erie, Canada (SPAdes) (version 2) | ecosystem: Environmental > Aquatic > Freshwater > Lentic | place: Lake Erie, Canada...
GATGCGGTCGCTGGTCGTGCCCGAGCCCGAGCCGGTGCTGCCGGTGCCGGTGCCGCCCACGGCGCCCGCGGCCGCGGTGCCCGCGCCGCTGCTCTGACGCTGCACTACCTCGATGCTGGCCACGGTGCTGTTGGGGGCACCGGCGGTGTCTGCGGGCGGCGCGCCCGTGGTGCCGGACTGGGTTTGGCCAGTCGCCATGCTGGCGCCGGTGCTGCCGGCCGTGCCGGCGCCGCTGCCGGTGGCGGATGTGCTGCCCATGCTGCCGCTCGTGCCCGTACTGCCATCGTTGCTGCCGGTGCCCGCCATGCTGCTGTCGACCGAGCTGGCCGTGCTGGCCGTGCTATCGCTGGTGCTGCCGCTGGTGCCTGTGGAACTGCATGCCGCCAGCCCCCCTGCCAGCAAGCCCGCCAGCAGCACGCTTTTTCCGATACGCTTCATGATCCACTCCTTTTGATTGGGTACGTTGCCGTGTATGCGTGACGATGCCGCGTGCCACTGGGGTAAGAGGGTGGATCAGGGACGACGTTCCAATTGCCGGGACGGTCGCTGAGGCACATCAACAGTGCCATGCTGCGGGGGAGGGGCCGCGGGCGGGCGCCGCGGCAGGCGGTCAGGACGCGCGCGTCACCGGTTGGGGCAGGAACGCCCACAGAAGCGTGGCGGTCACCATGGAAGCGCACACGTCCACGGCCCAGTCGCCGAGCGCGGCTGTCCGGTACGGAAACATGCTTTGGACACATTCGTCGGCGGCGCCCATGGCCGCCACGATCAGCACCGCGCGGATCGCGCGTGCGCCATGGCTGCCGCGGCTGCCGGTGAACAGCAGGAAGGTCAGGATGGCGTAGGCGATGCTGTGCAAAATGATGCCGGAGGCGACGTGGCCGATTTCGGCGCGTGCGCCGGGAATCGAGCCGGCGATCAGGATCAGGATGAACATGGCGAGCGCGGCCTGAAAGCGGCGGCGGCGCAGGCGCTCGTCGAGCACGAGCAAGGTCAGCAGTGATTGCATGGGGTAGCAGCGGCGAAAAGGCGCCACGATAGCACGTACGCACCCCACGCGCATGGCACGCATGCGGCAAGGCTCAGATGGTCAGAGCCGACGCGCCGTTGGCGTAGTGTGCGTCAAAGCAACTCTGGCATTCGGCGCAAAACAGGTGGGCCAGACGAACGCGGCGCTGGCGCAGGACCAGCTTCAGGTGCGCTTCCTTGCATTTCGGGCAAGTTTCGCGAACGGTGCCGAAGGTGATCAGTTCGACGGGATTGTCGTCGGCGTCGAGGTGGTCGATGACCGCGTCCGGCGCCAGTTCGCTCAGCACCAGCCGATCCTGGACGCCGTGCCGGTGGCGCCGCTGAAACTCGTGGCCGGTTTCTTCGTGCAGTTCCGGTTCCAGTAAATGTTCACTCATTCGATGTCTCCCCCTCAATTGGCGATGGTAGGAAAGATGCCGCAGGATCTTAATAATAGATGATTGCCGGGCGCCTTCAAGCGAATTTCGGCGCCCGGTGCGGCAACTATTTTGGTGCGTTTCGGAAAAAAAGTGCCCGCTTTTGGGGCGGGCAAAACCCAAGAAACCGGGCAAGAGTTCGAATTCGGTTGGCGTGCCGCCGTGAAGGTCGGCACACCTGGCCTTGTCACGCATATCGGTTGCATGTACAGAAGCTGGGATTCAGTATAGGAGGGGAATGTGACGCAGCTATGACATAGCTCAATATCGGGCTGGTTTAGGCGAACGAAACGCTGCCGAAAAAAACCAAAAAAAAAGCCCGCTGGTGAAAGCGGGCTTAAACTATCTTCTTGGAGGAGAATAGTGGAGACAGGCACTATTATGGTGCGGAGCATCATATATGTCTAATTGTCATTTCTCATATCAGACATACGAAATCGGCATATCTCAGGCATTGACAGTCAGCGTGACGTCGATATTGCCGCGCGTGGCATTCGAATACGGGCACACTTGATGGGCCTTGTCGACCACGGCCTGGGCCGCTGCCTGGTCCATGCCCGGGGTCGATACCGCCAGCGTCACGGTCAGGCCGAAGCCGCCTTGCGCGTTGGGACCGATGCCGACCGACGCGTTGATGCTGGCGTCGGCAGGAATCGGGGTTTTCATCTGGCCGCCCACCAATTTCATGGCAGACAGGAAGCAGGCGGCATAGCCGGCTGCGAACAATTGTTCTGGATTGGTTCCGGCGCCGCCGGCGCCGCCCAATTCTTTCGGGGTCGACAGCGCGACGTCCAGAGCTTGGTTGCTGGAAACGGCGCGGCCTTCGCGGCCGCCGGTTGCGGTGGCGTGTGCGGTGTAGAGAACTTGCATGAGTGACTCCTTGGTTGGGTAAGGGCGGCAACGCGGTGCCGATGGAAGGACTATAGCGCACAATTAAATTGTGCGCAATTGATTGTCGCTATCGGTCCGATCCAGCGCGCTTCAATCCGCCGCGTCCAGGGCCTTGAACAAGTCGTCGCGCACCTGGGCCAGCTCGGCGCGCATCTTGCCCAGGGCCGCCACCTGCTGGCCGCTGGCGCACAGCACTTGCTGCGGGATAGTCTGGGCCGCCTGGCGCAAGGCCCGGCCCTGGGGCGAGAGCACGATGCGCACCTGGCGCTCGTCGTGCGGATCGCGGTTGCGCGACACCAGCCCGTTCGCTTCGAGCCGCTTGAGCAGGGGCGTCAAGGTGCCCGAATCGAGGAACAGGCGGGCCCCGATTTCCTTGACCAGGATCGCGTCCTGTTCCCACAGCACCAGCATGACCAGGTATTGCGGGTAGGTCAGGCCGAGCTGGTCGAGCATCGGCTTGTAGGTTTTGGTCATGGCGTGCGATGCCGAATACAGCGCGAAGCAGAACTGGTTGTCCAGGGCCAGCAAATTGATCTCGGGCGCACCCGTCTGCTTCGGCTGGTCGTTCATTCGTGCACCGGCACCGTGTAGTTGAGCGCCAGGCGCCCGCCATCGACGTACATGGTCTGCCCGGTCATGTAGGACGCGTCGTCGCTGGCCAGGAAGGCCACCACCGAGCCGATTTCTTCCGGCTCGCCGCAGCGTCCGGCCGGGGTGCGCGACAGGATCGTGTGGCGCGCCTCGGGGCTGGCCAGGACCGCCTTTTTGGCCAGTTCGGTCAGGATGGTGCCGGGACCGACGCCGTTGACGCGGATCCCGTGCGGGGCCAGGTTCAGGGCCATGACTTTGGTCAGCTGGTTGATGCCGCCCTTGGACACCACGTACGGCACCTGGTTCGGAATGGCCAGCTCGGCGTTGACGCTCGACATATTGATGATGCAGCCGCTCTTCTGGGTCACCATCTGGCGCGCGGCCGCCTGGCTGCACAGGAACATCGACTTGAGGTTAATCCGCAGCACGCGGTCGAAGTCGTCTTCGCACAGGTCGAGGAAATCTGCCGCATGGGTCACGCCGGCATTGTTGACCAGGATATCGATGCGGCCGAAAGCGGCCATGGTGGCGGCGATCATGGCGTCCACGTCGACCTTGAGGCTGACGTCGGCGGCAAAGAAGCGCGCCTGTTCGCCCATCGCGGCCGCCACGGCCGCGCCTTCGGGCTTGATGTCGACCAGCATGACGCGCGCGCCTTCCTGCAGCAGACGCTGGGCGCAGGCCAGCCCGATGCCCTGGGTCGCGCCGGTCACGATGGCCACTTTTTGTTCTAATCTCATTGCCTGCTCTCCAGCATGTTGTGAAGTGCGAATTTTACCCACTCGCGCGCATTCCATGTGATCAAAGCACGATCGGCCGGTCCGGCAGCTCGTTGGCGCGCGCCCCGGTCGCGGGGAACTGTGCGGCCAGCAATTGATTGATGTGCTCGACGGCCGCCAGCGTGCTGGCCTGGAAATCGCCGCGCGCAAAGCCGGCGGTCATGGCCGCGCACACCTGTTGCCAGGTGGCCGCGTCAATCCGGCGCGCAATGGCGCGGTCGGCCACGATTTCCACCTTGCGCTCGGCCAGGTTCAGATACAGCAGCACGCCGCAATTGTCTTCGGTATCCCACACCCCGTAATCCGCGAACAGGGCCAGGGCGCGCTGGCGGATGCTGGTGTCGGCCCAGATGGCGTCCGAAGGCAGGGCGCTTTCCACGATCAGGCGCAGCTCGCCGCGGTGGCGCTGTTCGCCGGCCGTGATGGCCGCGCCGATGGCCGTGAGGCTAGCGTCCGGAAACAAGGCGCGCGCGTGGGCGCTGCTGCTGGTCCAGTGGCGCCATTGACGGCGCAGACGATCGAAAAAGTGGGCCATCACCAGTTCCCCGAGGCGCCGCCGCCGTCAAAACTGCCGCCGCCGCCGGAGAAGCCGCCCCCGCCGGAAAAACCGCCGCCGCCCGAAAACCCGCCGCCGCCGCCGCGTCCCATGTTCCCGATCATGTTGCCGAGAATGAAACCGGTGGCGCCGCTGCCCCAGCCGCCGCGCGCCAGCCTGGCCCCGCGGGGCCGCATCAGCCGCATGAGAATGATGAAACCGAAGAACAGCAAGGGCAGCAAAATCGAACCGCCGCCATCCTGCCCCTGCTGGACCGGCACAGGGGCGGGCGCCGGCGCGGCAGGGAAGGCTTCCTTGTTGAGCAGGGTCGCGATTGCGCCCACGCCGGCCACCATGCCGTCGTAATACTGTTGCTGGCGGAAGTGGGGCGCGATGATGTCTTGCAAGATGCGCTTGGACTGGGCGTCGGTCAGCACGCCCTGGACGCCGCGCCCGGCCTCGATGCGCAGGCGCCGCATGGCCTCCGTGTTGCCCGGCGCGACCAGCAGCAGCACGCCATCGTCGACGCCCTTGCGTCCCAGCTTCCAGGCGTCGGCCACGCGGATGCTGTATTGCTCGATCTGCTCGGGCGCTGTGGTCTTGACGGTCAGCACCGCGATCTGGCTGCCGGTCTTGGTTTCATAGTCGGTCAGCACCGCGTCGAGGCGCTGGCGCTGCTCGGCGCTGAGCATACCGGCCTGGTCCGTAACATGGCCGGACAGGGCCGGCACCTTGACCAGGTCCTGGGCTTGCGCGCTGCCCAGCACCCACAGCAGTGCCAGCAGCCAACAGTGACGCAGCAGCCTCATCCTATTTCCCGAAGTTGACGGTTGGCGCGGTCGAGATCGCTTTTTCGTTTTCCACCGTGAACGACGGCTTGACGCTGTAGCCGAACATCATCGCGGTCAGGTTGGTTGGGAACTTGCGGACCTGGACGTTGTAATCCTGAACGGCCGCAATGTAGCGCTGGCGCGCCACGGTGATCCGGTTTTCCGTGCCTTCGAGCTGGGACTGCAGGTCGCGGAAATTGGCGTCGGCCTTGAGGTTGGGATAGGCTTCGGAGACCGCCATCAGGCGCGACAGCGCACTCGACAGTTCACCCTGGACTTGCTGGAATTTCTGGAACGCGGCGGGATTGTTGAGCACTTCCGGCGTGATCTGGAAACTGGTGGCCGCGGCACGCGCGCGGGTGACCGCTTCCAGCGTTTCCTTCTCGTGGGTGGCGTAACCCTTGACGGTATTGACGAGGTTGGGAATCAGGTCGGCGCGGCGCTGGTACTGGTTCACCACTTCGCCCCAGGCCGCCTTGGTGGCCTCGTCCTTGGACTGGAATTCGTTGTAACCGCAGCCGGACAGCAGGCTGGCGAACAGCATGGCAAAAAACAAGGGGGCCCAGCGTTTGAGGTCGAGTGTGGTCATGGTCGTTTGCCTAATTAGTTGTCTAATGGCCAAAAATATACTCCATTTGCACCGAATATGCGCATTTCAACGGTGTACGTGGACGCGGTACAATGCCGCGTTATCAAAAGTCACCAGGGGCCGCCGTGAATTTCATCAATAAACTCTCCGCCGCATGGACCGCCAACGCCTCGCTGCTGTGCGTCGGGCTCGATCCCGATGTGGCGCGCTTGCCGGCCAATTTGCAAAATGAACCGGACGGGATTTTCACGTTCTGCAAGGCGATCATCGACGCCACCGCCGACCTGGCCTGCTCGTTCAAGCCCCAGATCGCCTACTTTGCTGCCTTGGGCGCCGAGCGCCAGCTGGAACAGGTGTGCGCCTACCTGCGCGCGGCCTATCCGCACATTCCGCTGATCCTCGACGCCAAGCGCGGCGACATCGGCGCCACCGCCAAGCAGTACGCGCGCGAAGCCTTCGACCGCTACGGCGCCGACGCGGTGACCGTCAACCCGTATATGGGTTTCGATTCAGTGGAACCGTACATGGAATGGACCGACCGCGGCGCCATCGTGCTTTGCCGCACCTCGAACCCGGGCGGTTCGGACCTGCAGTTCTTGAACGTCGATGGCAAGCCGCTGTACCAGCACGTGGCCAGCCTGGTGGCGGACAAATGGAATCGCAACGGCCAGTGCGCGCTGGTGGTGGGCGCCACCTTCCCGGAAGAGCTGGCGCAGGTGCGCGCCCTGATCGGCGACATGCCGCTGCTGGTGCCCGGTGTGGGTGCGCAGGGTGGGGATGTGGAAGCGACCGTTCGTTCCGGCAAGACCGCCAGCGGCGCCGGGATGATGATCAATTCCTCGCGCGCGATTTTGTACGCGACGCCGCAAGGCAGCGAGGATTTCGCCGCCGCCGCGCGCCGTGTGGCGCTGGAAACGCGCGACGCGATCAACCTGTACCGCTGACCTGGGGGCAGCCGGGCGGCAGGCACAGCGCCGGCTGCGCCGGCCGTGCCGGCGGCCCCGCCGGCACCAGGCGCCGCCTTATTGGCGTGATGGCGCGATCATCTCGGCATAGTCGTACAGGGCGCCCAGAATCTGCTCTGCGCGCTCGTCGGCTTCTTCCGACAAGGTATCAATCTCAGAGAATAATTGTTCGATCGTGCGCGCACCCGCCTCGCCATCGAACAGGCGCGCCGCGCGGTGCTGCTCCCAGTGCGCCGCTTCTTCCGCGCTCAGCGTGTGCGGGAAATTGCGCGCGCGGTAGCGGAAGAACAGTTCGCCCAAACGCTCGTCGTCGAATGCCGGACGCGCCGTGGCCAGCCGCTCCGGCTTGTCGGCACGCAGCGATTCGAGCTTGCGCTTGTCGTCGCGGCTGATGAAGCCGCCGTACAAATCTTCATCGACGTCGGTCTCGGCCGGGGCAGGGCGGTGATACACCTGTTCCCACAGAGCTGCCATGTCGGGCCCGGCGGCCACGGCGCGCGCGTGCACGCGCCCCTGGTCCAGATCGAGTTCCCAACGCGCCGCCATGGCTGGCGTGAGCGTCTTCAGGTTCGACACCAGCATCGGCGATTTGTTCAGGTGGATGCTCTTGATCGGCAAGCGCGTCATGCCTTCCGGCAGGTCGGCGCTCTTGCTGAACATCCGCAAGCGGATCGTGTCGGCGTCGAGCGCGAACAATTCGGCCGGATCGTAGCGGCAATCCCAGACCAGCACTTCATTCTTGTTGGTCGGATGGGTGCCGAGCGGATACACCAGGCCGATGCAGCCGCGCTCGGCCGGGAACATGCCGCTCACGTGCAGGAAAGGCTGGCGCTGGTCGGCGGCCAGGTGCATGCCGATCTCGGCGGCGACCTTGTCCTTCTTGTGCAGCGCCAGGCAGAAATCGAACAGCTTCGGCTGGCGCGTGCGGATCAGGCGCGCCAGCGCGATCGTGGCGCGCACGTCGGACAGCGCATCGTGCGCCGCCTCGTGCACCAGCCCATTGGCGCGCGCCAAGTGCTCGAGCTTGAAACTGGGCTTGCCATCGTCCCTGAGCGGCCATTCGATGCCTTCCGGACGCAGTGCATACGTCATGCGCACCACGTCGAGCAAATCCCAGCGTCCGCAATTGTTTTGCCATTCGCGCGCGTAGGGATCGATCAGGTTGCGCCAGAACAGAAAGCGCGTCACCTCGTCATCGAAGCGGATGGTGTTGTAGCCGACTCCGATTGTGCCCGCCTGGCTGAAGGCGGCCTCGACGGTTGCGGCGAACTGGTGTTCGGGAACACCCCATTCCAGGCATTGCTGAGGGGTAATTCCGGTAATCAGGCAGGCGACGGGATCGGGCAGGAAATCGGGCGCGGGCTTGCAATAGAGCATGATGGGCTCGCCGATCTCGTTGAGCTCGGCATCGGTGCGGATGGCGGCGAACTGGGCCGGCCGGTCGCGGCGCGGCTGGGCGCCGAAGGTTTCGTAGTCGTGCCAGAGGAAAGTGTGGGTCGTCATCGGATAATTCCTGCAGCAAGGCTACAGCTTCTGGCATTTGTGCCGTTATCAAAGGGTGGATATCTGCGCGGGCGAATCGGCGCCTATGCTGGACTAAGGAGAACAACCATGTCAATCCCTGTTTCTGTTACCGGTGGAAAACCTTCCACCCCGCCCGGACTGGACAATAACACCAAGGTCAAGGACGCTTCCAATTCGAACAAGGTCAAGGACGTGGAAAGTCCGGCCTCGGCCACGGCCAAGCTGCGCGCCTCGTCCAACAGCGCGATCGTCCAAACCTCGCTGAACGTGGCGATTTCGGCCGGCAACGACCCGCTCGCGCTGCTGCTCAAGTCGGCCATCAACGGCATCAACGAAGAATTGGCGCCGACCTTGGGCAAGGATGCGATCCAGAATGCCGCCGCCACCCAGGACAATTCCCCGGAAGCAACCGCCGGGCGTATCGTCCAGCTCTCGACCGCCTTCTATGACGCGTTCCGCCAGCAAAAAGGGCTGGAAGACTCGGAAGAGACGCGCAAGCAGTTTATCGACGTGATCCAGGGCGGCTTCGAAAAAGGGTTCAAGGAAGCGCAGGACGTGCTGGAAGGCTTGAAAGTGCTGGGCGGCGACGTGGCCGCCGGCATCGGCAAGACCTATGATCTGGTGCTCAAGGGCTACCAGGACTTCATCAAGCCGCCGGCACCGGCCGACGAGACCGGCGGGAGCGGCAGCACCACGGCCACCGCCGGCACGCTCGGCGGACGCCCGATCGACAACGGCATGCGCATCGACGCCGTCGGCAGCAAGTCCGGCGCGGCCAAGACCTAGAGCGACACCTGGTCGCGGCCGCCGTTCTTGGCGCGGTACAGGGCCGCGTCGGCCGCCGCGATCAAGCCGAGGTCGTCCATGCCCTCGGTCAGCACGGCGACCCCGACCGAGGCGGTAACGTGCGGCAGCGGCAGGCGCATGTCGGGGAAGATCGGCGCCTCGCGCATGCGCGCCACCAGGCGCTCGGCCACCATCACCGCCAGCAGTTCCGAGGTTTCCGGCAAAATCACCATCATTTCCTCGCCACCATAGCGCACCGCAAAGTCGGACGGCCGCAGCGCCACGCTGATCACGCCGGCCGCCGCGCGCAGCGCATCGTCGCCGGTCAGGTGGCCGTGGGTATCGTTGAACATCTTGAAGTGGTCGAGGTCGATCATGACCAGGGCCAGCGGGGTGCCGGCGCGGTGGGCGGTGGCCACCATCTTGGGCAGCATGTCGGCCAGCCAGGAGCGGTTGTACAGGCCCGTCAAGCCATCGTTCATCGACAGCTGGCGGTAGAACTCGCCCAGCTTCTGGCGCCGCCGCAGCAGCGCGTTGGCGGCCCGGATCCGGAACGAGAGCATGCGCAGCAGGTTGCGCGCCAGCCCGCCCGACAGGTCGATCATGGTCCACACCAGCGGGCCGTCGATGATCAGCAATTCGGAGTCGACAATGGCGGAGATGGCCGACAGGTTCACCGATTCGTCGAGGACCGATTGTTCGCCCACGCTTTCGCCGGGCAGGATGCGGCTGACGGTGCCGTCGGCCATGCCGCTGTGGGTGTCGGCGGCCACCGCCAGCGCGCCCGAGAGCACGATGTACAGGCGGGCATGGGCGCCATCCTCGACCGGGCGCCCGGCAGCGACCCGCATCACGGGGCAGGGGGCCAGCAATGGCGCCAGCTGTTCATGGTCCGCGTCGCGAAACAGTTGCAGGTCGCCGATGCGGTAAGGAGATTGTCCGAAAGTGCCGGTCTGGTCCAAAGTGGTCCCTCTCTCAAATAAGCGCCATCTCTTGGCAATCGAATCATATCAGTGTTCCAATAGCACCTTCGCCCGCTACACGCCCTTTTTATGCCACTCATCGATTCCCTGGGAAGCACGCACCGCCCCGCGCCTGGCGCGCGCATCGTCTCGCTGGTGCCCTCGATCACCGAATTGCTGTGCGACCTGGGCCTGGCGCCGCAGCTGGTCGGGCGCACCGGCTTTTGCATCCATCCGGCCGCCACCGTGGCCGCGATCGCCAAGGTGGGCGGCACCAAGGACGTCAATCTGGCCAAGATCCGCAAGCTGGCGCCGACCCACGTGGTGGTCAATATCGACGAGAACACCAAGCCGACCGCCGACGCGTTGGCCGAGTTCGTACCGAACGTCATCGTCACCCATCCGCTGGCGCCGCGCGACAACCTCGATCTGGCGCGCCTGCTGGGCGGAATTTTTTGCGTCGCGCCGGCCGCCGAAGCGTTCTGCGCGCGCTTCGAACACGCCTGGGCCTTGCTGAGGGAGGCGCCAAAAGGGCCGCCCGCGACAGTGCTGTATTGCATCTGGCAGGACCCGTGGATGAGCATTTCGGGCGATACCTACATCGCCCGCATGCTGGCCGAGATCGGCTGGAGCATTCCCGCTCTGGGGCCCGCACGCTACCCGGCGTTCACCTGGAACGCGGCCCTGGTCGAGGCCATCGACGCGGTGCTGCTTTCGAGCGAGCCATACCGCTTTACGCAAGCGCATGCGGACGCGCTCGAAAGGCAGATCGGCAAGCCGGTGCTGCTGGTCGATGGGGAAATGATGTCGTGGTACGGGAGCCGATCGGTGGCCGGGCTCGATTACTTGCGCGCGCTGGCGGCGCAGCGGCCGATGGGGTAGGGACATGCAGCCTGGCAGCCTGAGCGGCCGCCAGGGAAGGACTGCTTACTCGTTCACTTCGTCGGCTTCATCGACCAGCGTTGGCGTGGCATGCAGCTGCTTGTCGTGCAGACGGCCCAGTGCGCTTTCGATGGCGCGCTTGAGCTTGTCCGCCGCGCCGCTGATGGCCACGTGCAAGGCGACGTCATGGTCGCTGACGGCGATCGGCTGGTAGCCATTGACGCGCGCCTCGAGCAGGCAACGGTTGCCGCCATCGGCAGATTTTTGGCTGTTGTCGTCGCTGAGGTGAACTTCGACGCGAGTGATGTGGTCCGCAAAACGTTGCACCGCAGCCGAGACCACGGATTGCACATGATCGTCCAGGCCTTGATGGCGTTCGATCGTTTTGTCGGTATTGATGTTAATTTGCATAAGCTCACTCCCGGTTGTTCAAAAAATTCCGACTGCGGCCGTGCGTGTGCGGCGGGCGCGCATGGCGTCCTGCCGGAGCCGGTTACTTCGTTGCGCACACGGTCTTATCTTACACCTTTCGCCGTAGTTGTTCAGATTCAAGCAAAGCGCAGCGGCTCAGGCAGGCTGCTGCGCCGCCTGTTCCTGTGCGTGATGGGGGAAGCGGTCCATGCGCGAGAGCACGGGAAACCGCAGCATCCACAAGCCCGTGACGGCCAGCGTGGCCACGCCGCCGAACAGGATCGCGCGTACCAGGCCGAACCAGCCGGCCGTGATGCCGGACTCGAATTCGCCCAGTTCGTTAGACGCGCCGATGAACACCGAGTTCACGGCGCTGACGCGGCCGCGGATCGCGTCCGGGGTTTCGAACTGCACCAGCAGATGACGCACATACACGCTGACCATGTCGCCGGCGCCCAGCAGCAGCAGGGCCAGCAGGGCCAGCACCAGGTTGTCGGTCAGGCCCAGGGCCACGGTCGACAGGCCGAACACGGCCACCCCGCCGAACATCCAGGCGCCCACATGGCGCCGGATCGGATAAAAGGTCAGCGCCACTGAACACAGGGCGGCGCCGGCGCCGGGGGCGGTGCGCAGCAGGCCGAGCGCGGTGGGGCCCACCTGCAGCACATCGTGGGCGTAGGCCGGCAGCAGCGCGGTGGCGCCGCCGAACAGGACCGCGAACAGGTCGAGCGAAATGGCGCCCAGCATGATCGGGCGCGACATCACGAAGCGCAAGCCCTCGAGCACCGTGTGCCAGGTGGCCGGCTCGGTGCTGATGGCCTGGGGCGCGGCGCGGGTGCGCGCCATCAGCACGACCGAGGCGATCAGCAGGGCGGCGGCGACCAGGTAGACCGTGGACGGTCCGGCCAGGTACAACAGGCCGCCCAGTACCGGGCCGGCAATGACCGCCACGTGGAACGTGGACGAGCTGAGCGCGACGGCCGCGCCGAAGCTCTCGGTCGGCACCAGGTTGCGCAGCACGGCCTGGGTGGCGGGCATCATGAAGGCGCGCGCGCTGCCGAACAGCACCAGGATCGCGAACACCGGCCACACCGCCCGCGTGCCCGAGAGCGTGAACGCGAGCAGCAGCAAGCCGCACAGCAATTGCGTGGCGAGGCAGGCGATGATGATGTTGCGCCGGTTGAAGCGGTCGGCCGCGTGGCCGGCCAGCAGGATCAATACAAGGAAAGGCGCGAACTGGGCCAGGCCGATCAAGCCCAGGTCGAACAGGCTGCCCGTCATCTGGTACACCTGCCAGCCGATGGCCACGCTTTGCATCTGGACGGCGAGGGTGCCGAGCAGACGCGCGCTGAGATAAAAGGAAAAATTACGGTGACGCAGGACGTTAAAACCGTTGGACGGCGACAAGACGGACATAAGAACTTTCGGAGGCAGGGATGCGACTGGGGTAAAATGATGCTTTAGAGAACCATCCCATCTATTGTGCCCGAAGTAGCGCGCGCCCGCCGACGGCCGCGGCGGGAGTCCAGTCATGCACCACACTATCTTTGAAACACCGATCATCAACCGGCTGATGCGCGCCGTCTCGCACGGGGCCATGCGGCTGACGGGCTGGCGCACGGAAGGCATGACGCCCGAGGCGATCGAGGCCTATCCGAAATTCATTCTGATTGCCGCGCCGCATACCAGCAACTGGGATTTCCCGATCACGCTGATGCTGTGCTTCGTGCTGCGGCTGCGGGTGTACTGGATGGCCAAGGCCAGTTTGTTCACGTGGCAGATCGGGTGGTTGTCGCGCTGGCTGGGCGGGATTCCGATCGACCGCAGCGCCTCCAACAACACGGTGCAGAACACGATTGCCGCGTTCGGCGCGCGCGAGCGGCTGGCGATCATCGTCGCGCCGGAAGGCACGCGCGGCAAGGTAACGCATTGGAAGACGGGGTTTTACCACATGGCGTGCGGGGCGGGGGTGCCGATCGCGCTGGCCTATCTGGACTTCAAGCACAAGACCGGCGGCATCGGCCGCATGTTCATGCCCACCGGCGACATCGGCGCCGACATGGCCGAGATCCAGCAATTCTATGCCGGCATCACCGGCAAGAACAGCGACCAGTTCGACGCCAGCACCGTCAAGCGCCGCTAACCGGGGTCAGACCCCAATTCCGCAATTGTTTTTTAATCGGGGTCAGACCTCCAATTCGCAAGAATTTCGCGCGATGTCGTCATTCATTTTTGAAAATTGGTGCGACTGCGCGAAAAATGGCAAAACCGCTGCCCTGAGCGCGGCCAAAACCGTTTCAAAATTGAGGTCTGACCCCGATTAAAAAACAATTGCGAAATTGAGGTCTGACCCCGGTTCTAAAGGTTAGGCGTGGAGGTCGGCTTCGCTGGTGAAGGCGTCGGCGTAGAATTCCTCGGCCGGCAAGCCGCACCGGGCCACGTAATCGCGCCGCGCGGAGTCCACCACCACCGGCGCCCCGCAGGCATACACCTGGTAACCCGACAAATCCGGCAAGTCCGCCATCACCGCCGCGTGCACGAAGCCGGTGCGCCCTGTCCACTGGTCCTCCGGCAAGGCGTGCGATACCACCGGCACGTAGCGGACATGCGGCAGCGTCGCCGCCCACTCTTCGCACAGCCCGTTCATGTACAGGTCCAGCGGCCGCCGCCCGCCCCAGTACAGATGCACCGGCCGGGTCGAACCCAGGTCGATCAGGTGCTCCATCAGCGCCTTGATCGGCGCAAATCCCGTGCCCGACGCCAGCAGCACGATCGGCTTGTCCGATTCTTCGCGCAGGAAGAAGGTCCCGTGCGGCCCTTCGAAACGCAAAATGTCGCGCTCTTTCATGGTGTTGAAGACTTGTTCCGTGAACAGCCCGCCCGCCATGTAGCGGATGTGCAGCGTCAGCGGCCCTTCCAGCGTCGGCGCGCTGGCCATGCTGTAGCTGCGCCGTTTGCCGTCGCGCAGCAGAAATTCGATATACTGCCCGGCGCGATAGGCCAGCGCTTCGTTGGCCGGCAGCTGCAGCGTGATCACGGCCACGTCCGGCGCCACTTTCTCGATGCTGGCCACGCGCGAAGGCATCTTGCGCACCGGGTACTCGCTGCTGCCGCCCACTTCGCGCGCTTCGATCACCAGGTCGCCCGCCGTCGTGGCGCAGCAGAACAGGGCGTAGCCGGCCGCTTTTTCTTCGTCCGTCAGCGCGCGCTGCTGGTGCGCCTTGTGTTCGACCGTGCCGGACAGAACCTTGCCCTTGCAGGAACCGCAGGCGCCGTTCTTGCACCCGTAGGGCAGGCCGATGCCGGCCTTGAGCGCGGCCCCGAGCACGGTGTCGTCCGCGTCGCAGGCAAATTGGTGCCCGCTGGGCTGAACAGTAATCTGGAACGTCATACAATCCTTACATGAAACAAATCAATCAGAAATTAAAACGGCCGCGCTTGCTCATCCTGGGCTGCGGCGATGTCGGCATGCGGCTCTTGCCGCTGGTGGCCGACCGCTTTCGCGTGTTCGCCGTCACCAGCAATCCGGCCCGCTGCGCCGAACTGCGCGCGGCCGGCGCGACCCCGGTGGTGGCCGACCTCGACCGGCCGCACACCCTGGCCCGCCTGCGCGGCCTGGCGCGGCATGTGGTGCACCTGGCCCCGCCCCAGTCCGAAGGCATGCTGGACCGCCGCACGCGCCATCTGAGCGCCATTCTACCTGAGGGGGCGCGCATGGTTTATGTGAGCACCAGCGGCGTGTATGGCGACTGCGACGGCCAGCTGATCGATGAAACGCGCGCCGTGGCGCCCCACAACGCGCGCGCCTGGCGCCGGGTCGACGCCGAACGCGTGCTGCGCGCCTGGGCCGCGCGCAGCGGCGCCCGGCTGGCGATCCTGCGCGTGCCCGGCATCTATGCGCGCGAGCGCTTGCCGCTGCGCCGCCTCGAGCAGGGCACGCCGGCCCTGGTGGCGCACGACGATGTGTACACCAACCATATCCACGCCGACGACCTGGCGCGCATCGTGGCGCTGGCCTTGTTCAGGGGCTTGCCTGGACGGATCTACCATGCGGTGGACGACACGCACATGAAAATGGCCGACTATTTCGACACGGTTGCTGATGCATTCGCACTGCCGCGCCCGCCCCGCGTGGCGCGCGCACAACTGGCAGCCTCGGTCTCGCCCATGCTGCTGTCGTTCATGTCGGAGTCGCGCCGCATGGCCAATGGGCGCATCAAGGATGAGCTCGGCGTTCGCCTGCGCCACCCGCAGGTGGGACCGGCGGTGGCGGCCATGGCGCTGGTAAAATGAGGTCCCTGCATCCTGCCTCACCCGAGAACGCCATGACCTACGAAGAATACCTGGACGAAGTGACCACCCTGATCACCGAGAAGTACAAAGTCAGCGACGCGGTGGCGATCAAGCTGGTGGTCAAGGCCCAGGACGCGGAATTTTTCGTGCCGCACGACCAGGACGAGGCGCTGCGCAATCTGGACCGCGCGCACCAGGATGCGCGCACCATTTACCAGGCCAGCCAAAAGAAATAGGCGGCGCTGCTTTACGCACTTGAGGCGCCTCAAGCGCGCGGCGGCGGCGGGCCGTATCGTGACCCATGTCGTCACCCCGAACTGGCCCTGTGCTAGAGCCCGCTATGCCGCACCGTATCATCCAACCCAGCAAGGAACAGGTCCGCGCCTACATGGCCGCGCGCGAAGCCGCGCGCCTGCCGCCGCCGGCGCCGGAAGAAATCCGCCGCCAGCTGGGCTGGCGTTTGCAGCGTGCCGATGAGCACACGCTGCTGCTGCAATTCTATCTAATTCCCACATCGTATTCCCAGCTCGCTACCCGCCTTGCATGCGAATGGGCCCTCGCCACTATGGCAGGTGTGCTTTTTCCCCACGGCGTACGATAGAAACATTTCCACATCTGTGTTATTTTGTGTGAAAATGTCACTGCTTGAGCAAATGTCAACTCCGCTGTGATTGATCTTGCAGTTCGTGCAGAGGCCGCACTTTGTCCTGTATTTTTCAAGGAACTAACGTGCTTTTCACCGTTAATTAGCGCCGATGGCAAATAAGCCACGGAATGTGATTTTTTGAAAGAATTGACTCATGACGATACGCCACGTGCCCACAGAACCGACTTACGACCCGAACGCGGTCCTTGACGCCATCATGGAGAAATTGAATCTGAAGAATGACGCGGCCCTGTCGCGCGCGCTCGAAGTGGCGCCGCCCGTGATCAGCAAGATTCGCCACCGCACCTTGCCGATCGGCGCGACCATCTTGCTGCGCATGCACGAGGTGAGCGAGTTTTCGATCCGGGAATTGAAATCCTTGATGGGCGTGACGATCAACCCATTTAACGCAGCAGGCTAAGCCGCGCGTGGCGGGAGGCCCTTTGGCGGGCGCTTCCGTTTGCCAGTCTGCCCGCGGGCCGCTCCGGCAAGCTTTGCGCTTGCCGGACACGGACCGCTTGTCATCCTCTTAGGCCGTCTCTGCCATCTCCCGTGCTTGCGGCGCCACCGCGCTGCTTCCTGGCCGCACCATGCAATACGCCGCTTGCGCGCCCCGCGCTTCCTTGCTTCCCGGTCGGAACATGCAGTACGCTGCTTGCGCCCCGGATACCTCGCCGCTGCCGGGACGCAGCATGCAATACGCCGCTTGCGCGCCGTCGGGTTTGCCACTGCCTGGCCGCAGCATGCAGTAGGCCGCTTGCGCGCCGCCGGCCTGTGCGCTGCCGGGCCGCAGCATGCAATAGGCGCCTTGCGCGCCGTCCGCCTTGACCGTGCCTGGCCGCAGCATGCAGTAGGCCGACTGTGCGCCCGTGGCCTGCGCATCCGGACGCACCATGCAATAGGCCGCGGCCGCTTCGGCGCCATACGACTCGGCCCGGATATAGTCTTCGCCGAAGGTGCGTTCATACAGTTCGCGCATGCGCTCGGCGCCGCGCTGTTCTGCCCCTTCGTCGCCCGCCCCTTCCATGCCCAGGTAAGGATAGTGGTGCAGGAAGCGGCCGAACACCTGCTCGCAGTCGGCCGCATACTTCATCGTATCGAGAATATGGTAATGCCAGAAGGTGTCGACATCGACCGTCGGCGCGGTCTGTTCATCGGGAAAAGCGTGCATCAGATACAGGAAGCGGCGGTACTCGGTCTCCATCGCGTCGGCGCGCGCCCGGCTCCAGCCTTCGCCCGAGGCGACGTGCATCAGCTTGGTCTTGATCGGTTCCAGATCGAGTGCGGCGATCGCATTGAAAGTGGCATTGTTTTTCATGATAAAACCTCTTTTTTTAGAGTGTGATTGTGGTGACTGCATCCCTGGTATGGCTTGCTGCGCGTGCTGCTGCCGGCGTCCTCCTTTCTGTATCTAGCTGGAAAATTTTTCCTGATTACATTGATTTCCGTTACTAGATGAGGATGGTGCGCCGGTGCGCCCTGGTCTACTTGACGTAACTCAACAAACAAAATGGTTTATTCCTAGTGCATATGGCAAGGTCCGACAGCCTGCTTTCTGCATCGCGCCGCGTCTGTTTAGGACAATGCGCGCCGCTGTCAGAGTGCGGCCTCGTGATGCCGGCGGCCCGCGATCACGGGCGCGCTGGCGTGGGCCGGTTCCGCGTGCAGCGGGACCGAGACGCAGACGGTGGTGCCGTCGCCATCGGTGCTGCTGATCGAAAACGTGCCACCCAGGATATTGATGCGCTCTTCGATCCCGACCAGCCCGAACGAGCCGACCTTGCAGCGCTCGCGCGCGCCCAGGCCGATGCCGTTGTCGCTGACCGTCATGGTCAGCTGGCGTCCGTTCGAGCGCAGTTCGACGCGCACGCTGGTGGCGTGCGCGTGGCGCACGATGTTGCTCAGGGATTCTTGCAGGATGCGGAAGAAGGCAGTGGCTGCGTGGTCGCCGAGCAGCACTTCCTTCGGTTCGTCGATCAGCTCGCAGGCGATGCCGGTGCGGCGCTTGAATTCGGCGATCTGCCACTCGACCGCGGCCGATAAGCCCAGGTCGAGCACGTTCGGGCGCAGGTCGTTGATGATCTGGCGCACGCTCTTGATGGTGGCGTCGATCTGCGACAGGGTCGAGCGGGCCCGCGTGTGCAGGCGCGGGTGGCGCTCGTGGGTGCGGGTGGCCAGCATGTCGGCCTCGATCCGCAGCGCCAGCAAGTTCTGGCCGAGGTCGTCGTGAATCTCGCGTGCGATGCGCTTGCGCTCGCCTTCCTTGATCTGGTCGGCATGGGCGGCAAGGCGGCGCAGGTTCTGGTGGGATTGCTGCAGCTTGGCCTGGCTCTCGCGCAATTCGCGCGTCATGCCCTTGGCCATCTTGATGGCGCGCCGGCGCGACGAGGTCAGCGTGTGGAATAGGGCATACAGCAGCATGCTGCTGACGAAACCGGCCAGCATCGCCAGCCACGGCACGAATTCCTCGAAACCCGTGTACAGGTCGCGTGCGTCGACGCTGAAGGTGGCGTCCCAGGCCCGGCCGTTGAAATCGATGGGCAGCGTCTGCGAAAACTTGCCCCGGTGCAGAAACGAAGCGTGCTCGCTGACTTCCGCGTCGAGCTCGGTGTCATACAGCACCCGGCCGCGCTTGCCTTCGATGCTGACGGCATTGTCGACCAACATCATGCGCACATTGTGCACCGGCATTTCGTCGATCACGCCCTGCACCAGTTTGTCGACCGAGAACGCGATCCCGACCGAGCCGACAAAGGCGTCGCGCCGTTCCTGCATGGTGCTGGTGGGCGCATGCGGCAGATAGATCGGCAGGCGCATGCCCAGTCCGGTACGGTTGCGCCCGGCCATGGCGGCGATCGGCATCCCGGACGAGATCAGCTGGCCGCCGTCGCGCAGCGCGACCTGGTTGGCGTGCTGCAAGGGGTTCGCCTGCAGGTCGAAGCCGGCCGCCCGGTTGCCCAGATCGAGCGGTTCGATGAAGGTCAGCACGCTGTATTCGGCGCGCCGGCCCGGCGGGCGGATCTTGAACGGCTGGCCCATGTCGTTGTCGGTGGTCAGCTCGCGGTTCATTCGCTGCTCGAAGGCGTCACGGTCGGCATCCTTGACGTACTCGGCGAAGGTGATCGCTTCGATCGCGGGGAAATACTTGGGCAGCTCCAGTCCGTTCACATAGCCGTGGAACTGGCGCCGCGACAAGGGATAGCTGGTCTGGAAAATGCTCGCCGTGCCGCGCAGCACATCGGTGTACGACTTAATGCGGGCCACGATGATGTTGCTGGCATTTTGTGCGTGCGCCATGAAGCGCTGCTTTGAATCCGATTCGATCGAGCTGGCGGTGGTGAAGTAAAAAGCCAGTCCGACGGCGATCGAGAGAGGCAGGCCGATCCACATGGCCGGTCGTGTGGTCGAGAATAATTTGACTGTTGAAGATAGGGTACGCATTGCGCGTTGCAATCCTTTCGGTAGCCGCAAATGGCGATGCATGGTTTGATCTAAGTTAACGCATGGCGGCCAAATAAAGTACCTATTGGTACTGATAGGTTCCCAACTAAAAGATTTGATGGACGTCAAAAAATCCCGCTGCAGCGTGAGCCGGAGCGGGATTGTGGGGGCGATTTGTCGCGCCAAGGCGACGTGCGGGACCTGTTATTTTGCCCAGCTATCCTTGAGCGTGGTCACCCGGTTAAATACCGGTTTGCCCGGCTGCGACTCGACGCGGTCGGCCACAAAATAACCGTGCCGTTCGAACTGGAAGCGCTGGTCGGCGACGGCCGCGCTCATGCCGGGTTCCAGGTAGGCGGTGACGACTTCGAGCGCGTTCGGATTGAGCGCGGCCATGAAGTCCTTGCCGCCGGCGTCCGGCTGGGCGTCGGTGAACAGGCGGTCGTACAGGCGCACTTCCGCTTGCAGCGCGGTGGCGGCGCTGACCCAGTGGATGTTGCCCTTGACCTTGTAGTTGTTCGAGCCTTCGGTGCCCGATTTGCTGTCCTCGAAATACTTCACGTGCACGGCCGTCACGGCGCCGCTGGCATCCTTGTCGTAGCCCGTGCATTCGACCACGTAGCCGTGGCGCAGGCGCACCCGGCTGCCTGGCGTGTCGCCCACCGGCGGGAAGAAGCGGAAGTAACCCTTGGTCGGCACTTCCATGAAGTCGTCCTGCTCGATCCACAGTTCGCGCGTGATCGGGAAGGTGCGCAAGCCCCGTTCCGGGAAGTGCGGGTGGACCGGCGAGGTGCATTCGACCGATGCGCCTTCGGGGAAGTTATCGATGATCAGCTTGAGCGGACGCAGCACGGCGGTGGCGCGCGGCGCCTTCGGATCGAGGTCGTCGCGCAGCGCGCCTTCCAGGATGCTCATGTCGATCCAGCTGTCGGCCTTGGACACGCCAATGCGGTCGCAGAACAGCTGGATCGCTTCCGGCGTGTAACCGCGCCGGCGCAGGCCGACGATGGTCGGCATGCGCGGATCGTCCCAGCCGGTGACGATGCCTTCGTCGACCAGCTGGCGCAGCTTGCGTTTGCTGGTGACGACGTAGGTCACGTTCAGGCGCGCGAATTCGTATTGGCGCGGCGCGGGCTGGGCGAAGAAGCCGCCCGGCGCCAGCGTGGCCAGCAGCCAGTCGTAGAACGGACGGTGGTCCTGGAATTCGAGCGTGCACAGCGAGTGGGTGATGTTTTCCAGCGCGTCCGAAATCGGATGCGTGTAGTCGTACATCGGATAGATGCACCAGGCGTCGCCCGTGCGGTGGTGGTGCGCGTGGCGGATCCGGTAGATGGCCGGGTCGCGCATGTTCATGTTGGGCGAAGCCATGCTGTCTTCGCTGATCTTGGCGCGCAGGATATGCTCGCCGTCCTTGAACTTCCCGGCGCGCATGGCGCGGAACAGCTCCAGCGATTCGGCGGCCGGACGGTTGCGGAACGGCGAGTTGGTGCCCGGCGTGCCGAAGTTGCCGCGGTTTTTGGCCATGTCGTCGGCGCTCTGGCTGTCCACATAGGCGTAGCCGTTCTCGATCAGGTACTCGGCCATCAGGTACAGCTTTTCGAAGTAGTCGCTGGCGTAGTACAGGTGTTCCTGGTCCGGCTGCTTCCAGTCGAAGCCGAGCCACTTGACCGAGTCGATGATGGTGTCGACGTATTCGGTGTCTTCTTTTTCAGGGTTGGTGTCGTCGAAGCGCAGGTGGCAGCGGCCGCCGAAATCGCGCGCCAGGCCGAAGTTCACGCAAATCGATTTGGCGTGGCCCACGTGCAGATAGCCGTTCGGCTCCGGCGGAAAACGGGTGATGACCTGGGGCAGGCCGGGACGCACATGGGTGCCGGCGGCGAGGTCGTTTTCGATGATCCCGCGCAGGAAATTGGACGAGGGCGCATTCGCCGGCGCCGCAGCTGCATTGTTTTTATCGTTGCTCATGGAGAAGAAAGGCGTGAAATGATCAGGTTGCGGGCATTTTACCGTACCCGGCAGGGTGGGGCGTTGTCATTTGCGATACGCCCCGTCGTCCTCGCGCAGGCGGGGACCCATGGCACGCCATCGAACTCGGCCGCGTGCCATGGGCCCCCGCCTGCGCGAGGGCGACGAACTGGCTGCGCCGCCCGTTTCCCCGCTTTTACCGGTCAAACCCGTTCTATAGGATAATCCTGCTTTATAGTTTGGCTGCAGCCGGAGTTGCTTCATGGAAAATTTATACGCGGTCCTCGGCGTCGCGCCCAATGCCAGCGACGACGAGATCAAGAAGATCTACCGCTCGCTCGCCATGCGCTATCACCCGGACCGCAACGACGCCCCGGGCGCCGAAGTGCGCTTCAAGAGTATCACCAAGGCCTACGAAATCCTGTCCGACCCCGTCAAGCGCGACGAGTACAACCAGAGCGTGAACCACCGCATCATCCTCGATGCCGAAGGCGAGGCCTTCGAGCTGTGGCGCTCCGTGTTCCAGTTGAACGGCGTGGTTTTGCCGGCTTAAATCATCACCCACAGGATCAGAAAATGAGAAAAGTACATCCCGAATTTGCCTACCAGTCGCGCGAGCTTGGCGGCCAGATCGACGGCATTTTGGGCGACCCGCCGAACCGCAAGAACTATCAGATGATGCAGGCGGCGCTGATCGGCGAGTACGCCGACGGCGGCGGCATCGAAGACGTCAACATGATGAGCTTCGCGCTGGTCGATCACATCACGTTCAGTAACACCAAGGGCCTGCTGGCGGAAGCTGCCGAATACGACGGCGGCAACCCGTCCAAGGTATTCGCCATGGCCGCCTGCGAAGGCGAGGCCGCGGCCATGTACGAGGCCATGACCGAAAACCATCCCGACCTGGCGCGCCAGGCCATCATCACCGCTTTCCTGTTCAAGCACCCGCGCATGTGGGACGAGGAAGACCAGTCGTTCGACCAGCTGGGCGAAAACGACGATGGCGACGATGTGGCCGATGAAGACGGCGTGTCCGACGATTTCGCGAACATGTTCGATCAGGAAGGAGAATAAATGAGCGACAAATCCACTCTCCCGGCATTGCACAAACAGGTCACCGAGCTGGTCTTGGCCGGCTCCCTGCATCACGCCGAGCAGGCGTTCTCGGAGGCGGTCGAGCAGCACGGCGACCTGGCCGTGGTCGACGTGCTGGGCCAGCTGCCGCCGCAGGTCACGGCGCTGCACCTGTCCGGTTTTGACGGCGGCAAAACCTCGCTGGCCACGCTGCTGGTGCCGCCCAAGGCCTGGGCTGACAGCCTGGCCTTCTTCGCCGCCACCTGGTCCGACGACATGATCGAGGACGATCCCGAGCGCGTGGCCGAGTCGCTGTTCGCCCACGTGCACGGCATCGTGTTCTCCACCGACGACGTCGAGCGCCGCCACGAACTGCTGGCCGAAGCATCGGCCAGCGACCACGGTTCGACCGTGTTCGCGATCCTGTTCTCGATGGCCCCGCGCGAAATTTTGGAAGTGGCCGGCGAAATCCTGGCCAAGGGCCCCTACATCACGGGCCAGACCTCGTCCGACAGCGACATTGTGCCGCTGGCGATCGAACTGGCCAAAGCCAGCGAGGACGGCTGGGACCGCGCCCTGTTCGAGCTGTTCCCCGACTTCCGCCACAGCGGCGACTTGGCCGACGCCGAATTCTCGGACGACCCGGACGAAGAACAGAAATTCCTGCAGCGCTCGACCAAAGAGCTGCTGTACCGCCTGCGCAAGCAGGTGCCGTCGGCCCGCAGCGCGGTGCCCAAGCGCGGCACCCGCAAGAGCATCGGCACCGGAATCTTCTCGTGACGGGGGCCGCGTCAGCCATGCTGCCAGCACTCGTCGTAGAAAGCCTGCCCCGCCTGGTGCGGGCCATTCGCGTCCTCGGTCCCCGTGCGGATGAAGACGAGGCCGTGATCCTGGCCGACGAACTGGCCGGCATCACGGCGATGGTGGCCGAGAAGTTCACCAACGATAAGACCGCCGAAGGCATCCAGAAGGCGCTGTACCTGACCAATGGCTGCGTCTCGCTCGGTCTCGAGCACGAACTGGCGCACGAAGGTGACGAGGCCGCGCTCGACTTTTTGGTCGAGCACGGCGCCGAGCATGTGTTCCAGGCCGGTTTCCGCCTGATCCGCGACCTGGCCGCGCTGCCCGAGGATTCCCTGGTCGGCGAATACGACCAGGATCCGGTCTACATGCAGCGCCGCCTGAAGGAGCTGTTCGTCGACATCTGCCACGCCGATCCGAGCCAGAACTGGGCCGGCTACGAAAAGTACGAGCAGCAGCACACCGCCCGCAAGCAGGTGCAGGCGATCGTGCGCGCGGCTGGCTGGCTGCGCCGCCATCACTACGCGGGGCCGATCAACGACCCGGACCTCAATGCCGAAGGCGTGATCGCGGTGGCCATCATCTCGGCCATCGAAGGGGGCGGGCGGATCGTCGCGCGCACCGGGCAGAAGGAGTTCGAGCGCATGGTCAAGTCGGTGCGCAAGAACAAGCCGGACTACGAGGCCGGATGGGCCGCGCTGCTGGCCCAGGTGCCGGCGCAGCACCAGCCCGTGATCGCCGAGCGCATCGAGTCGTATCGCACCCACTGCACCGTGATTCAAAAGATCCCGACCCGCACCGCGATGAAGACCCTGTTCGCGGAACTGGAAAACTACGCCGGCTCCGAACTCGACGCCGACTACGGTTAAGCGGCGTTACAGCGCCTTGAGGAACGCGGCCAGGTCGGCCGCTTCCTGCGGGTTCAAGTCCATCCTGAAGCGGCGGTCGTAGAACTGCACCACCGCTTCCATGTCCGGCGCCGAACCATCGTGAAAGAAGGGCGCCCTGGCCGCGGCCCCGCGCAAGGTCGGCGTCTTGAACTTCCCGATATCTCCCCATTTCCCCGTCACCATGGCCGCACCCGGATCGCTGGTCTGCACCTCTTCGCCCGTGGCGGCGTTGCGCAAGGTGTAGAGCGGCATGTTGGCGCTGCGCCGCACGGCAGCCGACACGCCGGTGTTGAACATGCGCGTGATCGAGTGCGAGCCGCTGTTGGGGGCGTTGTGGCAGGTGGTGCAGCTGCCGCGCGTGTCGGCAAGGCCGGCCACCTGCGCGATGTTCATCGGCCGCGTGTTGAACAGGTTTTCGCCGCGCGCGATCGCCATGCGTGCCTGGTCTTGTGCCGTGCCGGGCGCCGGCAGATTACGCCATGCGCCGAACAAATTCATCACCTGGCGGGTGAAAGGCGCGTTGGTCTGGTAGTCCCCCGTGGTCAGGTCATTGATCCCGAAATAGAAGTTCTGGCCCGCCAGCAGAGCCGGGCCGCCCAGCGCGCCGCCGGCCGTCAGGTCGCCTGCCACGGTCGATTGCGACTGCGCCGCGAACAGGGCTTTCTCGAAGTCGACGATGGCGCGCTGCTCGGCGGCCGTCAGGTCCTGGGCCGCCTCGGCGTGCCCGCGCACGGCGCTGTTGGCCTGGTGCAGCAGATTGGTGTCCAGGCTGGCGAAGCACTGGGCAGGCACCGCGTCGCGGATGCAGATCGGCGACTGCGCGTCGGCCAGCGTTTCGCGCGCGTCCCACATTACGGTGCTGGCGAACTTGAGGTTGGCGCTGGGGAGCGGCCGGCGGAACAGCGACAGTTCGGTGGCGCTGGCGAAGCCGTACGGGTCGTCCGCGGCGGCGAGGGTGAATTCCGCGCCGCTTGGTATCGGCATGCCGACCCGGATCACGCCGCGCGTGAGCAGCATGCTGTAGGCGACGCGCTTTTGGTCGAGCGTGTCGGCCAGCGCGCGCGGCGAGTTGGCGCCGTCGACCAGGCGGAACACGGGATCGGTGCCGGCGCTGGCGGCAAAGCGCGCCTGCAGGCCGGCCGGGGACAGGCTCCAGCCCGCGCCTTCGTCATGGCAGCTGGCGCAGCTGCGGCCATTGCCGAAGGCTTTGAAGAAGGGATTGGCGCGGTCGATGGTGCCAGATGCGGTGAAGGTCAGGGCCGCGCCGTCCGGATTGGCCTGAACCACGATGGGCGGCGGCGTGGGCGAGGGCGTCGGCGTCGGATCCGGTGCATTGGCCAGCACTTCCGGCGCGGTGGTGGACGATCCGCCGCCCCCGCATGCGCTCAGCAGGATGGAAAGCAGCAGCGCCGGTGCGGTGGCGCGGGAAGGTTGTTTCGTTGTCATGCCAGCTCCTTGGTGTCTTTACGGAGCCAAGCATGACAACCAAATGTGCAGCAAAAATGGATTTATTCGCTGGCCGCCGCCATCGCCAGGGCGACAAAGGCATCCACCAGCGCATTGGGCTCGTCGCTGCGGCGCGCCAGCAGCAGCGTGGTGGTGGCGCCCGCATCGGTGAGCGGCCGGTAGCACACGCCATCCATCTGAATCCGGTTGAACGAGGACGGCAGGATCGACACGCCGCATCCCGCCGCCACCAGGCCGATGATGGTGGTCGCTTCGCCGGCCGTGTGGCCGATCGCGGGCGTGAATCCCGCCGCCCGGCACAGGCGGAAGATCTGCGGATAGATGCCGGTGCCCGCTGTGGGCGGATACATCACGAACGGCGCGTCCTTCAACTCGCGCATCGCCACCGGCCGGCGGCGCGCCAGCGGCGAGGCGGTCGACAACACCGCGACCAACTGGTCTTCGCGCAGCGCGTCGAACGCGATGTCGGGCGGGGCCGGCATGTCGGTGGGCCGCACGAAGCCCAGATCAAGCGTGCGCTGCGACAGCGCGTCGAGCTGCGGCTGGGTTGCCATCTCGTGCAGCTTCAGGCTCACCGCCGGGTACTGCTGGCGGTAGCGGTTGATGACGGTCGCGAACAAGGGCGTGAGCGGGGTCGAGAACGTGAATCCGATGCGCAGTTCGCCCGCTTCGCCCCGCTGCGCGCGGCGCGCGGTGTCGGTCGCTTCGTCGGCCAGCGCCAGGATGCGGCGCGCGTCGTCCAAAAAAAGTTTGCCGGCGCCGGTCAGCCGCACCGAGCGCTTGGTGCGCTCGAACAGCTGGGCGCCGATGTCCGCTTCCAGCGCCTGGATCGCCTGGCTGAGGGGCGGCTGGCCGATGTGCAGGCGCTCGGCCGCGCGCGTGAAGTGCAGCTCCTCGGCGACGGCGATGAAGTAGCGCAGGTGGCGTAGTTCCATGACTAATCGATTTATTAGATTAAATATGACTGAAATATATATTGGACAGTATTAATCCGCAATCCTAAGATGGAATCGAACGCTCTTCAAGGAATCGATCCATGTCCCACGCCGCCGGCAGCCCCGCCTTCCAACGCATCAACCGCGCCATGCTGTACGGCGGCTTTTCCGCGTTCGCGCTGCTGTACTGCCTGCAGCCGCTGATGCCCGTGCTGGGCCACGAATTTGCGCTCACGCCCGCGCAAAGCAGCTGGACGCTGTCGGTGTCGACCCTGTGCATGGCAATCGCGCTGCTGCTTAGCGGCCCGGTGGCCGACCGGGTCGGGTCGCGCCGCCTGATGGCGGGCGCGCTGGCGGCGGCCGCCGTATTGACGCTGTTGTGCGCCTTTGCCCACACCTTCGGCCAGTTGCTGGTGCTGCGCGCGCTGCTCGGCTTCGCCCTGGGCGGCATGCCGGCGGTGGCCATGGGCTACCTGGCGCGCGAGATCGAGGCCGGGTCGCTCGGCCTGTCGATGGGCGTGTACATCGGCGGCACGGCCGTTGGCGGCATGGTCGGGCGGGTGGTGGCCTCGCTGATCAGCGACTTCTTTTCGTGGCGCCTGTCGATGGCGGCCATCGGCGTGGCCGGCTTGGCCGCCGCCTGGGCATTCTGGCGCAACCTGCCGCAGCCGCGCCACGGTGCCACGGGGCAGGGCGGGGCGGCGGCGCTGCTGCACGGCGCCCGCTCGCACTTGCAGGACGGCGGCATGCGCCAGCTGTTCCTGCTCGGCTTCCTGCTGATGGGGGCCTTCGTCAGCCTGTACAACTATATCGGCTTCCGCCTGCTGGCCGCGCCGTTTTCCATCGGCCAGAGCGCAGTCGGCCTGTTGTCGGTCCTGTACCTGATCGGCATGTTCAGCGCCGTCTGGGCCGGCCGCCTGGCGGACCGGATCGGCCGCCGCCACGTGCTGTGGATGGTGATGGCGGCGATGCTGGCGGGCCTCTTGCTCACCCTGTCGAATAGCCTGCTTGTGATCGTGGCCGGCATGGCCTTGTTCACGTTCAGCTTTTTCGCCGCACATTCGGTGGCCAGCAGCTGGGTCGGACGGCGCGCGCGGGGCGCCAATGCGCTGGCCTCGGCCCTGTACCTGTTCTTCTACTATGTCGGATCGAGCGCGGTCGGCCCCTTGTGCGGTTGGATGTGGAGCGCGGCCGGCTGGCCAGGCGTGGTGGGGCTGCTGGCGCTGGTCCTGGGCGCGGCCCTGGCGATCGCGCTGCGCTTGCGCGGCCTCGAGCCGCTGGCGCCGGCCCTGCCGCTGCCCGCCTGAATCCACATTTGCTGCACATTTGGCGGGTATGATGGGGGCTTGACGGGCAACCAGAGGGCCGCAGTGAACCGCAACCATCCCACATCGCCATGCGCCTGACGATCGCGCGCAAGATCGCCCTGGCCGTGATCGCGATCGTGATCCTGTGCGTGGGGACCATGGCCTGGGTCACCAGCGCCAATCTGCAGCGCGGCTTCGTCGGCTACCTGAACCAGATGCAGACGCGCGACCTCGAGCAGCTCAGCACCCTGCTGGTTGCGCGCTACCGTCAGGAGGGCGACTTCGAGTGGCTGCGCCACCAGCCGCGCGCCATCGGCGAGTTGATGGGGCAAATGACGCCGCAGCTGCAGGCCGAAGGGGGCCTGGGCCCGCGCCGGCGCCGTCCGCCGCCGCCGGACCGCTTCGACGACCGCCCGGGCGAGCCGCGCGAGCGCCCCGGCGCGCGCGACCCGATGGGCATCGCGCCCCGTATTTCGATTGTCGACGCCGACGGCGAACCCCTGTTCGGCCCCCCGGACGTCGCACACGCTATCGAACAGGCAGTGGTCGTGGACGGCAAGACTGTGGCCACCATCCGCCTGCGCCCGTTGGTGCAGGCCGGCGGCGCCGATGCGTCGGCCGCCGTGTTCCTCCGCGAGCAGGTGCGCGATATCGTGATAGTGGCCTGCGTGATGGTGTTGGCCTCGATTCTGCTCGCACTGTCGCTGGCGCGCCACCTGCTGCGGCCCGTGGCGGCCCTGCGCGACGTGACCGCGCGACTGGCCCAGGGCCAGTTCGATGCGCGCGCGCCGCTGCTCTCGCGCGACGAGCTGGCCGAGCTGGCGCTGCACGTCAATTCCATGGCCGAAGCGCTCGAAGCGAGCGAACGCAATCGGCGTAAAATGCTGGCCGACGTGGCCCACGAACTGCGCACGCCGCTGACCGTGATCCGCGGCGAGATCGAAGCGCTGATCGACGGCATCCGCAAGGCCGATGCAAGCGCGCTGGCCTCGCTGCATGCTGAGGTGCTGCACCTGAATAAACTGGTGGACGATCTGCACCAGCTGACGCTGGCCGATGCTGGCGACCTGCATTTCGAATGGCGCCAGGTCGAGCTGCGCGGCTTGCTGGCGCCGCTGGCCGAACGCTACCGGGGCCGGGCGGCCGATGCCGGCCTGACGCTCGACGCCACACTCACGCCGCAGCCGCTGCTGGTGCGGGCCGATGCCGGGCGGCTCACCCAATTGCTGGTCAACCTGTTCGAGAACAGCGTGCGCTATACCGACCGCGGCGGACGCATCGCGGTGAGCCTGGCGCACGATGGCGCCTGGGCCAGCGTGGTCGTCGAAGACAGCGCGCCGGGCGTGCCGGCCGCCGAACTGGCCTCGATCTTCGAGCGCCTGTACCGGGTCGACGCGGCGCGCACGCGCGAACGGGGCGGCAGCGGTCTTGGTCTGTCGATCTGCAAGGCGCTCGCCAGCGCCCACGGCGGCACCATCGCCGCCTACCCGTCGGCGCTGGGCGGCGTGCGCATCGAGCTGCGTCTGCCACTGCAAGGGAGTGGGACATGAAACGGATCCTGATCGTCGAAGACGACCCAAAAATCGCGGCCCTGCTGGCCGACTACCTGGACGCGGAGGGCTATGGAACCACCCGCATCGGCGACGGCGCCGAGGCGCTGGCCTGGTTGCGCTCCAATCACGCGGACCTGATCCTGCTCGACTTGATGCTGCCCGGGCTCGATGGTATCGAGGTGTGCCGTCAGGGACGCGCGTTCACCCAGGCGCCGATCATCATGATCACGGCCCGCATCGACGAGGTAGACCGCCTGCTGGGCCTCGATACGGGCGCCGACGACTACGTCTGCAAGCCGTTCAGCCCGCGCGAAGTGGTGGCCCGCGTGCGCGCCCACCTGCGCCGCTCGGCCGTGCCGCCCCCATCGGCGCCGGTGTTCGCGGTGGACCGTGCCGCGCTGCGCATTTCGCACGGCGCCGCCGTGCTGCCGCTCACGCCGGTCGAATTCCGGATCCTGTCCGAGCTGATCGAACATCCCGGCCGGGTCTATTCGCGCCAGCAGCTGCTCGACCTGGCGCATGAAGACCAGCGCGACATCAACGACCGCACAGTCGATTCCCACGTCAAGAACATCCGCCGCAAGCTGGCCGCGTCGCCGGCGCTGGGCGAATGCCTGCAGTCGGTCTATGGGGTGGGCTACCGCTTCGATTTGCCGCTGTAAGGTTCTACCGCCGCCGTCCGACCAACAGCGATGACCAGGGAGGCAGACATGAAAACGATCTTGATGGGTGGGGCAATCTGGCTGGCGGCGCACGCTGCGCTGGCGGGCGGCTGCACGGCGGTCAGCCCGGCTCACACCGTGGCGCTGGTGGAGCTGTACACCTCGGAGGGCTGCAGCAGCTGTCCGCCGGCCGATACTTTTTTGAGCTCCCGGCGCGGCCTGCGTGCCGACCAGGCGGTGCTGCTGTCGATGCATGTCGACTACTGGAACAACATCGGCTGGAAAGACCCTTATTCGCGCAAGATCTTCACCGAACGCCAGCGCTGGATGTCGGACCTGGCGCATACGCGCACCATCTATACGCCGGAATTTTTCGTGGCCGGGCGCGAGCTGCGCAACTGGGACAGCAGACTCGATGACGCGGTCAAACGGATCAACGCCACACCGGCGCGCGCCAGGATCACGATCGGCATGGGGCAGGCGACAGCGGCCGGGCTGCCCGTGCAGGTGAAGGCCAGCGGACAGCCTGGCGCTTCGCTGTACGTGGCGCTGGTGCAGAGCGCTCTTGTGAGCAAGGTGGGCGCTGGCGAAAACAGCGGACGCACGCTGCATCATGATTTCGTTGCCCGCGAGTGGGTGACGCCGGTGCTGCTGGGGAGCGATGGCAAGGCGGAGCTTACCCGCATGCTGCCGGCCGGTGCCGGAACCGGGGTGAGCGCGTTCGTGCAGAACACGCAAGGAGAGGTGCTGCAGGCGCTGGCCCTGCCGACCTGCAGCGGCGCCTTATAAAACGCCTTTGGCGCGCAGCGCGGCGATCTGCGCTTCGCTGCGGCCGAGCACCTCGCGCAGCACTTCATCGGTGTGCTGGCCCAGCATCGGCGGCGGCAGCGCCGCTTCGGCCGGGGTGACCGACATTTTCATGGGGCTGCGCACCAGCTTGACCTTGCCGGCGGCGGGATGGTCCATCTCGAACGCGATCTCGCGCGCCTTGACCTGCGGGTTCTCGAACACCTCGCCGATGTCGTTGATCGGCCCGCACGGCACGCCCACTTCTTCCAGCTGCGCGATCCACTGGTCGCGGGTGCGCGTCTTGACCATCTCGGCCAGGATCGGCACCAGCACATCACGGTGCTTGACCCGCAGCGGGTTGGTGACGAAGCGCGGGTCCGTCGCCAGTTCCGGCCGCGCGCCTACCTCGACGAACTTCTGGTACTGACCGTCGTTGCCGGTGGCGACGATGATGTGGCCGTCGGCGCAGGCAAAGGTCTGGTACGGCACGATGTTGGCGTGCGCATTGCCCCAGCGCTTGGGCGGCTTGCCGCTGTTGAGGTAATTGCTGCCCATATTGGCCAGCATCGCCACCTGGGTGTCGAGCAGCGCCATGTCGATGTGCTGGCCCTGGCCGCTGCGGTCGCGGTGGGTGAGGGCGGCCAGCACCGCCACGGTGGCGTACATGCCGGTCATCAGATCGGTGAGCGCCACGCCGGCTTTTTGCGGACCGCCGCCGGGCAGGTCGTCGCGTTCGCCGGTGACCGACATCAGCCCGCCCATGCCCTGGATCAGGAAGTCGTAGCCGGCGCGGTGCGCGTAAGGCCCGTCCTGGCCGAAGCCGGTCACCGAGCAGTAGACCAGGTCCGGTTTGAGCGCCTTGAGCGAGTCGTAATCGAGGCCGTAGCGCTTGAGCTGACCGACCTTGTAATTTTCCAGCACCACGTCCGCATGCAGCACCAGATCGCGGATCAGGGCCTGGCCGTCGGCGCTGGCGATATCGACCGTGACCGAGCGCTTGCCGCGGTTGGCGGCCAGGTAGTAGGCCGCTTCGCTGGTGTCGTTGCCATCGGCATCCTTGGCGTACGGAGGACCCCAGGCGCGCGTGTCGTCGCCCACGCCGGGACGCTCGATCTTGATCACGTCGGCGCCCAGGTCCGCCAGATTCTGCGAGCACCACGGGCCGGCAAGGACGCGCGACAGATCGAGAACGCGGATGTGGCCCAGCGCCTTGGGGATGGTGTCGAATGCTTGTGTCATCGGTGTGCGTGAAAGATTGCTAAAGAGGCAGCAATTATAGCGGGACGGCCCCGCCGCGGGCGATCGTTTGCACGATTGCCGATGCCGGTCCGAGCGCAGCTTCGATCACGGCCAGCGCCAACGCCGGGCGGGCGTCGCCGCACATGAAGATGTCGGCCGCAGCGAAGCCGAATTCGGGCCAGGTATGGATCGAGATGTGCGACTCGGCCAGCAGCACCACCCCGGTCACGCCCTGGGCCGTGCCGAAGCTGTGGAAGTGGCTGTGCAGGATATGGGCGCCGGCCGCGCGCGCGCCATCGCGCAGCAGCGCGTCGATGGCCTCGCACGAGATCAGCGATTGCGCATCGACGCCGTAAAAGTCGGCCAGCAGGTGGGTGCCGGCCGGGCGATGGGATCCGGTGCTCATTTGTGGCCGCCGCCTCCGCCGCCCCAGCCGCCGCTGCTGCCGTGCGAACTCCAGCCGCTACCGCGCCCGCCGCTGCTGGTTGCGCTGCTCAAAAAGGAAAACCAGTTGACCAGGGTGATCACGATGGTCAGCAGGACCGCGTAAGCGAAGTATTTGCCGTTCATGCGTTCTCGTCGTTCTGGAAGTAGCTGGCGGGATAAAACAGCGCGATCAGGGCCGCGGCTGTCAGGATGAAGGTGTCGCCGAAAGCGAACAGGATCGGAATGGCGTTCAAGCCCAGAATCCACCACACGAACTTCATCTGGGTCGACAGCAGGGACGAGGTGGCGCCGGCCTTGGCCGGGCCGCTGCCGCGCACGTCGGTCCCGAACCAGGCCTTGATCTGGTCGAAGGCGACCGGTGTCGAGCGCGACCAGGTCAGTTCCGCGTCGGTGCGCTCGGCCGCCAGCTTGGTTTGGCCGCTTTCGAATTCCGATACGCGCACGACGTCGCCCGCTGCCACGCGCCAGTTGAAGGCGCCGGCGGCGTAGCGCACCGTCGCATTGTAGTCGTACAGCTTAGTGAAGGTCTGGTGTTCCAGCGTGACCGTGTCGCCGCTGGTGACGCTCCAGTCGGGCCAGTTCGGCATGACAGTTGCGCGCGACCAGCCTTCGTCGGTCTCGACCAGCCAGAAGAAACCGGCGCGCGCGCTGTAGACCAGGTATTCGGTCCATTCGCTGCCCTCGTCGTCGGTGCGCACCATGGCGCCGATGACGGTATGCGTGCTGCCCATGATGGTGCCGCTCGCGCCCAGCGCCAGCGTGTTGATCATCTGGTCGACTTTTTCGCCGGCCGCCAGCACGGTTGCCTGCGGCCCGGAGGCGTCGAGCCGCGTGGCGCAGCCGGGGCAGACCAGGTTGCTCGCCGCGCCCGGCACGTATTTGATGGCGCTGCCGCACGAAGGGCAGTCGAGCGTGTCAAGCCGGGCGCGGTATTTGCCGGCGCTGGCCTTGATTTGTTCGTCGTCGCGCAGCAGCTGGCATTTAAGCTCGGGCAGTTGCACCGCCATCCCGCTGTAGACGATGGGCGTGGTGCCGTCCGTGTAGTCGAGCGTGAGGAAGGTGCTGCCGCGGCGGAAGTCGGCGACCCGGATCGCCCAGCCGTCGCCCACGCGGAACGGCAGCTCGCCTTCGCCGCCGATGCATTCGCCTTCGCGCTTTTCCGATGCGGTGTACTGTTCGCCTCCGATCTGGCAGCGCTGGCCGGGCACGATATCGTGGAAGTCGGGCAGGGGGGGTGCCACTTCGCGCGCGGTGGTGATCGTGTACAGGCCGGACGAGTCGCCCAGCCAGGCGCCGCTGCCGTCCTCGAACAGCAAATACCACTCGTTCCACATGCCCTGCTCGTAGCGCAGCTGAATGCGTCCGACCACGGTGAAACCGCGGTCGCCGTGGCGGCCGGCGGTGCCGATCTGGATCGGCGAGAAGTCTTCCAGCACGGCCGAAATCTTGCCGAGATCCTTGACGGCGTCGGCGTCCTTGATGACGGCTGCGCGGCAGTAGCCGCACACCGCCATCACGGAGGCGTGGGAACGGAACTCGACCGGCGCGCCGCAGCTCGGGCAGGAGACTGTCTGCATGGAGGTCCGGTCAGCCGATCAGCTTTTTGAGCAGCTCCGCTTTGGTGCTGTCGTAGTCGGCGGCCGAAATGAGCCCCTTGTCGAGCAAGCCCTTGAGCTTGGCCAGGCGTTCCTCGATGGGCAGCTCGGCCGGTGCCGCCGGCGCGGCCGGCTGAGTGGCGCCGGTCATGGCCTGCGCCATGGTCTGGCCCAGCAGGGCGCCGGCGCCCAGTCCGGCGCCGATGCCGGCCAGCCCGCCTTCGTTCTGCGCTGCCAGCGGAATGCTGCTGGCGACATTGAACTTGGTGAAACCGGCCATTTTGTCGGCCGACAGGCCGCCCTTCATGCCGGCCGAAATGCGTTCGTCGAGCGCGGCCTGCAGTTCTTCGGGCAGGCTTACGGAAGCGACGTTGAATTCGTCGAGCCCGATGCCGTAGCGCGCAAAGGCCGTGGCCAGATCGCCTTTGACCGATTGCGCCATCAGCGCCTGGTTGGCCGCCATGTCGAGGAAGGCCACGTTGGCGCCCCCGAACGAAGACGCCATGGTCGCCATGAGAATGCCGCGCAGCTGCTCTTCGACCTCATCGCGGGTATAGACTTCGCGCGTGCCGCTGATCTCGGTGAAGAACTTGCGCGCGTCAGCCACCCGGTACGAGAACATGCCGAAGGCGCGCACGCGGATCATGTCGAAGTCCTTGTCGCGGATCGTGATCGCCTGCGGCGTGCCCCACTTGCGGCCGGTCTGCACGCGAGTGCTGAAGTAGTAGACGTCGGACTTGAACGGGGAATCGAAGAACTTGTCCCAGTTTTTCAGGTTGGTGAGGATGGGCAGCGTTTGCGTGGTCAGCTTGTGGGTGCCGGGGCCGAACACGTCGGCGATCACGCCTTCGTTGACGAACACCGCCACCTGCGACTCGCGCACGTTGAGGATGGCGCCGTTCTGGATTTCAAAGTCCTGCATCGGGAAGCGCCAGGCGAGCACACCCTCGGTCTCCTCGTTCCATTGCAGGACGTCGATAAACTGCTTCTTGATGAATGAGCCTAATGACATGAGAGCCTCCCGTGCGGGTTAATTCAGGAAATGGCGCCGGCGTTGACCAGGCCAATGGAAATGGACAGTGAACCGAGCAAGGTGCCGAACGCCGCGTTGTTCGCTTCGATCTGGTCCTTGGACATCTTGAGCAGGCGCGTGGTGACGTAAAAGACCAGCACCTGGACCAGCATGGCGCCGCCGGCCCAGCCCAGGAACTGCGCGTAGTCGCCCGTGTGCACCAGGGCCGAGGCGATGGTGATCGAAAAGCCGATCAGCGTGCCGCCCAGCGACAGCGCGGCGGCTTGGTTGCCGGCGCGGATGAGCGCAACTTCGTTGTAGGGCGTGATGCGCGTGTAGATGACGAAATACGCCATCACCAGCGCGACCGCTGTTGCAAGGTGAAGCAGATAGTTTAGGATGGCGGGCACGCGGTCCTCCCCACGGATAAAATAGTCAATTTGACAGCATTTTCGAATCATAGTTTAAAAGACGGCACATGACCAAACGAATTCTCATCCTTTCCGTGTTTGTCGTCGCCTCCTGTGGCCTGGCATACGAATTGATTGCCGGGGCGCTGTCGAGTTATCTGCTGGGGGACTCGATCCTCCAGTTTTCGACCATTATCGGCTGCTACCTGTTCGCCATGGGCGTGGGCGCCCACGTGTCCAAGTACGTGAGCGAGGAAGACGTGCTGGCGCGCTTCATCGACATCGAGCTGGCGGTGGGGCTGATCGGCGGCGTATCGGCGGCGCTCCTGTTCATGTCGTTCTCGTGGATGACGGCGCCGTTCCGCACGCTGCTCTATGTGCTCGTGTTTTTGATCGGCGCGCTGGTGGGCATGGAGGTGCCGCTCGTGATGCGGGCCTTGAACGCGCGCGACACCGCCTTCAATGAGCTGGTCAGCCGGGTGCTGACCTTCGACTATCTGGGCGCGCTGGCCGTGTCGCTGCTGTTCCCGCTGGTGCTGGCGCCCTATCTGGGCCTGGTGCGCACCGGCTTCCTGTTCGGGATGCTCAATGTGGCGGTGGGGATGTGGACGCTGTACGTGTTCCGCCACGAACTGAAGAACGCGGGCGGGCGCGTGCTGCGCGCCGGCGCAGTGATGCTGGCCCTGGTGCTGGGGTTTTCCATGTCGGACCGCATGGTGCAGTGGGGCGAGCATGGCCTGTTCGGCGACCAGGTGGTGTACGCCACCACCACCCCGTATCAGCGCCTGGTGATCACGCGCTGGAAGGATGACCTGCGCCTGTACATCAACGGCAACCTGCAGTTTTCCTCGCGCGACGAATACCGCTACCACGAGGCGCTGGTCCATCCGGCGCTGCAGGCGCTGCCCTGGGCCAAACGGGTGCTGGTGCTGGGCGGCGGCGACGGCCTGGCGCTGCGCGAAATCCTGCGCTACCCGAACATCGCCGCGGTCACGCTGGTGGACCTGGATCCGGCCATGACGGCGGCATTTCGCGACCGCGCCGAGCTGGCCGCGCTCAATCACAAATCGTTCTCCGACAAGCGCGTCACCGTCATCAACGCCGATGCTGCGATCTGGCTGCAGGATTCGCAGGAGATGTTCGACGCGGTGATCGTCGACTTCCCCGACCCCTCCAGTTTTGCGCTCGGCAAGCTGTACTCGGTGCCGTTCTACGGCATGGTGAAAAAACACGTGGCGGCCAACGGCCTGGTGGTGGTGCAGTCGACGTCGCCATTCTTCGCGCCCAACGCGTTCTGGACCATCGACGCCACGCTGCGCGATGTGGGCCTGCGCACCTGGCCTTACCACGCCTACGTGCCGTCCTTCGGCGAGTGGGGCTTCATCATTGCGTCGCCCCAGCAGAACTACGTCCCGCCGGTCAGCTACCGGCTGCCGATGCGCTACCTGAACGAGGCGACCACGCGCGAAATGTTCGACTTCCCGCCCGATATGCAGCGCCGCGAGATGGCGCCCAACCGCCTCAATACGCAGTCGCTGGTGCACGAATTCGAGCAGGACTGGCGCAAGGTGATCCGCTGATGGAGCGCCGCTCCTTTCTTGCCATGGCCGGCGGCGCCGGCGCGGCGGCCGTCACCGGCGCGGGCTTTCTGCGCTGGCAGGAAATCACGCCCACCGTGCACTATCCGGGCCGCGACGAAGGCCACTACCTGCGCGACCGGCGCGCCTTGCCGGCGCCGGCGCGCACCATCGACACCGACGTCGTCATTCTCGGCTCCGGCATCGCCGGCCTGGCCGCCGCCTGGAAGCTGAAAAAAGGCGGGCATCAAGGCGCGCTGATGATCGACGGCCCCCAGCCCTTCGGCAATGCCGCCGGCGGGCACTTCGGCGACCTGGCGTATCCGACCGGCGGCCACTACCTGCCGCTGCCGTCGCCGGAATCGGTGCATGTGCGCGAGATCCTGTTCGACCTGGGGATCATCGAGCGCGATCCGTTCGCCGAAAGGCCGACCTACGACGAGCGCTTCATCCTGCACGGACCCGAGGAGCGCCTGCTGTACAAGGGCGCCTGGCAGGACGGCTTTCTGCCGACGGCGGGCGTGGATGCGGCCGAACTGGCCGAGCACCGCCGCTTTTTCGCCGAGGTCGAACGCCTGCGCCAGCTGCGTGGCGCCGATGGCCAGCGCGTGTTCGTGTTTCCCACGGTGCGGTCATCCTCCGACAGCGCCTTCGATGACCTGGACCGCATCACGCTCAAGGACTGGCTCGACCGCAACGGCTACCGTTCTGCCACCTTGCACTGGTATCTGAACTACTGCTGCCGCGACGACTATGGCACCCGCTATGACAAAGTCTCGGCCTGGGCCGGCCTGCACTACTACTGCAGCCGCTGGGGCAAGGCCGCCAACGCGGGCAACGGCGCCTGGCTGACCTGGCCGGGCGGCATGGCGCCGGTGGCCGACAAGATGGCTGCAGCATCGGGCGTGGTGCGTCTGGCCGGCACCGCCGTGTCGCTACGGCGCGTGGATAACGGTGTCGAGGCGCTTTGTTTTACCTTGAAAAACGGCGTGGCCGAGACGTATCTGGTCCGGGCGCGCAAGGCGATTTGCGCAATGCCCCTGTACGTGGCCGCGCGCGTGGTCGAGAACATCGCCGCCTTCGGCTTCGACCCCAAGCGCCACACGCCGGCTTACGCGCCGTGGATGGTGGCGAATTTCTTGATGAAGGGCTTTCCGGCCGAGCTGCCGGAAGCGCCGCTATCCTGGGACAACGTGGTATACCAGGAGCCGGGCCTGGGCTACGTGGTGTCGACCCATCAGGACATCCGCGCCGCGCCGCCCGAAAAGACGGTGTTCTCGGCCTACGTGGCGCTGTCGGACCGCACGCCCGACCAGGCACGCAAGTGGATGATGGCGGCCACCCCGAAGCAGCTGGTCGAACTGGCCAGCGTGGACCTGAAAACGGCCTACGGTTGGAAGTTCAGCGCCAATGTGGAACGGGTCGACATCACCCTGCGCGGGCACGCCATGGCCGCTCCCTTGCCGGGCTTTCGCAGCAACGAAGGCTTGAAAGCGCTGCGCGAAGCCGACGGCGCGATTCTGTTCGCGCATGCGGATTTGTCCGGCTTTTCCGTGTTCGAAGAGGCCGCGTGGTGGGGCTGCGAGGCGGCGCGCAAGATACTGGCTTGAGCCTGTGCTACTGATAGGCGTGCACGGCCTGCTGCCAGGAAGGGTCGTCTTTTAACTTGCGGATGGCCGGCGCCAGCTGCGCGTAGACGGCGGCGTCGCGGTGCTGGACCAGGAAGCGGCGTTCGGTCGGCTGGCCGGGGAGAGGGAAGATGCGCAGCTTGCTTTCGAGCTTGTGGGTGCGGATGAAATAGCGCGCCATCGATTCGGACACGATCACGCAGTCGACCCGGGCCCGCAGCAGCTTCTCGATATTTTTTTCGTCGCTCACGCCCCCGCTGCGCTGCAGGCCCGATTGCTCCATCCACTCGTCCAGCCCCGGATAGACATAGCCTAAGGTTACGCCCAGCGTACCGCCGCGCAGCGTGCGCGCATGGGCCGGATCGACCGGTTTTGCGGTCAGCGACACCAGCGCGAAGCGGTCAATGTCGAACGGTGCGGTCCACAGGTATTTTTTCTGCTGCTCGTCGCCCAGCCATTGGGGCATCATGCCGATCACGATGCCATCGAGGCTGCCGTCTTCGAGCTTGACCTGCAGGCGCTTGCGCGGGATGTAGTGCAGTTCGAAGGTAAGCTCGCCCAGCTTCTGGCGATTGAGCCAGGCCACCAGGTCGGGATAGGTGCCGCGCCCGTCGCCCAGCAGCAGGGGCGCGAAATTGGCGGAGGTGTAGACGTTGACCACTTCGGCGCGCGCGGTCCCGGCGCATGCCAGCGCCGCCGCCAGGACCAGCCAGGAGCAGACCTTGTTCATGACTCCATCATATCACCGGGGCGAATCGGGCTTGTCGGAGAGGGCAGCCAGGAACAGATCGCGCTCGGCGTCGACGATGCGGTCGACGTGGGCCGCGTCCATGCCCATGGTTTCAAGCACGGAAGCGGACAGCTGCAGGCTCGCCTCCAGCGTTTCGGGCACCACGATGGTGGCACCGGCCAGCTTGAGGGCCCGCGCATGTTTTTCGTCGCGCGAGCGGGCGTATACGGCCACGTGGGGGAATTCGCGCCGGATGCCGCGCACCGCGTGCAAGGCCGATGCGGCGTGGTCCATGGTGAGCACGATGGCCGGGGCGGCGCCGGCGTCGACCCGGCGCAGCAGTTCGGCGCGCGACGCGTCGCCGAAGTAGACGGGCAAGCCCTCGGCGCGCAGCTGCGCCACCAGGCGCGCGTCGTTTTCGAAGGCGACAAATTCCATGCCCTGGGCGGTGAGCAGCTTGGCCAGCTGGCGGCCCACCCGCCCGAAGCCGGCGATGATGACGCGCCCGCGCGCCGATTCGAGCGAAGCATGGTCGCGCGCCGCCGTTTCCAGGTCACGATCGCTCTCGAACTTGTCGCCGATGCTGCGCCCCAGGCGCGCCAGCGGCGGCGTGACGAACAGCGACAGCGCCACCGCCAGCATGATGCGCTGGCCCAGATCCGCTTCCACCAGTTTGCCGGCCACGGCGTAGCCGATCACGATGAAGGCGAACTCGCCGCCCTGACCGAGCAGCAGGCCGCCTTCGAAGGCGCGGCCCCAGTTCAGACCACCGGCGCGGAACAGCAAGGCCACCACTGCGCCCTTGATGGCGAGCAGGGCGCACACGGCCCCGGCCAACCACAGGGGATTGGCCACGATCTGGCGCAGGTCCATGTTCATCCCGACCGTCATGAAAAACAGGCCCATGAGCAGGCCCTTGAACGGTTCGATCATCAGTTCGACTTCGTGCTTGAATTCGGTCTCGGCCAGCAGCAGGCCGGCAATCAGGGCGCCCAGCGCCATCGACAGGCCGGCGGCGGCCGACAGGCCGGCGATGCCCAGCGTGGTGAGCAGGATCAGGGCCATGAACACGTCCGGCTGGCGGTGGCGCGCGAAGGCGCGGAACAGGGGATGGACGATGCGCCCGCCTACCAGGTAGATGGCGGCGATCGCCAGCGCGGCCTTGAGCATGGCCAGCGCCACCAGCATGCCCAGGCTGCCCTGGCCGCCCTCGGCCAGGGCACCGATCAGGATCAAGAGCGGCACCACCGCCAGATCCTGCAGCATGAGGACCGAGAACGCGGCCTGGCCGAGCGGGCTGGTGGTGCTTTGCTGGGCCGTCATCAGCTGCATGACCACCGCCGTGGACGACAGCGACAGCACGAAGCCGAGGATGACGGCGCTGTCGACGCGGCCCGTGAGCAGCCAGCAGGCCGCGCCGATCAGCACCGCGCTGGCGCAGACCTGGGCGCTGCCGGCGCCGAACACCCAGCGCCGCAGGGACCACAGACGGGCGGCGGACAGCTCCAGGCCGATCATGAACATCAGGAACATCACACCCAGCTCGGCCAGCGCCACCACGCCTTCGGCGCGCGGGAAGGTGAGGTAGGCCAGCGCGGGCACGTCGTGCGCGAACAGGCCCAGGCCGAAGGGCCCGAGCAGCGCGCCGACCGCCAGAAAGCCCAATACCTGGTTGATGCGCAGGCGCACCAGGGTGGGGATCAGGATGCCGGCCAGGGCCAGAAACAGCAGGATCTCGCGCAGATAGGGGAAGGCGTGTTGCTCTTGCACAGTGGTCGGCCCTTGTGGTGGTGTCGCTTGCATTCTACCCCGGCGCCAGGGGGGCGCTGCGGGGCATGGCCGGTTTTGGCCGCAACCACGCGCGCGGCGCGCGCGGTCGGTCCGGCGCAGTCGTATTACATGCCGAGGCGGGCGAAAAGGCGTTCGCCATCGACCGCGTAGAGGGTGGGCAAGCCCGGCATGGTGCGGGCGCAGGCCAGTTCGATCGCGGTGCCATCTTTGAGGCCGAGGCGGGTCTTGCCGCTGTTCTGGCATGCCGCAATCATGGCGCGCAAGCCGTCAAGTTCGGTGAACAGGTTCTTGCCCTCCGCGAGCTTGATGATCATGCCTTCGCGCAGCGTCTTGCACGCCGTGACCTGGCCGATGCCCACAGCGTTGGCATATTGCATGAAACTGATCTGGCCGCCGCAGTCCTGCGCCATAAGCTGGGCGAACCGTTCGTAGCCGACCAGGCGCACCGTTTCCGGCGTCCACACCGGCGCCGGCGTGAGCAGCCCGGTCTGCGTGCCGAACGCGGCCACAACGTCGACAAACGGCTCGGTCGATCCCAACGCGCGCGGCAGCCAGGGTGCTTTGCACGCGGTCGCTTTGCCGCATTCGAGCGCTTGCGCGAAATCGGTTTGCGCGCCGCTGGCGATGGCCGCGTAATAGTCGCGCAAGACCAGCTCCGGCCGGGTTGGCATGGCGCGGCCGGCCAGTCCCATCAGGTGCAGCGCCATCCCGCATCGATACGGCACCTTGCCCCACTGGCGGTCCTCGACCTGCTGCCAGTTCTTGCCCTTGAGTTCGAGCAGGCAGGCATTGATGGACTCACCGGCCTTGGCCGCCGCGCTCGGACGGTCGATCCAGCCCAGGCGCACTGCCGCAGCCCAGCTCATGAAATCGGCGCCGCCTTCCATGATGGCGTTAGCGTCGGCGTTCCAGGTATCGCGCGTCAATTCGTGCTGCAGCAGGTGGCTCGTTTCGTGACCGAGGAAGCGCCGCACATCGTTGCGTTGTTCGTTGTTCGCGCTGACCGGGATCATCAGCCGCATGGTCGTGCGGTTGGCGACGTCGCCGCCGTAATTGTTCGCGTCTTGCGCGGCAATGGCCACGGTGTAGGGCGGCGCGAAGGCGATGCCGGGATAGGCCGCGGCGTAATGGTCGAACAAGCGGCTGGTGGTGTCCTGGAAGAAACGGGCGGTCTCGGGCGAAATACCCGCGTCGATGTGGACCCGGCCTGCGCCCACGCTCTGCAGAAATACCACCGGCGCGTAGTGCATATTGGGCGTGCCGGCCGCACGCGTCGCCTTGGCCGCTTCCGCCTTGCCGTCGACCACCACCGTGCCGCCCGGCGCGGTGAATTGCCAATTGGCGGCGCCGCAGCTGTCGTTGACGGCGAACGCGCTGGTATGCGAGCACATGCCCTGATCGAAGGGGAGGGCCCACGGATACACGCGGTCCAGGTTGGCCGCGCTGGCGGGAACGCGGAAGCGCGCGCTGTGGCAGGATGTGTCCAGGACGACGACGCCTTGCGCATCGAGCGTGGCGCAGCCGTCCAGCGAACGCCAATCGGCACGCATGGAGGCTGCCGCCGGGGGCGTGATGCCGGCGTTGGCGAAATCGAGCCGGGCGCAGCCGGGCGGCAGGTCGTAGCGCAATTCCAGTGCGCCCGACGTGACCATGGAAACGGTAATGCCCACTTCGGCGCCATGGCTGGCGCCAGCGCACAGCGCCAGCAGGGCTGGCACGATCAATCGACGCATGGAAGTTTGCCTTATTTGACGCGGCGCACCGACGGGTACTGGGAGCTGCCTTCGATCTTCATGAAGTGGGCGCTGAACGTGCCTTTTTCGATGCGCACCTTGACGTTGTTGCCGACAAAGTAGGCCGAACTGCCGTCGACGATCTTCCAGACCTGGCCGTTGGCCAGGGTGAATTGCTGGTTCGCCTCCCAGCCTTCGAACTTGCCCGGGATCGTGCTTTCAATGGCGTTGACCACGGCTTTCTGGGACTGTCCGAACGATTGCTCGGCCGCCTTGACGGCTGCCGGCGTGGCTGGCGCCACCGCCGCGGTCTTCGCGGGCAGCACAATCCCGTCGTAGCAGGCGAGGCGCTGGCCGGGGTCTTTCAAATTGCGGCAGGTGAGGACGGCGTCGTCACTGGCAAACGCCGGGCTCGATGCCAGCAAAATCAACAGCAGCAATGGTTTCATGATGATCCAGGTTGGAAATAGGTACGCGGAGTATTTCACGCGCTTTTCCCACGGTCAAGCCAACACGCGGTATCGGATGGCGATCCCGCATGTGGTGCCGCGTGCGGCACCCCGAGCCAGCTTGCCCTGCCCGATTGAGAGCTTAGTCGCGCAAGTCGGCCGGCACTTTGCCGCCGTTGGCCGCCAGCTTGTTCATCACCTGGCGGTGCAGCCAGATGTTCATCGAGGCGGAGTCGGACGTGTCGCCTTTGTAGTCCAGTTCGGCGGCCAGTTCCTTGCGTGCTTGCAGGCTGCTATCGAGATTGAGCAGCTTGAGCAGGTCGACAATGGAGCTGCGCCAGTTCAGCGTCTGGCTTTGCGGCATGCCGCTCAAAATCGCTTCGACATCGATTTGTTCCATCGGCGCGGCCGGTGGCGGGGCAGTGCGCTGCGCTTGCGGCGCCGCCTGGGGCGAAGCCGACTGCATCGAGCCGCCCGCGGTGGTGGGCGGCGTTTGCACGGCAGGGTGGGACGAAGGGAAGATTTTGTGGAAGATGTTGCTCAGAATACCCATGATAGGACCTCTTTCTGGTTGGATTAATGACGCATGCCTTCGGCCACGCGGCCGAGTACGATGGCCAGCGCAGCCCCGCCGATGGTTTTCACCAGGGTGGGATGCTCGGCGTAAAAGTCGCCCATGCGGTCGACAATGCTCGGATTGTGGCGTTCGGCGTCTTCGGCGATCTGGCGCACTTGTTCGGGCGTCATTTGCGCCGCTTGCTCCGGCGTGATGGCGGCCGGGGCCTCGCTGCCGCGGAACAGGTGGCCCAGCGCACCACCCGCAATCGAACTGAGGACGCCTGGTCCTATACCGCGCAACAATTGATTGAGCATGCCCGCACGCTGGGTGGGGTCGCTTTTATCAAACAATTGGCTGACCATGTGGGAGAAGGGTGGCGTCTGATCCGAGCGCAGCGCCTCGGTGACCCCTTGCGCCATGCTGGCGCGCGGCGCGTTTTGGGCGACCTGGTCGAAGTCGTCCAGGGCGCGTCCGGCGTTGGCATTGGGCGTGCCGCCGAGATATTGCTGTAACAAATTACCGATATCGAATGCCATTGCTTGCCTCCGTGTGTGATCGAGAAACGTCGGCGCGCGACGCGCGCCGTTATCCACACCGAAGACTAGACCCGGATGCCGCATCGCTCTGTTCGGCAATTCACCCCCGGGTCCATTGCGGCAAATCAGTCGCCGACTAATTGCGCCGCGTCGGCTTTCTTGTAGCCGTGATGCAAATTGTTGGCGATCGTGTATTTGACGGCTTTGACCTTGTACAGGGTCTTGTCGAAGCTGCGCACAAACCAGCTGCGCGGCCCGCGCGTGTCGTGCTTGCCGTCGGGCACGCCGGACCAGATGGTGGTCCACTTGCCCTCGGTATCTTGCAGTTCCACCTTGCTGATCGTGTCGATGCCGTCGCCGCCGGGCACCACCAGGCGCACTTCGGTGGCCGCGACGGGCTTGTCGTAGCCGACTTCGAGCGTATCGAAGCCGATGCTTTGGTTGTTGTTGGTCCAGTCGTTGCCGTCGACCTTGCCGGTGACGTTCTTGGCCATATTGTTGTCGGCCGGCTCGGGCTCGCCGAAGGTGCTGGAAGCGGTCGCGCTGCTGGCCCACTGGGCACGCGGGTCGTTGATGTACTTGTCTTCCATGGTGGCGTAGTCGAGCGCGTCCTTCTTTTCGGCCTGGGCGCGCTGCTCGTCGCTCAGTTCGGCGGGATTGGGCGCGCTTGGCGCGGCCACCGGCGCCGGCGTCGGCAAGGTGGGAGGAACGGTGGTGTCGGCCTTTTTGCAGGCGACGATGAGCAGGGGAAGCAGCAGCAGGGCGGTGCGCGAGCGGAGTGTCATGGTATGGAATGGATAAGCTTATTTAAAAGACAAATATCGCATAAAGTCGGGGCTTCGGCAACAGTCCTGGTCTGGTGTGCGTGGAATGTTTGGACAGACGTTGCCGAGCGGCATACACTAAGTTTTTCCGTGCATCAATATTCGCCATGCCATTTCTCGCCCTGCTAGCTTTTGCCGCGGCGCTCGCCGGCGCCATCGAATGGTGGGGCCTGACGCCGTGGGTGGCGGCCCCGTACGCGGTGGCCAGCCTGGTCTGCTTCACCATGTACATGATGGACAAGGCAGCGGCCCGCGCAGGGCAATGGCGCACGTCGGAAAACCTGCTCTTGTTCGCCGGGTTCGCCTGCGGCTGGCCCGGCGCCGTGCTGGCCCAGACTTTCCTGCGGCACAAATCGAGCAAGCGTTCTTTCCGCGCCCGGTTCTGGGTCACCGTCGTGCTCAATGTGGCGCTGTTTGCCTGGCTCGTCTCTCCCTGGTCTCCGCTGCGTCACTGGCGAATGTGAGCGTCTCGCCGTCGGCGGGAATGCGCAGACGCGCGCCCACGCCGGCCGCATCGGCCGCTGCCCGCAGCGCCGCGCGGGTCGGCGGACAGTGGCTGAGCGCTTCCAGATGGTTGGCCACGACGATGCCGTGGGCCAGTGACGTGAAGGCGATCGCTTCCTCCGGTCCCATGATGATCTCGCCGCCCAGGTCCATGCGCGCGCCGCCGGCGGGAATGACGCTCACGTCCGGACGATGGATGCCCAGGGCCGCGCGCACCTCGTTTGACAGGACTGTGTCGCCGCTCAGATATAGCGTCGGCTCGCCGGGCAGGCGCAGCACGTAGCCCACGCCATGCTCCATCATGCGCCCGACCAGGCCGCGGCCGTGGGTGCAGCGTACCGTTTCGATGGTCCCGCCGAGGAAGGGCACGGGAGCGGCGTCAGCGCCGTCCAGTGCCTGCACGTTCAGCCCCCGCTTGCGCAGATAGGGCGCGTCGTGCGCGCTGCAAAACACGGGAATGGCGCGTTCGCGCAGGAAGTGTTTGCCGGCCCGGTCCAGGTGGTCGAAGTGGCCTTTCTGGCAGTGGGTAATGAGGCAGTGCGTCACTTTGGCCAGCGCTTGGTCGGCATTGGTGGGTAAATCGAGCAGGGGATTGCGCAGGCGCTTGCCGTCGAACAGGCGCAGCGGCGGCAAGGCGTCCTTCGCGGCCAGCATCGGGTCGACCAGAATGTGATGGCTGCCACTGTGGACGATGAGTGTGGCGTTGCGTAGTTGGGTGATCTGCATCAGAGGCTCCGCGCTCAGAAGGGAATGCGGCGGGCGGCCAGGCGCGGCGCCGCCGTTTGCTCGACGCGCGCCACCGCGTCCTTGAGTGCCTGCGGCTGCGCGTCCGGCGTGCCATTGCCGAACGGCGGCGCCGGGTAGTATTCGATCCCGAGCTGGATCGCGCGTGCCACCGGCTCGCCGGCCAGCTGGCCGGCCAGGTACAGCGCAGTATCGATGCTGCTCGAGACGCCCGCGCCGGTCAGCAGGGAGCCGTCGCGCACATGGCGCTCCGGCAGCACCTCGGCGCCGAACGATGCCGCCTGCGCGCGCGCAAAATAATTGGTCGTCACGCGCTTGCCCTTCAACAGGCCGGCGCCGCCCAGCAGCACTACGCCGTTGCAGATGCCGACGGTCCAGCGGCTGCCTGCCGCCAGGCGGGCGATGCATGCGCTCAGCGCCGGATCGGCCAACGCCGCGCCCACGCCAGGGCCGCCCGGTACGTACAGGATGTCGGTCGCCGTCAGCTCGTCGTAGCGGCGGCTGGCCATCAAGCCGAGCGCGCCGCTGTCGGCCGCTACCGGGCCGCGCGCCGCGGCGGCAAATTCAATCTCCATGCCGGGCACGTTGGCCAGCACCTCGTAGCCGCCGACCACGTCGAGCGCGGTGAAGCCGTCAAACAGCAAAATGGAAAGTCGCATCATGTTCTCCTGTGGTTGATGCGTTCATTGTGGTGCGCCTGCGGATCCGGTGATAGTGGCGGCATCGCCACTATCTATGGCATTATCGCCACATGGAGACACAACACGTATCGCTGCTGGCGTACCAGGGCTGCATGGGCATGGAGATTTTCGGTCTGTGCGACACGCTGCTGCTGGCCAATCGCGTGGCGCAGGCGATGGAGCCGGGTGGCGCGCCCCTGTTTTCGGTCAGCGTGATCAGCCTCTCCGGGGCCGAGGTACGCGCGGCGGGCGGCCTGCGCATCGGCACCGTGCGCGCGCCGCGGGCGCCGCGCGGCATCCTGATCGTGCCCGGCATGGACCTGGGCGACCGCGCCGCCTGCCTGCAGCCGCAGCGCGCGCTGGCGCCCGAGGTGGCCTATATCGCCCGCAGTTTCGCGCGCGGCACGCGCGTCGCTGGTGTGTGCGTCGGCGCCTTTCTGCTGGGCGAAGCGGGGTTGCTCGACGGGCGCCGCGCTACTACTTCGTGGATGTTCGCGGCCGAACTGGCACAGCGCTTTCCGGCCGCGGACGTGGATCCGAAAGCCGTGCTGCTCGACGACGGCGGCGTGACCACCACCGGCTCGTTCAGCGCCACCTTCGACCTGGCCCTGCACCTGATCCGCGCCAGCGCCAGTGGCCGCGTGCAGCGCGCGGTGGCGCGCATGGCGCTGCTCGACGAGCGGCGCGAGAGCCAGGCCGCGTATGCCGATCCGCGTCTGCTGCCGCCGGCGCCGGTGTCGTTTTCCGGCAGCGTGGCGCGCTGGCTGGAGCGGCGCCTGGCCGACGCCTACGATCTGGACGCGCTGGCGGCAGCCTTCCACGTCAGCCCGCGCACGCTGCTGCGCCGCTTCAAGGATGAAACCGGGCACTCGCCGCTGGCCCATCTGCAGCAGGCGCGCATCGGCAAGGCCAAGCTGCTGCTCGAAGCGGGCCGCGTCAGCGTGGCGCGGGTGACCGAGGCGGTTGGCTACGGCGACGTGGCCACCTTCGGCGCGTTGTTCAAGCGCCATGTGGGGCATACCCCGGCCGAATACCGGCGCCGCTTCAGGACGGACGCGGGCCAATAGTGCTAGCATGGCGCACATGTGGACCTACCCTCGATTTCTCGCTCATCGCGGCGGCGGCAAGCTGGCCCCCGAAAACACCATCGCAGGCCTGCAGTGCGGGCTCGATCACGGCTACCGCGCGGTCGAATTCGACGTCATGCTCGCCCGTGACGGCGTGCCTGTCGTCATGCACGACCCTTATCTGGGCCGCACCGTGGCCGGCGCCGGCAATGTGTTCGACTACGACGCGGCCGAACTGGTGGCGATGGACGCGGGCAGCTGGTTCGGCGCGCGCTTCCAGGGCGAGCCGGTTCCTTTGTTTACCGAATTTGTCGCCTTCTGCCGCCAGCACGGCATCTGGATGAACATCGAGATCAAGCCGGCCGACGGTTTTGAAGCCGAGACGGGCAAAGTGGTGGCCGAGCTGACGCGCGCCATTTTCGGGCTCGAGATCGCCAAGGGCGACGCCATGGTGCCGCTGCTGTCGTCTTTCAGCGCGGTGGCGCTGGCGGCGGCCAGGCAGGCGGCCCCGGACCTGCCGCGTGCCTTCCTGATCGACGAGGTGCCCGCCGACTGGCTGGCCCAGGCGCGCGCGCTCGACGCGGTTGCCATTCACACCAATCACAAGCACCTGTCGCCGCAGCTGGCCAAACAGATCAAGGACGCCGGGTTCGGCCTGTTCTGCTACACCGTCAACGACGCGGCCCGGGCCGCCGAGATCATGGGCTGGGGCGTGGACGGTATGTGCACCGACCGCATCGACCTGATCGGCCCGAACGGGCCATAGGTTCGCTGCGGCCCAGCACGTCGCCTTCGCGAGGGCGACGGTGGTGTGCGACCGCCTCTATATCCGTCCTGACGACTAAGCTATAATCGTTTTTTTATAGCATGCTGCTCTTTCTCGCCCAAACGACATGAAATCATCCGAAATTCGCGACAAATTCCTTAAATTCTTCGAATCCAAAGGCCATACGATTGTCCGTTCCAGCTCCCTGGTACCGGGTAATGATCCCACCCTGTTGTTGACGAACAGCGGCATGGTGCAGTTCAAGGACGTGTTTACCGGCACCGACAGCCGCCCGTACACCCGTGCCACCTCCGTGCAGCGCTGCGTGCGCGCCGGCGGCAAGCACAACGACCTGGAAAACGTCGGCTACACCGCGCGTCACCACACTTTCTTCGAAATGCTGGGTAACTTCAGCTTCGGCGACTACTTCAAGCGCGACGCCATCAACTACGCGTGGGAACTGCTGACCCGCGTCTACGGCCTGCCTGCAGAAAAACTGACCGTCACCGTCTACATGGAAGACGACGAAGCCTACGACATCTGGGCCAACGAAGTGGGCGTGCCGAAAGAGCGCATCATCCGCATCGGCGACAACAAGGGTTCGCGCTACGCGTCCGACAACTTCTGGCAGATGGCCGACACCGGCCCTTGCGGCCCGTGCACCGAGATCTTCTACGACCACGGCGCCGACATCCCTGGCGGCCCTCCCGGTTCGCCCGATGAAGACGGCGACCGCTTCATCGAAATCTGGAACCTGGTGTTCATGCAGTTCAACCGCGACGAAGCGGGCGTGATGCACAAGCTGCCAAAACCATGCGTCGATACCGGCATGGGCATGGAGCGCCTGGCCGCCGTGCTGCAGCACGTGCATTCGAACTACGAGATCGACCTGTTCCAGGCCCTGATCAAGGCCGCCGCGCGCGAAACCGGCGCCACCGACCTGGAAAACAAATCGCTGCGCGTGATCGCCGACCATATCCGCGCCTCCGCCTTCATGATCGTCGATGGCGTCATTCCCGGCAGCGAAGGCCGCGCTTATGTCCTGCGCCGCATCATCCGCCGCGCCCTGCGTCACGGCCACAAGCTGGGCCAGACCAAGGCCTTCTTCTACAAGCTGGTGGCCGATCTGGCCATCGAGATGGGCGCTGCCTATCCTGAGCTGGAGGAAGCCAAGGACCGCGTCGCGCAAATGCTCAAGGCCGAGGAAGACCGTTTCGGCGAGACCTTGGAGACCGGCATGAAAGTGCTGGAAGCCCAGCTGGCCAAAGATGGCAAGGGCATCGACGGCGCCACCGCCTTCACCCTGTACGAAACCTACGGCTTCCCGCCCGACCTGACGGCCGACATCTGCCGCGAGCGCAATCTGGCCTTCGACCAGGCCGGCTACGACGCCGCGCTCAAGGAAAGCCAGGACCTGTCGCGCAAGGGCGGCAAGACCACCAAGGACAGCAAGGTGGAATACGCGGGCGAGAAGAACAAGTTTGTCGGCTACGACAATCTGAGCTTCAACAGCAAAGTGGTCGCGCTATACGCCGACGGCAGCGCCGTGCAGGAACTCAAAGCGGGCCAGCCCGGCATCGTGGTGCTCGACACCACGCCGTTCTACGCCGAATCGGGCGGCCAGGTGGGCGACCAGGGCGTGCTCACGGCAGGCGCCGGCGAGTTCGCGGTCAGCGACACGCTCAAGATCCAGGCCGACGTGTTCGGCCACCATGGCGTGCTCAAATCGGGTTCGCTGAAAGTGGGCGACGCGGTCAGCGCCAATGTCGATGAAGGCAAGCGCGCACGCACCATCCGCAACCACTCGGCCACGCACCTGATGCACAAGGCGCTGCGCGAAGTGCTGGGCGGCCATGTGGCGCAAAAGGGTTCGCAGGTCGATGCCGAACGCACCCGCTTCGACTTCTCGCACAACGCCCCGCTGACGGCCGAAGAAATCGCGAAAGTGGAAACCATCGTCAACCGCGAGATCATCGCCAACCACGCCACCAAAGCGCAGCACATGTCGTTCGACGACGCGGTCAAGCATGGCGCGATGGCGCTGTTCGGCGAAAAATACGGCGACGAAGTGCGCGTGCTCGACATCGGCTCGTCCAAAGAGCTGTGCGGCGGCGTGCACGTGCAGCGCACCGGCGACATCGGCTTGTTCAAGATCGTGGCCGAAGGCGGCGTCGCTTCCGGCATCCGCCGCGTGGAAGCGGTGACCGGCGAAGGCGCGCTGACCCTGGTGCAGTCGCTCGACCGCAACCTGAAGGAAGCGGCCGGCGCCCTGAAAACCAATCCCGACGAACTGACCGCCCGCATCGCCCAGGTGCAGGATCACGTCAAGGCGCTGGAAAAGGAACTGGCCGCGCTCAAGTCGAAGCTGGCGTCAGGTCAGGGCGACGAACTGGTGACCCAGGCCGTCGACGTGAACGGCATCAAGGTGCTGGCCGCAACGCTCGACGGCGCCGACGTGGCGCGCCTGCGCGAAACCATGGACAAGCTCAAGGACAAGCTGAAAACGGCCGCCATCGTGCTGGCCAGCGTGACCGACGGCAAAGTGAGCCTGATCGCCGGCGTGACCGCCGATGCCACCTCCAAGGTCAAGGCCGGCGAGCTGGTCAACTTTGTGGCCCAGCAGGTGGGCGGCAAGGGCGGCGGCCGTCCCGACATGGCGCAAGCCGGCGGCACCGACCCGAGCGGCCTGCCTGCGGCGCTGCAGGGCGTGGCCGCCTGGGTCGCTCAGCGCGCCTAAATGCCCAGCGGCCACTGATACTTCGGCACGATCGTCATCGGGGTTCCGGTGACGATCAGCACCTCCCGGTGCGGCATGATCAGGATCTGAGTCGGATCGCCGTCGTAGCGCGTGATGGTCGCGTTCTCAATGATGTAGTAGCGCACGGGGCCGGCCAGTCCGGCCACCCCGTTGCGCGTCAGCTGCATCTTCCATAGCGAAAACCACTGTCCCAGTTTGAATTGCTTCGGCACGTCCGCCTCGATGTGGATGATGCCCGTCACGTCGTGCACGTGCATTTCGTAGGCGTGATAGCAGCCCGCATGGACGCGGCCGATGCCGTCCGGGAAGCCGAGCCGCTTGCCGTTGCTGTAGATCGAGATCAGCGCGTGCTTGTGGTAGTTGCCGTTGACCAGGCAATTGACGCCGTCGACCGGCTTGCCGGTGCCGTACCAGACCGGCCAGTAGGGCGTGTTGTTGATGGTGCCGTTGATCAGCGGGGTCCAGGTGGGCGCCAGCTGGATCGTTTCCGTGACGTCCAGGGTGGCGCCTGCCGGCAGCGGAACCGGCTCGCTGGCGGCAGGCAGTGGCGCGGGCGGCCCGCTGTAGTCCAGCAGCGCTTCGGTGACGGGATGGCCAGGCGCTTCCTGGCCGCCTCCGCAGCCGCTGAGCAACAAGAAGGGAAGGGCGGCCGTGCTGAGGGCCAAGGAAAGGCGGAATGTATTTGAGGACATGTTGTGCTCCTAAGGACGGTGAAACTGCTGACCTTCCTATGCTTGACCATGCGATGCGTCAGGCCTTGCGGCGGAACTAAAAATGTTCGCATTACGCTCTTTTAGAACGTGGCGATTGCGACATGTCCATTGTCGTTGTGACCATGCAACAAAAAAACTATATATTGGTGCGGTGCGTCAAATTTGTGGAAATCAGGTATATTGACTTCTGTGCGTACTACAACCAACCCAGCAGAGCATTCGATGAGCGATACCACGTTCGACAACGAAATCATGGAATTTCAAAAGGAACTCGACGCGCGCGGTCTCAACTGCCCACTGCCTATCTTGAAAGCCAAGAAGGCACTGGCCGAGATGGCAACCGGCGAAGTGCTGAAGATCGTCGCAACCGATTCCGGTTCCGTGCGCGACTTCCAGGCGTTCGCCAAGCAAACCGGCAACGCCCTGTTGTCGCACTCCCAAAACGGCTACGAATTCACGTTTTTGATGCGCCGCAAATAAGCTGTTGTCTTCGGGGCAGGCATTGTCCTTCCCCGCATCGTTTTCCATCCATCGCGAGGTCCAGAATATTAGGTGTTTTCCTCTAGCTAAAAATCGCACGATCGTGCTTTAATTTAGTGTTGAAACGATTTTCCTCTTATAATCTAGGCCACTTTAGCAAACGTCATTCATTTCATTTCCCAAAGGCATACCTATGAAAGTCCTGGTTCCCGTCAAGCGCGTTGTCGACTACAACGTCAAAGTACGCGTCAAGTCCGATGGCAGCGGCGTCGATATCGCCAACGTCAAGATGTCGATGAATCCGTTCGACGAAATCGCACTCGAAGAAGCGATGCGTCTGAAAGAAGCCGGCAAGGTGACCGAAGTGATCGCCGTTTCGTGCGGCGTGACCCAGTGCCAGGAAACCCTGCGCACCGGTATGGCCATTGGCGCCGACCGCGGCATCCTGGTGGAAACCGCTGCCGAACTCGAGCCGCTGGCCGTGGCCAAGCTGCTCAAGGCGCTGGCCGACAAAGAGCAGCCGCAGCTGATCATCCTGGGCAAGCAAGCCATCGACGACGACTCCAACCAGACCGGCCAGATGTTAGCAAGCCTCTTGGGCTGGCCACAGGCGACCTTCGCCTCGAAAGTGGTGCTGGAAGACGGTAAAGTCACCGTGACCCGCGAAGTCGACGGCGGCCTGGAAACCCTGGCACTGACCCTGCCTGCGATCGTCACCACCGACCTGCGCCTGAACGAGCCGCGCTACGTCACGCTGCCGAACATCATGAAAGCCAAGAAGAAGCCGCTCGACGTCGTCAAGCCGGAAGACCTGGGCGTCGACGTGGCCGCGCGCCTGAAGACCCTGAAGGTTGTCGAGCCAGCCAAGCGTTCGGCCGGTATCAAGGTTCCGGATGCCGCGACCCTGGTTGCCAAGCTGCGCACCGAAGCCAAAGTTATCTAATAAAGGAATCATCATGGTCGCATTAGTCATCGCAGAACACGACAACGCATCCCTGAAGGGAAGCACCCACCACACCGTGACCGCCGCTTCGCAGTGCGGTGGTGAAGTCCACATCCTGGTCGCCGGCAGCAACTGCGGCGCCGCCGCCGCGGAAGCGGCGCAGATCGCCGGCGTCACCAAGGTGATCGTCGCCGACGCAGCGCACTTCGCCGACGGCCTGGCCGAAAACATCGCCGAACAGACCCTGGCGATTGCCGGCGCCTACTCGCACATCCTGGCGCCAGCCACCGCTTACGGCAAAAACATTCTGCCGCGCGTGGCCGCCAAGCTGGACGTGGCCCAGATCTCGGAAATCACCAAGGTCGATTCGCCGGACACCTTCGAGCGTCCGATCTACGCCGGTAACGCGATCGCCACCGTGCAGTCGCTTGATAAGGTCAAGGTCATCACCGTGCGTACCACCGGTTTCGATTCGGCTGCCGCCACCGGCGGTTCGGCTGCGACCGAAACGGCTGCCGCCGTTGCCGATTCGGGCAAGTCGGCTTTCGTCGGCCGCGAACTGGCCAAGTCGGACCGTCCTGAACTGACCGCCGCCAAAGTCATCGTGTCCGGTGGCCGCGGCATGGGCTCGGGCGACAACTTCAAGATCCTGGAACCGCTGGCCGACAAGCTGGGCGCGGCCATGGGCGCATCGCGCGCCGCCGTCGACGCCGGCTTCGTGCCGAACGACTGGCAGGTTGGCCAGACCGGCAAGATCGTGGCGCCGTCGCTGTACATCGCCGTCGGTATTTCGGGCGCGATCCAGCACCTGGCCGGCATGAAGGATTCCAAAGTGATCGTCGCGATCAACAAGGATCCGGAAGCGCCGATCTTCTCGGTCGCCGATTACGGCATCGTGGGCGACCTGTTCGAAGTCGTGCCTGACCTGGTCAAGCAACTCGGTTAATCATCAGCGCAAAGACGCATTCCACCATGAGGTTCGCCCATGGCGGGATGCGTTTTTTTTCGTCAAAAACTAGGAGATCAAGGTGAGCTACAAGGCCCCCATTAAAGACATGCTGTTCGTGATGAACGAACTGGCAGGACTGTCGACCGTCAACGCGCTGCCTGGCTGCGAAGACGCCACCGCCGACACGGTCGAAGCGGTACTGGAAGAGAACGCGAAATTCTGCGGCACCGTCGTCGCCCCGCTGAACTGGACCAGTGACAAGGACCCGAGCTTCTGGCATGACGGCCAGGTCACCACCGCCAAGGGTTTCAAGGAAGCCTTCAAGAGCTTCGCGGAAGCGGGCTGGCAGGGCGTGCAGCACCCGACCGACTTCGGCGGCCAGGGCTTGCCCAAGCTGGTGGCCACCCCGTGCATCGAGATGCTCAACGCGGCCTCGATCTCGTTCGCGCTGGTGGCGCTGCTGTCGGACGGCGCGATCGAAGCGCTGCTGACGGCAGGCTCCGATGCACAGAAGGCGACCTACCTCGAGCCGCTCATCTCCGGCAAGTGGACCGGCACCATGAACCTGACCGAGCCGCAGGCCGGCTCCGACCTGGCCGCCGTGCGCACCCGCGCCGTGCCGCAGGACGACGGCACCTACAAGGTGTTCGGCACCAAGATCTTCATCACCTACGGCGAGCATGACATGGCCGAGAACATCGTGCACCTGGTCCTGGCGCGCACGCCGGACGCGCCTCCGGGCGTGAAAGGCATCTCGCTGTTCATCGTGCCGAAGTTCCTGGTCAACGCCGACGGTTCGCTGGGCGCGCGCAACGATGCGCACTGCGTCTCGATCGAACACAAGCTGGGCATCAAGGCCAGCCCGACCGCGGTGCTGCAGTTCGGCGACCACGGCGGCGCCATCGGCACCCTGGTGGGCGAAGAGAACCGCGGCCTGGAATACATGTTCATCATGATGAACGCGGCCCGCTTCGGCGTCGGCATGCAGGGCATCGGCCTGGCCGACCGCGCTTACCAGCAAGCGGTGGCCTTCGCCAAGGACCGCGTGCAGTCGCGCGACCTGGCCGGCTCGCCCGGTCCCGTCGCTATCATCCATCATCCGGATGTGCGCCGGATGTTGATGTCGATGCGCTCGCAGGTGGAAGCGGCGCGCGCGCTGGCCTACTTTGGCGCCGGCATCAGCGACATCGCCCACCATGACGAGAACCCTGACACGCGCGCGGCCAACCTGGCCGTGTACGAATACCTGGTCCCGATCATCAAGGGCTGGTCGACCGAAATGTCGCAGGACGTCACGCGCGACGGCGTGCAGGTGCATGGCGGCATGGGCTTCATCGAAGAGACGGGCGCCGCGCAGCACTACCGCGATGCCAAGATCCTGACCATCTACGAAGGCACCACCGCGATCCAGGCCAATGATCTGGTGGGCCGCAAGACGGTGCGCGACGGCGGCGCCGTGGCCAAATCGATCCTGGCCCAGGTGCACGCGACCGAAGCGCAACTGGCCGCCATGGACGGCGCCGATTTCAAGGCGATCCATCGCGCGCTGACCGAAGGCAGTGCGGCGCTCGAGGCCGTGGTCGATTACGTAGCCGGCAATATGAAGGCCGATATCAAGGGCGTGTTCTCGGGCAGCGTGCTGTATCTGAAGCTGGCCGGTATCGTGCTGGGCGGCTGGATGATGGCGCGGGCGGCGCTGGTGGCGCAGCAGCGCCTGAGCGAAGGCGAGGGCGATGCGGCGTTCTACAAGGCCAAGATCGCCACCGCGCGCTTCTTTGCCGACCACATTCTGAGCCAGGCATCGGGCCTGCGCACGGCAATCGTGGAAGGCAGCGCCGGCGTACTGGCACTGAGCGAAGACCAGTTCTAAGCAGGCACATACAAAAAAACCCGTCGCGGCGTGCGCCGGGACGGGTTTTTTTCATGAAGAACGATTACATGCGGGTGATCGACTTGCCCGAATTGCGCACGCGGTCGCCGCGCTGCATGTGCGGGTCGTGGCCGAAGCCGAAGGTGCGGCGCTGGCCGTTGTCGTACTCGACTTCGACATTCCACACCTGGGTCGAATTGGCGTTTTCCTGGATCTTCTTGCCAGCGTAAGCGCCGCCGACCGCACCGGCGACGGTCGCGACCTTGCGGCCCGTGCCGCCGCCCACCTGGTTGCCCAGCAGGCCGCCGACCACGCCGCCGCCGATCAGGCCCAGGGCGTTGCTTTCGCCCTTGCGCTTGACGACATTGACCGACAGGACGCGCGCGCAATCGCGGCACGCAGCGCCACGCGCGTCGTTGTTGTTCTCCGGGCCGCGGCGGGCATTGGCTGCTTCGACCATCTTGTTGTTTTCTTCCTTGGCAGCGCGCAGGCACTTCATGCGCTGGCCCTGGTTTTTCTCGTCATTGCAGATCGCGCGGTCTTCGGCATAGCGGGCGGTGGCATCGCGCATGTCGACGTCGTACTGGTCGCGCGGGGATGCCGCCTGGGCGCTCAGCATGCAGAAACCGAGGATGATTCCTAAAAAATATGGACGTTTTGACATTGTTGTTCTCCTGAATAGTGTATTGTTACGGGTTAAGCAAATCCATTGTAAGCCACGTGTAAGCGATGAAACAGCCCTTGTTTCTTCTGCTAACACATTCGTGCGGCCCAATATAATGGTCTGTGGCACAGTTCGTTATGTGAACATGAACAACTCTCTCTGTCAGGAAAAGTCGTGAAATATAAACTTGAAGCTCTCCACCTGCCGGTTGCCCTGTCCCTCGCTCTGACGCTGGCCGCTTGCGGCGGTGGCGGCGGTGACACGCCTACCCCTACGCCAACCCCAACCCCGACGCCAACGCCAACGCCAACGCCGACGCCGACCTGCAACGGTATCCAGATCGTCGCCGACACCAATGTCGCCGCCGGCAAGGTCGCCGGCGCGTCCGCGCTGTCCTGCGGCGCTCCGCTCAAGAGCATTGTCTGGAGCCAGGTCAGCGGCACGACAGTGAACCTGGCTGCGGCCAGCACCCCGACCGTGGCGATCGAAACGACCGGCGTGAGCGGCATGATCGGCCTCAAGGCCGACGCCGTCCTCGCCGATGGCAGCACCGCCAGCGCGACCACCGACATCACCGTCGGCGCCGCCCCTGCCGCCAGCTTCATCACGTTGCGCGACGACCACTCCGTGCGTCCTGCCACAGACACCTCGATCCGCGCCTGGCCAAAGCTGGTCGGCACGGGCGAGACCGTCACCAAGATTACCTGGACCCAGATCGCCGGCCCGACCGTGACGATGGATACCAAGGATCAAAGCCTGCTGATGTTCAAGACCCCGGCCTTGAGCGCGGTGGCCAACGATGTCGCGCTCCGCTTCCGCGCCACCATGACCACCAGCGCCGGCACCACCGATAGCGACGACGTCATCGTCAGCATCGACCGCCAGGGCGCCACGCCGGACGGCTACATCTTCGAACAGACCGCGCGCGTGCATCCGTACCGCCAGGTCAGCGCGTACGCGCCGGTGCTCGCGCGCTGTGCCTACGACAACAGCCTGTACTTCCGCTCCTCGACCGATTCCAATCTGTGCTCGGCCAATACGCTGCCGCTGCTGCAGACCGAAGCGGGCGCGGGCAACGTGCCATCGATCGAGCAGATCATGGGCCGGGTGCTGGTGTCGCATGATTTCCTGGGCGCGAACTTCGAAAGCTTCCTGAACAACCAGGATCCGGACGGCGACTTCCGCCGCCTGCTCAGCGGCGTGACCGCGATCGTGATCGGCTCGCACGTGCGCCCGAGCTTCTACACGGCCGGTACCGGCGCGATCTACCTCGACGCCAACAATCTGTGGCTGACCCCGGAACAGCGCGACGTGGTGACCGAAGTGCCTGACTACCGTTCGGCCTTCGACGATCTGCTCAACTTCACCGGTGTGGGCCGCATGGTCAAGAACAATGACTACGCGATCGACAGCTATCCGGTTGACGCGCGCCTGACCCGCAGCGGTCAGCAGCTGCAGTACGTGCTGGGCCGCCTGATGTACCACGAACTGGGCCACGCAAGCGATTTCTTCTCGCCGGTCGACCGCAGCCTCAATGGTTCGCTGGGGATCTACATGAACGTGGCGCCGCGCATCCAGAATCTGAGCTTGCCATCGGATGCACTGGCGCAGAGCTATCCGCTGACCTCGGCAGAAATGAAGGGTCTCGGCCAGGTCATGTACCAGGGCGCGACGCCGACGACGTTGCAAAAATCCTACACCGCTGCGCAAGTGGGCAATTTCTTCAGCCTCGACGTGGCCAACGACGACTATGCCTACTCGATCAACGGTTCCAACTCGCGTGAAGACCTGGCCATGCTGTTCGAGGAATTCATGGTCGCCTACCGCTATGGCGCCCAGTACGATGTTGGCTACACCAACGTCTACAAGGATGGCATGACTGCTGACGACTTGATCGTGGCATGGGGGCAGCGCGGCCGTATCGGCGCGCCTGGCATCAAGCCGCGCATCAAGCTGGTGCTGGCCCGGATCGCCCCGTGGATTCCACAGAGCGCCGTGGACAATCTGCCGCTGCCGATCCAGATGCGTGCCGGTCAGAGCTGGACCGCCAACCTGACCCAGTCGGTCGGGCTGAACGCAGTGCGTCCTGCCAACTTCGGCCTGACCTCCGCCGAGAAGGTCACCCAGGCCCGTGACGACGTCGCAAGCCGCCGCCGCGCGCACTAAGCATCACAGCAGCCAGTACGGCTGGGCCTTCGGGCTCAGCCGTCCTGGCCGCCCGTATAGATCAACGCAACAAGGCGCGACAAGGCCAGTATCATCGCCGTCGATCCAACTACCATCGTTCCCACCAGCAGCAGCGCAATCACCCAGTTCGTGTCCGACTTGCGGCCCGAGGCCGGATTGAAGGCGGCGTCGAATTTCTCGTCCGGCATCACGCCCAGGATCAGGGTTTCCAGATATCCCACCAAAAACGACAGCACCACAGGCAAGAGCTTGTAGAACACGTTCGCCTGCGGCGCCAGGCCGACCACCAGGCCGGCGATCGGCAGGCTGGCCACGTGGATCAGGCCAATCTTGTCGAGACTGCCACGCAGGTAGAAACGGTGCGCGCCCACGCCTCCGGCCAGCATGGCGAGGAAGGTGGCGAATGTCTTGTTTTTATGTGAAGTAGGCATGGAGGCTGGATGAAAAACGGTTCAGGGAGCGGGAAAGGCGCAAGTATCGGTCAAAACGGGGGCGCAGGCGCGACTTTCGCCATGATGACAGGGCAGGGGCATTGGCGTTGGCGGCCAAAATAGGCGATAATGCTCGATTCTTCCCGATGTGCGCGCCTTGTTGTCTTTAACGCTTGCTGCTGTGCGGCGTAGCGCGCTATAATTGTCGGCTTTTTCCGCCCAGCACAACTTTTTGGA